>Ga0163162_10007865_pt1 | contig 10387 bp, 8 predicted proteins | sample S55metaG_FD_115310 | JGI IMG/M metagenome (GOLD analysis project Ga0163162, IMG submission 115310) | Switchgrass rhizosphere microbial communities from Kellogg Biological Station, Michigan, USA - S5-5 metaG | ecosystem: Host-associated > Plants > Roots > Rhizosphere > Soil | place: USA: Michigan...
AAAAATGGAGGACGCCTTCATGGTTTCCAGTTGTGGGTTAACTTGCCTAAACAAGACAAGATGACAAAACCCAGGTATCAGGAAATACCATCGGAGAAAATTCCCGAAGCCATTTCTGAAGATGGGCTTGTCAAGGTGCGCGTGATTGCCGGTGAGTCACTTGGAAAAAAAGCTGTAATTGAAACTCATACTCCGATCATCTACTTGCACTTCACCATGCAACCGGGTGGACGTGTTAGTCAACCAGTTCCGTCGGAGTACAACACCTTCGGTTACGTCGTAAACGGCGAAGGGGGTTTTGGACCAGAAGACGAAACGGCAACAAGAGGTCAGATGGTTATGTTTGCAGCCGACGGCGAGGCCATCTCGATCGAAAACAAGGGTCAACACCCGCTCGATGTACTGCTAATTGGTGGGGTACCGTTGCACGAACCAATTGCTCGTTACGGTCCTTTCGTCATGAATACGCGCGAAGAGGTCTATCAGGCTTTTGAGGATTTTCGCAGCGGTAGAATGGGCGAAATTGCTTTTTAGAATGAGTGTGATCTCTTGAATAGAAGCCGAACTCCAAACCTCCATTTTACGAGACTGGAGTTCGGCTGCTAGGATGCTCAGCCAGATGACAGAGAAGGCAATAACGCGACCGGGATCAAAAAACCTCGGGCTTTGGCTCCGAGTGGTCTTATGTCTGGTTATTGCCAATCTCCTGTTCTCAGTCGGCGAGGGCTTGCAGTTAAGACCTTTTTCAAGCATTCCCGCAAATGAGCTATCGCAGGCCTTCGCTTCAGCAGACTCAGGCACTGCGCCGTACGCTCAACACGTCAATCCGATCGAAATGACGCAAGTACGCAAGAGTGAGAAGCGTCAGAGTACACCCATCAATCTTCCACCGTTGGGTCTGAGTTTCGCGACACATCTCAACGCCGTCTACTCGTTTGCTGATGCGCCCTCTTTTGTCAGTTCTGCGTCACACTCGCCATCTACTGGTCGAGCTCCTCCACTAAGTCTCTGAGTTCCCGCTTACGCTTAATCGTGTCTGGCCGTTTGGTCACTCAAACGAATGACTTAAGATTCGGCTAGTTGTCTCTAACGGCAGCGATCTTTGTCGCATTGCGACAACGGACTTGCTTCGAAAACTTTTCGAAGTCAACACCACCCTGTTTCTGATCAAGGAGAATTCTATGGCTACGATTAGCGAATCAAATCTGCCCGGAGTTGGTCGAAAGTTTCAAGTAGAAACTTTAGCCGGCGATCGTCTAACCATAGTCATACATGACGATGGAACGCGCGAACTCTACCATTTCACTCGCAAGAATTTCGATCGGCCGGCTTCCGTTTTGACGTTGAGCGACGGAGAGGCTCGCCAGATAGCCGGTATCGTTGGTGGCCTAACCTACGTTCCAAAAGCTTTACCTACTTCAGAAGTCGTTCTGGAGGATCTGGTGCTCGAATGGTTTACGCTTGAGAAAGGCGCCACGGCAGCGGGCCATACTATCAGCGAGTTACAGGTGCGCACACGAACCGGAGCGTCAATCGTTTCCCTGATCGAACCAAATAGGACCAACAGAACAAATCCAGAAGCTGGAACGCTACTTAACGAAGGCGCAACACTGATCTTAGCGGGTGACCGTTTAAGTATTGAGCGTCTAAAACGGCTGCTCATCTCAGGAAAGGGCGATTAGAATGCAACACATCGTCCTTGAAGTTGGCCTTGCCCTCGCGCTTATCGCGGTGGCCGCTCTAATTTCAGCCCGCCTGCGATTTTCTGTTGTGCCGCTACTTATCCTCGCCGGCATGGTAGTTGGACCACACGCGCCAAAAATTGGACCATTTGATTTCGGTTTTATTTCGAGTGCGCCTTTGATCGAGTTTATGGGTCGCGTCGGGATTCTGTTCCTGCTCTTCTATCTCGGTTTGGAGTTCTCAGTGAGCCGGCTGATCAAGTCGGGACGGTCAATTGTACTGGGAGGCTCGATCTACATTGCCATCAATTTTGCCGCGGGGCTCGCGTATGCCGCATTACTGGGCTGGCCCTTCAAGGAGGTGCTCGTTGCCACCGGCATCACGACCATCTCGTCCAGTGCCATTGTCGCAAAAGTTCTCTTTGACTTGAGACGAACCGCCAACCCCGAGACTGAAATGATCCTCGGCATCATCATGTTCGAGGACATCTTCCTCGCCGTTTACCTGTCTCTCGTCTCCGGAATGGTTTTAAGCGGTGCTACTTCGCTGTTGGGAATTGCCAGTTCTGCCGGTCTGGCTCTCGCTTTCATCCTGGGGATGATAGTGCTTGGTCGCGTCGCCACACCCCTACTCAATCGCCTCTTTCGTATTTCTTCCAATGAAGTTTTTCTGCTGGTGTTGTTTGCGTGCCTCTTTCTTTTCGCGGGACTGGGCGAGACAATTCACGTGGCAGAGGCGATCGGAGCTCTACTCCTGGGGTTAGTGCTCGCCGAAACAGAGCACGGCGAAAGAATCGAACATTTGATAGTTCCCTTTCGCGATTTTTTTGGGGCGCTGTTCTTCTTTGGTTTTGGTTTGACGATTGATCCGTTTTCGCTGGGTGGAGCGGTTTGGCCAGTGATCGGCGCCGTCATCGTCACTATGGCCGGTAACATTATCGCCGGCATGCTCGCCGGAAAAAGTGCCGGGTTGAGTGCTGGTCCATCTTTCAATGTGGGATTAACGATTGTTTCGCGCGGCGAGTTCTCGATCATTATGGCGAACCTCGCAAAAACCGGCGGACTCCTGCCGGTCTTACAACCATTCGCCGCACTTTATGTACTAATACTCGCCGTTCTTGGCCCGTTATTGACGAAGGAATCGGAACGAATCTTCGACTTCGGAGCAGCTCTGGTGAGCCGGGTTCGTAAAAGAGCTACGCAAGAATCCTCAGAGCCTGCAGATCATTGAGTCTGTGCTGGAGTTAATACGCGACTGTTGAGATCACGTAAGGCCAGAATATTCTTGTCGCGAAATTCCACACCGCTCTTGCCAACCTGAACCTGAACCGTTTCTGCGCTCGCCATCTTCTTAAAAACCTTATAGGGAATGGTTGTCTCGAACGTCTCGATCATATTTTCTTTCATCGGCTCGTCTTTTTGAGTAATCAGCTGCATCTTTCCGAGTTTTATATTTACGCCTACGGCAACCACCGAGAGTTCTCTCTGATCGACCGGATGTCTCAGGCCCCAATCCTTCGTCTCGAAGATTACCTGGAGAGAAACATCGCGCACAAAATTTAACTGCGTGCCCGGACAGTGAAGAGTTACATCAATGCTCACACAATAGTTCTTGTAATCGAAACTGTCCCGAAACGCGGAACATTGCACTTTCATCTTTCTGAGGCGCATCAAGGTTTCATATGTGAATCCGTCATACCTGGATTCAATCTTGCCGCCATGCTTGACCACTTGATCGACGGTGCCTTGTGAGGCGAAAGATTTGCCAGGTTGCGCGGTAGCAAAGAGCACAAGTAAAGAGAGGACACCCGCTAGAGCGGCAACGAATTTGCGCATTTTAGTTCTCCTGTTTTCGTTCGGGGATGAGTTGAGATTATGTGAGAGGTTTGAGCAAGAAACTGCGAGCGCCGCAGCCAGCAAAAGCGCTATCAACAAAATAGCGAAGCCGCTGCAAGCGTGTCAATAACCCATTTTCGCCGTTAGTGTCCACGGTTGCCTTACTCCATGCAACCTTTGTGTTCTCTGTGCCTTAGGTGTGAGCAAAGTCCTAAGAAAACCATCACCACAGAGCCACCGAGGTCACTTAGGCAACACAGATAGGCAACGCGTCACTTTTCACGCGTTCACCGATGTAATAAAGTCCCTTGACCGCAATATTTAATTCCAAACAGGTGGAAAACATGAGATCGCTACTTTCGGAAGAGGCATTAAAAGACTTAAGCGAACGGCTGAGACGAGCCAATGAGGATTTCAGTGCGCGGTATCCGGGAGAAACAGGCCGCCGTCAACCAGTGCATACAGTGTATGGAGGTGCACATCTATTTAAATCTGATACTGCTCGCAGATTGGGAGCCCTTGCCCGCCGTTCCCTGGATCAGTTCGCTCCTGACTTTCTTGTTTTTGCTCGAGCCCTTGAATTGCCGGGAGCAGACCAACTGCCCGAAAATATTGAAGATGCATCCGAACTGATTGCTGAATTCGACAACGATCCGAACATGCGCCTAACGAACAAGACGGCATGGCTCGCTCAGACCATCTACCGGCGCGTCTCAGACAAACTTCGTCGCGAGCCTGTCGAAGATTTTCGTATCGACTTCGAAGACGGATACGGAAACAGACCAGATGAAGAAGAGGATGAACACGCCGTTGCTGCTGCTAATGAAGTGGCTGAGGGTGGCCGAAAGGGTACGCTCCCTCCATTTATTGGTATTCGCATCAAGCCTTTCAATGAAGAACTTCGAGCTCGTAGTTTTCGCACGCTCGATATCTTCGTTTCGACATTGGTCCAAGCCACAGTCGGTATCCTCCCGGATAACTTCGTGATCACGCTGCCGAAGATCACTATTCCGGAACAGGTATCAAGTCTCGCGGCCTTGTTGGGTCGGTTGGAGAAACAGTTTGGACTCGAAGAAGGTAGCCTCAAATTCGAGATGATGGTCGAAACTCCGCAATCGATCATCAATCACAACGGAAAGATTAATCTACCTATCCTCCTGGCGGCCGCTGAAGGTCGTTGTGTCGCTGCCCACTTTGGCACTTACGACTACACCGCGAGTTGCAACATCACTGCCGCTCATCAACACATGCTTCATCCTGCGTGCGATTTTGCTAAACACGTGATGCAGGTTTCACTAGCGGGCACTGGAGTTTGGTTATCCGACGGTGCGACCAACATCATGCCTGTTGCACCTCATCGTTTTGTAGAAGGTGGTGATCCACTAACCGCACCACAGATTGATGAGAATCGTGAGGTGGTCCATCGAGCCTGGAAGCTTCACTACGAGCACGTCCGTCACTCTTTGACGAACGCTTACTATCAGGGTTGGGACCTGCATCCGGCACAACTGCCAACGAGATACGCAGCAGTCTATGCATTCTTTCTCGAGAGCCTTGAAGCTGCTTCCGAGCGTTTAAAAAACTTCGTGGAAAAAGCCGCCAAGGCAACGCTGGTTGGGGATGTATTTGACGACGCCGCCACCGGTCAGGGTCTGCTGAACTATTTTCTCCGAGCAATCAATTGTGGCGCAATAACTGAAGATGAGGCCGTTACACTATCAGGACTCTCGATCGAGGAGTTGCGTTCGGCATCGTTCGTGAAGATCTTGAACGGCAGGCAGGAGCTGTAAATTTATCATTGGCCATTTTTCATTTTTCATTTTCCATTTTTACGAAAAAGCCACGACCAGTAAAGTATCGCGAGCGCAACGACCGGATGCCACGCTCAACACAACTACCCGGGAATTAAAGCGCAAATTGAGTGTGGCATCCGGTCGCGCTTGGTACTGATGTATTGATGGGCTCGTAGCTTGGAGAAATTCGACTTTTTTGTCCAAAGCCAGGGATATGCCGAGCGGGCGACGTGCGAAGTCGGGGGGCGTTGGTGGATAATTCTCGGTGAAACAATGAGCATTCAAACGCTTCCATCAACCCACTCCGCAGAGATAGTTTCCAGAGATCCTTCCACTGGGATGGAAAATGGAAGGGTTCCCTTACTGAGCCCAAACGAGGTTTTGCAAACAGTCGAACTTGCACGTGCAGCTCAGTCTTCCTGGGCCGCACTAACCTTTCAACAGCGCGGTCAAGTAATTCTCAGAGCTCGGGAGCTGGTCCTTTCCCAACTGGATGAGATTGCCAGTCTTGTATCTCGCGAGACTGGCAAACCTCCACTCGAGGCGATCTCAATGGAAATCGTGCCGGCGCTCGATTTGATGTTCTACTTTGCACACAATTCGGAACGGCTATTGAAGCAGGAGTCGATCAACCTTTCACTCTTCGGACGAATGGGCCGGTCGTCAATCATCGTTCACAAGCCGTTGGGTGTCGTCGGCGTGATCTCGCCATGGAATTTTCCCTGGGCCACACCGTTTGCCGAAGTCGTTATGGCGCTGATGGCCGGAAACGCGGTCGTGGTTAAACCAAGCGAATTGACGCCTTTAACGGCGTTGAAGATCAGAGAAGTCTTTGCCGAGGCTCAATTACCCGATGGGCTGTTACAGATCGTTACTGGCGATGGCTCGACCGGTGCGGCACTGATTGATGCCAAAGTGAACAAGATCATGTTTACGGGCAGTGTCGCGACAGGCAAGAAAATCGCCGAACAGGCAGCAAGATACTTAATACCAGTTGTATTAGAGCTCGGCGGCAAAGATCCCATGATAGTTCTTGAAGATGCCAACCTGCCGGTTGCGGCGCGAGCTGCAGTCTGGGGTGCATTTTGCAACTCCGGGCAAGCCTGCGCTTCGATTGAGCGTTGTTATGTTCATGAAAATATCATCGAGGAGTTTAGTAACCTTGTTCTAAAAGAGACGCGCGCGTTAAGACAGGGAGATCCTGCGGGTGAGGACATCGATGTCGGCGCAATGACAAGCGAGCAACAGCTGGAGACAGTCGAGCAACATGTTAATGAGGCAAAGAACCTGGGCGCTCGCATTCTGATCGGCGGAGCAAGAGGAACGCAATCAGCCGGCTGGTTCTATCAACCAACGGTGGTGACTGACGTGGACCATTCGATGAAGCTGATGAGTGAAGAAACCTTTGGTCCAGTACTGCCAATAATGCCATTCCGGACCGAGGAGGAAGCGATCAAGCTCGCTAACGATTCAATCTACGGTCTGACGGCTACGGTCTTCACTGCTAACCTGCAGCGTGGCCGGCGCATTGCTAAACAACTCGAAGCGGGAACAGTGATGGTCAACGAGGTGGTCTATACGCATGCTCTGGCTCAAACGCCCTGGGGTGGAGTCAAGCAGAGCGGATATGGCCGGACGCACGGAAAGTTGGGGTTACTGGAACTAGTAACGCCGCAACATATTCACGTTAATCCGACTCCGTTTATGGCGGATCTTTGGTGGTTTGGCTACACCAAGGTTGCCGGGCGGTTATTCCGCGGCCTCGCACAACGCTTTACGAGTGGGTCGCTTGTGACTGCGAGCCCATTGCTTCCGGCAATGCTCCGTCGCTTGTTTGAAAAGAGGAGCTGAAATTGGTCACTGGCCAGTTACCATTGAGTCATTTTGTTATCTGAAGCGGAGCAATGTCGCACGGCAGCAGACTGGCAAAGTTAATAGATGGAAAGGGAAATGGCGATTGAGCATTGACTTGCTCCGTCCCCGCTATACTTTTTCGCGCGACTAGCCTAGCATCTCGCCTTTGCCTGGAGGACTTGAGAATTTTAGATGAGTTTGTGGCAGAGTTATATGCACCGGCGGGAGCACTGGTATCACCAGAGAGATAACAATCGTCTGGTACGCCAGTTCGACTGGGGACTCGAATTCGTAGTCGATCACGTGAACGGGGACGATCCCCGAAATGTGCTGAAGGAGCACACGGCGCGTGTAATGCAGAGTAGTGCTGATTTTTATGCGCTTCCGGAAATTCATGACTATAGACTCGACGGCGATCAACTGACCTGGACCAGCGCAATCGAGACGCCGTCCATCGAGAACAATACGGCCAGGGCCCGCTTCTTTCCCGCCAAGCCAAGACAACCTCGCGCTCCCCGTAATGCAATTGTCGTCTTGCCACAATGGAACGCGCAGCCTGAGAGTCATGTGGAAGCTTGTCGAATCTTCAACATGATTGGCATGTCTGCGCTTCGCCTGACACTTCCTTATCACCAGCAAAGAAAACCACCGGAGATTGAACGCGCCGATCATCTGGTGAGTACAAATGTTGGCCGCAGTATTCAATCAATGAGACAGGCCGTACTCGACACTAGGGCGGCGGTTCGCTGGTTGAAAAACGAGGGTTACGAAAAGGTTGGAATTCTGGGAACAAGTGTTGGCTCGTGCATCTCATTTCTCGCCTTTGCACATGAGCCGGATCTCAACGCCGGGTCGTTCAATCACGTTTCAGGCTATGTGGCGGATGTAGTATGGCTTGGATTGTCGACGGCGCACGTTCGAGCAGGATTTGGAAATAATTTATCGCTGCCTGAATTGAGAGAATTCTGGAGCCCGATCAGTCCTCTTCCATTCATGCCGCGAATGAGAGCAATGGGTCCACGACCAATGCTGTTCATTGTGGCGAAGTATGATTTGACCTTCCCCATCGACCTGACGCACGACGCGATTGCCGAAGCGCGACGTAACAATTTACCGCTCGAGGTGGTCTGGCTGCCTTGCGGACACTACACGACGGGTGAAATGCCCTGGAAAGCAATTGATGCCTGGAAGATCGCAACCTTTTTCAGACGCCAGTTTCGCTGAGAGTCAGTACCGGATCGCGGTAGCGCCGGCTGATCTCGGGGTAAGGTCAAGTGACAATTTATCGAGACTAGCCGGCGCTACCGCGATCCGGTACTGACTAAGATTGCTATTTCGCTAGCGGGAAAACGGGCTCAATATCTACGGGCACGTCCTTCAGCTTATCGAGTGCGGTCTGCATTGATGGTCTAATCACGGCGAACTTATCAAGTATTGCTTTTGCCTTCTCGTACGAACCTTCCGCTTCCAACGTCAATAGATCGCGGGTCAGCTTTTCAACGCCCTGCTTGATCTTGGACTGATCGACACTAAAGGTACCACTCTGGTCATCGAATTTGATCGCTCCCTCGTCGCTCAGATAATTAAACTGCATTGCGACACCCCGGCCGTGAGCCTCGGTAATACCGAAGCGTACAGACCTGAACATACTGGCCAGATAAGTCGTGTAGAGGGTTCGCTCCATACTCTTGTCAATAATCCCCTTGTCGATCATGTATTGCAGCGCCCACAGTCCCGTCATGTCTGCTTTTGCTTCTTCGATTGCTGAGTACAACTCTTTCAGCTGTTTACGTACCGTCGTCTCCTGGCCATTTACAGTGATGTTATGTGGTCCAAGTCCGTGCATTAGTTCATGACAGAGTATGTGAGTAAAGAATGAGTCAAATGCCAGGGTGGAACGATCTGAAGGAGCAAGCACAACTCGTGAAATCGGAATGAGCGTCTTCTCGAACTTTGCATCTTGAACATTCTTCAGCATCACACGTTTCGAGCCTTTTTCTTTAACTACGCGCTCATCGTTAGGCAGATTGAAGGCGGCCGTTTGTACGCCGTTGTTTCCTTCGCCTGCAGCATATACTTCGTTAACGACGCGAATCGGTGAAGCGGCGCCAAGTTTTGGATTGCGATACTTAGCGTCCAGCGGCAGGTTGTTTTCGAGCTCTTGCAAGTAGCCGCTAAACTTTGCGAGCTTGGCTGACTCGGCCTCATCACGGAGCGTCACGTACGCCTCGAACGATGCCTTATAACTAAAAAGTTCGTCCTCATATGTCTCGTATGGTCCAAAAGTGAGATCGATGGGAGCGTCAAGGTCCATCCATGCGACGTCGCTCTCGTAGTAGTCATCAGTCCCAAGGGCATCGGCACGCTTATTCAGAAAGTTTTTCAAAGTCGCGTTTGTGGTGAGACCCGCAGCCTCGCGCAAGAGTTTGGCAGCCGGGTCAAGATACTGTTTGTAAGCCTGACTATAGGGTACTGTCATCAACTTGCCATCAGCGCCGCGTCTGATCACATAGAAAAAGCCTGTCGCCTTCTGCTTGTCGGCGTCGGACAAAGTTGCCACCCAGCTGTTGAACTCGTCCTTAGTCATGTCGTCGGGATAGGAGTTGGCCTGAGGCGGCTTTTCATGTGGTACGCCGTCGATGAAGGGAACATTGTTATCGAGACGAGACCACGGACCGTCGTTAATATAGAAATAGTGAAGACGCTCGCGACCTAAGGTGCTTTTATCGGCAAGCAGTTTCTTTTCCAGAGCATCGTTGCCGCTCCACACCTGACGCAGGAAGAGTGGGTCCAACAGTTTCGCGGCTTCGATAATTTTTTGGAGCGCTTGTTTATCACCAGAAGAGAGCTTGCTGGTATCGGCGGTCAGGACAGTCGGCGCAAAGCGGGCAATCTTTTTGGACAGGTCGTTCGCAGAGTCTTGTCCTGATACGTTGAGCATTTGACTGAGAGTCAGGATGGAAACTAATAGCACAATCGTCAAAACGCGCGCAGTGTGATGTTTGGTCATAAAAGGTCCTTGGATATGTGGTTCGCGGGTTTGCTGATGTTAGCGATTCCCATCTCGAAAGCAAAGTGCTCAATAATACGGGATAAGTGAGAGGACGTTGCAGTCCCCACGTTACAGAACCATAAGCGAAGCGATTGTGCAGTCTGAATGAGTCGACACTCGAAGGACATCGAGCAACGCCCCGATCCGTGACATGAGGGCCAGTGGATCAG
>Ga0163162_10007866_pt1 | contig 10386 bp, 7 predicted proteins | sample S55metaG_FD_115310 | JGI IMG/M metagenome (GOLD analysis project Ga0163162, IMG submission 115310) | Switchgrass rhizosphere microbial communities from Kellogg Biological Station, Michigan, USA - S5-5 metaG | ecosystem: Host-associated > Plants > Roots > Rhizosphere > Soil | place: USA: Michigan...
CGTTCGTTCCAGGCCAGCACGCTGAAGGTATCTCTCGGCTACCACGACGGGTTCATCGGCGAGGGGCAAATCTCCTACGCTGGCCCAATGCGATGCTTCGTGCCGAACTCGCCCGCGATGTGCTCGCGGAGCGCCTCCGCGATGCCGGTATCTCCGAGTTGCGCTTCGATCTTGTCGGCCTGAATTCCATTCACGGTCCGACTCTCTCGGCAAATGTTCCCGCGCCGTATGAGGTACGCCTGCGTGTCACTGGTCGAGTGGCTTCGCAGAAGTTTGCTACTCGCGTTCCCAGGGAAGTTGAAGCACTGTACACGAACGGCCCGGCAGGCGGCGGGGCTGCAGGATCGACGAGAGAGGTCATCGCAATCCACTCTGCGCTGATCCCACGCGGTGCAATTACCCATATGGTTCACTACGAGGAGTCTTGATATGCACCTAAGTGAAATTGCCCATGCTCGTGCTGGCGACAAGGGGAATCTGGTCACACTATCCCTGATTGCATACAGAAGCGCGGATTATCCGCTGCTCGAGCAACATGTAACGGCAGGGCGCGTGGAGAAACACTTAGCCGAAATCCTTGAAGGCCCAGTCTCTCGCTATGAGCTTCCACAGCTCGGCGCGCTAAACTTTGTCCTTCGCCGAAAGCAGCAATACAGCGTGACGCGGTCTTTGGCCCTCGACGCACATGGGAAGTGTCTCTCTTCAGCGCTTCTTGCCATCAAACTGTAGCCGGAGACAAAGGTACGGTTCCGCTGAACCTGCGCTCGGAGAAGTAGTTGTTCGTTGACGCTTCGTGCTCCGCAAATGACGGACCAGCGAATTGCCTCCGCGAAAACTGACGCGATGCCGACATATCAGGACTGATTGGCTTATCGGCGCATTGGCGATGCATCAATTTAGCCTCGGGAGTCCAACCTTACGCCGGAGATCGTCAAAGCGCGGGTCGGAATGAAGATTGTCCAAACGCTCATCCACGGTGAGATACGTCAGTAAATAGGATCGCTCCTGGTAGGCTTCATTGAGCCAGACGAATGACTCGTCTTTGTCTCCCAGACCTGCATAAATGACGGCAAAATTGTAAGGGGCGACATATTCGTGAACCGACAGTTCCTTGAGATGGGCAATGACCTTCTGCGCTTCTGCCCTGTTGCCCGCCACCGCGTAGGCATGTCCAAGGCTGGACCATACCTCAGTTACGCCTCCAAGCGATAATCCCTGTTTAAACGCAGCGATGGCCTCTGGGAATCTCCTCTTTTGCTCATATGCCCTGCCGAGATAGTAGTGATCGAACCAATAGTTCGGATCGAGATCGATGGATGTACGCAGTTGCTCGATTGCCTTGTCCCACTGATGCGTGTAGACAAAAACGGAACCCAAGTTGCCATTGAGGCCGGTCGAGATCTGATCAATTTGCAAACCACGCTTCGCTTCGGCGACCGCTTCATCGCCGCGACCCACCGCGGCTTGTCTGGCCCTTGGGCCGGCAGTCTTGGGAGCGATAAACCAATCGTCCTGATTGATGTAGTTGGAACCGAGGGCGCTATACGCCAGGGCATAGTTGGGATCGATGGCAATCGCTTGATTGAGATTGGCGAGGCCTTTGTCGAAGCCATCTTTAGTGAACTTGGATGTGTAATGCTCGCCCTTCAGATAGAGCTGATGCGCTTCGGGGTTTTCGGTAGAGCCTCGGGCAAGCTTTTGCTGGTCAGAGGTGAATCGTTGGGGGCGCAACCGCTGAGAAACCTCCCTGGCGATGTCGCTTTCAACCCGTAACAGATCACCGACCTTGCCGTTGTATTGCTGGCCCCAGAGCTGTTTGCCATTGCGAACGTCATCGAGTTCGACGCTGATGCTGAGGTTGTCGCCATGTTGCGCGACATGGCCCGTGAGCAAAGTCTGCACCTGAAGTGCGTCGCCGGTCTTTTGGATATCGACTGCCTTGCCTTTGTAATGGGAGGCAACGCTCAAAGGAATTACCTTGACGTCCGGCATCTGTGCCAGGCTGTTGTTAATGCTTTCCGCGATGCCGTCCGAAATGTAGTCCGCTTCTGGATCGGAGCTGCGCATATCGAGTGGTAAAACGGCGATTGAATCAATCTGGCCGAACTTGATCCGCTTCCAATAGACGCCGGCGGCGACACCAATAATCCCCAGCACCACCAGCAGAGCGCCGCCGATTATCAACCCGAGCTTGGGAGGTCCGTTCGGCTCAACAAGGCTGGAACTGCCTGTCGTTGAGGCTTTCGTCAACGCCGTCATGAGTTCGATTGCGGTCTGGTAACGCGCGTCGGGGGACTTGGCGAGGCACTTGAAAACAATTGAATTCAGCGCAGGTGGTGCATGCAACGACTCCGGGGTTTTGTGCAGAATTGCGCCCAGAGTAGAAGCGACGGAAGGCGCCGCAAAGGCACGCTTTCCGGCAAGAATTTCGTAGAACACCGCGCCAAACGAAAAGATGTCAGAACGTTCGTCCGCAGGCCGCCCCTCAGCTTGCTCCGGAGACATGTAGGCGGGGCTCCCCATGATCGTGCCCGCCTGGGTAAGACTCATGGTTTCGCCTGTGTCGTGGGCCGAGCCGCCTTCGCGGCTTTGCTTCGCGAGTCCGAAATCGAGAAGCTTTACCTGGCCACTCCCCGTCAACAGGATGTTCGCCGGCTTCAGATCGCGATGAACGATGCCCTTTGCGTGCGCGGCCTCGAGAGCCGCAGCGATTTGCAGGGCGAGTGCAAGAGCTTTCGCTGGGGGAATGGGCACATCTTCATGCTGTTCGGTCGAGACGATCGGGCAACCATCGACAAACTCCATCACGATGTAGTTCGGTCCGATGTCATAAATCTGGCAGATGTTGGGATGGTTGAGCGCGGCAATGGCTCGTGCTTCGCGTTCAAATCGCTCGCTGAACTGTGCGGCCGAAACCTTGACTGCAACCAGGCGATTCAACCGCGTATCGCGCGCCCGATACACTTCGCCCATGCCGCCTGCACCAATTCTGGCTTCTATGCAATATGGTCCGAGCTGTGTGCCGGGAGCGATCTGCGCGGCCGGGGCAGCCAACTGGGAAGTTGCTGCCTGCTCCCATGCGGGATGGTCGAGCACCCTTTCACCCGAGGTCCCTTGCGCCAGCAAAGCTTCAACGCCGCGTCTCACCTCGGGATCAGAATTGGCCAACAGGGCCTCACGCTCTTCGCCGGACCTCCCCAGCGCGGCGTGGTACAACTCCTCCATCTTCTGCCAGTGTTCAGGGTTCGTTTGTGCGCCCCCGGCGATCAGGGTCAATCTTATCGCGAGATCACGAGGTCTGCTCAACGAGACGGACGAGCACCAGCTCCAGGATTAGCTCGTCGGTGCTGGCAGGAATTCTCTTGAACCTGCAGTCGAGCAAAGTCATCCACAGAACCGCAGCAAAAACGGGCAGCCATGATCGGCTGCCCGCAATGATTTGTCAGAACCCGCGAGGGCTACTGTGGAGCCTGCACAACAACCCGTATTGCCGTGATTGTGAACGTTCCGCTGATGGTGGGAATGGGCTTGCCATCCAGATCGTAGTAGGTGTAATCGCCTGAGCCGGTGTAAGAGTTCCCACTCTTATTAAGTGTGGTAGTCTGGCGCACCTTCAGCGTTCCAGTCGGATTGCCAGTGCTGAAACCATCAAACGTGAGATTGAGGTAGGTTAGGTTGAATGTCCTTTGGCCGGTCATCTGCCACGCGCCGTGACCGGCGCTCGCCACCGCAAGAGGGCTAAAGGAAAGCTGGTCCGCTTCCATGTAGCCTCCCCCGGCGGAGTAGGTCTCAATTCCCTGGAAGGTATATCCCGGGATGGTCACGGTGTAGAGCCACGACCCTTGCGGTCCTTGGGCCTGCAGAAGGCTTCCGCTCAACTGGGCAGTGGATTGAGCTGTTGCCGCCGCCGGAGCTCCCAATGGGATGAGAGCCGCCAAAACGGTCAAGGCTGCTACGAAAAGTTTCAGGAACTGGCTAGAATTTGTGTTCATCGATTGGGCTTTCATAAGAGAGACCTCCTAATGGTCTGGTTGATTCTGAGTTCGAGAACGGGGACCATTCGCCCAGCTTTCCCAGGCTGAAACGAATGCTGTTCGTGGTCTTCGTGGAGCGGCTTCATCCTGGTAAGCGAGAAACATGGCGAAGAACTACAACAACCGAGAATAATTCTTTGCTTTCTTCATTAAGTCGTAAGATCGAGGCATTGGCGGCATTCATGGGCGAAGAGACGACAAGCGTCACCCACCTTCTGAAGGCCTGGAGCGGCGGCGATCAGGAAGCTCTGGGAGATCTTACCCCGAAGGTCTACCTTGAGCTGCGGCGGATGGCAGCAAAATATATGCGCAAGGAGCGGCCAGGCGACAGCCTGCAGGCGACTGCCCTTGTCCACGAAGTCTTTCTGCGGCTGGTGGAAGTAGACAACGTTACCTGGCAAGATCGCGCGCATTTCTTCGCCGTGTCGGCAAACATGATGAGGCGGATCCTGGGGGATCGAGCCCGCGCCAAGAACATGAACAAACGGGGTCACGGCGCTGTCCATGTGAACTTCGACGACGCGCCGGAGATCGCATCACGCTCGAGAGACCGCGAGATGGTAGCCATTGACGATGCGCTGAATGAGCTCGCTGATATCGACCCACGCAAAGCAAGAGTCATCGAGCTCCGATTCTTCGGAGGATTGAGCGTTGAGGAAACCGCGGAAGTGTTGAAGATCTCTCCCCAAAGCGTAATGCGCGACTGGAAGATGGCCAGGGCCTGGCTGCTCACCGAACTCAATCGATGAGCAACGCCTCTATTCCAGACATGCAATTGGCACTCCCGCTGCATGTCAGGGCAAAACCCACTCAGTGAGCGGGCTTAGAGAATCAGATCTGGTAGGTCCTTAAAAACGCCCCAGCGTCCCTGAGCATTTCTGAATTTACGTATCATCGCCAAATCGCTCGCCAACGAGATTAGTACTGAAATGTCGGCATGGCGACTGGAATCCGACGACCTGCTGCTCGGGAATCGGTCGAAGTCCCAATGTGCGTTTTTCATTACTAATCGGTTTTTTGGGCGATTTGACTGCCCTCAATGGGAGCATCGGCCTGTGATTTCGGCACGTGCGCCGCATATGGTGTGAAGTTGGAACATAATGCCGCGTGCATTCCCAACTGCACAGAGGTATGATTCTGCTGCCGTGAGCATGGCGGGACCAATTCGCAATATTTCGGATACCGCCCTCTGGGTTGCGGTGTACCGAACCCAGGAGAGCGAGCGCGCCGACGCCCTGTTCCGCGACCCTTATGCGCGTCAGTTGGCCGGAGATCGCGGCATACAAATCGCCGCCGCGATGCCATTCGCCCAGCGGCATTCATGGTCTTACACGGCGCGTACGTGGCTGGTCGATCAAGTCATCGAACGTGAAGTGCAGCAAGGCGCGGACATGGTCATAAACCTGGCTGCTGGCCTCGACTGCAGGCCGTACCGGATGCACCTTCCCGCTTCGCTCCGGTGGATCGAGATCGACCTGCCGGATATGCTGAATTACAAGCAGGAAGTTCTCGCCGCTGAACGTCCGCTCTGCACCCTCGAGCGCGTGCCGGTGGATTTGAACGATACTGTAGGGCGCCGTGCATTGTTTCAGCGGCTCGGGGACGAAGCGAAGCACGTGGTAGTGGTAAGCGAAGGGCTCATCATTTACTTTGAAGCCGAAGAAGCTGCTAAACTGGCCCGCGATCTGGCAGCCCATTCCAGCTTCCGGCATTGGGTCACCGACCTTACTTCACCTGCGCTTCTCAAGATGCTCCAGAAGACCATTGGTGGTGCGCTGGTTGATGCCGGTTCGCCCCTGAAATTCGCGCCTCCGGAGGGACCGGAATTCTTTGCCCCTTATGGGTGGAAGTCGGTCGAAACGCATTCTATGTTGCACACCGCGGCGAAGCTGAAGCGCCTGTCGTTTGGTATGCGGCTGCTATCGCTTCTTCCCGATCCCGCTGGCCGCAAGCCGGACAAGCCGTGGGGAGGAGTCTGCGTTTTGGAAAACTGCGGAGAAGCGCTCACGACTTAACCCTCGCAAGCCTGTCAGAGAATCGCAAAGAGTGCCGCCATCCCTGATCCAATGAGCGATTTGCCCTGTATGCGTCAGCCGAAAGTCATGCGCAGTTGATCGGCGGACACTTGCCAACTTCTTCCCGTTCCCGATCAGGACTCGGTGTGTGTTCCGGCGAAAACACACCCTTGACGAGGCCATCCGCCGATGAGCGATGGGGATCTGTCTCCTAGGCTTCGCTCCCCAACTGGTCCGTGGTGCATCTTCTCTCCACGCGGCATGATCAATTTGACAGCTCCCCATTTACTAGTTTACTCTAGGCATTGCTAGACAATGCCTTATGGAAAACGACAAAGGTTCTTCCCGGGATCTGTTCCCCGGTGCGCTGGAAATGATGATTCTCGAATCGTTGCGTCGCCAACCGGCCCACGGCTATGCCTTGGTCCAGCACATCCAGCAACGCTCGAACAACCTGCTCCAGGTAGAAGAGGGATCCCTGTATCCGGCCCTCCAGCGGCTACTGAAAGCGAAGCTGGTCAAGGCCGAGTGGATCATCTCGTCTTCAACCAACCGGCGCGTGCGCGTCTACGAGATCACGAAAGCGGGCTTGCGTCATCTTGAGCGAGAGGTCTCCCGTTTCGATCGCATGTTGGAAGGGATTCAGATGGTACTCGGACCCGCCAGAAGCGCCGAGAATTCTTAGGAGGTTGCCTTGATGAACTGGTGGGAGCGAATTTTCCGTCGCAGGGACCTTAGAGAAGAGCTGAGCGAAGAACTGCGCGAACACATCAAAGCGAAGACCGAGCAGCTCATGCGCCTCGAAAACCTTTCGCGCGCCGAGGCTCGGCAAGCAGCTCTTCGTGCGTTTGGAAACCCAGGGTTCGTCGAGACACAGAGCCGCGAGGTCTGGCAATGGCCCAGGCTCGAATCATTTCTGGCCGATGTCAGGCTCGCTTTTCGCCGATTGGGAAAGGCACCGGGTTTCGCTGCCACGGTTCTACTGACGCTTGCAATCGGAATCGGCGCAAATACTGCGGTCTTCAGCGTTGTACGCAGCGTGCTTCTCAAGCCACTTCCGTATTCCGACAGCGAGCGCCTCGTTTCCTTATGGCTCAATGCCCCCGGCGCTGCAGGATTGGCGGACTTCCAAAAAGGGTTGCCGCTTTCTGCATCGATGTATTTCACCTTCAGCGAAAGTAACCGAACTTTCCAGGCGTTGGGCGTATGGACCAAGAACAAGGCGAACGTCACCGGGGTCGAGGCACCCGAAGAGGTCAATATCGTTCTCGTCTCCGATGGGGTGCTTGAAGCGCTGGAGGTCGCCCCTTTTGCAGGGAGAGAGCTCACGGCGGCCGATCAGGTTCACAACGGCCCGAAGAACGTGATGCTGAGCTACGGATACTGGGAACGAAGGTTTGGAGGCGACCGCTCTGTCATCGGGCGCACCATCGTTATCGATTCCGCAACACGCACAATTGTCGGCGTCATGCCTCGTGGATTCCGTGTCGTCGACCAGGACTTCGACATCCTGTTGCCGTTTGCCTTTGAGCGCAACAGCCTGCCACTCGCCGGTTTTGGTCTGAACGGAATAGGGCGCCTCAATCCGAAAGTGACCATCCCCGAGGCCAACGCCGACATTGCGCGGCTGATTCCGCTCTGGATGGATTCGTTCTCCAACGGACCGGGAAGCGATTCGCACTGGTATGTCCGATGGAGAATCACGCCGAACTTCCATTCTCTGAAGCAAGAGGTTGTTGGGAATGTGGGCAGCGTTCTCTGGGCGGTCGCGGGAACGATCGGGCTTGTGCTCCTGATCGCCTGCATGAACATTGCCAATTTGCTGCTGGTGCGCGCAGAGGGCCGCCAACTCGAGCTATCGATCCGCGCCGCGCTTGGAGCGGGGCGCAGGCGCATCGCGCGCGAACTGCTCTCTGAAAGCGTGCTGCTTGGATTGCTCGGCGGCGCCCTGGGAATCGCGGTCGCGGCTCTCACTCTCCGGTTGCTGCTTGCGCTGAGTCCGGCGAACCTGCCGCGCCTGGAGGAAATTTCTCTCGATTCAAGTTCGATCCTTTTTACGTCAGGACTGTCACTGTTGTGCAGCCTGCTCTTCGGTTCGATTCCCGCCTGGAAATATTCGCGGAGTCCCGCCACGGTAAATCTCGGCGCCACGCGGACGGTAGGCGCAAGCCGTGAGCGTAACAGGTCGCGCAATATTCTGGTGATTGCCCAGGTCGCGATATCTCTTGTGCTTCTTATTTCGGCAGCGCTCATGATCCGTACGTTCGAGGAACTTCGTAAAGTCGATCCGGGATTTGTTGATCCCGCCAGTGTGCAGACCCTGCACATTGCGATGCCGGAGACTTCGATTCCCGATCAGCGCATGGTCACGCGTGTCGAGAACAACATCGCGGATCGACTCGCGGCCGTTCCGGGTGTGACATCCGTCGGTCTTGCCGCACTAGCGCCCATGGAAGATATTGGGCACGGTTGGAGCCTCATTTTTGCGGAGGGAAAGACCTACCCCGGCGATCCGCCGATACGGTTTTACAACTACGTCTCTCCGGGCTACTTTCAGGCTCTCGGCACACGCCTCGTCGCAGGACGCGATTTTGCCTGGAAGGAAATATACGATCTCGAACCAAAGGTGATCGTCTCAGAGAACCTTGCCCGGGAAGAGTGGGGCAGCGCTGCCGTGGCCATCGGCAAACGCATTCAACAGGGTCCACGTAGCACGTTGTACCAGGTGATTGGCGTGGCCGAAGATTTGCGGCAAAACGGTGTCGATCAAAGAGCACCGGCTATTGTCTACTGGCCTCTCATGACGGTCGGTCCTTATTTCTTTCCGCCGCGCTCGGTGACGTTTGCGGTGCGTAGCAGCCGGGCAGGAACGCAAGCGTTCCTCGGCGAGATCCAGCAGGCGGTCTGGAGCGTGAACTCCAGCCTGCCGGTGGCCGCTCCCCGTACCATGCAGGAGATCTACTCGAAGTCAATGGCTCGAACTTCGTTCACGCTCGTGATGCTGGGAATCGCTGCGGCGATGGCGCTTGCCCTCGGCATTATTGGCATCTACGGTGTGATTTCCTACTCGGTATCGCAGCGCATGCGCGAAATCGGTATTCGACTTGCACTGGGCGCTCAGAAGAGCGAACTGCGCTGGATGTTCGTACGCTCCGCACTGATGCTCACCGGGGTCGGTGTGCTCATTGGACTTGGGGCCGCGGCTGCTGTCGCGCGCCTGATGCGAACGCTGCTGTTTGGTATCGGCCCACTCGATCCGATCAGCTTCGCTGTCGTACCACTCGTTCTGGGCGTCGCTGCTGCGGTCGCCAGCTATTTGCCGGCGTCTCGTGCAGCTGCAGTCAATCCGGCCGATACGCTCAAAGCCCAGTAGTCGTAGTTAACCGATCTCGCCGACGAGTTGTAGCCTTCACCGAAAACGTGGACGGTGCCTTTGAGTTCGGACTGGATTGCATCCTCGACGGAATTCGCGCAGGTGCGAGCAGGCGCGGATGATGTGCCATTTGTCACGCACCACGGCAACTATCTCAATTGATCCTAATGGGCCATGTCACTCATCCAGCATTTTTCAGTTGGCATTTATCGGATTAGTACCCGAAAACGCCGATGGCGACTGCGACAGATCTCGGAGTGCATTTCGTGGGATTCCAGGCGACACTCGTTGAACTTCGAAAGTGGTTTTGGAGTTGGACTATGATGTGGAACACTCGAATCGTTCCACCTCGGTCTCAGGGCAAGGTTAGGGCATCCTGTATTCGGTGAGAAGTTCAGACGTCCAAATCCAACGTTTTCAAATGAGTGACAACAGGACCTTGCCGTGAGTGCATCGTATCCAGTAGACGCAGTTGTCGGGGGTGACACTGATCCAAAACCAGAAATCCAATGAAAGGCCGCGTGGGCGCACATCAAGGGCCTGGCGCTGGGGGATTCCGGCTCTACTCGCAGTGGTGATTTTAGTAATCGTTGTTCAGATTGTGTTGGCGCGGGCTAGCCCAATTCTGAAGGGTCGAGTCGTAGAGACGCTGCGCACCCGATTCGAAGGCGACGTACAGTTGGACAAACTGCTGGTGAGTGTGGGTCGTGGACTCGAAGTGGCCGGGAGCGACTTGCGCATTTTTCCGCCAGACAATCAGCGGATTACAGGGGACAACAAGCCGCTGATCGCTGTCGGGCATTTCGACTTTCGCGTGCCGCTGTTGGGATTGCTTTTCAAGCCGACCCATGTGGGCCAAGTCAACGTTCGCGGCCTTTCGATCAATGTGCCTCCCAGTGACCAGCGGCGGAAAGAGGCAAGACACAAGCGGACTCCCGGCAGGGTGAAATTCAGGTTGGATGAG
>Ga0163162_10007868_pt1 | contig 10385 bp, 7 predicted proteins | sample S55metaG_FD_115310 | JGI IMG/M metagenome (GOLD analysis project Ga0163162, IMG submission 115310) | Switchgrass rhizosphere microbial communities from Kellogg Biological Station, Michigan, USA - S5-5 metaG | ecosystem: Host-associated > Plants > Roots > Rhizosphere > Soil | place: USA: Michigan...
ACCTGCAGCTTCTCTTTCTTGACCTCTACTTCTCACTCCTTGCGCCTATCGCCGTTTTGATACTCTACTGCTCGGCTTTCCTTTGCGACTGCAGAGCGCGACTGCCGCGCCACAATAACAAAGCGCTGAGTACGCAGGCAATCGGACAAACCAACAGAGAATAGCGCATCACGCCCGGCGTAACAGTCACGCCGAGCTTGTCGCTGAGTTTGCCAATCAACGGCGAGCCGATGCCATACGCGAATATATTCACCGTGGAAAAATAGATCCCAATCCCCAGTCCTCTTAAGTTAGGACCGGCAATGTCGTGAACGTCGGCTGCGGCCGGGCCCAACCACATTAGGGCCAGCCCGAACAAGACTGAGTTCAGAAGCAACAACACGATCAGGTTGTTGTTGAATAACAGCACCAGCCAGAGAGGCACTGAGGCAAGCGCCAGACCGGTGCTGAAGAGCATGCGACCGCCGCTGCCAAACCTGCGGAATCGATCCGACATGTAGCCACCGAGAATCGTGACCGGCACCCCAACCACTATCGACAAAGTTCCCGCGACCATGCCAATCGTGCCCAGACTTATATGATGTACGCGCACAAAAAACGACGGCACCCAGATGCCAAGGTTGTTCGAGGCTATTCCAAACAGAGCATAACCAAGGTAAAGATAACGCAGCGGCACCGAGCTAAACAGAATCTTCCAGTCCTTGCTGCTGAAATGGACCGCAGCAGTTTCTGTTCGACCGCGCTGCTGTTCGCGGAGCAAAAAAACTACGACAGCTAACGCCAGGCCGGGGAAACCGAGAAAGTAAAACGCATAACGCCAGCCAAGGTTTTGTCCCAGCCAGCCACCCAGAAAAAAAGCCAGGCCGCTGCCGATAGCGATGCCGGAAGAGTAGACGCCCTGCACCGTCGCGCGCATGCGTGGCGGAAAGTAATCGCTTAACAACGAGAGCGCTGCTGGTCCCAGTGTCGCTTCGCCAACTCCAACCATCAGACGACAAAAGAACATGGCCCAAAAGCCCTTCGCGAACCCTGTCAAACCAGAGAAGAGACTCCAAACAGCAAGACCGCCGGCGATCATGTTCTTCCGCACAACGCGATCGGCGAGCCGGCCAAAAGGAATTCCCAGCAGTGTGTAAAAAATGACGAACGACGTGCTGCCGAGCAGCGCCAGTTGCAGATCGGTAAACGCCAGCTCTTTCTTGATCGGCGTAAACAGAATGTAAATGAGCGTGCGATCGAGGAAGTTGAGCACGTAGACTAAAGTGAGCACGACTAGTGCGTACCATGAATACGCAGGTACCTTATCGGTTGCGGTAAATGCAACTTGATCCGTTGTTTGATTAGGGTTTGTACTCATCCGAGCCCTTTGAATGAACTTAATTCTTAAGGCGGGCGGGACGCCCGCAAACGTAAAGCAAACTGTTAGTTTGCGATCGTTCGTCGCCACTCAAATCGAGAGCTATCCCTCGAACGCAACCTAACAGTTTGCTTTACGGGAACGCCTATTCCACCAGCACTACGGCCTCTCCGCGGATGAGTGTCTCCCCGCGTTGGTTCTCGCAAATAGTTTCCAGCGTCAGGATCGGCTTCCCTTCTTTGATCTTCGTTACCGTGACCTTTGCTGTGACCGTGTCACCGGGGAACACCGGCGCCAGGAACTGAATGGTCTGGCTTAAATAAATCGCTCCTTGACCAGGTAACTTTGTTCCCAGGACCGTCGAGATCAGCGACGCCCCCAACATGCCATGGGCGATGCGCCGGCCGAATCTTGTGGTGCGGGCGAAATCATCATCGAGATGAACGGGATTGGAGTCGCCGCTCAAGTCGGCAAACGCTTGAATGTCTTCGTCACGAATCGTCTTCGAAAAGGAAGCAGTGTCACCTGGTTTATAGTTCATGATTAATGATCATCGTCCATAGATTACGCAGATTTCACAGATTACCAAGAGCAACCTGCGCATGTCTTTGCCTCTCTTAATCGGCGTAGTCTGTGTAATCTGCGGATAAAGTTTTATGAGTAAAGACTCTCGATCAGATCACGATGATGCGCGGTGACGACTTCGCGTTTCAGCTTTCCAGTCGGTGTTACCTCGTCCTTTGCGATTTCAAAATCGCGCTCGACAATCGCAAACTTCTTAACCGACTCGGACGTTGAGACCCGGGCATTGACCTCAGAAATCATCTTCTGCACCACCTGCCGCATGGCCTCGGATGCTGCCAGATTGTTGGCGTCGTCTGCTAATTTGTGGGTGCGCGCGAAGTCGGCGGCTTCCACCGGGTTCAGCGTAATCAGCGCCACCAGATAACTCCTGCCCTCGCCGTAGACGAGGGCGTGGCTGATCAGGTGGTGTTCCTTCAGCATGTTCTCAATGAGTGCCGGCGAAATCTTTTTTCCGGTTGAAGTGACGATCAGTTCCTTCTTGCGTCCGGTGATCTTTAAGAATCCATCATCGTCGAGCTCACCGATATCACCTGTTAGCAGCCAGCCGTCGCGGAAAATCTCAGCAGTTTGTTCCGGCGCTTTGTAGTAACCGCTGAACATCATTTCGCTGCGAACCATGATCTCGCCGTCGGCGGCAATTCTCACTTCGCACCCAGACATCGGAGGGCCAACTGTGCCGAACTTGTGGTTGTTTGGGTGATTGAACGCAACGCAAATATTTTCCGTGAGGCCATATGCCTGTAGGATCGGCAGCCCTGCCGCGTCGAAAAACTCGGCGACCTCGAGCGGCAGCGGCGCGCCTCCGGAAGTTGCCAAACGGATGTGACCGCCAAAGTAATCTTTAACTTTCTTCAGCTCTGGCGCAGCGGTGACAGCGAATTCGGTTTGCAGTGCTTCAGGAACTTTCTGCCGTCTCTGGCGGAATCGTGAAATGGCGCGTCCGATGTTCAGTGCGTAATTAAATCGCTCGCGCTCTGCCTCCGGCGCCGCTTCGACGTCGGCAACGATGCGCGCATAAATCTTTTCGAAAAACCGCGGCAAGCTGGCGAAAACCGTCGGCTTTACTTCCAGCATGTACTCGCCAAGCCGTGACAAATCATCGACGAAATAAGCTGAGGCGCCGGCATAGAGCCGGTTGTATAAACCTGAGATACGCTCCGCAACATGACAATAAGGCAGATAAGAAAAGGCCACGTCGGTGTCGAAGATCGGAACTGTTTCGCGCATTGACTCAACGCTGTTGATGATATAGCGGTGGCTGAGACAGGCGCCCTTGGGCGGTCCGGTTGTGCCGGAGGTGTAAACCATTATGGCGATGTCTTCGGCCACGGCTGTTTCAGCGCGCTCGCTCAGTAGTTCTGAAAAGCATTCACGATTTTCACATCCCCGACGAACCAGTTCGCGATAGCCAATAATCTGATCCGATTCACTCGCGGCGGCTTCATCAAGAACGACGATGCTGGTTAGTTTTGGTAACGCCGCGCGAATGCTCAGAACTTTTTCGAGTTGCGAGCGAGTGTCGACGATGAGGAATTCGGCATCGGAGTGATCGATGATGTACTGGCACTGCTCGGGCGAACTGGTGGGATACAAGCCAACGCCAACACCGCCCGCCGCAATCGTTCCAATGTCGGCGATGGGCCACTCGGGCACATTGCCCATCAGAATTGCGACCGAGCCGCCTTTCTTAAGACCTAATGACAGAAGCGCTGCTGCAAAGTCATGGGCTTCGCTATTGAAGCGATCCCAGGAAATGGGCTGCCACTTTTCGTCGCGGCGAACATAGAAGACGTTCTGCGCCGGGGTGGAGGCGCAATACTTTTGCACGCGATCCCTGAATAGCGAATAGATATTCGGGTAGTTCATTGCTAAATCTCAGACATTAGATCTCAGACCTCAGATCGCAAATCTGAAACATCAAATCTCTGACTTTTGCCGCCTTGCCCCTGCCCTTTGCGCCTCTGCCCTTTGCCCTTTGCCCCATGCTCTTTGCCCTTTGCCCTTTGCCCCTGCCTCACCACCGATACGCAACGCACGCCATATTGAGTCCGCCGCCTGACGCACACATGATCAGATTGTCGCCGCGCTTCAACTTACGAGCGTGCACAGCATCATCCAGGACCATCGGGATACACGCAGATCCTGTGTATCCCCACTTCTGCATGATCGTGTGCGTCCGATTCATCGGCAGCTCCAGCGATTGCATCACCGCAGTAATCGTGCTCAGGTTTACCTGAGTAAAGAGAAACAGCCCAATGTCATCCAGCGTGAGGTTGGCCTTCGCGAGCACTTCGCGAACGATCCTGGGCCAACCTTCCACATTTACTTCCGGAGGATACCGTTGCGCGAACCGCAGTTTATTCCAACGACCTTCTTGCAGGACTTCTTCGGTTACAGGCATTCGAGTGCCACCCGCGTAGATACCCATGTATTCGGAAAACGCTCCATCAGCTACCAGCTTGGAAGCAAGGAATCCCGGGCTCTCTTGATTCGCTTGCACTACGACCGCGCCGGCTCCGTCAGCGAAGATCGTGGCCGTCTTTTTGTCGCTCCAATCGAGATACTTGCTCATCGCGTAGGCGCCAATCACCAGAATGAACTTGTAGTCGGGGTCAGCAATGATGAACTTCGAGGCCGTGTCGAGCGCGGTTACAAAACCGGAGCAGGCGCAATTAACATCAAATGTGCCGGCGTTCTTTGCGTCGATGCGATGCTGAACCACCACTGAGGTCGCAGGAGAGAGTTGCTCGGGAGTATCAGTCGCGAGAATGATCAGGTCGAGTTGTTCAGGCGTTATCCCTGCTGCTTCCAACGCCTTCAAACTGGCCGCAACAGCAAGGTCGGCCGTACTTTCGTCTGCGGCACAGACGTGACGTTCATTAATGCCGATCACCTGCGAAACAAACTCATTGATATCCTCGCCGAGCATGCGGCTGAGATCATCGTTTGTAAGAATCTTCTCCGGCACATACGAACCGGTTCCAATGATGCGAGCATAGGTCATTCTAGTTTTGCTCTAAGAACTCAACTACTGTGCGGTTGAAATCATCGCTCTGTTCGATGAAAAAGAGATGGCTGCCGCCTGCGACCAATCGCAAGCGGGCACCGGGAATCTGCGCCGCGAGGTTACGCGAATTCTGCGCCGGCACGATCGCATCAGCGTCACCACTGAGGACGAGAGTCGGGGCTTTGATCGCACCGACGCGAAGCTCTGCGTTGAACCCGAGCCCGGCCGCCAATTGAGCGCGGTACGCTTCTTCCACTATCGGATTTTCCAGCCGCAGCTTGATCACCTCATCAACCTGGTTTGGCTGGCTGCGTGCGAAATCGGGCGAGAATGCCGGCAACAGATTGCGCCGGATTCTTCCTTCAGTATTAAAGCCATCCGTCGAGAGCACGGCCGTCAACGTATCCAACGAAGGCGCTACATGTTTGGGTCCGCCGTAACTGGTGCAGCAAAGTGAAAGCGAGCGCGTTGCGTCCGGATAAGCCAGTGCAAACTCTTGCGCCACAAAGCCGCCGAACGACACACCCAGGACATGTGCCCGCTCAATGCTGAGCGCTTGCAGTAAAGCGGCCGTGTCAGCGGCCAGGAGTCGCATCGTGATCGTTTCACCTTTGAATGACGACTTTCCGATGCCACGTGGATCGAAAGTTACTACCCGGAATTTCGTAGCGAGCGGGCCGATTTGCTTAGACCAAATCCAGGCGCCGGCGGCAAAGCCGGGAATGAGGACAAGCGGCGCCCCATCTCCATAGACTTCGTAATGGAGGTCAACATCAGGGAGAAGTAATTGTGGCATTCGTTTGAATAACAGCCTGCGGAGCAGGCGAAAGTATAAAGCCTGGGGTGAAGCGTAGCGGAACCCCAGGTTGATAGGTCGACAGAGTTCTAAGCCCGCGGAGTGGGCGACAGCGTCACCGCCCAAAGCTGCCGCCCGCTCCGCGGGCTGTTATTGTGTTTGGATCTTATACCTGGGGTTCCGCTACGCTTCACCCCAGGCTCTATGCGTTCGCCTGCTCCGCAGGCTTCGAACCTTAGAAGTTCAACTTGAATGCGAACTGAACTACGCGCGGTCCAGTGCTGGCCGAAATAATTCTTCCAAAGGACGCAATCGCGATGTTGTTGACCGGATTCGCGTAGTTCACCCAATTGAAGACGTTAAAGAATTCCGCCCTCACTTCGCCACGGACCCGCTCGTTGACGGGTATGAACTTGATCACGGAAAAGTCGACGTTCTTCTGTCCGGGACCAGTCAGGAAGTTTCGCGGCGTGTTGCCAAAAGGATTCGCCGGGTCAAACGTGGGATTGGTGACAACGCCTACACCAGTGTTTCCCAAAGGCGTCGGACGTGAAGTTACGAACGCGCCCTGGTTGAAATAATTGTTTAGGCAATTTGAAACGTCGCCACTGCATTGAATTGATCCGCTGAAAGCCGGATTGCGGTTAGCCCGGCTGAAAACTGCGTTTCCGGGATTATCAATCACTGAAAAGGGCAACCCCGACTGAAACACTGCGATGCCGGCAATCTGCCAGTTATTCAGCAAAGCGCGAGCAACGCCTGATTCGTAGTTCGACTTCGGCAGATCGTAAAACCCACTGATAACGAACCGGTGTTCGCGATTGAAGTCTGAGCGGCCATAGTTCGATTTCCAATTGAACTGGTCACCGGCGGGGCTAGCGAGCTCATTGACCGGAGTACCGTTGTAATAGTCGTGAGACTTTCCATAAGTGTACGCGGCAGTCATCTGCAAACCTTGCGCATAACGCCGCGTCACGGTGATTTGCAGCGAGTTGTATCTCGAGTTTCCCGTGGTTTGAATTTGGTGCACACCACCGGTCACATTCTTGTTCGTTGAAAGAATGGATCCAATTGCGAGCGGCGGCACGAAGCTATTCGTCGCCGGAACGTAAACCGGTTGATTGAGATTTATTACCTGTAACAACTTGGTGCCTTTGTTGCCCACATAGCCGACCTCAAGGACCGTGTTCTTCATAAACTCCCACTGAACACCCATGTTGTACTGCTGCACATATGGTGTTCTTAAATTTGGATCGACGAAAATCCCACTGACCGGTACGCCGAGGATAGGTGCGAGCGGCGACAGTACTGATGGAATTGTCGCAGCGGTCGGAAACGACGAAGGCGGCGGCAGCGTCACGAAGGGGCTGGCGAAGGTTGTCGTTATGCCCGGTAAGCCAACACCTAACCCGAGGTACGGGAAATTAAAGAGTTGCGTATTGATGAATCGTGTCGAGAAGCGATCATAATAGATGCCATAGCCACCGCGGATAACAATCTTACCGTCGTTATCCGCACGATAGGCGAAACCTACACGGGGCGCGAAGTTATTCTTGTCAGGCGGAATCAAAGTATCTTGCACCGACGGAACCCCGGCAAGCTGCCCACCTGCAGCTTGAACAATACCGTTTGGCGGCACGCCCACGCGAAATTGGTCCGGCAGGAAATTGACAAGTCGTCCGGCCGAGTCGACGGGTGGTCCATAGTAGTCGTATCGCAGGCCCAGATTTAGCGTCAGACGATCGTTGAATTTGTAATCGTCTTGCACGAACGCCCCAAAATCCTTCACGGTATAGTGACGGTCGAAAACTCCGGAGCCCAGAATCGATACTCCGAAGCCTTGCAAGAAGTTATTGAAACTCGAGAATATCAGCTGTCCGCGGGTAAAGGCATTGAAGTAGAAATCGAGAACGGAGTGACGAAACTCACCGCCGGCGCGGATACGATGTTTTCCATGGATTATGGAAACTGTGTCTTGCAGAGTCCAGGCGTCAATCTTTGAGTGCTGGTCACCAAGCGGTGACGAACCAAAGAAAAACGACGAGTCGACACCAGCAACCTGAATTGTGGGAGCGCCCGGGTAGAGACTCGCAAAAGGACTGGTGACGCCGAGCGATGCCGCAGTAAATGGCTCCTCCGGCGTGCTGGTCGCTTCAATGGAATTGATGCCGAATCGAGCTTGGTTGGTGATGTTGGAGTTGAAAGTGTAATTGTCAGTGAGTGAGTAAAGCAGTTGCGTGATTGGTATATCCCCGCCAAAACCAATCAGTTGATTTACAGGTTGACCTTCCAACCGGTTTCCCGTTCCCGCAAAATTGTAGATTGCCTGGAGACTCGGGTTACTGGCATAGAACAACTTGCTCGACAATGAATGTGTGTTGGTAAAGTTGAAATCCACATTCCCGTTGAATTGATTTTCACGGAATCGCGAGACGCCTGACTGCACCACCTGAGTCGGTATTCTTGCCGCCGCTCCGGTCGCTCCAGCCACGCCTGATGACGGGATGGCAAAACCTCCGCTGGGCAGTCGCGCGTTCAGAATGTTGACGGCAACGGGATTGATAGTCGCCACCGCAAGTCCGAACGTGGCCGCCAGCCCCGCCGTGGTACGGTTGTCATCGCGCAAGCCAGCCGGCACCGCCGGGAACGAAAGACTATTTGAAAGTGAAAGGCCATTGGTTTCGCGCGTGCCTTGATAAGAAAAGAAGAAGAACGCCTTATCACGTTTAATCGGGCCGCCGATAGTTCCTCCGAATTGGTTACGCGTTAGAACTGGGCGCTCCAGGCCGCGCGCTTTGATAAAAGGCTCATTTGCGTTCAGCGCTTTGTTACGCAAAAAGTAGAAGACATTCCCATGAAATTCGTTTCCGCCTGATCGCGTCACAGCTTCGACGTTGCCGCCGGAGTTGCGTCCGTTCGAAGCATCGTAGAGCGAAGTTTGGACGATGAACTCCTGCAAGCTTTCCGTCGACGGCACGGCCAGATTGGGAGTTGAGTTGGTGCCGATTGAATTGGCATCGACGCCGTTGATTCTGACGCTGTTACTCGTAGTGCGTTGACCGTTGACACTGAAGGCAGTATCGCCGCGACCTAAATCCGTGCTGTTTGGCACCGACGCTTGCGCGCCTGCCTGCAGCACGAGCAGTTGTTGAAAGTTTCGCGTCGACAAGGGCATCTGCCGAATTGTTTGGCCCTCAATCACGCGCCCGCTTTGCGAAGTTTCCGCCTGCACGATGGGAGTTTCAGCCGCCCCCACCATCACCGTGGCGGTGGTTCCACTCAACCCAAGCCGCACCTCGAGAGCCGTGGTTTGAGTAATGTTAACGACAGCCTCGGCTTGATAGTCCTGAAAGCCCTGAGAGGTAACATCGACGCGATAGCGCCCCGGCGGCAAAAGGGTAAATGCAAAATGGCCGTCACCATCGGAAGTCGTCGACCGCGACGAATTCGTGTCCAGGTTCGTCAGCGTCACGTTCGCACCTTGCACGACAGCGCCGTTAGGGTCAGCAACTGAGCCGCTGAGGGTACCGGTTGTTACTTGCGCACTACCGACACCGGCGAACCCGATGATCAAAGTGATCGCGAACAGACACGTTAAGCTTCTTATCATAATCATTGTTTAGACCTCCAGAAACATTTCAAGAACTTCACATCATGAATCCGCCACTGCATACCAGCGTCTCACCACTGATGTAGTTCGACTCTGGCAGGCAGAGCAGGTAAACAGCGCCCGCGCCTTCTTCCGGTGTACCGAGGCGACCGAGCGGAATTGCGTGCTCCGCAGTCGCGAGCAAATCCTGATTGACTCCGACGTTTATTTTTCTACCTTCAATTTCTACCGTTGCATGGTTGCGAACATCGGATTCGCTCAGGCGCGTCCTGATAAAACCAAAAGCAACGCAGTTGACGTTGACCTTGTAGCGTCCCCACTCTTTACTTAACGCTTTTGTTGCGCCGACGATGCCGGCTTTGGCTGCGGCGTAGTTCAACTGCCCGGCATTGCCGCAGAGACCGGAGATGGACGAGATGTTGACGACTTTGCGGAAGATTTCCTGCCCGGCTGCGGCTTCTCTTTTCGCGGCGCTGCGGATGAACTCGGCCGCAGCCCGCAGAATCCGAAACGGCGCAGTCAGATGCACATCAATAATTGCTTGCCACTGCTCATCCGTCATTTTTTGAATAACGCTGTCCCAGGTGTAGCCGGCGTTGTTGACGATGATGTCGAGGCCGGCGTAATTATCGAGCGCGCTTTGCACGAAGCGTTCGCCAAACTGTGGCTCGGTCACGTTGCCGACGTGTGTGATGGCTTCGTTTCCCGAGTGTTTGATTAGTTCCATCGTTTCCTGCACTGGTTCAGCATCCAGATCGTTCAGCACTACTCGCGCGCCTTCCTGCGCAAGCTTCATACCGATGGCGCGGCCAATCCCGCGACCGGCGCCTGACACCAAAGCAACTTTGCCTTCGAGAGTTCGCATAAGCCGATTTACGATTGCTGATTGCGGATTGCTGATTTGCTCATCTGTCCTGGTTCATTTTCTACTGTTCAACTTCTGTGCTGTGATTGACGTCTTGCCGAGCCGGTCCAATTCGCGACCGGCACTCCGCAATCCGCAATCGGGTCAGATTCGCACGTCGCGGCT
>Ga0163162_10007870_pt1 | contig 10384 bp, 6 predicted proteins | sample S55metaG_FD_115310 | JGI IMG/M metagenome (GOLD analysis project Ga0163162, IMG submission 115310) | Switchgrass rhizosphere microbial communities from Kellogg Biological Station, Michigan, USA - S5-5 metaG | ecosystem: Host-associated > Plants > Roots > Rhizosphere > Soil | place: USA: Michigan...
TACATACCCCGGCATCATTGCGCATATGCTTGATTGCCCTCAACTAGGCAAACTGACCGTAGCAATTAAATCTGCCGTGTCTGAAAAATTGATTACAGTAGGACGGGTGGAGCAAATGTCAAAAGCTCAAATATTCGGCTGGTTTTCATCTGACTATTTTGAGCCTAACCAATATTTTGAGCCGACCTGGCTTACAGAATGTGGCAGCAACAACCGGACACAAAATCGCTTTCAAGCGTTGCGGTTATTTAATCCAGATGAATTAACTTCTATCCGCGATTGGTTGAAGTTAGCAGTACTAGTTGGATTTTGCGCTAACAATGCCAAAATTGCGCTAGATAAAGGCTTGCTTGCAATTGAAGATATAGCAGCCATGCCAACCAAAGCAATTTACGAAATGTTAGCCGAGTATTGGGGAAGAGATATATGCAAGGCTGATAAAAAAATTAAATTAAAACTGATAATGACTTTCCATCCCGATTTGATTTGGACGATATTTAGAAATATTAAACATGCAGCATCAATGCTTGAATTAAACTTAATGAGCATCGCTGATATGAATGGTTATGATAGAGTCTCGCTTGGCGTGCTATTGTCTGATCAAGGCTTAATTGTGATGAAGAAACAGCTACTAACACATCAACAAATTAAGGAATTCATAGCTATCCCTGGAAGCTTAAATTTAGATGAGCTGTTAACTAACGAGAAAACATTTAAAGCTTTGCAGAATGGAATGCCAATAGATGAATATATGAATTTTTTAAGAAAAGGTCTTCATCCAGCAATGAGGTGGCTAGTCATTAAGTATCAAAAACCGCTACGCAAAAATTCTCTTCTCAATAAGAACGCAGAAGCTGTCTCGATAGAAAATTCACCAGCACAACACAATGAAATACATTCAGAAGATAATGCTGAATCATCCTCTTTGCGAATAGCTAAACGGAAATGAGTAATGGAGATGCAGCAGAAATGAGCTCCAAATTATACTGGGTATACATACTGCTTTGTAGCAATGACACTTATTACACTGGCTACACAACTGATCTGGATAAACGCTACGCCGCCCATCTTAACGGTACTGCCAGCAAATATACGCGCAGTTTTAAGCCTGTTAAAATTATTCAATCCTGGGAAATTGCTGGAGATAAATCTTTAGCGATGCGGATTGAAAAAAATATTAAGCAATTATCGCGAGTCGAAAAAGATAAAATCATTGCGAACCCATCACTATTGGAAGCCCTTATGTAGCCCGGAACAAAATGCGCTGTTTGCATTTTATTCCGGGTTTTTTAAACCTAGTGAACCCAAACGAGGTCATGCTCATGTCTAAACCACGATCACCCACATTATTTGAAGGGATCAATGATCTCAACCTCGATTGCACCAACGAAATATTGACGCATCTTAATGCGTTTCATCGCTTGACTCTGTCGCAGACAAATAATAATTTTCGTCAATTAGTCGGTAATTTTAATAAAAATAAAACCATTGCCAAAATCATAAATAATATTAAGGGACTGAAATTATTTGATAATTTATTAACGCTACCAGCTAATATGAATTTTGCAACAGAACTATTAGCCACATCAGAAATGATTCTTAAGAAACTAAATTTTTACTCCTCAAAATTTTATACAACTCAAGGAGAATGCTTAGACCTTATTGATTGGCTTAATTCAACTGAAGTCATGCAATCTAATTCACACGCGTTGTGGAGTATAGGTTTTGCAACCGCGTTACACAGTCTTAGATTGCGTGCGTTACCTCATAAATTAATCGTGACAGATCAAAATCTATATTTCATGAAAGAGATGGCCAGAGCAATGCAAAAAGTTGGCTGGGTAGAAGTTAATCCACCTATACCCAATCAAGTTAAGGTTGCGCGAGGAGGAAGCTTATTTAGCTTAGTTGGCAATCTTATACAATTATTGGAAGTTGCCAGTGAAGAAAACAAAGAGATAAGAGAATGTATTATCGAAAAACTTTATTTTCGATTTTATTGTGTAAATGGTCACGGCCTTTTTGTTCGTAATGACAGAAGAGCAGATGAGAAAACTCGCTCCGCTTTTGAAGGAATGGCTGATCGATTTAGAGCCTACGCTTGGGAAAAAAAGAACGGATGTATTGTTTTTTCTGGCAATGAGCCAAATGCGCCCTATTCTGATTTCTATCATGATAATGCTGAATTTTTTCGTGAAAATGAATTACCAAGTGATCCTGGTAATTTTGTTACAAATTCCGGGACTTTAATAATCAATAAAATGTGGCCGCACTCTAAATGGCTGTTGGCAGGCAAGGTATTGATGGCTGTAGCGGATCTTTTTAATGATAAATGGGTATTAAAAGAATTTGCATCTCTTTTGAAAGCCAATTTTCTCACTCTTCACGCAGTTGATCAGGTCGAGAGATTAAAAGTCTTAATTCAAACTAGTCATGTGGATATGAATGTAATTCACAAGTGTTTTCTCATATTACATTTAACATACAATAATTTTAATTTTGAAAAATACAAAGAAGTGTATCGTATTTACATAGAGTCGCTTACTAAGTTGAACAATAATCCTAATTTGCATGAAAAAATTATCAATGTATTTAAAGATTTTTTCAATGAATCTTATTGGGAGAATCATCCGGAATTTCGTCAGCATTTTTTAAACACAATTGTGCAAAAGTGTCCCTGGTCGGAGGATTTTTGGAACGCAGTGTATGATGCAAGCCTTTATAATGAGGAAAGCGACGAGACAAGTGACAGCGACGAGAAAGAGGATGAAAGCTTTGAAATACGACAAAAAAAACAGCTTGTTTCGTTCTCAGTTGCCATGTTTGATGAAGGTAAAAATTATAATGATCGAAAAACATTGCATTCACTAAGCGTTGTTTTTGCCTTTATTTATCACAATGTCCCCAATATCGAAATGCATCATGATACTTTCTTTGATGCCTGTTCTGTCAGGAGAGGCGCTTATCGTCAAGCTATCAATACTGGAAGAGTGGGTAGCTTTGCAGATTTTCGCCAGCTACTTTCTATAAAATTAGCTGGTAAGTTATGGATCAGAAAAAATAAAAATTGGTTTGACTCACATAGATCTCCTATCAGTCATTGTTTTCGTGTCAATGAAAATGAACATACTGCTAACTACGAACATTTTTTTGTTAGCCTGTTAGAAACAATAAGCTTGTACCCGTCTGCGCCTATTCGTCTTAATCAGGTTATGGCATTTGAAGATGATCTTCTTGGACCAAGCGCAAACATTAATGCCTTTAATTCGCGTTTATATTTAGTCTTTATTGCGTTGCTCCGATTGCCAAACAATCTATTCGAGATTGCATTAGGTAAGTTAGAAAAATTAAGAACAGAAAAAGCAGATATTGAAGATGAGTTAGCTTTTTTACAACCATTTATTAAATTATTCGATTCAGATTATTACTTCGTGAAAGCAGAAAGAGGCGCACTGCTACCTTTTTATGATTTTCTTGGTCGCTTAAATAAAGAAGCATTGTCGTATGTCTTATCAGATTTAGCATCTAAATCTATTTTGTCAATTATGCTTGAACATTACGTAACTATTTCTGATTACAATAGTCGATTATCCGGTTTATATTTGCGTTTAGTTGAGCTTATTTTTACATCGACGCCAAAACCAATTGATGAATTCAAATTACTTGTTGCATTAGGCGAACGTTGCAATGGATTCAAGCCTGCAACACCAACGACACGCTGGCTTGCTGATACATCAAATACTAGCTTAATTTATTACGAATTTACAAAACAGATTGAGGAGATACTTTCTAGCTCAGCTGTATGCAAGCGCTCCTTTGAGGCCAAGCTGGGGTAAGGGGCATAACCCGGATGAAACAAATTCATTTTCCGTGAAGAATAAAAACGTGGACCCCAGACGAACGCCAAAAAGCGGCGTTTTCCGGGGTGACACACGAAGCCAAAAACAACCCTACAACCCTGGACTTTCGATTTTATTTTCTTTCTGTTCTGACTGTAGATGCTTCCAAAGAAATTCACAAAAACCTAAATGCCAATTATTTTTTGATAACATATAGCGATTAATTTTTTGTGCTCTTTCTGCATCGGTAGTGCATTGTGTTGCTTTATTAAATAAAATTAGCGAAACATCGACCTTGGTTGGCGAAAATATTCCTATGAATGCTTTTTTTGCTTCTCGGGAGATTTTTTTCGTTGCGCGGTAATTATCCCATAAATCATTTAAGCTTTCCTGATTAAGCGAAGCAAACAATGGCTGGCCTTGTTTTTCAAATTCACTGAATATCTGCGCTACCTGTAGTGTTTTTTCATTGGCATACTCCTCTTTTCCCTCTGCAATAATAGGCAGCTTCATTTCAGGGACAGGTAATGCTCCAGACGAAACGGACTCAACGATAGGGCCAGTTAATACGACTGGGGCAACCATGTCTTCATCACCAAATTCTTCGAATGGATTGGTTGGCTCTGGAGATAGGGTTATCTGCTTTTGCTTACCTGGCTTATCTAGAGGAGTTTTTTCATGAAGCTTTGGCAAATACTGTATTGATTGCTTCAGGGTACGGTGAATCAACGCATTGAGAGAAACAGGCGCGATTGACGGGCTTGATGTTAGCTTGGGCTTTGATTCATGTTTTTTCGAGCTTTTCTTTTTCCGTCTCTTTTTCTTAACATGCTCAACTGATGAAGGCGAATTGCCATTAGGTTTATCTTGCGTAGCAGACCACAAAGCGCCAAATAATTTTTGACAAACCGTCTCATCAATTAACTTAAGCCCAGAAGGTAATCGCGATTGAATATCTGCCAGCCAAACTATTGCGCCTCTTGAATAGCCAAGTACTTGTTCGAGCATAATTGGGTTTTGCAGCCATTGCAGTTGCGCAGAGATTACCTTGCCTGCTTTTGCTAGTCGTATTCCTGAAGTGGAGTCGTTTGTTAATAAAGCTAAACTAATGTCGGTATTTTTTTTAAAAATATCGGCTGCCTCACTTACGGTCAATTTACTACATTTATCCAAATAGCCATTAAACAACTCTGCAATCGAATCTAAATTAATTGCTTTTGTCATGACGGCAATCCAACCCATAGTCGAATCTAAAATTCTCATACAAGCGACTACCGATAATAGAGTTTTAGTTTCAGCCAACAAATCATACAAGTGGCTAACCTGGGCTGATTTTGTTATGGATTCACAACTCGAATCTATTAATGTTGATTTTTCGCTAGATTTTTCTAATGCACGAATGACATCTTGAGAACTAACCGAGCCATCTTTGTTAGTGCTAGCAGGTAATACTAGTGATGTCGATTCAGTCACAGAACTAGACATTATTTTTATATTTTCAGCTTTTGCCAGTTTTTTTGAATTTTGTGGTTTTTTGCCGCCTGCAAGTTTGATGCATTGATCCTCTAACTCTCGCAAGGTGATCTCAATGATTTCTTCATCAAAATGGTAGGCTTTTAATTTCTTTACATCTCTGTGTGTCGCCAATTCAGCTAATAACAACGATTGCAAAAATATTTTTGTTTTTTCTAAATGAAAATTCATATTTACAATTGTTTGAAGATTGGCATGAATTGTTTTAACGGAATCGACCATATCACTCATCCAAGTCATCCAAACTTCATGGCTGGTGCCTAAAAATAAGGCAATGCCGGATAATTTATCTGGCACAATTATTTTTTCATTGAGAACTATTTTTCTTTTAGCTTTTAAATTATCAATGAAAGTCTGCATAGTCTTTAACAAAATTTCACCGTCATGATTTTCAATAGACATATTTACGCAGAAAGCATCTGCACACATTCGTCTTAGCAACTCGTAAATTAATAGATTATGATTGGACGTAGTTTCACCGACGATTTTGTCTTTATTAATGCCATTTTGCTTAAGCAAGTTATGCCAAAAATTTAAATACGATTTATAGAGAATTTCAGCTGCATAATCCATCTGAAAACTAACTTCAGGAAGCTCATATTCAGTCGCATCAAATGCATCACCAATAAAATCTCCTTCAAGACCCTTAGGTAGCATTAGTTTTAATATCGTTCCCAAACCATTTGTTTTGGTCTTTTCAGCAAATTTGTAGTTTTTAAGACTATTACTGTGCAAGGCATTTAGAAAGCATTGCATAACAATACGGGTTTTTTCATCCATCTTAACTATTTTCTTTTTGATTTTTGGCATGATTAAATTCCTCATTTGAAAGAGGACTTATTTTCACTTTCAGCCAAAATAGTAACAGGGTAAAAAATACCTATTTTTTAAGAGAGCTAAACTAGAGTAGATGCTATTTTAAGCAACTGCGAACGCGTGTTGACATTCAATTTTAATTTAATTTTTTCAATGTGATGCTCAACTGTTCTTGGAGAGGTATGGCGAATAGCCGCAATTTCGCGTGCTGTATTACCATTTTTTAAATGATGCAGAATGTTAATTTCACTACGGGTAAGTTTTATATCGCTATCTTTGCAGGCAAAGTCATTCGCGGAAGAATTTAACAACCCCAATTTTGTTATCCCGGCAAGCGACTCAGCAATATAATGCACTTCCAAGTTAATGGAACAACCAAAAATACCAATCACTTCATTTTGCTGATTGTACCAAGGCACTTTTACTGAAAGATAATTATCGAATTCCTTGTTTTTGTGGCTCGGAACAATTTCTTCTACTATATTTTTTGTACGCGATAGCATTATTTTCTTATCTCTATTTAAAACTTTTAATGAACTCTCACAAGGAAATACATTGAACGCATTTTTTCCTATCAATTCATGTTTCGAGTCAAAACTTAAAGATTCAACATTTACATCATTTAATTCTTGGATCTTACTTTCTCTATCTAACAGATAAACGCTGCAAGGCAGTTTAAATGCTTCAGAAATTGAGCTAAGAAATTTATCGTTAGGATAGTGACGTCTGTCATCTGGTTTAAGCAGCCTTATACCATTTAGCCACGGCTGTATCTCAAACTCTAAATTTATGTTTTGACAGGATTTTTTCATATTGGTAACTAGCTATATTTCCGGAAGGGAATGATACCACCACTATCACTAGCAGCGTAAGAAGGGAAAATGATGCAAAATTGGACAGTTTTTGCTACAATTTGGCAAAATTTTATATAATCGAGGGGTTGTGATGGACAGCCGTGTATTGCAATTAAGCTCTTACGCTTTCAGAAATTTGTTACAACAAGGTTTATTTCGTACTGATATAGTATCCAGCTATAACATCAGCTCAGAAAAGTCAGAGGCTAATAAGCAACTAGGTTCGGTAGAGTCAGTAGTTAATAGGCATCTAGAAATGATGCTAGATGAGCTAAAACAACATATTCATTATAAACATTACGATGAAGCTGAAGAGCTGTTGGATTTATTTCCCGGCATAGTTGTTCATATGCTTGATTGTCCTCCCCTTGCAAAGGTAACCGATGCCATTAAAGCTGCGTTGGCTGAAAAATTAGTTACGGTGGAACAGATTGAAAAAATGTCTAAGCAACAAATTCTTGCTTGGTTTTTGTCGGATCGAAGTCTTAGCTGGTTTGGCGATAAAGGATGTCAAGAAGCAAAAAGTCGTTATCATGTATTGAAAATTTTTAACCCTGACGAGTTAATTAATATTCAAGATAGCTGGAAACTAATGCTACTTCTTACCTTTTGTCCTAAAACAGCAAGACAAGCGTTAAACCTCGGTGCGCTTTCTATTGCCGACATTAACACCATGTCAAATCCGATAATGCTTGAATTATTAAGCGATGAGAAAATAAAAGATATAGGCGTGGTTGACAGTAAAATTAAATTAAAAGTGTTAATGCAAGTTCGTAGCGATGGGTTGCTAGGGGTAATATTAGATAATATTGACAATGCAGCTTTAATGCTTGCATCAGGCTTAATGTCTTTAGAAGAAATGAATAACAACTATCAAAACGTGTTACCGCTTTTATTGTCTGATCAAGGTGTGATAGTTAGAAAAAAGAAGTTACTAACAGCAGCTCACGTCGCTAGGTTGATAGCTATCCCTGAAGGTCGTGTAATTAATTTATATGATTTGTTAGATAACGAGAAAGTGTTTAATGCCCTGCAAAATGGTATGCCTATAGATGACTATATCGTTTTGTTGGAAAAGTATCAGCGTAGCTATGACGCAATTCTAGATAGGACACCTGAGCCTGAAATAGACAGTTTTGTTGCGCAATTTCTAATAACCGAAAACGCCGTCATGGAAGATGCGCCGGTGGAATTAAAACGACAGCATGAAGATTCGACTTCTAGCGCGGGGCCTGCAAAACCAGGTTCTGAAAATGATGAGGAACAGGATGAATCATCATCTTCGCGACCAAGTAAGCGAGCGCGTAAGTAGGGGTAACTGTAGTAGATGGAAAATATAGTTGAAAGACAGCTTGGTATTGCTTGTCCGCTCGAAACACGACATCCCTGTCGTTACGGATTGCATCCTGCAATCCACTCGCTACCAAACAATACCAAGCTGTCTTTCAACTATATTTTTGTGTTGGAAGGAAGGAATGTGCCCGTACACAAAAACGTGTACGGGCTACGAAACTACGAAATTTTTTAAGGTTTCGAGCTGTTTTGTACTGCAGCGGCAATTTGAGCGTTCTTTTGTTCTATTTGATATTGCAAATCACCCACATTAAGTCTTCGCAATGCCTTAAAGAATTTGCCATCTTTTTTATTTACGAATTTACTTTTTTTATCAATTGGCAAAACAACATTAACAAACCCGCTTCCCTGTTCCAATTTTAAGCGCATCTCGCCAAGCGGCAGGTTTTTTTCATGAATAATTTCTTTCTCAATACGAGTAATATCTGAAATACGTAAACCATATTTTTTAAATAAAACACCCAACGTAGTTTTGTTATTTGGCGCAGGGAGATCAACTGGCATCGGATATTCTCTGATACGTGATTTCCATCTCTCGCCTTTGCTGCTTGCAATTGCTTGGGTAATGCCAATAATTGGCAAAGAAATAAAAGTAAACACACCGGCAAAAATCGCGCGCGGTATAGCAAATATGGCAGAAAAAATGCCGCCAATGATTTTAGGGAAAATGGAGCGCGGCCTTATTAAAAGCTCTACGGAAAGCGCAGTTAAGGCATAAAGTATTCCGAATGTTAAGTAATCAAATACACCAAAATGAAGTTTAGATTTTTCTGCACTGCTTTTCCCCGCTGCTGTGTCTCTTTCATTCAAGCCAAAACTGCCATAAAACACAAAGAATGCATCGGCGGCTTTTTGCCCAAAACGCGTTCGTTGCGTCCGCGCGTGTCGATATTTGATTGTTTCGCGTACTTCGCGCCCGGGATTGAAAAATGACATGATTTTCTCCTTATTTTGTACAACTTTTAATGCCCCGTATCCTACCAAACTGGAAAGCTTCCCGTACACAAAAAACGTGTACGGGCTACTTTTACTGTTGCGGTCTCGACGAAGTTATCTTGATTTCATTTAATTGCTCACGCGATATTAATTGCAAATCAGGTAACCCTTTTAACACTTCTTGAAATTTACGTAACATACTTTCATCTCGCTTACTGTAAATCCCACTCGTATTAGCACGCACATAACCAAGATGATGAGTCAGTGTTCTTTCTTGGTCTATATGTAAAACTTTTAATGTCTTATTGACTTGCAACATATTAACAAATGCATCAAATCCCGCTGGTTTCAATTCATGATGATTGAATGCCAAGGCGGTAATAGATGTATTTGTCTTCAAAAATTCCAACATTTTAATTAAAGGTTCTTCCTGTAATTGGAAACACTCAAAAATTAATGTCGTAACTTCTGGATGCTTATCTAGGAATTTAGTCAAAAATGGTAGATCCGCCAAACTAAAATCACACTCGTGAAGATTAAGGCATTTTGTGTCTATGGCTTCTGAACATTCAGATACAAATCTTGCAACTACGGCTGGCTGTGGCGCAGGGCTATCAAAACGCAGTGCGTGATACTGTGCCGCATTAGTAAAAGCTAAACCTGGATTTTCAGCTACCGCTGCTTTAAAACGGTTACTTTGCAGCACATTTGTTATCGTGCTTCTACCATCATTCCATAGACCAATTCGTTGCAAGTTTTTGTTAGTTCTCAACACATCCAAAAAGGCAGTAAAGCCAACTTCAGTGAGATGATAATTAGCAAATGATAAATATTTAATTGATTGGTTGGTTTTCAGATAATCACACATAGCTACTAACGGTTTTTCTTTAAGGTCAAAGCATTCGAATGTAAAACTGACAACCTGAGGATTTGCATCTAAAAACCCAGTAATAACTGGTAATTCTTCTAAGGTGAATTCATACTCGTGTAAATCTAGACAATATGTTTTTAACGCCTTGGCAAAACTTTCTTGCACTCTACTTCTGCTTTCCA
>Ga0163162_10007879_pt1 | contig 10377 bp, 3 predicted proteins | sample S55metaG_FD_115310 | JGI IMG/M metagenome (GOLD analysis project Ga0163162, IMG submission 115310) | Switchgrass rhizosphere microbial communities from Kellogg Biological Station, Michigan, USA - S5-5 metaG | ecosystem: Host-associated > Plants > Roots > Rhizosphere > Soil | place: USA: Michigan...
ACTGATCATGACTTACGTGATTTCAATGTTGTTTTTTACGCAATGTAAGCAAGAGTATGACCCGCATGTCGAAGCAAAGACAACGGGCCTATTGGTAGTGGAAGGGTTTATAAATAGTGGCCAGGGATCAACCACAATCCGCTTGTCCCGCTCTTCAGATTTGGAGGACACCACGTTGAAACCGGAGGACGGCGCGCAGTTGAATGTTCAGGGTGATGATGGAAGCAATTTTCTATTGTTTAATAATGGAAACGGTGAATACAATGTTTCACAACTCACATTATACAATGGCGTAAAATATCGTCTTTATATCCGAACCAGTGATGGAAAAGAATATGTGTCCGATTACACTTCTGTGAAATATACGCCTCCTATTGATAGCATTACCTGGCAAATGGAGAATGAGGGACTCAGGCTGTATGCCAATGCCCATGACCCGCAAGGTGATGCTAAGTATTATCAATGGAAATATGAAGAGACGTGGGAGATTCACTCCACTTACTATAATGAATTGATGTATCTCACAGATCCGGTAACCTCTGCCCCCGTACAGGTTGCATACAAGTACGCCGATCAGCACACCGACACGTCTATCTATAAATGTTGGAATACACTCAACTCTTCCACAATCGTTCTGGGCTCTACAGAAAAGTTGACGACAGATGTTGTTTATCTCCCGGTCCAATATATCGAACCTCATTCTGAAAAGCTGAGCGTGATGTACAGTATAAACCTTCATCAATACGCCATCAGCAAGGAAGAGTATTCGTTTCTTCAAAAAATGAAAAAGAACACAGAGCAATTAGGAACAATATTCGATCCGCAACCGTCAGAAATTTCAGGCAACATACACTGCCTTTCGGATCCGGGTGAGACGGTGATAGGACATGTTGAAATAAGCCAGGAGCAAGTGAAAAGGATATTTATTTCTAACAGCCAAGTGCCCGGGTGGAATTATAAAATGGATTGTGTTTTTATTGAAATTGATAATAAGCCGGACAGTATTGCCAGGTACGGGGTTGGTTTAATGCCGACTCTCGTATCAAAGAAAGATCCGATTCATGGTATCATTTCTTTTTTTGCATCAACGCCACAATGCGTCGACTGCACATTGAGAGGAGTACATCAGAAACCTGATTTTTGGCCTTGAAATTATTAAGCTGATATTATTTAAAAATGATAAAGCTGATCAAGAAAAAATTTATCGTCCTAATTTACCTGTCAACAGTGTTGCGGGTAGCCGGGCAACAAAATTTGAACGATATACAAGCTGCTTTTCGTGATTACGCCAATAGTTCATTAACGGAAAAAGTGTTTACTCACACAGATAAAAATTTTTACCTGGCGGGAGAGATTATTTGGTTCAAACTATACGTAGTAAATGGGGACGACAACAAACCGATCGACCTGAGCAAGGTAGCATACGTTGAGGTCCTTGACAAGGATCAGAAGTCTGTGTTACAGGGTAAAATAGGATTGGACAAGGGAATGGGAAATGGTTCATTGTACATACCCCTTTCTTTTACTTCAGGAGTGTATAAGTTAAGGGCATACACAAATTGGATGAAGAATTTTGATCCAGGCTACTATTTTGAAAAACCCATTACTATTGTCAATTCAGTTAAGAGTCCCGGCAGGCAAGTGGCGTTGTCCAGGAACTACGACCTGCAATTTTTCCCCGAAGGTGGCAACCTGGTCCGGGGGATCCAAAGCAAAGTGGCCTTTAGAATTGTTGATCAGTGGGGAAATGGGATAGACTGCAAAGGATTTGTTGTGAACAGGAACAACGATACGGTGGCAAGCTTTCAGCCCTTTAAGTTTGGAATTGGCAATTTCGACCTTACTCCTGGCGCAGCAGATAATTACAAAGCGATTGTTCAACTGCCGGACACCACATTCTCCAGGGAACTCCCGGTACCACTTGAGGAGGGATATGTCGTGAGGTTGAATACAGCCGGCGCTTCACAATTGCGTTTGAGTGTTACTACCAACATAAAGTCTGCAGGCATTGTGTATTTATTTGTTCACACAAAACAAAATTCAAAACCAGTAGAGAGAGGAGTCCTGGTCAATGGCGTCGTAGAATTTACTATTGACAAAAGTAAACTGGCAGAAGGCATATCACATATCACCATTTTTGACGGCAATAATTTACCGGTATGTGAACGACTATACTTTACACAACCCAGCCAAAGACTGGTCATTCAACCCACGATCGAGCAACCGGAAATTAGTTCGAGGAAAAAAGTCAATTTGATTGTGAATTCAACGGACGAATCAAAAAAACCATTACCTGCCGATATTTCTGTTTCGGTCTACCGCGTCGATTCGTTTCCGTCAACTCAAAACGAATCAATCGATAGTTATTTATGGCTCACTTCGGATCTTAAGGGCACTATCGAATCGCCCGATTACTATTTTTCTGAACGAAGCTCCGACGTAGATGCAGCCACGGACAATCTCATGTTGACACATGGGTGGAGACGATTTACATGGCAAAATGTGCTGAAGCCCGCGAAACCTTTTTATTCATTTGTTCCGGAATACAAAGGACATATTATCTATGCAAAAGTTACCAGTGTAAAAAATGGTTTACCGGCCGCTGATGTAGTTGCTTACCTTTCCGTGCCCGGTTCCCGCGTGCAATTGTATAATTCAAAGAGCGATTCTTCAGGGATGGTTCGTTTCTATACAAAGGATTTTTATGGACCTAACGAGATCGTATTACAAACCAGCGCAACGGATAGCGTTTATAAAATAGAGCCCGTTGACCCGTTCTCCAACAAGTTTTCGCCAATGGATCTGCACGGAATTCATCTTTCGGAAGCTATGAAGGGGATTATTTCAGATTATAACGTAAGTATGCAGGTTCAAAACAGTTTTGTGGGCGACAGATTAAAGCAGTATGATGGGCCCCTAATTGATAGCAACGCATTTTTTGGTGATCCGGATATTCAATATATGCTGGATAATTACACCCGGTATTCAACAATGGAAGAAGTATTAAGAGAGTATGTTTATGAGGTGCTCGTCCGCCGGCAAAAAGAAAACTTTCATTTAATAGTCACGGATGTTGATAACCAAATATTCCTGGATGGCCCGCTGACACTTATTAACGGGATCCCGGTTTTTGATCCGAATAAAGTGATCAAATACGATCCTTTAAAAGTCAGGAGGATTGGTATTGTGAAGCGAAAGTATTTTTATGGTCCTTCGATCTTTAACGGGATTCTAAATTTCGTCACCTACCAACCGGATCCTTCAATATTATCAGATCTCAAACCAGTGGTGCTGGAGTATGAAGGCATGCAATATCAACGCGAATTTTATTCTCCAGTATATGAAACGCAGGACCAAATTTCCAGCCGCTTGCCTGATTTCCGAAATGTTTTATTCTGGTCACCCGATGTGCACACCAACGCGCAAGGCAAAGCGCAGATTAATTTCTTTTCTTCCGATCTAAAGGGGAAATATATCGCAGTCTTGCAGGGTTTGAATGTTGATGGCAGAGCGGGCGAAAGATCTGTCTTGTTTGAAGTTCAATAACAAACTCTCAAATAACGTTTCCGGTAAGAAGATCTTTGGTTTAATTTTTAATCCAGCTTCATCACCAGCGGCTCGTGCAGGTCAATTCCTTTTTCCCCTAGGGGCAAATATAGGCGCAGAACTATAAAAAAAGGAGCGTTTGGAGCGGGTAGCCAATTGCATTCTTTTCCGGGTCCCGGAGAATTCTTTTGCATGTAAATCGTCAACCCGCCATCAGCATCTTTTTCCAGGCTGGAAAATAAAGGCGAGTTGATCAAATATCTCTTCATAGGATTGTTTACAAGTAAATGTTCAGGGAACTTATACATTGTGACACTCCAGAAAACATTTGACGGCGGCAGGTAGTTTTTATCAAATCTTAGGATATAGCAGTGCTTGCTGCCATCGAGGTATTCATTGTCCGAGTCCTTTCTGTAAGAGTTGTAAACGGGAGCATCCAGGTAAGACACGACGGCCATAAACAATCTTTTGCTAAGCCTGCCATCAGACTAAGAAGCAGCGACAATCGAATTTTGTATTTGACGAGATATGTCTCCTTGGACTTGCGGAGGGTCAGTACGGGAGCCGGTAACAACCGGCCCCACGGCTCCCTATGCCTCAATACCGACCTTGATATTAACTAAGAATCCGTCCCAATGTTTAGGACTTATCGCCACTCACGTCCAGTTTATTTCGCTAATGATCAACAACCCGGAGGGTAGGATCACCATATCGAGCTCGTTTGATAAAACATTTTTTTGCTGTATACGATTTCAAGTCCGGCGACTAAGACACGCTGTAAGTACCCACCGCTCAAAACCACATGATAAATTATAGGTACTTTCACTGATGGCTTTCACCGGACCGAAATCGTTGTTTTAACCAAAGTCTACTCATTTTCGACTCCCCGCCCGTAGCTGATAAAGAACAGTGCTATTTTTTATTTTCATTTCAGTAGGGTCATGCCCAGATCTGGCGCTCGTCAATTTCCAATCCATGCCGGAGATAAAAGAACCAAAACACTTGCGGTCCTACATAGGTAAAAAACTGTGATTTAAAAATATGGATACCATTAGGAGATTACAAATTTTTGGGGCTAAAGCTTGTCAACAGTTCTAAAGTTGTACAACGCTGGAGGTAAAGATTTTGAATTCTTATCAGTGGCGCCAGGGTCCGAAAAGGACAAAAAAGTAACGAGAATTTAATAATGGCTGAGACGGTAAGAAATCTAAACGTGGGTTGCCAGGAGAACAGGATTAATTGCAAACATTTTGAAATTTATACACAATTTTCACTTACGGTGCAGTTTATGATTCATTTCGTAAGGAGATCGGCCCTGGAGATTCTCCAATATCCGCGTCCATAGTCTTTGCACTACGTAGCTTTTTAATGTACTGCGTAGGTGTGATTCCCGTAAATTTTTTGAAGGCGCTCAAAAAAGTTATCCTGTTATTGAAGCCGGCCTTACCGGCAATTGCTTCAAGAGTGAGAGTTTCCCATTTTTTATTTGTCAGTCCTTCTTCAATGTATTTAATCCGGTGCAGGTTAATGACGTCATTAAAATGCATACGGTATACGTGATTAATAAAAGTCGAGAGTACATAAGGCTGCGTGTTCAGATGATTGGCCACCTGTTTCAGATTAGTGTTCTGGTGCAGGTAATATTGTTTTGTAATATAATTTTCAAAAAGTTGGCGCAGCTCATGGATTCTTTCTTCAGGCAAGATAAGTTGTTTATGCTTTTTCGTGTTTTCATTTCCTGAATATGTCGCATTGAAATATCTTCCGTACAACAGGTAAGGTTCAGAAAATAGAATGAGGCTGATCGTAAAAAATATCACCATGATGCAAACCGTGGTTAACAACCACTGGTTTGCGACCGCGAACAGGAATATAACCAGGCTGCTGATCTCCAAAAGAAAATACAGTGACGTGGCTGTTACCAACCATCGCAGTATTCCTAGTTTTTTATTATGTTCAATGCTGAATCGGTAATAATGTAAAAGTACTTTCGCCGCAAAAAAAAGATATACCAGACCGATGATAACCGGGCCTAAGAAATGAATACGTGGAGGCATCATCCAACCTTCCCCGAAGTTTAGTACCGCATTTTCATTGTGTGCAATAAGTGTATTTATTAATTGAAGTTTGTGTGCAGGTGTGCTAAGAAAAAGAGGGATATAATCCATAAAATAAATGATGGCGGGTAAGAGGTGTAGACTGTCAGTCCAGTGAAGGTGTTCGCGTTTTTTCAAAGCGAATATTAAATACATGTAAAATGACGGAACAATAAGATAATAAAATAAAGGTGCGGTCCTGAAAAAGAACGGTACGTAGAGTATGTATTTGCTTTCAAACAAGAATATCAGGAGCACTGTATAATTGAGGGAGAACAATGAAAAAGCGAAAAGGCGTGAGGAAAGGTCTTTGCGCTTGTGAAACACAATTGACGTGACAATGCAGCCGGTTACTAATACCGCAAATGCAAGCAGAGCGTTAAGGTTCATACCAATAGCTTTTCACAGTTTCAAGCGAACATTAATCTTCCATCGTACCAGGCTTTTGAAACCTGTCACAAATGTTGTCCAGTAAGATAGCAGGTGCCGTAAAGTTGGTTAAAAACTAATCAGAGGTCGCTGTGATTTGACTGCCCTTTGGGACAATTAAAAGTTACTAAAAGTCTTTTGATTCAGCAAGTGTCTTATTTGAGTGGTGAGCTGAAGGGAGCGGATTTGCGGCAAATTCTAAGACGTGCCAGTATTTATGCTATGTAAACTTACACCGGCGTTATATAAGACGAAAGGCGATAATGTGAATAAAATTTCCGTCGCACTTTCAAATGGTCAAATAAGAGGCGCAGAATTATAAATATTGTCAATTCCCTGTACCTTTAATTTTGTTTCCCGCGTCTCGAAAATCAATTTGCATAACCGGCCCCTTTTCAATTTTCCATCTGAATCAGGTTCCTATGAGTATGTGCACTGCTGGTTACCGCGGGATAACAATCCTGGTCATTGTTCTGCTTTCGGAGGGTCGTGCATTTTCTCAGCTCTCGGCAGCTTTTACAGCAACACCGGTATCAGGTTGCTCGCCGATTGTCGTTCAATTCACAGATCAATCAACGGGTAGTCCTTTGCAATGGAAATGGGATCTTGGGAATGGAGTTACTTCTTTCCTGCAAAACCCATCTACCACTTATTTTAACGCGGGAACATATAATGTAAAACTGGTCATTCGCAATTCGGCTGGGGCCGACTCGATCGTACAGAACCGGTTTATTACTGTTTATCCAAACCCTATAATTGATTTTACGGCTTCGGATACGTCGGGATGCTTTCCTTTTCCTGTTCAATTTTCTGACCTCAGCATTTCACAAACGGGTTCAATTACCAATCGTAGCTGGGATTTCGGCGATGGAGATACTTCTTCGCTGTCCAATCCCTTGCATACATACACTTCGGCCGGTGATTTTTCGGTGACACTCAAGGTTACTAATAGCTATGGTTGCACAAAAACCTTCAGCAAAACCAAGTACATAGAAATAAAGAACGGTGTGACAGCCAACTTTACCAATAATAATCCGCCGAAGTGTATCGCGCCTGTTACGGTAAACTTCAACAATACCTCGGCTGGGCCTGGATTGTTAAGCTACATATGGAATTTCGGTGATGGAACAAACAGTGACGCAGCAGATCCTGTTCATACATATTCTGTTCCGGGTTCTTATTCTGTAACGTTGCTAACGACTAGCTCCGAAGGTTGCAACGATACATTGGAAAAAATAAATCTCATTACAATCGGCACCATCGCTTCGCAATTCAGTGTTCCTGACACGGTATGTCAAAACCAGGAATATAATTTTATCAATACGACTAGTCCTCCTCCCGCAAATTCATCATGGAACTTCGGTGACGGAACTACTTCTTCGGATATAAGTCCAGTAAAGAAATACACGTCAGCCGGGTCATATATTATAAAGCTGGTAAATTATTTCAGCGGTTGTATTGATTCAATAACTCGCCCGATATCTGTGAAAGAAGCTCCATTCCCTGACTTTACATCGGATAATACTCAATCTTGTAAGACTCCTTTTTCAGTGCAATTCACTAACCTTACTCGTGGCGGCAATACTTACATATGGGATTTTGGTGATGGCAATGGCGCAACTGACGCAAATCCCAATCATACGTATACGGACACGGGCAGTTACACGGTAACGCTGATTGCCGCGAACATTAATGGATGTGTCGATACCATTGTAAAAACGCACTACATACAAATTGGAAGGCCTGTTATTACCGTCAATGATTTGCCGCAAATAGGTTGCGTTCCCTTGACGATCTCTCCTTCTTCAGCAATAGCAGTCACCGAACCCGTAACAAATTATTTATGGGATTTTGGTGATGGCACTACGAGCGGCGTCAAGAGTCCATTACATACTTATTCTTCACCTGGTACTTATACCGTTTCGCTGGTCATAACAACAGCCAGTGGTTGTATGGATACACTTATCCTACCCGAAGCAGTGAGGGCTGGCACTAAACCTAAGGCATCATTTACTGTGAATCCAAATGATGTTTGTGCCTTTCAAGCTGTTCAATTTACAGATAACAGCACAGGCAATGTTGATCAGTGGTTATGGCAATTTGGCGATGGTGGCACCTCGACTTCACAAAACCCGTCGTACCAATACCAGGATACAGGATATTTTTCTGTCACGCTCATTGTATGGAGTAATACTTGTCCCGATACTACCAGGCTAAACAACATTGTTCATATAAAACCTCCGATTGCTGCATTCGCGTTTAACAGGGACTGTGGCAATAAATTCAGAATTGATTTTAGAAACACTTCCATTGGCGCGACAGCGTGGTCATGGGATTTTGGAGATGGGAATAGTTCAACTGAACAAAATCCTTCACATGTTTATGGAGCAACCGGCAGTTATGATGTAACTCTGACCGTGACAAATGGAATCTGCAGTCATAAAACAACGCAATCGATCCGACTCATAAATGAACAAGCGAATTTTATTCCCGATGCTGACACCGTGTGTAAAGGAAGCACAATAAATTTTACGGCGGCAAATATAAATGCAACCTCGATAGCCAGCTGGCAATGGGACTTTGGAGACGGCCATATCTCAACGGCCGCCGTAACCGCGTCTCACACCTACGCTAATTCCGGAGTTTATACAGTCTCATTAATTATTACAGATGTATTAGGCTGTGCGGACACCAGTAAGCTCAACATTACTGCGTTTGGTCCGAAGGCGGATTTTTTTCCTTCTCTAACGTCGCTCTGTTTGTATAACAATGCACCGATTTTATTCGCCGACTCCTCTACTACAGATGGAACTCACTCAATTGTAAAATGGATATGGAATTATGGTGACGGAACTGTTGATTCTACCAAATCTGCACCATACTCTCATCTTTATGCCGTCGCTGGCAGTTACGATGTCGCTTTAACAGTTGTTGACAATTATGGTTGCCGGGACTCGGTTCTTAAAGATGCATCTTTAGTTATTTCAGACCCAGTCGCTGATTTTTATTCTCCCGACACTGCTTCATGTATAAATAAACCGGTAAGATTTGTCAATAGCTCCACGGGCAGCGATCTGCAATATCTCTGGAGTTTTGGTGATAGCGAACATTCAGTTGACAAAGACCCGAGTCATTCTTATAAAGGAACAGGTACTTACATTGTCAGTCTCCTCGCGACCGATCAATATGGATGTAAAGATTCGGTTTCAAAAAGTACATATATCAATATCACAGTGCCTAAGGCTTTGTTTGTTGTCTCTGATTCGTTTAGTACCTGTCCTCCGCTGCTTGTAAGATTCACGAATTCATCTACAAATTACCGATCTGTAAAATGGGATTTTGGAGATGGCAATGGATCAACACTGGAGAACCCTTCTCATTATTACACACTTCCTGGGATTTACTTTGCTACATTAACTGTTACCGGACCAGGTGGTTGTGTAGATAGCGCAAAACAGAGGATCAACGTCCGTGGCCCAAGGGGAAGCTTTAGTTATGATCCCCTGTTCGGATGTAATCCTTTTACTGTAAAATTTGTTGCTTCAACCCTGGAGCGTATTTCATTCACCTGGGATTTTAGTGATGGTACGACGATTGCTACGAATGATTCTGTTGTGTCTCATACTTATACTGCGGCCGGTGACTATGTACCAAAAATGATATTACGTGATATAACCGGGTGTACAGTTCCAATTGTTGGACCAGACACAATAAGGGTGAGGGATGTCTTTGCAAAATTTTCGTTGAATCAATCTATGTTTTGCAATTCAGTTTCCGTCAACTTTTACGATTCCACGATCAGCAATGATCTTATTACCAAATGGCAATGGAGTTTCGGAGATGGTGGATCGAGTAGTGATCAAAATCCGATATACCAGTACATTTCACCCGGTTCATACGACGTTAAACTTGTTGTGACAACACAAACGGGGTGCAAAGATTCATCAGTGTTGAATGACAGTGTGAAAGTTTTTAAAGGCCCTGTCATCGATATTGTTGGCGACACTTCTGCATGTGTTTCAGCTCAGTTGGATCTGGATGCGCGGGTCATTAGCGGAGATACTGATGTCTTGAAGTGGCAATGGGATTTGGGGAATGGAAATCTGTTCGACAGCAAAGATCCGCCTCCTCAAACTTACCCGTCCGCGGGTTCTTATTTGATCACCTCTGCCGTTACTGATGAACACGCATGCAGCGACACAGTAAAACGGACAATAAATATCTACCCACTTCCGAACACTAACGCGAAGCCTGATTCGATAATATGTTTTGGAAATTCCATTCAACTTAATGTAACAGGTGCCCT
>Ga0163162_10007880_pt1 | contig 10377 bp, 11 predicted proteins | sample S55metaG_FD_115310 | JGI IMG/M metagenome (GOLD analysis project Ga0163162, IMG submission 115310) | Switchgrass rhizosphere microbial communities from Kellogg Biological Station, Michigan, USA - S5-5 metaG | ecosystem: Host-associated > Plants > Roots > Rhizosphere > Soil | place: USA...
ACGCCTGCTCCATCGCGACGGCGTCGTCGGTGGAGAGCATGAAACGTGCAGTGGCCGCGGGCGAGATGGATTTCGTGGTCGGCATGATCGGCGGGTTGAAGGCACCCGGCGGCACGCTGCAGTCGATCGAGATCAAGCAGGTGGAGGGCGTGAGCGAACGCGCGGCGGACAAGCTCGTCGTGCTGTACGGGCTCGTCGCGGATCTCGGTCCGATCGCCGGCTGGGGCCTCGATATTCGCGGCGGCCGCATCGAAGTGGATACGTCGAATTACGAGTCTTCGCGTCCGGGCATCTTCGCGGTTGGCGACATCGCGAACTATCCGAACAAGCAGAAGCTCATTCTCTCGGGCTTTCACGAGGCGTCGCTCGCGCTGCGAAAGGCCTATTCATACGCGTATCCGGAGAAGAAGCGCGTGCACGTGCATTCGAGCTACGACACGAAACTCGCCGAGCGCGTTCAGGCCAGTGCGACGGCGGCCAACTGAGCGCACGCGCCTAGTGCTGCACGCCCCAGCGCCTGACGGTCACGCGCTCGAGCGTATCGAACACCACATGCTCGACGATCAGCCCGATCACGATCACCGCGGCGAGCCCCGCGAACACCCGGTCGGTGTAAAGCTCGTTGCGGTTCTGAAAGATGTACCAGCCCAGTCCGCCGTTCCCCGAACTCGCGCCGAACACGAGTTCCGCGGCGATCAGCGTGCGCCACGCGAACGCCCAGCCCACGCGCAGGCCGGCGAGAATCGAGGGCAGCGCGGCCGGCACGAGGATCAGTAGCACGTGACGCAGGCCGGTGAGCCCGTAGTTGCGTCCTGTCATGCGCAGCGTCTGCGGCACCGCCTGAAAGCCCGAATACGTGTTCAGCGCGAGCGGCCACAATACCGAATGCACGAGCACGAACAGCAGGCTGCCGGTGCCGAGCCCGAACCAGAGCAGCGCGAGCGGCAGCAGCGCGATCGAGGGCAGGGGATTGAACATCGCGGTGAGCATGGAGAGCAGGTCGCGGCCGAAGCGCGTCGACACGGCAAGCGACGTCAACGCGAACGCGAGCGCGGCGCCGATCAGGTAGCCGCGCAGCAGCACCGACATCGAGATCGCGGTCTTGCTCAGAAGCTCGCCGGACATCACGCCCTGCACGAAAGCGGCGAGCGTCGCGCTGAACGTGGGCAGCAGCAGATCGTTATCGACGGCGCGTGCCGCGATCTCCCACACGGCGATGAGCACGAGCGCGATCGCTGTCTTGCGCAGCCATGTCTGGTCGACGATGCGTCTTGCGAGCGGCAGCGGCGCCTCGGCAGCGACATCGCCGAGCGGTTGCAGCGGCCGTTCGTATTCGGCGCGCACGGGCGGCTCGAGCGGGGTATGCGGGGCGGTCGGGGCGGGCGTGCTCATCGTGCGGGTTCCGTTTCTTCGAAGAGGAGCCGGTGGATGCGCGCGACGCTCTGCTGGAACTCGTGCCCGCCGGACTCATGCGTGTATTGATGGCTGTTCAGTTCGGCGCGCACGCGTCCGGGATGCGGGCTCAGCAGCAGGATGCGATTGCCGACGATCAGCGCCTCCTCGATCGAATGCGTGACGAAGAGGAGCGTGAAGCGCGCGTCGTCCCAGAGGCGCAGCAGCTCTTCCTGCATCCGCCGGCGCGTGAGCGCATCGAGCGCGGCGAAGGGTTCGTCCATCAGCAGCACGCGCGGCTGCATCGCGAGGGCGCGCGCGATTGCGACACGCTGCTTCATGCCGCCAGACAGCGTGTGCGGATACGCATGGGCGAACTGCGCGAGCCCGACCTTGTCGAGGTAATGCAGCGCGCGCTCGCGGGCCTCGGCGCGGCCCAGCTTGCGCGCGACACGCAACGGAAACGCGACGTTCTGCAACACCGTCTTCCACGGCGGCAATTGATCGAACTCCTGGAACACGACGATGCGATCGGCGCCCGGTCCGCGAACGGGCTTGCCGTCGAGCGCGATGCTGCCTGCGCTCGGCTCGATGAAGCCCGCGACTGCCTTGAGCAACGTCGATTTCCCGCAGCCGGACGGGCCGAGCAGCACGAAGCGGTCGCCGCCGTAGACGTCGAAGCTGACCTGATGCGTCGCGCGCACGATGCGCTCGCGGGTGCGGTATTCGAGGCTGACGTTGTCGACGGCGAGCAGCTTTTCGCTCGAGCGTTGCTCGCGCGACGGCGACGGTGCGGCGCTTTGCGCGGCGGGAGAGTAGAGGACTGCGGGATCGGCCACCATGAATTGTGCGACTCGTGCTCAAAGCATCAACATAAGGCCGCGGCGCGCGCCGGCAAACCAATCATTGCGCATATTCAAAACAGGCTGACGCATAAGCGCCGGTTGCGCTGCTTTATCGACGCAAGCCGCAAGCCGCACGCCGTAAACGCAGAAGCAGAAAGGCCCGCTGGGGAGCGGGCCTTCTCACATGCAGGTGCCGGAGTCTCCCGTCAACTGCCCTTGCTTGTCGCCGGATCGGTGAAGAAATAGTCCTGCCACGACTTCGGCTCGTTCCTGATCGCGCCCACGCGATGCATGAACTGCGCGAGCGCGAACGTGTTCTGCGGCGCCACCTTGAACTCGACCTCGGGGTTCCGGATGATCTTCACGAGCAGGTTGCGGTCGATCTTCGCGTTGTTCACGCGGATGTAGATGTCGGCTGCGTCTTCCGGGTGCTGCGTGACGAACTGCGCCGCGTCCGCGAGCGCCGCGACGAACGCGCGGTAGGTCTTCGGGTTCTCGTCGCGGAATTTCTCCGTCGCGTAGAGCACCGTCGCGGAACTCGGCCCGCCCAGCACGTCATACGAATTCAGCACGACATGTGCCTTCGGATTGCCCGCGAGTTCCTGATCCTGGAACGGCGGGTTGCCAAAATGGCCGCTGATCTCCGTGCCGCCCGCGATGATCGCGGCCGTCGCGTCGGGGTGCGGCACCGCCTGCGTGAGCTTGTCGAGGCGGTTGTACTCCTTGTCGCCCCAGCGCTTCGCCGCGGCGAACTGCAGCACGCGCGACTGCACCGACACCGAGACGGCCGGCACCGCGATGCGATCCTTGTCGCTGAAGTCCGCAATCGTCTTCACGCGCGGATCGTTCGACACGAGGTAGTACGGCAGATTGCCGAGCGAGGCGACGCCCTTTACGTTCTGCCGTCCACGCGTGCGGTCCCAGATCGTGAGAAGCGGACCGACGCCCGCGCCCGCGATATCGATCGAGCCGGAGAGCAGCGCATCGTTGACCGCGGCGCCGCCCGAGAGCTTCGCCCATTCGACCTTGATGTCGAGCCCTTCCTTTTTGCCTTCCTTCTCGATGAGCTTCTGGTCGCGCGCGACGTTGAGCAGCAGATACACCACGCCGAACTGCTCGGCGATGCGGATCGTGCCTTCGGCGCGCGCGGGCGCCGCCGTGCCGAGCGCGGCAACGCCGATCGACATCGCAACGGATGCCGCGACGGCGCGGCGCGTGACACTTTTATGAATGTTTGACGAATAAAGCGAAAAAAGCGCAAGCAGCATCGGCGGTCCTGTGGTCGGTCGTTGATTTTGTCGGTTCAGAACGGCACGTCGCCTTCGATGGTCGTGCGGTACAGCTTGCGGCGCAGGTGATCCGGCGTGCCCGCCGCGAGATGCATCAGCGAGCGGTTGTCCCAGAAGACGAGATCGTGTTCGCGCCAGCGGTGACGATAGATGTGCTCGGGCCGCACGCTGTGCGCGAAAAGCGCGGCGAGCAGCGCCTGGCTCTCGTCTTCGGGCAGGCCGATCACGCGCGTCGTGAAGTGCTCGCTCACGAAAAGCGCCTTGCGGCCGGTCTCCGGATGCGTACGAACGATCGGATGCACGACCGGCTCGACCTGCGCGATCTGCTGCGCCGATAGGTTCGGCCGCCAGGGGCTGCGCTTTTGCAGCTCCGCGTATTTCGCGAGATACGTGTGCTCGGCCGAACGCCCTTCGACGGCATCGCGCAAATGCGCGGGCAGCGTGTCGCAGGCGAGGTGCATGTTGGCGAACAGCGTGTCGCCGCCTTCGGCGGGCAGTTCCTGCGCGTGCAGCAGGGAGCCGAGGCTCGGCTTTTCCTTGTAGGAGAGGTCGGAGTGCCAGAAGTGCCCGGCGTCGCCGAGGCCGATCGGCTGGCCATTCTCCAGAATGTTCGAGACGATCAGCATCTCCGGATGGCCCGCCAGCTGGAACTGGTGCAGCACGTGAATCTGCAGCGGCCCGAAGCGCCTGCTGAACGCAATGTGCTGTTCCGGCGTGATGCGCTGGTCGCGAAAGACGAGCACATGATGATCGAGATGCGCGCGGTGAATGCGCTCGAAGTCGGCCGCGCCGAGCGGCCGCGACAGGTCGAGGCCGATCACCTCGGCGCCGACGGGGGCATCGAACGGACGGATTTCCAGCGCCCCGGACGGGCCGTGGATCGGAGCGCCTGCCTCGGGTTCATGCGGCGCCTGAGCGGATCGGGAAGATGTGGTGGTCAAGATCGGGGGGCGCAAAAGCGCGGCTTGTCATTGTTCGAAAGATGGAATCTATTGCGCCGCGCAAGCAGGGTCAACGAAGGAAAAGCCATACGTTTATCTGTTTTGGCGATTAGCCGTTCGCTCGAGCAGCGAAGGTTCGCCCTACACCTACGTGCTATTACCTATACGTAGGTAGCATGGTGCGCCTCTTTCGATCGCGATAAGGTTTGGCCATCGCGGCGCGTCACTGGCTGCATCTACCGCGTGGCATCGGGTCGTGACGCCCGGCGCAGCAATGCCTTCGACGCCGCCGCTTCGTTTCGACTTGCTGTCAATGCCCGGTGCGCGCCGCGCCGGGGCTTCCTTGTCTGACGAGAAGAGGTGCCACATGAGTGGACAAGCCATCGGTATCGATCCGTGGTTGCAGACGGTCGGCTGGCTCACGAAGCTGTCGGCCGCGACGAACGCGCGCGCGCGCGATACGCAGCGTGCCGGAGAAAAAGTCGCGAAACGGCTGCGTGCCGAGATGGACAGGCCGCAACATGCGGACGTAGTGGTGAGCGTAATCGACCGCCCGACGTCCAGCACGGCGACTGTCGCATGGTGCGATCCGCGGGCGTGCCGCTACGGCGACCAGGTATGGCGCGCGAGCATCGCGCGGCAGCCCGGCACGTGCGCGGTGAGCGGCAAGAGTATCGGGCGCGGTGACGCGATCTACCGTCCGCGCGCATGCAGGCCGTCGCCGCTCAATGCGAGCGCGATGATTCTGGCTGCGATTGTCGAAGACGTCCCGCGCGGATAGGCACGCCTCATGCTCCCCCGGTCGGTATCGATCGGATTCAGGAGCAACAGGTGGGCGCAACCATTGTCCGGGGGCTGCTGCTCCTCTTCCTGATTGCCGCCATCATGTCGGGATACGCGATCCACTCCGGACGCGTGAAGGTGCCGCCGAAGTGGAATCCATTCGCGCCGCTCGATGTGCGCGAACCGCCGGGACCGCTTACCGCAATCAAGCTGTGGCGAACCACGCGCGATCCTGCGACGTGCGCGGCTGCGCTCGAAACGTCGGGCTTGACGTATCGTCCGGTTGCCGATTCCTCGGCGCCCGCCGGCTGTGAGCTAAAAGATGCAGTGCGTGTGACGCATTCGGACGCCGGATACGGCGGACCGTTCATAGCGAGCTGCCCGCTCGCGATCGGCATGGCGCTTTTCGAGCGCCAGTATCTGCGGCCCGCGGCCGGGGAATTCTTCGGGCAGGGCGTGAAAAGGATCGATCACGTCGGAAGCTACGCCTGCCGCAACGTGAACAACAGCCCGAATAACAGGCAGGACGGTCGGCTGAGTCAGCACGCGAGCGCCAACGCGATCGACCTCACGGGTTTCGTGCTCGAAGACGGCCGGCGCATCACGCTCGCGCGCTGGGACGAAGGCTCCGCCGACGCGGCCTTTCTGCGCCGCGTTCACGAGGGCGCGTGCCGCGTGTTCAACACGACCCTCGGACCCGACTACAACGCGCTGCACCGAACGCATTTTCACGTCGACATGGGACCCTACCGCATCTGCCGCTAGGGAGCGATCAGCGGCGCCGGTGCGCGGGATTGCGGCAGGTCGCGAAGTCGCGGAAGCCGCCGTTTCAGGCCGAGGCCGGGATGGTGCTGCATGACTTCGGGCGCATCCAGGCCGGGTCGCCTTCATGTTGCCATGTTGCCGGACGTCGACTCCGGCTTCTGCCGCGTGCTTTCGCGCATGCGTCGATGATCGCCTTCCTGAAGCTGATCTCCCGCGGATGCGCCGCTGCCACGAGCCTGCGCTCGTCTTCGGTGAAGTCGTCAGGCGAGACCGGGCACATCCATCCCACATCCATCCCGCGTCCATCCCGATACCCGCCGTCCCAAGCGGGCACATGCGGCGACGCAGTCATCGAACCGCCGGCCCTTGCTACAATCGTCGGGCCAGGCGCGAGACGTCGAGAGTGCACTTCAGTAGAAGACGCTCGGCGAAATCGGATCGCTCGCAGGAAAGGTTGCCTCGAGGGCCTGGTCGAGCAGGCGGTTGTGCCGGTCGTCGGAGACTTCGGCGAATTGAGGCGTCGGCTGGAACGCCGGGGTGTCGGTTTGCGGGTTCATGTGCGGCTCTCCGGAAGGTTGAACGAACAGTGCTTCGTTGAATTCAGTTTGCGTGCTGGCGTCCTTCACGGCAATCGAAAGGACGCGTCCAACACTGCCAATCGCACGACGTCTCCTGCCACGCGTGCCGGCCGTCGAAAGCGGGCGAGTCTTCTCACTCTTCAGGCATTGGTCATGCGAACCGTCGCAATAGCAGTCTTTCCGGGCGTGCAGGCGCTCGATGTTGCGGGACCCGTGGACGTCTTCGCGGAGGCCAACGGATTCATAGGCTCCGGCGACGGATATCAAATCACGCTGGTCGCGCCGCAGGAGGGGCCCGTGCTGGCGTCGAACGGCACGCGGCTCTGTGCCGACGTGTCGTGCGAGCTGGCGAATGCGCACTACGACATGGCGCTCGTCGCGGGCGGCCCGGGGCTGCCGGTCGCGGCGCCCGATCCGCTTCTCCTCGACTGGCTCAAGGGCGTCGCGTCGAAGTGCGAGCGCTACGGGTCGATCTGCACCGGCGCGTTCGCGCTCGGTCATGCGGGCCTGCTCGACGAGCGCAGCGTCACGACGCACTGGCAGAACGCGCAGCAGCTTGCGCAAAGCTTCCCGCGCGCGCGTGTCGAGCTCGACCGCATCTACATGCGCGACGGCAACCTCGTGACGTCGGCGGGCGTGACGGCGGGTATCGACGTGGCGCTCTCGCTCGTCGCCGAGGACCACGGCGCGGGCATCGCGCTCGCGGTGGCGAAGCGCCTCGTCGTGTTCGCGCAGCGCCGCGGCGGTCAATCGCAGTTCAGTCCGTACCTCACGGCGCCCGCCGACGACACGTCGCCCGTCGCGAAGGTCCAGGCGTATGTGATGGAACACATCGGCGAGCGGCTCTCCGTCGAGAAGCTCGCGCAGGTGGCGGGCATGAGCGAGCGCAACTTCGCGCGCGCGTTCGTGCAGCTCGCGCAGATGACCCCGCACGAGTTCGTCGAGCGCGCGCGCGTGGATGCGGCGCGCAATGCGCTCGAGAGCAGCGACACGCCGCTCAAGACGGTCGCATACGAATGCGGCTTCGGCACGGCCGACCGGATGCGCATCGTGTTCACGAGGCGCCTCGGCGTGTCGCCGAACGACTACCGGACGAGTTTTCGCAAGGTCTGACGCGATCTTTTTTTTCGCGCGGCGTGGTGCACGTGGCGCACGAATTGCGGCTTTCGGAATCACATGCAGGCGCCCGGCGATTTCGCGATCCCGCGACTCACTGTCTCGCGCGCGAGTGGCCCGCCCTGGCGGGTTCGCTAGAATTACGCGAAACCGAGCGCCGCACGCCGCGCGTGCGAGCGCCATTTCATACATCGAATCGAACAAGAGGCCGCCATGGACGATCCCTACGAACGACGCGCTTTGCTGCTCCATCTCGGCGACGTGCTCGAAGCCATCTTCTGCCTGACGAAATGCGCGGAAAGCCGCGCGAGCATCGGCGAGGCACTGAAGCAGGACGACTCGCTGGTGAGTTTCAGCATTCTCGGTTTTGTCGATACGGGCATGCATCCGCAGGACTTCATCCGGCGCGCGACGGGCGCCTTCTTCGTGTGGCCGAAGGCGCTGCTCGATGAGACGCTCAACCGCCAGTTGCTCGCGCATACGGTGCAGCACGATCTGTTCGCAGGCAATGCAACGGGCTGGGACGCCTATGTGAGCGAGCGGCGCAAGGAAGTGCCGTGGTTCGGCGAGGACTTGCCGAAGGTGCCGCAGGCAGAAGCGTCCGCGGACACGCGCGACGAGGAGGAGGCGAAGGACAAGCAGGACGGCCCACGTCCCTCGCGCTATTCGACCTGGCCGTGGCAGCCGGACGACCCGAGCGGCGCCTAGATCGTTCCCGTTCATGCCGCGCGCGTCGACATCATGCCGGGGCCTTGGGGTCACCCCGGCCGGCTCTTCAATGCGCTCTCTCGCGACAGAGACCGCGTGACGACAGCGGCCAGCACGCCAATGCACATTGCGCTCGCGGAGTAGAATCACCGCTCCGCGCAATCCATCGCTCACACCATGTTCATCGAAACGCCGCTCCTCGAATCACGCGCCCTGTCGCAACGTCTGAACAAGTCCGTCTGGCTCAAGATGGAAGCCATGCAGCCGACCGGTTCGTTCAAGGCGCGCGGCATCGGCCATGCGTGCACGGTCTACAAGGCGCGAGGCGCGCGGCGGTTTGTGTCGTCCTCGGGTGGCAACGCGGGACTGGCGGTCGCGTATGCGGGGCGCAAGCTCGGCGTGCCGGTGCTCGTCGTCGTGCCGGAGACGACGTCGGAACGCGCGAAGCACCTGATCGCGAGGGAAGACGCCGAGGTCGTCGTGCACGGCAAGTCGTGGCAGGAGGCGAACGAGTTCGCGCTCGCGTCGCGCACGTCCGCCGATGCGTTCCTGCATCCCTTCGACGATCCCCTCATCTGGGAAGGCCACGCCACGATGATCGACGAGGTCGTGCGCGTAGGATTCACGCCCGATGCGCTCGTGCTGTCCGTGGGCGGCGGCGGGCTCCTGTGCGGCGCGATCGAGGGCTTGCGGCGCAACGGCCTCGCCAGCGTGCCGGTCGTGGCCGTGGAGACGCTCGGCGCCGACTCCTACGCGCAATCGCTCGCCGCGGGCGCACGAATCGAATTGCCGGCCATCACGAGCATCGCGACATCGCTCGGCGCGCGCAGCGTGTGCGAAGAGGCGCTCGCGCTCGCGCGGCAGCGTCCGGTGTCGAGCGTCGTCGTGACGGACCAGCAGGCCGTCGCGGGCTGCCTCGAGTTGCTCGACGAGCATCGCATCGTCGTGGAGCCGGCGTGCGGCGCGTCGGTCGCGGCGCTCGATTCGGACGACGCAGCTCTGCGCGATGCGCGGAACATCCTGCTGATCGTGTGCGGCGGCGTCGGCGCGAACGTGGATCAACTGACGCGCTGGCAGGCCGGCTGGCAGGCGGAAGCGGGCGCTGCCATACAATCGAGATAGCAATGCGATAGCGAATTACCTTGACAGAGAGTCGGTGAGGACGTAACGTACAGGTCGAAGTGTTCAAGAAGTCCGATTGCTGTTCATCATCCTCCGTTTTACCGCGGTATTTGTTGTCCTTCTTTCCCTCCTTGATACTTCCTTCGCCCCAGTCCGGGGTGGCAATCTTTCATTCAGGGAATCTCATGGATACCGGTATCGTCAAGTGGTTCAACGACAGCAAGGGCTTCGGCTTCATCACGCCCGACAACGGCGGCAACGACCTTTTCGCGCATTTCTCGGAAATCCGCACGGAAGGTTTCAAGACGCTCGCTGAGAACCAGAAGGTCAGCTTCGAAACCAAGCAGGGCCCGAAGGGCCTGCAAGCGTCGAACATCACGCCGCTGTAAGTAGCAGACACGACGCTCGTCGCGGACCGGCAATCCGGTTCGCGACAGTCGCTGAAACCCTCGCGGAGCACGAGCTCCCGCCACGGTTGCGACGCCGGCAAATACGGCCACGCAATCATCGCAGCGCCCCTTCAGCATCTCCCCAGCGTTTCTCTTGCGTAGTTTTCGCGTGCTTTCTCGCGATCTCCTGCCGCTCTTCAGCTCCAGCATCACCCTCATTCAAGGCGCTCACGCTTCGGCCGGCCATTTGCCGCGACCGCGCGCACGCCCGCAACATCATGCACAACCCATACATACACAACTACAACGGCTACAAGGTCGTGCCGTCGGCGCATCGTCTGCCTGACGGATCATTCGCATCGAACCTCCTGCTCGAGCGCCATGGCGGCGCGGACCGGGCGATGCGCTACCAGTTCCACGCACTCGACTATTTCGACGACGAACACGAC
>Ga0163162_10007881_pt1 | contig 10377 bp, 9 predicted proteins | sample S55metaG_FD_115310 | JGI IMG/M metagenome (GOLD analysis project Ga0163162, IMG submission 115310) | Switchgrass rhizosphere microbial communities from Kellogg Biological Station, Michigan, USA - S5-5 metaG | ecosystem: Host-associated > Plants > Roots > Rhizosphere > Soil | place: USA: Michigan...
AATTTGATAAAAACGTGATAAAAAAGATACTGTACACCTCCCTAATAATTGTTACTGCCTTTATAGGGTGCAAAAAAGAGGGCGCAAACGTAGATTCCCAGCTTGCGCGGGACGACGCTGCATTTACCATCTATGAAAACTCTTTCCTGAACGCCCTCTGGAAATTGGATCCAGATTGGGCAACGTCTGTAGGTTATCATAAATATGATAGCCTGCTGGTGATCCCTAATGATCAAAGCCGCAGCAAGATGATCGACTTTACTAAAGTGTCCATGGATTCATTAAGCCGGTTTGAAGTAAACCAGCTATCTGATGCCAACAAAATAGATTATCACCTGATGCAAAACCAGCTGGAATCAATCCAATGGAGTATTCAACAATTAAAGGCGTATCAATGGGATCCATCTTCATATAATGTGATAGGTACGTTTGCTTATATTTTAAACGAGCATTACGCGCCGCTCGAAAAACGCTTGCGGAATTTTTATCAAAAAATGGCTTTTATACCGGCATACTATAAGGAGGCCCAGAAGCAAATTAAGAACCCCGTTATTGAGTTAACGAACCTGGCTGTTGAGCAGCATCTTAACGGAGTGGGTGTTATAGAAAAGGACTTTGCGGACTCATTAAAGAAAACGAAGATACCCGAGGCCGAGCAGAAACAAATGCTCGACAGGGCGCATGTATCCGCAGAAGCGATAAAAACATTTGCCGGTTGGTTGCAGGCGCTGAAGAACGATCATCCGCGAAGCTTCAGGCTGGGCAAGGAATTTTACGAAGCCAAATTTAAGTATAATATCCAGTCGGAATTTACAGCGCAGCAAGTTGTTAACGCAGCTTTAGAGCGAAAAAAATATATTCACCGCGCAATGGCAAAGATCAGTAAGCAACTGTGGCCTAAATATTTCGGGACAAAACCGATGCCTGCCGACTCTATTGACATGATTTCACAAGTAATAGATACCATCTCGACAAAACATGTAGAGCCGGGCGAATTTCAATCAACCATCGAAAACCTGCTCCCTAAACTTTGGGCCTTTGTAAAAACAAAAGACATGGTTTCGCTGGATGCGTCAAGGCCGTTGTCGGTGCGTAAAGAACCCGGTTATATGGCTGGTGTGGCCGGCGCTTCAATGAGTTCGCCGGGGCCATATGATAAAAGCGGTAATTCTTATTTTAATGTAGGCAGCCTTGCGGGATGGCCGGCAGCAAAGGCAGAAAGCTATCTACGGGAGTACAACCAATACACATTGCAAATATTGTGCATTCATGAAGCCATACCCGGCCACTATGTGCAGCTGGTTTATTCCAATAAATCGCCTAGTATTATTAAATCGGTTTTTGGCAATACCGCGATGATAGAAGGTTGGGCGGTTTATAGTGAGGAGATGATGCTTGACAATGGTTACGGCGGCGACGAGCCTGAAATGCGGCTGATGTGGTACAAGTGGCACCTGCGGTCGGTTTGCAATACCATTTTGGATTATGGCGTGCACACAGAAAACATGTCGCGGCAGGATGCTTTAAAACTGCTTACTCACGATGCGTTTCAGCAGCAGGCAGAAGCAGAAGGAAAATGGAAGCGCGTAAGCGTAACCAGCGTTCAGCTCGACAGCTATTTTACAGGCTATAAAGAAATAATGGATTTGAGGGAAGCCTACAAAAAGAGGCAAGCTGATAAGTACCGTTTGAAGGAATTTAATGAGAAATTTTTAAGCTACGGCAGCGCCCCGGTAAAGTATATTAAAGAGGCAATGCTGACTAAAGACAAAGTTACTGCCGACAGCAAGCAATAGCCGGCCATTTCGACAGCCTTTTAATATATTCAGTGATTAATTTATTAAAATTAATCACTGAATAACAATTGATTATAAATAATTTGTATATTTACTTGTTTCCGTAATAGCACCAAAAGCGAAATTTAGCCCCCGGCGGCATTGCGAAAACCTATTGGTTACTACAAGGGAGAGTATATTGCCCGATTTGTGCAGATATTTACCCATTTCCTTCTGCTATTGAGGGAAGAAATTCACACAGCGACTATAATATTTCTAACGCTGCTTATAAAACGACTTTATTAACATTTAGGTACAATATTTGTTTATGTTTTAGCATAGTATTTTAACTCTCAAATTAGCATTATCATGAGTATTTACGCGTACATCGGAATAGCAATTCAAGTAATTCCAGTATTTTTCATCATCAGGACAAGTATTCAGATGATAAAACGGAAAAGTATATATTAAGAGAATTTAATAGTTATTACTTTCCCTTTTTTTGCCCAGCTAACATAGTTTTGTTGTGATTAGTATATTATTGTTCCCGCCCGAAAAGCGGGAATTTTTTTTATAAGCCACCGCAACTTTTTTTGTAACCTATAGCAACCTGGTTACGTAAAAGAGGGTGAGTGAAAATTTAATGATAATGCTAATTAGAGTTATAGCCAGGGTTGAGAGCCTGGCTATTTCCATTTTAGGGCGTTTGCAAGTACGGGAAAATTGTAATATCGAACACCGAATATTGATCCGATAGCTATCGGATCAATATTCAGTGTTCAATGTTAGATATTGCTGGTTTGATTTTTATTGCTAGTCATTATCTCCAGTGCCCTGGTATCCAAATCCATCCCCTGAAAGAATGTCTCCAGTGACCTGAAACCCAAATTGCCCCGGGATGCGCAGGAACCACCCAATGGCCCGAATGATAAACATAAGTTCCGCGTTCGGGCGCCCATTCTTCTCCTACCCAAATATGAGCACCTGATGGGCGATGTGGCCTGGCAACAAATACATGACGAGGGCGCACACGAACTACAACATCCTGCGCGTAGCTGTCAGCTATAGCGAAAAGAGATACTACTGACAATAAAATTAAAATTCTGCTTAACTTTTTCATGGTAAAAATTTATTTTGTTTTTATTAAGACAATGAAAGGGTGACAGGGTTTAAAAATAAACCCCGGTGCTGTTTCATTAAAGTTTTTGGGGTAAATTTTCAAATTATCGCATCATCAAATTTTCAAATTAAAAACTTCTTATCTTCGCTTTTATGACACCCGCCGAAGCCAAAAAAAAGATAGAATCACTTTCATCCGAGTTGAAGCAGCACAATTACAATTACTATGTGCTGGCCATGCCCACCATTTCGGATTTTGATTTTGATAAGAAACTGGAGGAACTGAATGCGCTTGAAAAGGAGTTTCCCGAATTTGCTGATCCCGATTCGCCAACACAACAGGTAGGGGGCGATATCACAAAGGAATTTGTTACGGTAAAGCATCGCTGGCCGATGTTGTCGCTGGGCAACACCTATAACGAACAGGAACTGTTTGATTTTGATCAGCGCATACGCAAAGCTATCGGCGATAATTTAGAATACGTATGTGAGCTGAAATTTGATGGCCTGTCCATCAGCCTCACCTACGAAGAAGGTAAGCTTGCGCGGGCCGTAACACGTGGCGACGGCATACAGGGCGATGATGTTACTACTAATGTGCGCACGATTAATACCATACCCAAACGCCTGCACGCCGGTAACTACCCCGACCAGTTTGAGATAAGGGGCGAAGTGTTTATGCACCTGAAGGCTTTCGAGCGGCTTAATGCCGAGCGTTTGGAGAACGGAGAAGTTACTTATGCTAATCCACGTAATTTTGCATCAGGAACGTTAAAAATGCAGGACTCGGCCGAGGTGGCGCGGCGACCGCTGGATTGCTTCCTCTACTTCCTTTATACCGAGAAACTCCTTTTCAGAACGCATTGGGAAAGTCTGCAAGCCGTAAAAGAATGGGGCTTTCATGTAAATGAGCATAGCCGTCTCTGTAGTAATATAACTGACGTTTTGGAATTTATTAATGCCTGGGATAAAAAGCGGTTCGACCTGAGCTATGATATTGACGGTATTGTAATAAAGGTTAACAGCTACGCCCAGCAGCAGGAGCTTGGATTCACCGCAAAATCGCCACGCTGGGCCATTGCCTATAAATATAAAGCCGAACAGGTACAAACCGAATTATTGGGGGTGAGCTACCAGGTAGGGCGCACGGGGGCTGTTACGCCGGTGGCGAATTTAAAGCCCGTGCTGCTTGCGGGCACTACTGTAAAAAGGGCCACGCTCCATAATGCTGATGAAATAGAAAAACGCTTAAAACTGCATGAGCATGATTGGGTGTTTGTAGAAAAGGGCGGGGAGATCATACCGAAGATCATTAGTGTCAATTTAGATAAACGCGACCCATCGACTGCTCCTATTCATTACATCACCCATTGCCCGGTATGTAATACCCTGTTGGAGCGAAAAGAGGGGGAGGCTGCCTTTTACTGCCCGAACGATGAAGGCTGCCAGCCGCAGATAGTAGGCAAAATGCAGCATTTTATCAGCCGCAAGGCCATGAACATCGATGGACTGGGCGACGAGACCATTGAAACACTGTATCAACGCGGCTTTATTAAGCGCATCAGCGATATTTACGACCTCCACCAGCACAGCGAAGAATTGAAAAAGATGGGCCGTTTTGGCGAGAAGTCGATCAATAACATGCTGGATGGGATTGAGAAATCTAAACAAATGCCTTTTGAAAAAGCGCTTTTCGGTTTAGGTATCCGGTATGTTGGCGAAACGGTTGCAAAAAAGTTAACTGCACACTTCAAAAACATCGATAACCTGATGGCGGCTACCGCCGAAGAGTTAATGGCCGCCGAAGAAATAGGCGAACGCATAGCATTGAGCCTTACGGAATATTTCGCCAATGAAAACCACAGGGAAGAGATAGAAAAACTACGCGCACAGGGCTTACAGTTCGTCAGCGAAGAAAAGGAAGTAAAGCTGGCCAGCGAGAAACTCAGCTGACAAACTTTTATCATATCCGGCACATTTGAAAAGTTTTCGCGCGATGAACTGAAGGACATTATAGAGCAAAACGGCGGCAAGATACTGAGCAGCATCTCCGCCAAATTAAATTACCTGGTAGCCGGCGAAAATATGGGCCCTGCAAAGCTGGAAAAAGCACAGAAACTGAATATTCCGATTATTAGTGATGGGGAGTTGCTGGGGATGATTGGATAGCTTCGACGTTCCAGAACCGCTTCATACTCGCGGGAGGAGGGGGTGTTTATGGATATTAAACAATTTTCCGGTTCGTAAAAAATTTATCGTAGGATAGATAACAATGATTTTTATTATGAAAAAAAATAGAAGCCTTTTCTTGCGCGAGAATGCAATGAGATATATAATTTTAATATTTATGACGTTGGTAACAACGGCGGCCGCCAGTCAGAATATTGACGAGAAAGTTCAGCGACTGCTTCATCCCGAAAAATCCGACATGGATATTAGTTTGGAACTTTTATCATATGGCAAAGATGCGATACCTTTCTTGATAAAAGTTATCGACGTTAACGAAAAAGGTTTTATTGGGTTCAAAGATCCTCTTGATTCAAGAATTCCTGATGCGATCTATAATTCGTTGGGTATGCGCGCCGCTTATGAAATAGAGCTTATTTTAGCTATGGATGAAAGAGCCAATTTTAAAAATAAAAGATACAATCATTTATTTGGTTACGGTTATATAGTACGCACTGTCGAAAAAGAACAGCTAAAAGCGATGACAAACGAAGACATGAAGGTCATTAAAGCAATTTACCTTAAATGGTGGGGGCAAAATAAGACTAAAAACATCAATCAACTTAAGAATGATTGGCAAAAAGGTCATCAGCCATTGTCGAATTCTGGTTTTATATGGATTTAATTTTGTACAGGGTTGTCGGCTATTATTACAAATACAATCTGTACGCTCTCAATCTGGCGCTAGTATGTAGCGTAGGGTAAAAGAGGTGGTGTACTAGTGCCTGAATGATACGCTGCCGGTTTATTATTGTAATCAGTTAAATCATCGTTCATAATAAACTTTTGAATGAAAAATATATGCTCCAAATAAGCAATAGAATGATTGCAAACGCCGTTACCTTGCTCGTAGTTTTGTTGAACATTACATGCAGCGATACAACTAAAATCGACAAATCAAAATTGATGGGCTACGATTATCGATTGTTTAAAAATACCCGGACATGGGAATTAGCCCAAGCCGTAGAAAGAGGTGATACTGCTAAAATCGGTTTGTGTGTTATCGCAAATAAAAATTTAATATCTGACAGGGAACCAATATACGGGCAAACCCTATTAATTATGGCTGTTGAAAATCGCAACTATAATTCAGTCAAGAAGTTGCTAGATTTAGGGGCCAATCCCAATCTACAGGATAAATTTGATGGAAATTCCGCGCTTATGAGCGCGATGGATATTAGAGTAGAGGGCGACAAAGGCTTTGTTGCCGATGCCCGGTTTTTAAATATCTTACTGCGGCATGGCGGAAATCCTAACGACATACAAAAGAGTGGCAATATCAAGAGCAACCGTAACCACTTTACGGTTTTACAGAGAGCATGTTCGTCGGGTATTACTGAATATGTTAAAATTTTGCTCAAAGCAGGCGCCGATGTCAATCTGAATGGTGGCGACGGCGCTAACCCGTTATTCTACGCTGTAGTTTCGAGAAATCCTGACATTGTTCTCCTGCTTTTGAATAGCGGCGCGGATTTTAAGGATCCAATACTTCCTGAAAAAAAAGGCAGAAAATGGTCGCTAGTCGAGACAATTGATAAAATGTGGACATTTGATCCTAAATCCGATGATAAAAAAAAGGAGAGTATGATAAAAGAATGGGTAAAAACCCATGATGTAAGGTAATATTATTCAGGGATTGAATATTAAAAAGCTGGTCAAAGTGATGGACGAAAACTTTAAAACAAAGAAATTGAAATCCTGGATTTTAAAAAGCATCGCGGCATTGAATGAAACGGGCGTAGCCCAAGATATTCACGTCGACGAACTTTTGGAGTGGTTTGACCCCCTGAATAAGGAGGAAGTGTTCATGCGGTCTTGTTTGCTATTTAGACATCTGGTTGACTATTTGCAAACAAACAAGATTAATGTCGATGGAATAAACATATTACTAAGTATAGATTTGGTCAGTGAAAGTAATGTATTTGCCGGTAAACCAACTTCTCTCGAGGAGGTTGAAAAGCTAATAGACGACTATTCTGTTCCCGAAATTATTTTATATAAAGAAGCGGACTCAAATGAAGTTCCATTAACGGAATTTTACCGAGTGCCGATTTTAATCGATTACTTTGACATGTCAACACCCATTTCCATCTTTTATAAAGAATATCGAGCATTTGAAGAGATTTTGAATAATGGGAAATTTACTCGTACGCTCGATGTTTACTATATGCAATCCTGAACCATTGCCAGCCATGGAACTCCGTAGCTGCTGTTCGAACGTCTGTGACTTTGGACAATTATATATTCAGCATTGCAATTAAAGCGATAGACCGACCCACACGAAAGCCAAAATACCAGGGTCTATGGACCATCGACTATGGACTACAATGAACAATTTACTATATTAGCAGCCTTTTATAATTGAGATGAATAAATATTATGGGACAGGAGTTGCGATTGTTACTCCTTTTCAGGCTGACGGGCAGGTAGATTATGAGCGTTTAAACGGACTGATCAATTATTTAATTGACGGGGGAGTAGATTACATTGTGTCATTAGGCACAACCGGCGAAAGCGCCACTTTAAATAGCGAGGAGCGGAAAAATGTTTGGGCCTTTACCGCGAAGGCTGTTAAAGGCCGTGTTACGCTGGTAGCCGGCATTGGCGGTAACAATACGCTGGAAGTTGTTGAGCAACTCAAACAGTTTGATCCTACGGGGTATGATGCCATACTATCGGCCAGCCCGCACTATAATAAACCCACCCAGGAAGGTATTTATCAGCATTATAAAGCATTAGCTGAAAACACGCCTTTGCCTGTTATTTTGTATAATGTTCCCAGCCGTACCGGCAGTAATATTAGTGCTGAGACGACTGTAAGACTGGCCCATGATTTCAAAAATATTATTGGGATAAAGGAAGCCTCAGGCAATTTCGATCAGCTAAACCAGATTATGCGCGATAAACCGGAAGGTTTTTTGGTGATATCAGGCGATGACCCTATCACCTTACCGATGATCGCGTTGGGTGCGGTAGGTGTTATATCGGTTATTGGCAATGCTTTGCCGAAGCAAACTTCAGAAATGGTGCGTTTGTGCCTTGCCGGCGACTTTAAGGCCGCCCAAAAGATACACTCACAACTGGTTGATTTTACCCGGCTGATGTTTGTTGAAGGAAGCCCGGCGGGTATAAAAACTGCTTTGAAGGATTTGGGCGTGTGTGGAGATACGGTACGCCTTCCGCTGGTACAGGTTAATGCGCCCACTGCTGCGCTTATCGCTGGTGAAACGAAAAAAATAGTAAATTAAAAAACCCATCGGTTTTCATCGGCGGGTTTTTTACGAAACAAGGTTAGGTTTTTACCTTATCTTCAACTTTAAGCTTTGTTTTTTGCCTCCTGAACTTCAAGGCGAATAGCCTGAGCCAGGTTTTTTAGGTCCTGCATACCTTTGCGAACACGGGTTCCCGCTGCGCTGTTGCCTTTGTTGTAAAATTTGTCAGCATCTGCTTCTAAAGATGCCACAAGTTCTTTTACTTCAGTAAATTTTTTCATTTCAGTTACTCCTTTTTAAAAAATAGTGAGGTTTATTGTTTTATAAAGCTAATCTAACTTGTTTTTTCTAAATTAAAAACTTTTAAAGGAGAAAAATACGGCCTTTAACGAGGGTTTTTTCCACATTTTGCAGCCGATTGATCTATAATTGGTGTATTTAATAATATGGTAATTATTAAATGATTATTATATATCGGATGCTATTTTCGTGATAATTATGATATCTTAACTGAAATTCGCTAATAATTAAAATAATCAAACACGGAGTTTAAAAACACAGTAAAATTTAATTTTTTGAATTTCCGGAGGATATTATTATTAAAACCTTTCGGCCTGTTTTTTTCAAATATATTTCAAATAATATTAAAGAATTTTTAAGTGATTATTTTTAAAATAGACGAGCTATTTTTGATAATTTCTTTATAATAAGGCATTTAGATGTTAATTACTCCGCGATATTGCCGCGTGATACTGATATCCAGACGTCGGTTCAATCATACGATAAAGTACATGAGTAACCTGATGACTAAGACTTATTTGAAAATTAAAGGCTACATTTATCTAGCCGATAATAATGAAACTAATATTTATTTCTTTTCTGATTTTATCATTATGCGGTTGTGGCCGGATTAAAAGAATTCCTGATAGCGCAAATGCTAATAAACTGGATATTTACACCGATGATAGTGTGATTGTTCAAACCTGTCTTGATTCATTAAGTAAACAATTTCCCCTCAACAATTTAATCATAAAAGTGAGTGGCGTGATTTTAGAAAAAACAAAATATCTTATCGGCGAACCAAATTTAAAATGGAGGCATTCCCGATTGGAGTATAGGGATGTTCCCGTCGGTTTAGAAGTAAGTATTGAAAAAATGGACATTGGTAAAGCGCATCCATATATCTTAAAAATAGACAGTTTATCATCTGATGGAAGCAACGCATTTGTACGGATATTTTGCATAACTCAAAGGGCTAAAACAGAATACGGGTTATCGAAGGTAAAGGGCAAATGGGTTATCCATGACACGTTTTGTGTGGATTACGAAGAAAATGCAGGACCAACAATCGTGAAATAAAAAGCCACCGCGGTATGGGGGGCAATATTTAATCAACTAAGAGTTTTAGGCCCAGCACATTAAGCGATTGCCATTGTATTTTTTCTATAGTAACCGGCCTTTAGTTTTTCGGCCATTTCGCTATAGGCATCGAGCGTGCGTTGTACATCTTCCATGGAATGTGCAGCCGTTGGTATCAAACGCAACAGGATTAATCCTTTTGGTATAACCGGGTAGATTACAATCGAACAAAAAATGCCATAGTTCTCGCGAAGGTCGCGGGTAAGGGTAGTTGCTTCAATCAGGTTGCCCTCTAAAAATACCGGGGTCACCATCGTATTGGTAACGCCCAGGTTAAAGCCACGCGCTTTCAAGCCGCTTTGGAGCGCGCCCGAAATTTCCCACAGTTTTCCACGCAGTTCGGGTTTTGACCGCAGCAATTCAAAGCGCTTTTTTAAACCGATCACCATCGGCATAGGCAGGGCCTTCGCAAATCTCTGCGACCGCATATTGTAGCGCAGGTAATCCACAATCTCTTTGCTGGAAGCCACAAAGCCGCCAATACCGGCCATCGACTTGGCAAAAGTGGCAAAGTAAACGTCAATACCTTCAATACAATCCTGCGCCTCGTGTGTGCCCGCGCCGGTAGTTCCCATAGTGCCAAAGCCATGCGCGTCGTCGGCAAGTATGCGGAAGTTGAATTTTTC
>Ga0163162_10007884_pt1 | contig 10375 bp, 9 predicted proteins | sample S55metaG_FD_115310 | JGI IMG/M metagenome (GOLD analysis project Ga0163162, IMG submission 115310) | Switchgrass rhizosphere microbial communities from Kellogg Biological Station, Michigan, USA - S5-5 metaG | ecosystem: Host-associated > Plants > Roots > Rhizosphere > Soil | place: USA: Michigan...
GACAAGTAGTGCAGACCATGGTTGCGGCAAGGCTCAGCCGTGTATTTAGCAACCCTGGAAATCGGCGTGATAAAGACATACCGATGCCGCCTACGAATTGGCGAAAGAAATAGCAAAAAATAATGGTTTGAATTTCAAAACTAAGTTGTAGTTTCCCTAATGTTTTTTATGAGCCGAGCTGGAGTGCATAGTTGCATCGCACACTTGTGCAGAAGGAATTCTGCTGAGTGTTTACGAGATAGTTTAAAAGTACTTATTTAGAAATATTGAGGTTTTATGAGTATTAGGATAATGTTATAGGTAATTTATATAAAAGAGATGGATATACCGCATAATTTGTTAAATCAGTTAGAAGAGGGAAATGTCGTTCTGTTTCTTGGGGCAGGTGCTTCTTACGATGCAATTCATCCAAAAGGGGAAAAAATACCTGATAGCAAAAAATTAGGTGAGGCACTTGCAAATAAGTTTCTAGATACATCTTATCTCAATGAACCACTAACATACATCTCTGAATTGGCGATATCTGAAAGAGATTTGTTTACAATTCAAACCTTAATTTATGAAATAATAAATCCATTTAAAGCCGCAGATTTTCATAAAATTATTCCAACTTTTAAATGGAAGTCAATTTATACAACGAACTATGATTTTATTATTGAGGATGCATACGATAAGACAAAAGACAGACTGCAAGATTTATCTCCAGTTATAAGAAATACTAGAATTCAGCAAATATTTAAAACACCGAATTCAATCCCTTATTACAAACTTCATGGTTCTTTAAGTTGTATTAACGATATCTCGTTGCCTCTAATTCTAACTCCTGAGCAATACCTAACTCATTTAGACAATAGAGATAGGCTATTTGATAAGTTAGCGGAAGAAGCATTTAATTATACCTTCTTATTTGTTGGATATAGTTTTGCAGATAATGATATTCGAACAATATTGCATAGGCTTGAAAAGGAGAAGGAGGGAAGGCCAAGGTTCTTTATGGTAGGCCCTTACATAAAAGAGGTCGAAGAACGATTTTGGGAAGGGAAAAAGATTACATCCATAAGGATGACGTTTAAAGATTTTCTTGAGTCCATAAATAAAAAAGTAAGTAAAAATGTTAGACAGCTTTCTAAGGCTAGGCCTGTCATTGACACTCCCATCTTCAAGAAATTTATTGTAAATGTCGAAGATTTAAAACCTAGTGAAAGTTTTCAAAATTTTATTGATAATGATATCGATTTCATTCATTCGTCTGTTTCTTCTCCACATATAAATGCTAAGGAGTTTTATAAAGGATATTTCGAAAATTGGGATCCTATTATAAGAAATTTGGATGTAGAAAGAACTTTGAAAGACTCAATTCTTTCTGAGGTTTTCTTAGAGGATTACTATTCCAACGATAAAGAAGGCCAATTTTTATTTTTGATAAAAGGATTTGCAGGTTCCGGGAAAAGTGTTTTGTTAAAACGGATTGCATGGGATGCAGGAGTCTCTTTTGATAAGCTTTGTATTGTATATAAGCCCAACACTGTTATCCGTTATGACAATATATCAGAACTATATAATTATACTAAAAGTAGAATATACATTTTTTTAGATAGTATTTTATCTAAAGAGGATGAAATAATTTATCTTTTTGACAAAGCAAAAAAAGATAAAATACCATTAACTATTATTGGAACAGAAAGGATAAATGTATGGAACAGCGAAAATAATCAAATCAACAAGTATTTAAGCCTTTCGTACAAGCTTGAATATTTAAATGATAAAGAAATTGAAGAATTGCTAAAGCTTCTTTCTAGCCATAACAGTTTAGGTTTTTTGGAAAACAAAACCCATGAAGAAAGAGTGAAACTTTTATCGTATCAAGCTGGACGCGAACTTTTAGTTGCGCTTTATGAAGCCACTCACGGCAAGCCATTTAGAGATATAATAAAAGATGAGTACGATAAAATAAATAATCCAATTGCTAAATCTCTATATTTAACTGTATGTATTTTGCATCGACTAGGGTCTACCGCAAGAGCTGGGTTAATTTCAAGAGTACATGGGATTTCCTTTGATAGATTTAAAAGAGATTTTTTTAAGCCGCTTGAATTTATTGTCTTTGATAGGAAAGATTATAAAATTAATGATTATGTTTATCAAACTCGTCATCCTCATATAGCAGATATAGTGTTTGAAACTGTTTTAACTGATCAGCAGGCAAGATTTGATGAATATATTAGAATTATAAATTATCTTGATGTAGATTTCGATAGTGATAGAAACGCTTTTGTTGCAATGACTAACGCTAAAAAGCTTTTAGAAATTTTTCCCGACCATTCTTTAATTCGGAATATCTATGAAATAGCGTCGAAAAAAAATAAGGATAATTCTAAATTATTACAGCAACAGGCCATTTTTTCAATTGCTATTAATCAACTGGATGTAGCTGAGAAGTTTATTAAAGAGGCTCATAACCTTAATGAAAATGATCCAATAATTTTGCATACTTTTTCTGAATTAGAATATAAAAGAGCAGAAAAGGCTAGGACTAAAGTAGAAAAGGAAGCCCATCTTAAGCAAGCTATTATTTTGTCTGAGTCATTACTTAAAGATTATGGCCCCACACCTTATGGATTTCACTCTCTTCTAAAATCATTAATATTTAAACTCGAATTGGTCATTTCGGATAAAGATGTACCAACCATTGAGAGGTTGATTAAGGATATTGAAAAGAAGTTTAAGGATGCAAAACAACATTTTCCATATCAAGAGTTTATACTCGAAGCAGAAGCTAGGTTTAACACTTTGCTTAATAATACTCCAGAAGCGATTGATTTGCTTAAGAAGGCTCATGAGATTAATAAGGCTAGTCCTTTTATTGCTTCTAGATTATCTACTTTTTATGAAAATAATGGGCAGATAGGCGATGCTTTAAAAATCTTGACTGAAACAATTAAATACATACCTGGAGATAGGGACATAAATTATGAGTATGCAAGAATTCTTGAAAAAAAGGATCCTAGTAATCTGACAGATATTCTATATTATTTACGTCGTTCTTTCACCGAAGGTGATAATAGATATCAAGCTCAATTTTGGTACGCAAGAGCGCTTTATAGTTCAAATGAAATGGAATCTGCAAATTTAATTTTTAAAAAATTAGCCTCTATTTCCCTTGATCCTGAAATAAAGAGAAAGCCAATCGGAATTATTATGGAAAATGGGAAGCATAAGGTTTTTGATGGAAGAATCTCTTCAGTTGAGTATTCTTTTGGATTTCTTAAAAGAGAGATATTCAGTGATAATGTTTATTTCTACAGATATGAAGGGAATTATAATTGGGATAATTTTAAGTCTTCAAAGAAAGTTTCTTTTAATCTTGCTTTTAACTATCGTGGTCCAATTGCTATTAATTTAAAATTATTAGACGATTAGTATCGGTTTTGAAAGATTTATCACCTCTGTTACACTTCTCCGAAGAGGTGCAAGAATATGTTTACTTCGGGATCTTACATAAGACCCAGGCACATGCAAGCATATGACTATTTCGAGATGTTTAAGTCTGCTTTTTAGCGAGCATCTTTTCAAGCAGCGCTACTTTTTCCTTTTCAGATTCGAGTAATCTTTCATAAAGTTTCTTGTTTTCTTCCATTACTTCAATAAGCTTATCTAAAGGATTAAAAGTGCAATTATAATTAAAATCCCCTTTACTGCTATCATGGAAGTTATTTATATAATTGACCGCGGCTTCTTCATTAAATCCTCTGATTGAATCAACCGGCACCTTCAATATCTTAGCCACATCGCCCAAAATTTTATCGTCAATTTTTTCTTTTTGTTCCAGGCTGGAGACAGCCTGCTGTGTAAGACCCAGTTCCAGCGCCAGTGCATCCTGCTTAATGCCCAGTATTTCGCGTATGCGTTTTACATTTCTTCCTTCGTGTATTGTTTTTTCGGTCATGGCAGCCGGGTTTTTGGTAAAGATAATTTTTTTTCGTTTGCAGCTTTCATCAAAAAAAGGATAGGGCGTAAAGCACAAGCTATCACCGTGAGATACAAGTAAGTTGCGTAGGTTACATTGTTATACTGCAACAAATTGCGGGTGTAACTTAGCCTTTCACATTGTATTAAACCTTTATATGAAAAAGAAACCAAAGCCGGCCACCCGGCGCGGGAAAGACATGCCCGCTATGAAATGGCAAACCGGCCAGTACAGCAGAACGCAGACGTTTAGATTTACATTGCCTTATTCCTTCCTGCTTTTTTGCCGCCTCTGCAACGAAAACCCCGCCAACCTGCTGGCCGATTTTATGGACAATCTTAGTTGCGGCGCCTGGAAACGCGAAGGCCGGGATAAAGCCAAACAGCATTTAATTAACTATGTCCTGGAAATGGGCTATGGCAGCGAGCAATACACACCAGCAGATTTGCAGGAAATGTTTAAAGAGCTGGATGCGCTGGGAACGATATGGCCGGCCAATGGAAAAATGAAAACCATTGATCAATTCTGCCGCTGGCGCGAAAGCTATCATAAGTACTGGTATAAAAAATGGCGTTTCAAATACCATTGCAAACCGCGGACAGATGCGGGTTTATGAGTGGTGCGGTGTTAAACCCGCCATGTTCCGTAAACACGCCTGGTGCCATTGCGATGTTTTAGCTCAAAACCTGCCTGCTGTGCGTAGCGTTCTTGTTGTTATTTATCTACCCCAAAATGCACGGCCTGGGCAGGACAATTTCTTTAACTAATTAACATCGGGTGTCTGTTTGGCCAGCTATTCATTATAAAACGCATGGGCCGCTTTGTTTATTAACTTCCTCCTATTATATTTAGGGCATGAAAAAATTAATTGTATTCGTCTTATCCGTTTTCCTGATGGCGTTTTGTTTTGCAAACGACACTGCCGTTGTTTATTTTGATCATGCCCATAAAATGACTTCAAAGAAAAAGGCCATTACCTGGGGCAAAGAATATAAAGTGGGTAACGCATGGGCGCTTAATAGTTATAATACAGATGGTGTTGTAGAATCTACCACTGGCTATCTTGACGAAGATTGTACAATAAAGGAAGGACCAAAAATGCTATACAATGAAAAAGGCAAACTACTGCAATTGATAACCTATACCGATAATAAGTTAAACGGTCCTTTCATTTACTATTATGAAAGTGGTGAAAAACAGATGGACGGCAACTACAGCATGGATAAAAAAACCGGCGACTGGACAGGTTATTTTGCATCTGGTAAGATTGCCGGCAAGGCCCATTATGAAGACGACAACCAGGTTTCTGCCAGTTTCCTGAACGAAGACGGCACTGCAAGAGCGCCATTAGACAGTTTTTACCGGCCTGCATCTTATACCGGCGGCGACAATGCCTGGATACTTCTCCTTAGAAAGAATTTGCGGTACCCGCAAGAAGCGCAGGACAACGAAGTGCAGGGCAGGGTAACAATCCGGTTTACAGTTAAGGCAGATGGCAGGCTTGACAATTTTGCCATCGACTGGTCGATGCAGCCTTACCTGGAACAAGAATCCCTGAGGGTAGTGAAGATGATGCCGGATTGGATCCCGGCCATTATTGGCGGACAGCACATCGAGATTCAAATGAAAAAGACTATTACATTCAGGCTTGAAACCAGGTAAGTGCATTGGCAACAGGCTTCGCGATCAGACGCAAGCGTCCGCCTGTATTGCCGTGAAATTCCTGCTGATCATCATTTCTTAACCAGTTCCAAATCATCTTCAGGAAAAACACCTTCCTTTATCATCCCGTTTTCTTCCCAGGAGCAATTAACCATTTTTTTGCTGGCTGCTACCTTGCCCTGCAATGTAATACCGTACTGATGATCATACTCATAATTTCTCCGGCTAACCGTCAGGCTTTTACTACTTGTTTTTGACACGACCATATCACCGGCTTTAAATTTTGAGGTTTGGTTGTCTTTCATAATCGTGAAGGGTTAATGTTATAAACGGACTGCAAATGGTAATAAAATATCCCGCCTGGCAACACCCCGAATCTCACCGATGGTGCAGGTGTTTGTGTAACAGGAAATCACCAACAGGAGCAGGAATAGGAACGCTTCGGGATCAGGCGCAAGCGTCTGCTTGTGTTGGCGTAGCACCAAAAATTTTTGCAGTTAATTGGCTATGGTAATTTTTAATGTAATAAAGCTGGTACCGGATGTTTTATTGTCGCTGCTGCCGGAACCACAACCACTCTCACCGGAACTGGAATAATTTGTAATGGTTTTAGATGATATCAATGATATTTCATCAACACCTGTATAGTCGGCTGCGGGAACATACCGGTAAGAAAATCCACCAGTTTCCGTATTTGCAACGGCTTCGCTGACTGAAAAATGCGATGCCTGCCTGTTGATACTTAGAGTGCTGGCATCGGGCTGGTTGAATATATATGATTGGTTGGGCGTAATTTTTACAGCAATTGTTTCGCCCGTATTAGCAGGGGAGGAAGACAAGGTGTTGATGGATTCTTTTTTACATGAAAGAAAGCTTACCATCAATACCAATAAAAGCATGGGTAAAAAATGTATCTTTCTCATAAAATTAGTTTTACTAAATCTACTTCAATTTCAGGGGTATAAAAAGTTTTTTTCTGCACATACAAGCGCCCTCCCCGCAGGCGCAAATGCATGGTTATTTCGGGGTCAGCTGCACACGGATGCTCAATGTCATTTAGCCGGGCCGGCTTTGTTCCGTAAGAACATTTTGTGGGTAGAAAACAAATCGACGCAGCATTGTGTGCCATAGGCACGCTTCGTGCCGTTGCGATGTTTTAACACAAAACGTGCCTACGGCACGTAGCGTCATTGTTGTTATTTATCTACCCACGAAATGCCCCGCTGGGGCATGGCAATCTCTATAGCTAAATGACATCCCCCCAGTTGTCGGTCTTATGACCAACAACTGCGTGAACCCGAATAGATGCGGACATATGAATACGCTGGGATCAGGCAAAGCGGAAGCTTGCGCCTGTCGGCGGTACAAGTCGTGTCTGTTGGTGTGGTGTTGTTAAACCCGCCATGTTCCGTAGAAACATTTTGTGGGTAGAAAGCAAATTTACGTGGCATTGCGTGCCACAGGCACGCTTCGTGCCATTGCGACGTTTTCGCATAAAACCAATCTACGGCACGTAGCGTTCTTGTTGTTATTTTTATCAATCTACAAAATGCCCGGCCCGGGCAGTCAAGGATTGCGGAACACGCGGAAGTGAGAGGCACAAGCGAATGCTTGCGCCAGGTAAGGGGCACAAGCGGATGCTTACGCCAGGTAAGAACGATATAAATGCTTACACTTACTGCGTAGCTGAAACGTTTTTTGCGTTTAACATTGCAGTATATTTAAACCAGTAATATAAAAACAGAACAATCACACATCCCATCAACCTATTTAAAATTTCATTTTTAACCAGATTATTTTATGAGAAAAATTTTACTTGCCACACTTATTATTCTTTCAGGAATTACTGCGCAAACACAGGTCCCCGTTATTTCCGGGGGTATCGGTCAAACGGATCCTGACCCACACGACGATGCTGATGGCGGTGCTGCCACCGGGCTGGGTTGTGGTGGTGGCGGTGCCAATTATTATGGTGGCGATGGTGGAAATGGCAAGTATGGCGGAGGCGGAGGTGGTGCATCCGGGTTTGGTGCTGTAAATATGGTGGGTGGTGCAGGCGGTCAGGGTGTACTGGTGGTAGCTTTTTATAACGGCGCCAGTTTTTTAAATACGATTGTTTATAGTACTGGTTCTTCGTTAACCATTCCGGCGGGCGTTACATCTGTAAAAGCATGGGCCATTGGCGCCGGTGGTGGCGGTGCAGGTAGTACAAATAGTGATGGCACTGTTGGTGGCGGTGGCGGTGCTGGCGGAACTGCCTATTTTACGGCAACCGTATCGCCGGGCAATATTATTACTTATAGTTTAGGAACGGGTGGCGCAGGTGGTATTGACGCCAATAATGGCAGCAGCGGTGGCAATACCACGGCCACTATTTCGGGTACCACCATTACCGGCAATGGCGGCGCCGGGGGTGAATTCAATACGGATGTGGACGCTGCTGGTGGATCATTCAGCGGCGGGGACGGTGGCAGCGCCGGCGGAGACGGAAAAGGTGCTGCTGGCGACGAAGGCGGTGCAGGTGGTGGTGGTATTGGCGGGGTTATTGGCGGCACACCGCCGGGGGGAGATGGAGCTGACGGCGCTAACGCGGGCGATGTTTCGGGGTTGTTTGCTGCGCTGAACAGTGCAACCTTACTGCCACTGACCTGGACAGGTTTTACCGTAAAAAACCAGGACGATGCGGTATTACTGCAATGGGTAACCGCTAATGAACAAAACACGCTTAATTTTACCGTGCAGCACAGTACAGACGGAACAAACTTTAGCAACCTGGCCGTTATGGCGGCTGCGGGCAACAGCAGTGCTGGTGGTGTTTATCAATACCTGCATACACAACCTGCCGAAGGTGTCAATTATTATCGTTTAAGCCAGGCAGATAAAGACGGTAAAATCAGTTTTAGTGCCATAAAGAAAATAGTGTACACAAAGAATACCGCCGGTTTTATTTTGTTTGCAAATCCCGTTATTAATGGCAATATATCCCTGCAGTTGAAAAATAATGCAACTCTTATTTTATGGAGCTCCGGGGGAGCGCAGGTGTACCGGAAAAACCTCGAAAAGGGGATAAACAATATAGACGTAAGCAACCTGCCAAAGGGAAATTATATTCTACAGGTTGGCAATGAAATCAAAAAAATACTGATTCAATAAGTTGACTCCATGGCAGGCACAAGTTGTCCCGCAGACAATGAGATCTGGTTACCCAATAAAAATTATATGAATGTCTGCGGGAACATTCCGGTTAAACCTCTCGTCACTGGCGCAGGAATGAGGCGTGGACTTGTGTGTTGGCTTCTTGTGCCTGGGATGCCGGCACAAGTTGTCCCACAGACAGTAAGTTCAGGTTATCAAATAAAAACTATGTAAATGTCTGCGGGAACATTCCGGTTAAAGCTCTCGTCACTGGTGCAGGAATGAGGCGGGGTAATCTGTGCATGGTTTCTTGTGCCTGCACGCATCGCTGTAACTCACCCATCCACTAAAAAGCCCTTGACCATAAACAACAATTTTCGTGTTGTGGTTATAATATGCAGTATAGTTATATATATTCCTTAGATTTAGTAATTATCCCACTCTTGAACTAACTGCTTGTCCACCCGCTTCATCCATCCATTCATTTATTCAAAAAAAAATTATGAACCAGCAACTAAACCGCCGTTTTATTTTGGTATTGGGCATTGCCTTGTCTCTTATGGCCTGCAACAACCAGGGAGATAAAAAAGAAGAAGCCGCCGCAACTACCGACAGTGCCAGCAAAGCAGCAGACACTGCAAAACCAATTGCACCTGTAAAAGAAGCCGCAACAGATGATGTAACGGTGGCCCCGAATCTTTACAAAGTACTGGCCGACTCCGCAGGTATAAAAATTGTGGAAGCCACTTACAAACCCGGCGATTCATCTGTTATGCATTCGCATCCTGACTATGCCCTATATACCGTTGCAGGAGGTACCGCCGCTTTTTACACAAAGGATGGAGCCAGAATGGTCAATGAAATGAAAACCGGAACAGTAAACATACGACCTGCTGAATTTCACAGCGTGAAAAATATTGGTAAAACAACCATAAAAGTAATACTGGTGGAAGTAAGTCGTACGCAGGGCACCGTTGCGCTGGATGCTTCATTGGATGCAACAAAAGCTGCCGCCGCTCATTACAAATTACTGCGCGATACACTGGGCATTAGAATTATAGAGGCTACTTACAAACCCGGTGAATCATCTAACATGCATGGACACCCGGATGCAGCAGTATATGACATTAGCGGCGGCTTGGCAACGTTTACCCTAAAAGACGGCACAAAATTTACCAATGACTTTAAAACAGGCGTAGCGTTTGTTTCACCCGCTGGTACGCATACGGTGAAAAATGTTGGTAAAACAACTATGAAAGTATTGCTGGTAGAAGTTGCCCGGCCATTGAAATAGTTATTCGTTATCTGCTTACTCACCCTGTATATATAGAAAGAGGGCTGTTCTGTGTTTTTCAAACCTGGAACAGCCCTTTTGATTTATTGTTATCCTAAAATCGGGGCACAAGCGGATGCTTGCGCCTGTTCGTAGAGGCTTGCACCTGCAAGCAATGTCTATTTCGGGATCAGGCAGATAGTGCAGTTTACCTATTTTGGTTTTACAGGCTCCAGGCCATGACGCTGCATAACGGCCAAAATACGCTGCATATCAGGAGGGCCGCCGGCATTGAGTACTTCGGCTATCTCCCGGAAATAGGCAGGGCCAATAGACGC
>Ga0163162_10007886_pt1 | contig 10374 bp, 4 predicted proteins | sample S55metaG_FD_115310 | JGI IMG/M metagenome (GOLD analysis project Ga0163162, IMG submission 115310) | Switchgrass rhizosphere microbial communities from Kellogg Biological Station, Michigan, USA - S5-5 metaG | ecosystem: Host-associated > Plants > Roots > Rhizosphere > Soil | place: USA: Michigan...
CGATGCGTTGCGTTTGATCTTACTTGACCTCGGGCATCACGTAGACTCGGCAAAAAACGGCGGTGAGGCGAAAGAGTTTCTCAAAGGCTCTCCCTACGATCTCGTGTTCACCGACCTGCGTCTCCCTGACGCTTTTGGGATCGACCTGCTCACCACCATTAAAACCGATACGCCTAACACGCAGGTCATAGTAATGACGGCGCACGGCTCGCTCGACATTGCTATCGACGCCATCAAGCACGGCGCTTTCTACTATATCGAGAAGCCTTTCACTCCTGCCCAGGTAACGGCGCTGATCGAACGCGCCCTCGAATTCGAGGCCATCAAGCGCGAAAACCGAAGCCTGAAGACGGCTCTGATCGGAGACGGTGACGATTTCAAGATCATCGGTCGTGATCCGAAGATGCGACAAATCCACGCCGTCATCCGCACCGCTGCGCCCTCGGATGCTTCAGTATTAATAGAAGGCGAATCAGGGACGGGAAAAGAGTTGATTGCTGCGGCCTTCCACTTTCAGAGTCCGCGCGCGGAATTGCCATTCATGCGCATCAACTGCGCTGCGATTCCGCAGGAGCTGATCGAATCCGAGTTGTTTGGTTATCGAAAAGGAGCATTCACCGGAGCCGATCGAGACAAGCATGGTCTGATCGAAGCGACAGCGGGCGGCACCTTGCTTCTCGACGAGATCGCCGAGATGCCGATTCATCTACAAACGAAGTTACTGCGCGTGCTACAGGAGCGAAAACTCCGTCGACTTGGTGACGATAAGGAAATCAGCGTCGATTTCCGTCTCGTTTCGTCGACCAATCGGGATACGGCACAGATGATTCAGGAGGGCGCGCTCCGCAAGGATCTCTACTTTCGCATCAGCACGATCAAGGTGAAAGCGCCGCCGTTGCGTGAGCGACTCGACGATGTGCCGCTGCTTGCTAATCGCTTCCTCGAACACTACAAAGAAAAGTACAAGAAGCCGATTCGCGAGGTTTCGACCGCGGCGTTTGCCTTGTTGATGCGCTATGAGTGGCCCGGGAATGTGCGCGAGCTCGAGAGCGTTATCGAGCATGCTGTGCTCTTTGCGACTGGGGATAAGTTGATGCCCGAAGATTTACCCGAGCAGCTTCACTCGACTCACACCGCGGAATTCCGCTGCGTTATTCCACCGTATTTCACAATAGAGGAGATCGAGCGCGAGGCGATCGCCCAGACGCTCGAGCGGACAGGTGGAAACGTCAAACGGACCGCCGAGATCCTCAACTACCACCGGCCCAGGCTCTATCGGAAGATGAAAGCATTTGGATTACGCGGCGGTGGGGATTCGGAATCTTAAAAAAAAGTTCACGCAAAGACGCAAAGATCGCAAAGAGGATTAAAGACCACAAAGAACGCTTGAACCCGAAATCGCCCTACGTGTGCTGCGGTAGAGACCTTAGTCAGGGAACTGTATTTTCAATTGACCCTCGGGTACAGGAAAATCTAGCGGAAGCTGTAATGCCCCTGAGCGCAAACGGACAACACCGCGAAGTGACGATCCACTGCGTACCAATTCGATCGTAAGGGTCATGTTGAGTGTTTGATTATCTATTGGAAGCGAGAAATTGAGGGTCTGCTTCAATGGACTTTCAAATTGCCGATTTCCAATTGTGCTTAATTCAGCTTCAAACGTAAACATTTTCTCAAGCTGCTGATCGACTTGACGAAGATCCGGGCGCCGATAAGCCCTTTTCGCTGGGATATCTGCTGGATCTGAAATTACAAGCTCTTCAAAGCCTGCTGGGGGTGGAATCAGACTGGCGGCTTCTGTTTGAATTGGTTTTTGGATCGAATGCGGGGTTGCTGTTTTTATCAACATAGTTCCGCGATCAAATCCACCCCTTTTCTTTCGTTTTTGTTCCTGAGTAGCTTTAATAGCCGTTTCTGAGATTTCGGCCCACTTACTCAGTGCTGCAATCACCTCCTGCAAATCAGCCAATTCGCCTATAAGGTCAGTTTCAGACCGAGCATCTCGAGCTTCGTAAGCCTCTTCAACTAATTTTTCTTGTAGGGAAGTTATCAGAGCTTGATCCTGTAACCTTATGGTCTCCACAGCCTCGCCACGCTCACGTATTATTGCAGGAATACCATCGCGCACCAGTTTGTCGTACTCGACGATGTCCTCATCATCACCGTAGAGATCTTTGCATTCAACTTGAGCACCTTCTCTTCGAAGACTATAAAAAACGTGGGATAAGACTCCTCCTGACAGCTCAACCACAAACTTTTTGGCCGCGGCTAGCTTTCCTAACTCGTGAGCGAACTCTGGATTTCGAATTAACTCTGCTTCGGCAGGTTCGACTATGACACGTTCAACAGTTCTGCCTATGGACAAATCATCTTGCAACTTTCTCCAATCCGCCATGAAGCGGATCACAAAATCGGCAGCGCTCTTAACCTTTCGCCGAGGAGCCGCTTTGATGGGACTTGAATCCTCTAACTGACTGTGGAACCAGGGCAAAATCTGGTGCGCCGTAGCGTCCTTATGGTTATCTAAAAACCACATTAAAGAAATCGGGGCACGTACCCGCTCGGCGATCTGTCTAGTCGTGTGAGCAATCTCACTCATCCATTCGTCAACACGAATGCTGGAACTCCAATCGAAAGGCGTAGCGGTTGTGTGTGGAACTAAATTCCCATACAAATCCGGCGCTATGAATGTTCCTTTGTAGCGTAGTCGTTCTTGAATCTTGTAATTGACTTGTTTCTCTCGATCTCGTAGCTCAACTGCTAGGGTGTCGACTTCAAATGTGTCATGTGAGTACCAATACAATCCTTCAGGAACACCCCATAAGGACTCAATCCGAACTAGTGGATTACCCGGTTTGGCTCCTGCCCAAGCCGATGCGATGGAAGGAATGAAATGATGTGCCAGTAAGCACAAATGGCTCTCATTTAATTCGCTTTGATCAATCTTCAACTTGAAGTCATGTATCAGCCATAAACAAGCAGATTCGGCAGAACTCAATACATCACTCCGGGGCAGCATATCCCTTTTTTCTTCAGCAATATTTTCTCCCTCCGTTCTCAACATTAACCCGCGTTTTGTTAGTTGCGACAAATCAGCCTTGACCTCGTCTGAAACAATGCCACTAAGGATCGAATCGATCTCTTCTCGATCATCTAGCACGTAAAAACAAGGCATCTGATAACCTAGCTTTGAATAGAGGTGAGCGTTTCGTAATTTGCGATAGGCCTGGTAATCATTTTCGGTTGCAACGCGAAATTGCCGTAAAGATTCAAGACGAATTCTGGATAACTCTTTGGGAATAGTTGTGGCGGGATCTATCCCTGATGGCATTTCTGCTGCCTCAGCCTGTACCATCCAAATCCTTCTTCCATCCCACACCCACTCAAAGTGAAGTCGCGATGAAAAATCCATCGCCCACATTGCCACACCTTTCAACTTGCGGCTAATAAGGAGCTCGGACATACAAGCCAAGTCTACATTGGCCTTTATTCCATCGCGCCAGCGTCGGACGCCGAATGGGACAGCGTATCCAGGACGAGACCGTAGCGTTTCTATTTCAACGATCCAGTCCCTGTGTTCCTCGCGTAAATGTCTTTCGTTGGATAAATGACCGAGCTGTTGAGGAGGAATAACTTGCTGCACAATCCAATGCAATGGCTTCTTCGTTTCAGAAGGCAAGCCATTGATGAGCTCGCAAATCGTTTCGCAGATTTGCTGAGGCACGCACTGTTTTGACTGCAACTGACCACGAGCGGCGGCAGTTTCTGAACTGCCGCTAGAACGAACTATGACGGGTTCGGTCGTTGCAAAAACTGTAGACGCGAATCCCGAGATTAATTCCTGAATTCTGGTTTTGGACAAACCGGTGCTGAAACAGGAACCGCTGACAACAAAGAATGGCGGGACCCATTCACTGGGCATTGATGCGAGGCCGAAGGCCTTCCATCCCACATTCTCAGCATCTATCGATTGGACCGGAAGTTCTGATGGCCCATTACTCTCAATCACCATGATCGATCGTAATGGCCGGAGTTTCCTTTCTCTGTTGCGATGGGTCTTCCGATTCTTAATCGATCGCGAAGATTTATCACCGGATTCTCGTCGGCTTTTTGGCATGAACTATTTAACGTCAGAGTACGGCCGTGTGGTGTCTCCGAGGAATCCGGAGCGCCCGCGAGAAGAATAGGATCTCTTTACCAACTCGGGCTGATCTTGCCGTATGCAACAGATTCACTCTTCGAGAAGGCATATCGTGATAAAGTCCTCGAATTTTAGCAACGTCGTCGTAAGACACAATCCAAGGCGAGTGTAAGTTGGTAACGTACGTACTGACAGCGGCATGATCGTGTGCAGTATAGCTGTTCAAGTATAGTCTACTGCCAGCACCGTAATAGGGGGGATCCAGATATTTGAGGGTTTTTTTCGGCCAGCGCCGACTTTTTAAGAAGACGATTGCGTCCTCTTTGTACAGGTGAATTCTGCTTCTGAATTCACCAATACGTTCGATGCGTCGCTCCAGTTCGGTTGTATTAAAGCGAGCATTGATCGTCCATGGGCCTCGCTGTTCTCTTCCGCCAATCATGCCTCCATTAAGAATCCCGGAGTGATTAGTCCTATTCAGAAAGAAGGTCGCGAAACCCAAGGCCAAGCTTCCTGAAGACAAACCTTGTGCATAAACGCTCTTCTGCTTGCTCCATTCATCAGGATTGACACTGACGGATCGGAGAAGATGAACGAACTCACGGTTGTAATTTATTATCGAATCCCAAAATGCATGAATTGCGGGATCCAGATCATTCAGGTGTATCTCCGCGACAATATTTTTGAACAGCAAACTCAGTCCCAAGCTGGCCCCACCTGCATATGGTTCAACGTATGAACACTGAGATAACTTGTTTAGATTAATAACGCGAGTGACAAAGTCCGTGAAGCGCCATTTCCCACCAGGATACCGAAGGGGCGAAGCATCTCTCATCAGATGGCTGAAATTCTATAGTTCATGAACTTAACTTTTGATCTGCGACATCTCTTGGAGACGCGATCAACTTTGAACCGTCGGGCACGGGCTGTTTTATTTCAGAAGTTGGTTTTTCCTCCTTTATCACTTTTCCGCCGACATCCGTCTTGTGTTTTTCTTGAGCAGTACTAGCGCCAAAAACCGTCTCGGCAATCTCGTTAAGCTTAGCGACGGCCTTATCCGAGAAAAGTCCAACGAGGAAGGCTACGATAAAAACCAAAGCACGGGATTGCGCTGCGTTGGTATTGAAGATACCCAACATCTGAGACGAAACAAGCGCGATCATCGCAGTTGCAAGTCCCCCAGAAATGTGAGGCGTAAACAGCCGCCATAAGCGACGGTCCATATGCCACACTTGACGCGCCACTACGTGATATAGCCACTTGATGTCATAAAGAGTGCCACCCAGTGTTCCAGAAAGCCACGCTATAACGTATTTGACAACCGTGGCATATATTTCGTCAGTTAGGTGTAGCCAGCGATTCGGATAGCCCAGCCAGAAAACTACAATCAATATGGGATTCAAGAACAGGAGAATAGCGAGGTACGTAGCTTCCTTTCGTATCTCACGTTGCGCTTCTGCAGGGTATTTCGATTCCCACTCAAGGGGTGAACGGCCATCAGTGGGATCATTCGGAGCGAAGCCAGGCACCCCCTCCAGATCCCTTACGCCGCTGTTTTGACTTTGGTCGGGCATTGCCGGTTTTTGTTCCAAGTCCGCGCTTGAGCGATGGTGGCTTTCACGTTATTTAAATGTTCAAAGTCGCGCCAGTTGTACTGAGGTAACACACCAAGTTCCGAAGCAATCGCTTGACGAAAGAGTTGTCCTTGGAATTGGTTATGTGTAGCGATCCAACCAATCCCAATTGGCTGTTCTAAATAAAGATAGTCTTTAGACTGATCGAATGACTCACGACAATCTGCAACATCACCACTTTTCCATGTGACTTCAGTTGGAAGGAATGCACTGACCGCGGACAGTAAGTCAGATGATGTTGGAACCAAATGCAAATGGGCATGATCAACGCCACATCCGACGCTGCGATTCTCTTCATGAGGTCCATGTTCGAACACGCGTACGGCACCATAAACCTCAAGAATAAAATTCGCTGCCATCTGTTTGATGCCTTCCATCTCGTCGATTAATGATGATGGTAACGCTCCAACGCAGATGTAATGTGCTTTTGGTAGGAGAAGAAGCCAACCCTCAAGTAAGGCCCCCAACGATGGAATAACAAGAAAGTTTTCAGATTCAAATAGCGGTTCGTTCCAGTATTCAGCGCTGAAATCTGAACCGCACAGACGACAGCTACTCATAATCGCGCCTCCATAAATATGGTCATGACTCAATGTCGGCCTTGGTCTTCTCGGTACGTAATAACTTTGCACATACTAGTCCAAGCGTACGCCACCGGCAACCTTGCTATTGCCAGGTGGGGACTTGGACCAACGGCTATCCGCTCACTATGCTCTTCCGATTTTCGCTTGACAAGGCCGCTTGTTTAGAGCCTAACCAGCCGTTCTGTGCGCTTTTCTTACGCAACATTTGGCGAAGCAATCGGATAGATCCGACGGGGATCCGATAACCTTCCATTTGTCTTGGTCATATAGGCGACTCGTCACCTCCGCGTTTCCTTTGCCATCTTCGCGATCTTTGCGTCTTTGCGTGAAATGTTCCGTGGTGGAACACCCCAACCTCACCTCAACCCAAGTTGGAACACAGCCGTTCTGTTTTTATGGCTTCTACTTACAGGCACAGCCCTTGCACAAGGGCTCACTCGACAGATGAATCTCCGATGAAGCCTCGTCACCTCTTCCGTTAGGTCCGCGCGGCGCGATCAAGCTCATTTCCTTGAGGTGAAAATTTTAATGAACACTAGAAACGCTTTACGGCGCTGGCAGTCGCTCTTATCGATCTGCTGCGCCGGAGTGGCCGCGCTACTTGCCGCGTCGAGTGCGCACGCTCAAACGTCCCCTCCAACAACATGCGAGCGGACGGTTAAGGCTGACGTGGTCGCATTGGACCAGGCCTTAATTTATAACCGTCTCGGCGCCATCAATCCTGCCGGAATGATCTACGCACTTAAGCGCGACGTCGTCGCGATTGACCCGTCGAAAGGCCTGGTTGCCGGTAACGTTCAACTGCGTCCCGGCAAGCGCCCGCGCCCAATCGCATTGCGCGTGAACGTTGGAGATTGTCTCCAAGTCAACTTTACTAACCTGCTAGCACCCGATCCAGCTAACGTTAATTCATTTGCAGCCAACAACGCGCCGGCTACGCGCACGGCCTCTGCGCACATCATGGGCCTGCAACTGGTCGGCACGATTGCGTCTGACGGCTCGAACGTCGGACAGAACCCGAGCAGTCTGGTCGCGCCCGGCGCGTCGGCCACTTACACCTACATCGCGCAGCGTGAAGGCAATCACCTGGTTTATTCGACCGCCGCAACGACCGGTGGTGAAGGTGACGGCGGCTCGCTCGCGATGGGTCTCTTCGGCTCGGTCAACGTCGAACTGAAAGGCGCTGAGTGGTATCGCTCGCAGTTAACTGCGGAAGAGCTGGCGCTCGCAACCGAGAAGAACACGGATGGTACGCCGAAGAAAACCGCGAACGGACAGCCGATTCTCAACTATGACGCTGTTTATCCGGCGGGACACCCGCGCGCTGGCCAACCGATCCTGAAGATGCTCGATGCCACCAACAACCTCGTGCACACGGACTTGAATGCTGTTATCACCGGCCCAAACAAGGGCCGCTTTCCAGCAGGCAGCTACAAACCAAACCCCGTGGAACCTGATCGCGATCAGCCGTTCCGCGAGTTTACCGTCGTCTATCACGACGAGATCAAAGCTATTCAGCCGTTTCCGCAGTTTGAAGATCCGGTTCTTTCACACACGCTCTACAGTGTTAAAGACGGCTTCGCCATCAACTATGGAACAGGCGGTATCGGCCCGGAGATTCTCGCGAATCGTCTCGGCGTTGGTCCGATGGCGAACTGTACTGAATGTAAATACGAAGATTTCTTCCTGTCGGCGTGGGCTGTCGGCGACCCGGCGCAGATCGTCGATGTTCCGGCGAACACGACTGACGGCAACGGTAACTTGATCAAAGGCGCGAAGGCGTCGAAGGTTCTGTTCCCGGATGATCCGTCAAACGTTCACCACAGCTACATCAACGATCACGTGAAGATGAGAGTGGTTCATGCTGGTCCGAAAGAGCACCACATCCACCACTTGCACGCGCATCAGTGGTTGAATACTCCTGACAGCGACAATTCAAGCTATCTCGATAGCCAGGCGATGGGCCCAGGCTACTCGTTCACTACCGAAATCGCGCACGGCGGTTCGGGTAATAAAAACAAGACTCCGGGCGATTCGATCTTCCACTGCCACTTCTACCCGCATTTCGCGCAAGGCATGTGGGAATTGTGGCGCTCGCACGACGTCTTCGAAGCGGGCACACAGCTTGACGGCGATGGCCGTCCGGTAACCGGCGCACGTGCATTGCCTGACGGCGAGATCACTGCGGGCACTCCGATTCCCGCGCTCGTGCCACTGCCGACGATCGCGATGGCTCCGATGCCAACCGAACAGTTTAAGGGTTATCCGTTCTACGTTCCGGGCGTCGCTGGACACCGTCCGCCGCACCCGCCGCTCGACACGATTGACGACGGTGGTCTGCCGCGTCACGTCATTGTCGGTGGCGAGGCCGAGAGCGTTGAAACACGTCTCGACTTCAGCAAGGAGATCTTAGTCGCCGAGGCGAAGGCCGTTCCCGAAACAGGAACACCTGATGAAATCGCGGCGATGAATTTCCACGCGCAGAAGCAGGTTGCAAGCTTCAAACCCGACGGCACTGCCGCCAGCTTCACGCTGAATGGTCTACCGGCCAAGCCGGGTGCGCCGTTCGCTGATCCGTGTCGCGACGATGCGGGTAACGCGTTCGGTAATCCACGTCTGTACAAAGGCGCGGCGATTCAGCTTGATCTCAAACTGAACAAAGCAGGCTGGCACGCTCCACAGTCGCGCATTCTTACGCTCTGGGGCGATGTCGCTTCGACTCTGAACGGCACACGTCCACCGGAGCCGCTGTTTTTCCGTGCGAATACGAACGACTGTATTACGTTCCAGCACACGAACCTGACGCCAAACGTCTACGAACTCGACGACTTCCAGGTGCGCACGCCGACCGACCTAATGGGTCAGCACATCCACCTCGTGAAGTTTGACGTGACCTCGTCAGACGGTGCGGGCAATGGTTGGAACTACGAGGACGGCACGTTCTCTCCGGACGAAGTCATCGAGCGCATCAATGCAATCAATGCCGGCGGTGGTTTGCAGGCCTTCAATAGCACGACGAAGTCTCAGCTAACCGCGAAGCCACATCCGTTCTTCGGCACCCTCGGCGCACAGACAACCGTGCAACGTTGGTTCGCCGATCCGACGCTGAATCTGGCTGGTAAGGATCGCACGCTCGGTACAATCTTTACACACGATCACTTTGGACCTTCGACGCACCAGCAGACCGGCCTCTATGCCGGACTCGTTACGGAGCCTCAAGGTTCTGTTTGGAAACATAACGAGACTGGCCAGACATTAGGCGGACGCTTCGATGGTGGTCCAACAGCCTGGCAGGCAGTTATTCAGACGCAGAACACTGCGGACAGCTATCGCGAGTTTCTGCTCGAGTTCGCCGACTACACACTCGCGTACAAAGCTGGTGGTGGTATCGACGGCGCGGGCAAAGCTACTCCCGATCCGGCCAATTCTATTAACCCGCCGGTGAGAGACGAAGCCGCGCTACCGGTGAACATCAAGAAAGCTGATGTGTGCCCGGGCGGCGTTCCGCTTCCGTGTCCGGAAGCAGTTTCAGCCGCGGACCCCGGCACGATGGTGGTCAACTATCGTAACGAGCCTGTCGCACTGCGCGCACAGGATCCGGCGACGAATACACAGGCGGCGGGAGATGCCGGCGATCTTTCGCAGGTTTACCGTTCGGATGTAACGCGCGCGAATGCGGCGCTGAATTCACAGCCGAACTTCTATCCAAACCTGACGGGCGGTCTTCAGCCGGGTGATCCGTTCACGCCGTTGCTGCGCGCCTATGAAGCCGACAAGGTACAGATTCGCGTTCTCGTCGGTGCTCACGAGGAAAGTCACAACTTCAACATTCACGGTCAGAAGTGGCTCTACGAGCGCACCGATCCGAATTCGGGTTACCGCAATTCGCAGGCGATGGGCATCTCTGAGCACTTCGAGTTTGAGCTGCCGGGTATAGCAGCGATCAAGGGTGCAACTCCCTTTGTCGATTACCTGTATCAGCCGGGTGGCTCTGTTGATAACCAGTGGAACGGAA
>Ga0163162_10007887_pt1 | contig 10373 bp, 5 predicted proteins | sample S55metaG_FD_115310 | JGI IMG/M metagenome (GOLD analysis project Ga0163162, IMG submission 115310) | Switchgrass rhizosphere microbial communities from Kellogg Biological Station, Michigan, USA - S5-5 metaG | ecosystem: Host-associated > Plants > Roots > Rhizosphere > Soil | place: USA: Michigan...
TCGTGTCCAAAGCTCATTGCTTCCCAACGCAGGCCGACGTTCAGAGTCAGACGAGGCGTTAGCCGATAGTCATCCTGGATAAAAGCGGCATAGTCGGTAGCTACGAAATTTCGCGCTGGGTCGCCGAATGCCGATTGGAGGGCTGTCGGAGCGCCGCGTAAGAAGTTCTGAAAAGCACTAAAGGTGTTGCCCGTTCCTGTTGTCGCGCCAAACGTCAGGGAACCGCGCACGGAGAAGTTATTGAAGCGGTTCAGTTGATACTGAACTGCTTCGCCACCCATGCGGAGACTGTGCTTGCCAACAATCATCGAAAAAGTGTCGACTATGTTGTAAGTATTCGACACGGTTCCGCGATCATCGTTCACGCCGGTACCTATCGACATCAGTCCGGTAATGCTAACGCGATACATTCCAGGGAACTGATCGCTGTTGCTACGGGTGGCGCCAATCTCCGAAAGGTCATGAGTGTCCGTAGGAATATTGGCAAACAAGAAGCGGTTGAACCCAAGTCTCAACTCGTTCACTTTAGCCGGGCTAAAAATGTGGGTTTCGGTGATGTTGAAATAACGATTCCACTGCGTGTCTGTTCGTGGATTCGTCAGGTTAGTGTCAGTACCAAACGGCTTTAGTACATTGCCTTCATCCCAGAACCATGTGCCAGTGATTCGATCTTTTCCGTCCCGGAATGTGCGGTCATAACTGATGGTGTACTGGTTGTCATTAATCGGCGCCACCGCGGAGAACTGGCAACGGAACGTTACGCCCGTAACAGCTCCGCACCCAGTCTGTCCGACTCTTGGTGTCAGGAACGTTCCGCCGAAACGATTGTCCCTGAGATTGAGGATGTTGACTGCAACTGGATCGATCTGAGCCGCAGTCAATCCAAAAGCTGAGGCTAGCAGCGCAGCGCTGGTTGTACCGTCGGCGGCGGTCGGAAACACTTGCACGGTCGGCGCGGTACTTGAGCCATTAGGATCGATACCATTGCGGGCACGAACTCCTTGATAGTTAAAGAACCAGAAGCCACCCAGTTTTGGTATGGGACCGCTGGCACTTCCGCCGAAGACGTTTTGAAGCAGGCGTCCTCGCTTGGTTCCGTTCTTATTAAAAAACCATTCATTGGCGTTCAGCGCGTCATTGCGATGGCTCCAATAAACATCGAAATGGAGATCCTTGGTTCCCGACTTGGTTACCAACCCAATGGCGCCGCCACCCTTACTTCCCTGAGACGCGTCGTAAAGAGATGTTGCAACCTTCATCTCTTGGAGCGTGTTGGGATTCGGCAGCGGAACTGTGTCGAAGTGCGCGAGGTTGAAGTCGTTAACATTAATGCCGTTCAGTGAAACGCTGTTATTGCTGGTGCGTTGCCCATTGACACTAACGTCTGCTTGCCCTCGACCCGCCGTACGAACATCAGTGGGTTCGCCGGTAACGCCGGTTGATAGGTTGAGCAAGAATAGAAAGTTAGGTGATGCCAAAGGCAACGTCGACAGAGTCTGAGAGTCGAGGGCTTGTCCGGTTGTGGCGTTTTCCGTATTGACCAAGGTCGGAATTGCGGACACGTTGACTGTCTCTTCGATCCGGCCCGCTTCAAGCTTGATGTCAACGCGAGTTGTTTCCGTGATTGTCACCTGTACCCCGTCAATAATTGCCTTTTTGAAGTTCGGGGCCGTGATCTGCAATTGATACATGCCTGGAGGCAATAGATTGGCAGTGTAGCGACCATCATTCTCAGTCGTTACAGAACGAATGGACCTTCGCGTGCTTTGTGCAATGACATCAACCGTGGCGCCGTTGACCAGTGAATCAGTCTGGTCTGTAACAACCCCAGTGATACCTCCGGTCTGAATCGCCTGCGAATACCCGACAGACGCAAATAGAAATGTAATGACGAAAGTGCTTGTCAGGAATCGGAATAGAGTCCGCATGAGCTTCCTCCTTTAGGAAATGGGCTAGTTCCGTTGTCCGTTGTGAGAATTCCTTGAGAGCTTGGGATAAGCGCTGCTTTCAGAAAGCAACCAACAGGCCATGCAGAACGCACACGCCGCCGTTCGAAATTCGGTGGAAATTGATGGGTTTTCGTATGCGAGCGCGCGTTAACTGGCCTGTCGTGTGCAGATTTCGTGATTTTTCTTCAAATTCTTGGAGAAGGCCGGGATTCAGATGTGAGGCAATGCTTTCCGCAAGGAACGCGGCCAAGCCACAGTCAGCACCTAATGCAAACTGTTAATACTGGAGCCGAAGCCTACGAAATCCGACTCACAACTGACGGAGTACCGGTGCAATTTGCTTTCCTTTGCGGTCTCTGCGTGATCTCTGCGTTTCTCTGCGTCTTTCATGTGCCTTGTTAGAGTGTCCCATAGCCACGACGCAGAGAAACGCAGAGATCGCGCAGAGACCGCTGAGAAAATGAGAAAACGAGACTGATCTAGTGCCACTGACGGTGGATGCTTGCCAAATATCGGTTCAATATACTAATGTTCCACCGTACCCCCTGGTAGATACCCTCCGCAGTTACTACGTGTCCGAGCACTAGTTCAAAGGCCGAATTCTGGATTCGCACGCCAATCCAAAGAATCTAATCGTGACAGCTGAACGGGAAAATAAAATCCTGATTGTCGATGACTCGCGGACGATCAGACGAATGATTGCTAAGTCGTTGGAAAACATTCATCGTACAAGCTTCGAAGAGGCCGCCAATGGACTTGAAGCCATCGAACAACTCGTGCTCGGACCGGTGTCGTTAATGGTGCTCGACCTCAATATGCCGGAAATGCACGGTATTGAGGTTCTGAAGTTCGTACGCTCGCGTCCTGCCTACAAATCGATACCTGTAGTTGTCTTAACGACCCGGGGTGACGAAGTCAGTCAGGCAGCCGCTCTGGCCGCGGGAGCCAGTCTTTATTTGACCAAACCTTTCTCGCCTCAAGAGCTTGAAAGCAAGGTGCGACAACTGTTGACCTAAGATGGCAGACGAAACCTCAGAGAACTTCTTTAACGAGTTCCTGGACGATTACTTCGCCGAAAGCGAAGAGCATTTAGCAATCGCCAAGAACCGGCTGCTGTCTATTGAACAGTTCGTGGGACGCTCATCGGTAGATAGCGCCCACCTCGACGAATTGTTTCGCTCCTTTCATACCCTCAAGGGCATTTCAGCAATGGTCGGCCTCACGCCGGCAGAGCAGCTCGCTCACAAAATGGAAAGTTATTTGGGCGCTCTTAGGGAAGGACGAATCGCGCTGCTCCCGGAAGGCTTCGAGGCGTTGATTGAAGGCACCCGCACCCTTGAACAGGTAATCGCGGCCTACCGCAACAATGAAACTCTGCCCGATATCGAAAGCACGTCCGAGATCATCGGGGCCTTGACCGGCACCCAACCCCAAACAGGTGCAACAGTTCAAACCAAAGATAGAGCGCACGCGCCCGAGCCCGCAAAAGTTACCGCGAAGAAGCAATGGCGATTTGTTTTTGTGCCGGGAGCAGCTCATGCGGCTGCCGGGGTCAATGTGAACTCGGTGCGCTCGCGCTTGCAAAACATTGGTGAGATCGTTCGCAGTACTCCGCTGATACAAGAAGGTGAGATTGCATTCGAGTTCATTGTGGTGAGCGAAGCTTCCGTTGATGATCTGAGCGGATTGGCAGAGTCAGGAATGACGTTTAGTCCGCTCGTTGAGTCTGCACCAAAACCCGAAGTCGAAGCAGCCACAGATGCAGTAGAGTCGTCGAACGTCACCGCCTCAACGCCACCCACCGCAAGCGCTTCTGTTCGAGTCGATCTGGTGCGATTGGACCAGTTGATGTTGTTTGTCAGCGATTTGGTCGTCAGTAAAGCAAGATTGGAAACGCAATTAAAGTCGATGCGGGGTTCAATCTCTGCCAAAGATTGGCGAGGTCTGCAGGAAATAAATGCTGCACTCGGAAAACAATTGCGAGATCTACGCAACGGAGTGATGCGCGTTCGAATGGTCCCGATTGGAGAGATCTTCGAACGCATGAGATTCGTGGTTCGCGATCTTTCACGCGAAACCGGGAAGACAGTTGTGTTGGAAATAAAAGGCGCGGACACAGAAATCGATAAGTTTCTGGTTGAACGCTTGATGGATCCCCTCCTGCACCTGGTTCGTAACGCGATCAGCCATGGACTTGAAGGCGAAGCCGAGCGACTAGCGGCCGGAAAATCGGCCGCAGGGCATGTGTGCCTACGAGCTCAAACCGCCGGCGAAGTCGTGATAATAGAAATTAGCGATGATGGACAAGGCATCGATGTAGATGAGATCGCTGCGCGGAATCCGCACGTTCAATTATTCAGCGCAGATGGGCAGGTCGATACAGCTCAACTCTTGAAGATCATCTCGACTCCCGGATTCTCGACGCGTGACCGTGTCGATCGAGCGAGCGGGCGTGGTGTCGGGATGGATGTAGTGCACCAATCGATCGCGGAACTTGAAGGGACCGTTTCGTTGGAAACGACTCGCGGCCAGGGCACCCTGTTTCGCATCACCCTTCCGTTGACGCTTGCGATCACCGATGCATTGATTGCCTCAGTCGGTGGTCAGATGTTTGCTCTACAACAATCGGCCGTCAACGAAGTAGTTGAGATCGATCCAAAATCGATCAAGATCATGGAAAACAATGAGATCGTACTGTATCGAAATCACGTGCTCCCACTGGTGCGGCTCTCAAAGGTTTTTGGTTACGAACGGAAAGAGAGCGGGACTCTTTACGCGTTTGTCGTGGGAAGTGGCTCACGCGCTACCGCACTTGTTGTCGATAAGGTTTTGGGACTTCGGGAAGTGGTCGTTCGGTCTTTAACGGATCCGCTGCTCGATATAAAGGGAATCGCCGGAGCTACAGAACTGGGAGATGGCCGCCCGATTCTGATTCTTGATGCGATGGAGATTCTTTCCGTGGCAGCGAGGAATTGAGCATTCAATGGGACATTTACAGTTGTCGTTTTTCGAGCGCCGGACAACCTGTGCACCAAAGACACATGAGAAATGGAAGATAGTCGTTTAACCGCTATGTCCAGTGAATCAACCAGTAACAAGTTCATCCTCTTCGAGTTGATGAACACTACATATTGCGTCAGGAGCGCTTTCGTCCGTCGAATCGAGATGGTCGAAAACATCACGCCAGTCCCAAACGCCAATGCCACGGTTGAAGGTGTAGTTCTTTCACGCGGGCGAATTATTCCAGCGGTGAACTTGCGGACTCGTTTCGGCTTTCCTAAAGTCCCGTTTGACATCCGCACCCGCCTGGTTATTGTCGAGTCCGAAGGCCGCACAGTTGGCCTAATCGTCGATTCGTCGCGAGAATTCAAGTCCATTAACGAGGCCGATATCAAGCTGCCTCCAGAAGGGATTACTAACCTGAATGGCGAATATCTCGAAGGCATCGCCACAGTCGATGGACGAATGATTTTAGTTCTGTCGCTTAACGATATCCTGAAGGTCGGAGATTCAGTCTCCGAGGCTGCAATCGGTGTTAGTCAGAAGGAACAAACTGATCAGGAAGTAAGAACGCCGTAGTTCGCTGGCCGGATTAGATGATTTTAAGAATTTGGTGTGAGTGCGCTCGCACCAGTTTGGTCAAGGCAATAAGGCGACAACTTTTGAAGGAGCCCAGTAATGTCGACTCAAATGAAAGCTCGAGAGTTTGGTGACCTGAATGTCTCGAGTATCCGCGAACAAGCCTCACAGGTAGTCAAGCATGCAAACTCCATCTCCGAGATAGCGCGAGAAGTAGCCGATGGGGCGACATTGCAGGTCGGATCTCTCGGTACAGCAGTTACAAGCACCGATGCACTCCTTATCTCGTTAAAAGAGACGGCCGAACGAACAGCAAACATCGGAGTCTCGGCGGAAGAAACCACCTCCGCTTTGGTTGAGACCTCCACATCAATCGAGCAAGTGACCGGCAACGCAGTCAGTTTGGCGTCTTCAATAAATGAAAACTCGGCCGCTATCGAGGAGACTGCCGCTTCCATTCAAAGTGTCAAAGAATTATCGGACCAAATGACCTCATCTTCCGAGTCTGTTGCCGGTGCTGCGACGGAACTTTCGGCCGCTATAAAAGGTGTGCTGGAAGACACCGAGGCACTGACGTCCTCGATCAATGAAACGGCTGCGGCAATGGAAGAGACGACCCGAACTAATCAGGGTCTATCGGAAAACGCTGATGACTTGACGGTCGCAGCGGAAGAGACTTCATCGGCTATAAGCGAGATGGGTGCATCCATTGAAGAGGTTTCGGCTATGGCCCAAAACCTCACCACATCTGTCGATGACGTTTCGACGTCCATTGAAGAGATGGCGCGTTCAATTCAGGGCGTTTCTCAGAACGCCGAACGCATAACCTCGGAAGCTGCAGATGCTGCGACCAGCGCAGTGCAGATGGACCGTTCGCTGCAGGCAGTGTCCGCGCTCGTGCAAAACGCGAATGAACTGACCATGCGACTCGGTCGGGACGCGAGCGAAGGCGGAAGTATGGCCCGCTCTTCTATTCAAGGAGCCGGGCGGGTTCGTGAATCAATCACCCAGTTGGCCCAAATAGTTCGCGAAGTTGGGAAGCGATCGACTGAGATTGGAGGCATTGTCAATACGATCAATATCATCGCTGAGCGAACCAACATGCTTTCTCTGAATGCCTCAATCGAGGCAGCTCGAGCGGGAGATGCCGGAAGGGGATTTGCAGTCGTCGCCGAAGAAATTCGCAACCTTGCCGATCGGTCAGCGCAAGCAACTGCTGACATTGCCGGAATCATTCAAGCCGTTCAAGAGGCTGTTCAGGAAGCCGTAAACGCAGCGACCGATGGCGTGCGCACCGCCGAAGAGGGTAACCGGCTCGCTGAAGAAGGACTCCGAGGCCTCGAAAAAATTCTGGGCGGCGTACAAGAAACCACGCAGTTGGTTTCTCAGATCTCACGTGCTACTGACGAGCAGCTAAGTGCGGGTCAAACCGTGAAACGTGCAATTGAAGCATCCGCTCTCCAGTCAAAGCATGTTTCCAACGCGACCTCGGAACAGGCAGTTGCGGTTCAGAAGATCGTGCAATCAACCACCAACCTGCGAAAAACTTCTAAAGAGTTGAACCAGGCAATGAGTGAACAGACCAGGGCGGCGAGAGAGATCATTAAGGCGTCGCAAAGCACCTCCGCAATTTCCGGCCAGGTCAGAAAAGCAGTTACTGAACAGGCCAGCGGAGCGCAACAGATTGCGGCTGCGCTCAATTCGATGCGACGTGGAGCGACCTCAACCTTCCGTGCACTCGAGCAGCAGTCAGATGCTGCCAATATGGCTTCCGGTGAAAGTGTCAAACTCACTCGCCTGATCCAGTCGGTGTCCAAAGCGATGGGCGAACAAGCCGTCGCCGCAGTTCAAATCACTCGGGAAACCGAGAAAATGAAGCGTGAATCCGAACAAGTAGCGCAGGCAATGATTGAGCAGTCACGCGCAGTTAAAGATATGACTACAGCAACACAAAACATTTCGAAGCAGATACATTTGATTTCACAATCTAATTTGCAGCACTCCCACTCAGTCGTAAGTATCGTCAGCTCGCTTGGAGAAACTAGACATATTACCGATCGAAATGCGCGGCGCGTAAATGAAACCCTTAGCGCCACCACTGCCCTGTTGGGTTCGGCAGTCCTCCTTGGAGAAACAATGGACCAGCTTTCGGCCCCCAACTCGAACGGCTCCAACGATGACCCTCGTTCTGGTAAAGGACGTAAACGGCAACGCTCGAATGGAAAAGCCCCCTCGGAAAGAACCAGCAAACAATCCCCGGAAGTTTCAACTGAAGCCCTCCACAAACCCGAAGCTTAAGACATCAGTTGTCAGGTGCTTAGCTTCAATTGTCTACTGCAAGATTTAGAAACTGAGAATGGCGAATAACCTCCCGACAGAAGTGTTTGGTATCTTCACAACTGATAGAGATCTCCAAATTAAGGTTTGGGATAACGGCATGATCCGCTTTACGGGTTTAACGGCGGAAGAAGTTCGCGGTAAAACTCTGCAGTCGCTTTTTCCGGAGATCGAATCGCGAGGTCTTCTGAAGATCTTGCACAAGGTAATAGCCGATAGTGTTGTAAGAGTTCTCGCGCCTGCCTTTCATCGTTACCTGATTCCCTGCTCGCCCCAGCACCTTTCCAAACACTTCGACCGCATGCTCCAGCGCGTCACCATCGCTCCCGTTGAAGAGGATGGCGATGTGGTGGGCTTGATCATAACGGTCGAAGATGTTACCGAACGGATCGAGCGTGAGCGCGAGCTCGATCAGCTGCTCGCCAGCACCGATGATCAAGTTCGCCTCCAGGCCATTAAAGAGATCGCAAGATCGGAAGAGATAAGCAATCGCATGCCGCTCGTCACCAGTTTAGCCGATGAGAACTGGCAAGTGCGGAGAGCTGCGATCGAGGGATTGTCGAAGCGCGCCGCACCTGACGCGATTCAGGCTTTGTTGGAAATGCTCCGTCAGGACCATCGCAACCTGGCCGTCCTTAACAGCGCTTTGCAAGTGCTGGCAATGGTGGATGTCGATACTTACTCTCCACTCGTTGAATTCCTAAAATCGGATGATTCTGACCTGCGCATGCAGGCAGCGCTGGCGTTAGGAGAACAGAGAGAGGAACGCGCGGTTGGACCACTGATTGAAGCGTTGCGAGATCCGGATGTCAACGTTCGGTTCCATGCCATTGAAGCGTTGGGGAAAATACGTTCAACTGCAGCCACCGAAGCTTTAGCAAATATTGCCGAGACTGCCGACTTCTTCCTCAGCTTCCCTGCCCTTGATGCTTTAAAGGAGATTGGCGACCACAGCGTTGCGCCACGCATCGCCTCCTTATTGCGATTTGAAATGCTGTTAGAACCGGCAGCCGACGCATTAGGTGAGCTTGGTGACGAACAGTCGGTAATACCGTTAGCGGCACTGCTGAATGCTCCAAATCCGCCAACCCTTTCAATAGCAGCAGCCCTGACGAGAATTCATGATCGCTTTGAAAATGAGTTTGGTGAGGGAGCCTATATTGCCGAGATCGCCAGAAAAGCGATCAAGGCAACCGGCGCTCAGCATCTGCTGGACGCTCTCGGCGAAGTGAGGGTAAATGAGCTTCGGCCGATTGCACTGGTGCTTGGCTGGTTGGATGGGCCAGCAATACACCGAGCGCTCATTCGGCTGCTCGCGGAACCCAGTGTTCGCAGCGAAGTCGTCGAAGCTCTAGTCCGAAACGGTAAAGGGGTCGCTGAGCTCTTACTCGAACAGACAAACTCTGAAGATGTTGAGATTAGAAGATCATCAATCATTGCACTCGGCCGGTTGGGCCACAAAAAAGCAACGCCTGCGATCGTTCGGCTGCTATTGGAAGATTCAGAATTAAGAATTGACGCCGCCCATTCACTGGCAAAGTTAGGCGACGAATCCGCTCTCGAGGGTTTAATCGAGATGATGGGCGATCCAGATGCGGCGGTACGTCAAGCTGTGGTCGGGGCTCTCAACTCAATTGGCTCGGCCCAGATGTCGTCGCGAGTACAAGCGCTCTTAACCGACCCGAACCCACATGTGCGGGAGTCAGCCGCAAAGATAGCCGGGTATTTTGGTTATCCGGCGTCTGCCGAGCTGCTGATTGAGAGTTGTAACGACGAGGATGAAAGAGTTCGGCAAGCCGCGGTCGAACATCTCCCATTCCTGGAAGACGATCGAATTGGCCCAGTGCTAACGAACGCGATCAAAAACGACACTCCACGTGTCCGCGCAGCGGCAGCAAGAGCCCTCGCACAACAAACGGATGACCAGTCGATGCAGGCTTTGCTGAACGCGTTGAATGATGCTGACCTGTGGGTTCGCTATTTTGCTGCTCGCTCGCTGGGAAGTTTCGACCGCCCAGAGGTAGTGCAAAAGCTAAGCGAGGTAGTCGACAAGGAAACTTATAACAATGTACGAATCGCAGCCTTAGAGTCTCTGGGGAAAATCGGAGGTGACGTGGCGGTCAGGGCAATCCAGGCATACGTTTCAGCCTCCGATCAAGATGTGGCACGGGTCGCAATCAAATCATTGCAGAAAGCCCAGGAAAAGGAACAGCACGAAGGCGAGCGCGACCGCGACCACTAAACCAATGGAATTACTATTACCGAAAGGGACTGAGATCCTGCTACGCGACCTAATCCAGGAACGTACAGGACTGCTCTACGACAATGACAAGGAGTCGGTGTTGCTCGATAAATTGACGCCACTTGTGATTGAACGTGGTTTTCACTCTTTCCTGGACTACTACTATTTACTCAAGTATGACGAGAGTTCCGCTGAAGAGTGGGCCTCGGTGGTTGATGTTCTCTCCGTTCAGGAAACGTTCTTCTGGCGCGAGCTTGATCAAATCA
>Ga0163162_10007888_pt1 | contig 10373 bp, 6 predicted proteins | sample S55metaG_FD_115310 | JGI IMG/M metagenome (GOLD analysis project Ga0163162, IMG submission 115310) | Switchgrass rhizosphere microbial communities from Kellogg Biological Station, Michigan, USA - S5-5 metaG | ecosystem: Host-associated > Plants > Roots > Rhizosphere > Soil | place: USA: Michigan...
ACCTGCCCTGCCAGCTCCGCAGCCTTTAAAGCCTGGGTGACCGTGTATTTGATGCGCGATCCGGCTTTGGATAAACCGGCGGCTTCCACAATGCGTTTGGTCATTTCATCCGAATGGATCGGGCTTTCGACCTTGACGATATCGCTCATCCAGTCGCCCAATTGCTTGAAGGTATAGAGATGAAGTTCGGGATGTTGCTCTTCGATATGAATTTCGGCTAATTGATATTCCGTAACTGGCGCAGTTTCCTGTTTTTTTTCACGGCTGATCTCTCTTTGATCAATTTCGGTTTCAAGGTCAATTGACTCCGTGATATTCTTCGCTGCTTCGATCGCGGTGATCAGTCTTTGCAGTTCGCGTTCGGGACTGCGGTACCCATCGGTGCTCCACACACGGTAGATGTTCCAGCCGAAGAGTTCCAGTACTCGCGTGCGCAAACGGTCCCGGTCAGTGGCGGAAGGTGCACTGGCATAGCTTTGTCCATCACATTCGATACCGAGCACGTAACGGCCGGGATTTTCCGGGTCGACTACGGCCAGGTCGAGGTAAAAGCCGGGGGAGCCGACCTTGCTCCGGATGGTGTAGCCCTTAGCAGAAAGTTCGTCTGCTACTAACCCTTCGAATGGACGGATTTCATGGAGAATGGCCTCGGTTGGATTATCAAACTTTGCATGCTGAGCAAAATACAGGAAGCTTTTCAAGGCACGGATACCAAAACGGGAGGAATCGGCGACTTTGATGTCCTCTGAAGTAATATTGGTAAAGACTTCGCAGCGCATTTTAGCGCGGGTGATCAATACGTTCAAACGCCTTTCGCCGCCTTCATTATTGAGCGGCCCGAAACTCATGGGCACCTTGCCATCTTCCACCCGCCCATAGCCTATACTGATCAGGATCACATCCCGTTCATCACCCTGCACATTCTCCAAATTCTTGATAAAGAATGGTTCGTGGTTGTGTGCATTGAAAAAAGTTTCCGTAGACGGATTAAGTTTGCGGGCTTTTTCCAAAGCTTCTTGAATGGCCTGCATTTGCGCCGAGCTAAAAGCTACGACTCCTAAACTGAGTTGGGGAGTTTTAGCAGCGTGCCCGATCACGGCTTCAGCGACCGCTTCTGCCTCTAAAGGGTTCGTTCGGGTTTTGCCACGATCATAGACCGCGTCGGGCAGGTGATGAAAACGCAGGCCCAGGCTTTGCCTGGAACCGGGGCTGGGGAAGATCACCAGTTTATCTTCGTAAAACTCGTGGTTGGACAGGCTGATCAGTGATTCGTGCCGGCTGCGGTAATGCCAGCGCAGCATCCTGCTGGGGGCGCCCTGCCCATCGCACATGCCGAGGATGCTCTGCATATCGGCGGTGATATTTTCTTCCTCGTCGATCTCGGAATTGAGCTTATCAAAAAAGCTGGTCGGTGGTAATTGGCGGGTATCTCCCACCACAACCACTTGTTTTCCGCGGGCAATAGCGCCTATAGCATCTACGGGGCGCACCTGGCTGGCTTCATCAAAGATGACCAGGTCAAAGCAGATGGCGCCGGGCGGCAGGAAGCTGGCGATGGACATCGGGCTCATCATCCAGACGGGCTTGATGGCTTGCATGGCTTTACCGGCTTCAGCCACGAGTTTGCGGATGGGCATGTGCCGCGCTTTTTTATTGAACTCGGTTTTAAGAACGTTGACTTGTCCGCCGGCATTCAGTTTGGGAAGGCCTTCCCAATGCATGAGGGCAACACGCGCGCGGTTGAAATGCAGGTTGAGCTGGTCTAGTTTTTTGAACTTGTTAATGACTTCTTCGTGGCTGGCGCGTTCGAAAGTGCTGAGTTCCGGGTTAAGTTTAAAGGCTTGTCCGATCAGGTATTCATACCATGTTTTTTGCAGGCTGATCTTTAGGAGTTCCCTCGCGTCCTCCCACTCTTCAGACACCTTGATCAAAAATACGAGTCCGGCCGCTTCGGCTTGTTTGGCCAGATTATTCCAGTCTATCACGCGCTGCAATTCCCGGAACTGGTCTACCCAGGTTTGCCATTGCTCAATAGGAACTTCATCTTTCTCTAATGCCAATGCTTTGAGCGCAGAATCTTTTTTTATAGTATAATCGTTTTGCTTTTCGTTCAGTTCTTGTAAGTATCTGGCAGCGATGGCGGGTTCTTCGTGTTTTTCCAGGTATAACAGAACTTGTTGATCCTGAATATTTGATAAGTAATTCGCTGCTTGTTGCAAGGCATTCCAGTCCGAGCGTTGCTTTAGCCAGCGTTTGCCGAATAAGCCGGAGGCAAACACATCGGATTGGGCCAGCAAGTTTTCCAATCGCCGTGCTTCAGATATGGCGTCTACCAGGCGCAATTTCCCGGCCGCGTCTTCGGGTAAAGTAACTTTCAGAAAGGAAGCCAGTTGTTGTTTGCTTTTGCGGTAACTGCCGATGGTGCCGCGATACCAGGCGTCCCCGTAGGTCACAATATTCCGGCGGATCTCCAGAATATCCTGCGACCAGGCTTCGGCTAAGAAGACATCTTTATAGTTTTTGTATAAAGTTTCCAGTTCCTGGCCGGTCGTCAATAAGTCCTTAATATCGTTGGCTTTATTTTGCCATGCCGGATCCAAAACGTTTAAATCCTTCAGACCTGGCGCCCCGGCAGCTTTAGATAGGCGATTCACCATGTCCTCGCTAAAACCCGTGTTTGCTTCAATCGTTTGGATCTGTTCCCGCAGAATGGCTGAAGAATCGAATGCCGCTTTTATTTGATTTAGAATGGCATCTTTATCGTGTGGTAGCAGGATCGTTAACTGGCTGCCCCAAAATGCTAAATTAGCCGGGACGCCGATATCGTTCAGGCGGGCCTGTATACGATCGGCCATTTCTTCCGCGAACCGCATCTTTTCGGCGTTCCAGTCCGCTATATTTTCGATCGGCAGTTTGGCGATCTGCCTGTTCCCGATCTGTAAAAGAAATCCGATTACTTGCTGGGCGCTTAAGCCGCTGCCGGCGATGGAAGTGTTGACCGCATTACAATAGGCATTCAACTCTTCCCGGTAAGGCGCTAACAGGCGCATTTCCAGTTCGAGTCGCGCAAAGGCAGGTTTACCGAGTTCCAGCACACGTTTAAGTTCCGAATGAAGATCACGTTTGTTTGATTTGTGGCTATGCAGTTCGAGACAGGCTTCACCCAATTGGATATTATCCAACCTGCGTTTTACGACCTCCAGGGCTGCCATCTTTTCGGCTACGAACAACACTTTCTTGCCTTGCCCGACCGCATTGGCGATAATATTGGTAATGGTCTGTGATTTGCCGGTACCCGGCGGGCCCTGGATGACCAGGTTGATACCATCATTGACCGCGAGCATCGCCATGACCTGGGAGCTATCCGCGTCGACTACGCGAAACAATTCGTTTGCTTTGGTATCCGCGTCAAGGTCCTCCTCATCCCCGGGTATATCTTCATGGAAACCGGTTTCGAATAGAGCAGCCAGGTTAGGATGATCCCCAGGCCAGTTATCGGTGTCCAGGTCATTATAGATCAGGAATTTGCCAAAGGAGAAAAAACCCAGTTCAATAGCGTCGGCATCCATGCCCCACTTATTATTCAGACGCGAACCAATTTCTTCAAAGTATTCGCCCAGGTTGAAGAGTTCGGGTTCAGTGACATCCGGGATAGTGATGTTGAAATCTGCTTTCATCTTGGCCTGCAAAGACAGGTTGGCACCAATTTCACTGCCCGTATAACGCAAACGAAAACGTTCCTGTGCGCTGGATCTTTCGAGGTTTACCGGTATGAGCAAGACCGGCGCGAAGCGGTCTTCTTCCCCGTCATGCCAGCGCAGCATACCTAAAGCGAGGTACAGGATATTGACGCCCTGTTCTTCGATACTGGTACGGGCGAAGTAATAGGTATTGAGTAAACGGCTTTGCAGTTTTTCCTCGTCCTCATCAGTTTGTAAGCGGGTGTCGGTGAAGCTGGTGGCGTTATCTTGGGCCGCGAGAAAAGTCATTGCCTTACCTTGTCTTACTAAGGTATCATAGACCGGCTCCGCTTTTTCGCGCACGATCTGAAGGCCCTTGCCTTTAGGCGTCTTGTAATTTAGTAGCGGGTTTCGTAATCCAAGGTCCAGCAGTTCTTTCCGTGACGACTCCAGCCGCGCCCGTATTGATTCATTCATAGTAATGATCAAAGCTACAAAAAATAAAAGACCCGGATTGTCGCCAAACCGGGTCCAAAAAAACTCACAATTTAAATTAAACGACCGGCCGGTCCCGGCGAAGGAAACCGAGGATAATCGAAATAACAGCGATCACCAGCAAGATGTGAATTAAACTACCTGCGGCGTAAGCGAAGGTCCCGATAGCCCATCCTATAATGAGGATAACGGCGATGATGTATAATAAAGAGCTCATGGTAAATGGTTTTGATGTGTTTTAGCAAATACAAAACAGATACCAATTTTTTATTCCTGTATGTTTTAAATATGGCTGGGAGATAATGTGTCTTTTCGATAGGACAAGTTGCCGTAATAATTAATCTTTTAGGGATTTTTTGAGCCGGATAAGCAAAAAATAATCCCCTCCACTACTCTTTTGGTTTCTTCCGGGTCACGTACCTGGATGCAGTCCGCGCCGGTCGTCCGGGCAGGGTGGTCGTTGCCTCCTTCAAATAAAGCGTCACCGATAAAGATCATTTCAGAGATTTTGATTTTCAGTTGATGTTGCAGTTTACGGATGCCGTAGGCTTTGTCGATCCCCGGCTTGGTGATATCGATCGAGGTTGCGCCTCCCATATTGACGGCGAAATCTTTTAAAGTTTTGTCGAGTTTGATTTTGATCTTTTTGCGTTTCGCAAATTTCGGGTCCCAATTCTGTTTGGCGTCCAGCGGGGCTTTTTGGCCTAAAGCCGAAAAGGTGATCTGGCTGCCCCGGTCCTCGATCTGTTCGCCCCACAGCTTCCCGAATTTGATAGCGGAAGCATTGACGGCTTCATTCAGATTATGGATGATCATTTCCTTTTCTTGCGATGTAAAATTCTCGGCATACAATTGTTTCCAGTCTTTTTGATAATGATAATACTTCGTACCGCAGGCAGGTAGAATGGAAAAGTTTTTTAATCTTTTCAATTCAGAAAGCCGCGATAAAACCTGTTTTTCGAACTGCGGCCAGTCGCCGCCGGAGATCACCGCGACTTTGGCTACTTTGAGCAAGCGTTCCAGGATTGCCGCCATTTCGCTGTCTAACGCTGCCTTACTTTCAGCCAGCGTGCCGTCCAAATCAAAGATGATCAGTTTCTTCATGCAGTCCCAACAGGCGATGCAATACATTGTTTAAAAACTAATTTATTTAGCATAATTTAGCGCCGATGAATGATGTGCTGGAATTAGCTAAAGCCTACCTGGAATCCACGAATACCATTGTTTTCCTAACCGGGAAAGCGGGCACCGGGAAGACGACTTTCTTGCAGCACTTACGTCTAACCTCCAAAAAGAAGCTGGCCCTGGCCGCGCCGACAGGCGTTGCGGCGATCAACGCCGGAGGTATGACTTTGCATTCCTTATTTCAAATGCCCTTCGGGCCGCTGGTTCCCGGCGGGGACTCCCGGCCCGAATTAAAATATAACCAGGAGAAGAAAGACCTGCTGGCCAATTTAGAATTGCTGGTCATTGACGAGATTAGTATGGTGCGGCCGGACGTGCTCGACCAGGTCGACCTGATCTTGCGAAATCTTAAAGGTTCCTCCCATCCCTTTGGCGGCGTCCAACTATTATTGATTGGCGACCCGGCACAGCTGAGCCCGATCATCCGCGATGAAGAATGGGCGATACTCCGGACCTATTATGCGAGCCCTTATTTTTTCAGTAGCCAGGTTCTGCAAAAGGCTCCTTTCGTGCGGATCGAACTGGAGCATGTTTACCGGCAAAAGGACGAGGATTTCGTGGCCATTTTGAACGAGGTCCGTAATCAACAGATCAGTACGGAGAGCCTTCAAAAATTAAACCAACGCTATGTGGCCGGGTTCCGGCCGATGGACGAGCCCTATATTACATTAACAACCCATAACAGTCGCGCGCGGCAGATCAACCAGGAATTTATCGGGGGGCTGGAAGGTGATGAAGTAGAATTTACTGCCACAATCCGGGGTGACTTTCCAAAAGACGGGTATCCTACCGAAACCAGCCTGAAGGTAAAGGTAGGCGCGCAGGTTATGTTCGTCAAAAATGACAGTTCGGCCGGGAAACTGTTTTATAACGGAAAGATAGGTAAAGTCATCAAGATCGATGGAGACTCGGTGGTTGTAGAATGTGGCAGCGGGCAGGAGATCACCGTTCAGGCAATGGAATGGAACAATGTAAAGTATGAAATAGAAGGTGAGCAGATCAGCGAAACCAATGCCGGCAGTTTTGCGCAATTACCCCTGAAATTAGCATGGGCCATAACGATCCATAAAAGCCAGGGCTTGACTTTTGACCGTGCAATTATCGATGTCAGCGGGGCTTTTGCCCACGGCCAGGCCTACGTCGCTTTGAGCCGCTGCAGAAACCTGTCCGGTATGGTATTGCGGGAACCGATGAACGCAGCCAATTTGATAGGCGATCCGGCGGTGAGCAAGTTCAATGAACAGGCCAGGTCATTACGGCCCGATCAAAAAACTTTAGCCCGGGATATCGGTCGCTATCATCAATACCTGCTGACGGACTTGTTCAACTTCAATCCGTTGAAAGAAAAAGTGGACGGATTTGAAATAATGCTGCCGGAACCCGAAGTTTCGATCTATCCTGTCTCTGAGAAATTCATCAGGAAAATAGCGCCGGAAAAAGTAAGCGATGCAGCTGGTTATTTCCATCAAAAACTGAAAGCGATCATCGGGAACCTACATCGTCAGTTGCCTGAAATCATCGGGAAATCAAAGGACAAAGCCGGCAAAGCAGATGCTTTACTCAACTGGCTGATGAATCGGCTTGCCCTTATGGAATATTTTTCCAAAAACCCCTTTAATGCGGATGAATACCTATTGCTCAAAAAGCTGAAGAGGGACGGAGCTGTTTCTTATGTAGAACAACTGAATGCCAGGCCCAATGAAAAACTGTTCAGGGCACTGCTTGAATGGCGCGAAAGCAAGGCCGCTGAACAGAAGATCATGCCGAATATGGTCCTATCCGAACAAACTTTGGCAGCGATCGCCGAAAAACTGCCGGCATTACTCAGATCGTTGAGCGCTATTAAAGGCGTGGGTCCCCAAAAGGCGAATTTATATGGGCCGGAGCTGATCATCCTGATCCGGAACTACCAGCAAGAAGCATCAGGCACACCCGAACAGCATGCCTTGTTTTAAGACAGGAGGCAATCCACGATACGTTTGGAAGCTTCCTCGCAAAAGTCCAGGCCGGAATAGTCCGGGTTATAGCCTTTGATATAGGGAACCGCCATAAAGAATAAGCGCTCATTCAGCGCTCCGTAATCGTCCACTACCTGGAAACTGTCATTGATCGTAACGCCCGGCACCAGCAGGTAATAATGGCCGTCTTCCCCAAGCCCGACATTTTCCTTATCCCTTAAAGCGTTTTTACCATGCGCATCATCCCGGAATTTGATTTTAGCCCGGCTCAAAACGCGATCTTTTTTCAAACTTTCAAACGGAACATCTTCCAGGTTAAGGTGAGGCTGGCCTGTTGCGTCAATATAGGTTTGAAAATGTACCGCTTTTCCCTCCCCATAATGATAAACAGCCCCACCCCCTTCCTTTGGCGTCACCCTGCTGTCCTCCTCAACCGTTACCATATCCAGTACGCCGGCTTCGTAGAGCGCCAGCATTTCCAGTACCGATCCCTGGGGCACATAAGCGATCACCACAGAGATCAATGGCATAAGGGTTTTCCGGAGCCGCAGCATATCTTCGGCGGAAAAGTATTTGGCCGGGTAATTCATGGCAAAGCTAAGCACGCCCAGCATTTCTTTCCAGTAAACGGATTCCCGGCGCCGGATGGACCGCTCTGCCTCCAGGTATTCGGCCTTAAATAGCTGAAAGGGTTCCATGTTCTCGCGTAAGTTCATAACCATGCCGACAAAACCTTCCATATCGAGGTCTTTGATCCTGGCATAGGTTTCCGGCTCTTTTTCCCGGATCGGTTCTTTAAAGTTCTTTTCAAAAACGTGATCCAGCGACAAAAACCCTTCGTTTTCGGAGCGATTTTGCCGGATCTCTTCGTCACTCAGGATGGTATCTTTTCCAAGGTGCGAATCTTCGAGGTGAAAACGGACGGCTGGAAGTAAACCATTGCGGGAGTGCATAAGCATTTCAAATCCTTTACTTTCCTTGTCCAATGTATACGTAACTTTGCCCGGCTCTGTCATAGTAAACTTTCCGTTTGCCCTGGCTAAGGTTCTGATGGCATCAATAGCAGTCAGAGAGGCCCCTTTTATCCCAACCGGGTGATCGAGTTTCAATACGAGTTTGGAGGGAGGATAGGGACAGTCAAAAAACCCGGCCATTTCACCCTCATGACCTTTCGGCCAGTGATGCCCGGTACAAATGATCACGTGGTCGAATTCGAATGTACCTTTATCTGTATCGACCAGGATAAACTCCTCTTTATCGGCGATATCGTTTACGCCTGTTCCGAAAAACGTATGCACATTGATCCCAAGCTCTTTGGCTTTTTTTTGCAAAACACTGAACTGTTCAGCCAGGTATTTGCCGAATAACAACCGGGGCAAAACTTTGTAATCGTTATAATGAGAGGCATCCAGGCGGAAGCGGCTCAGGGTGTCACGATCGACGCCATGTATCCAGTCAGCTACCGGTTTATTCAGGTCGGGTATTTCATTCCCGGAGACATTGGTGATATGTTCGTCATTGGCCCCGTCCCGGCTATAAGGCATACCGGCGCCAAGCTGCTGTTTCCGCTCGAAAATACTGACACGAAAATCTGTCCTGCCGGAATCCAGCAGTTTTTTAAAAAGAAATAGACCGCTTGGGCCGCCGCCGATGATCCCGATTCGCATTAAGTTAGAAATAGCTAAAGGGGGCAGAATGTTTAATAACATTGCAACTATTTTAGAAGATGCCTGTTATTCCAATATGAAAAAATATTACCTGCTCATTTCAGGCCTCTGCGCCTGCTTTTCTTTGTCCGGTTGCGGGCTGATGGAAATGTCATTTAAAGCCGGAGTTATCATGGCACTGATCATCGCTGCGATCATCGGATTGGTTATCTGGGCTTTGCATTTTTCGCTGAAAAAACTGGGTTTTTTTGACAAGTAAGCGTTTTAAACAGTTTGAAACTTTATGAAAGCATTAATTATTAACTGCACCTTGAAGCGTGCGCCTGATTTTTCCAATACCGGCGCTCTTGCCGGGAAAACTGCGAACCAGTTGAAGGAGCTTGGTTTTGAAGCGGAGATCATCAGGCTTAACGATTACAATGTGCTTACCGGTAATACTTCCGATGAAGGGAATGGTGATGAATGGCCGAAGATCCTCGAAAAGATCAAAACCTGTAACATCTTCATTATCGCTACACCGATCTGGATGGGCCATTTGGCCTCGACGTCCCAAAAAGTGATCGAGCGGTTAGATGCAATATTCAGAGACGAAAGCCTGGCGGATAAGAACACGGGTCAATTTATGCCCTATGGTAAAGTTGGCGGTTGCCTGGTGACTGGCAATGAGGATGGGGCACATAGCTGTGCGGCACAAGTGTTATGGTCTTTGCAGGAGGTTGGCTTTACCATCCCGCCAAATGTAAATGCATATTGGGTCGGAAAGGCCGGTGGTGAAAAAGACTATGTGGAAGCGGGTGGCGAGCGGTATTTATATACGAATAAAAGCCTGCGATTTATGACCGCCAACCTGGCCTATATGGCGAAGTTGCTGGCTGCTCGCCCCTATCCTACCAATCTGCTGGAGGAGACAAAGAAAGCTGAAGCAGAAAGTGATAAGGAATAAGGATCATTTCGGGACGTCGAAGGATATTTGCGTGGCGTGTAAAGACTTCATAACAGCCACCTTGCCACATTTTCTTAGAACAATAAAAGTTTTCATAAAATTACAATAATGGGAAAACCAAATCCCATTATTCCCGTTGTTCCTCCACGAACTAAAAAATTAAAAGATGGAAAACAGCGACAAAACAGTCAGGTATTCAGATCAGGATCTGGATATGTTCAAGCAAAGAATTATGGAAAAGCTGACCGCAGCCCGCCAGGACCTTGCCGAATTACTTGCTTCCTTAAACCTCGACGACTTTAACGACAATGATGGCGGTTTAAAAACATTAGAGGACGGCGCAGGAACGCTGGAGAAAGAATCGATCAATCAACTCGCAGGAAGGCAAAAGAAATTTATTGCCTTACTGGAAGATGCGCTGGTCCGTATTGGCAATAAGACCTAT
>Ga0163162_10007889_pt1 | contig 10372 bp, 8 predicted proteins | sample S55metaG_FD_115310 | JGI IMG/M metagenome (GOLD analysis project Ga0163162, IMG submission 115310) | Switchgrass rhizosphere microbial communities from Kellogg Biological Station, Michigan, USA - S5-5 metaG | ecosystem: Host-associated > Plants > Roots > Rhizosphere > Soil | place: USA: Michigan...
ATTGTATTTCCTGACCCGTGACAGGGAAGTGATGGCCGTTGATCTCACGTCGACGCCGGCACTGAAGGCGGGGACACCGCACGTGCTGTTCAAGCTTACGGATCCACTAGTGGAGGGGGGAGACGTCAGCCCCGATGGTCAACGATTCGTGGTGGCGATGCCCGTGAAGTAAGGGACAGGAGCCTACCGCCAGAGGAGTTCGGTTACATACGAATGGACTCTCCTTTCCTCCAGTGTAGGGTTGGTGACCCCAGCGATGAGGGGAATTTCGAAATCGGACGAGCCTGGGGATCTCAAAACCGAAATTACAAGAGGTTAGATTGGACCGGCAGACTTGAGGGTTAGTCCGTCCAATCTGGAATTTTGTAATTTCGGTTTTGAGATTTGGGGATCCCCGGACTTCGTCCGATTTCGAAATTCCCCCAGTCTTTTACCCCACATCACCTTGCCTGCACTCATCCTCTCTTCTCCCACGAAAACGGCCGCAATTCTTCCGGATGATTCCTTACATAGGCCACGACGCGGTGCCGCTTTTGCGGACCGCGGCCTTCACTCTCGGCTCCTACGCTGCTGAGAATCTCCGGCTTGAATTCATCGACTCTCGCGAAGATGGACATCCAACGCTTCTTGATTGCCTCGATACTCAGGCCGAGGTCCATGCTAAGTTCCGCGTCCGTCTTTCCCGAGAGAGCGGCAGCGAGGAGCTTCTGTTCTGCAGGGCGAAGACGCAGGACCGGCGGCTTGTAACGATACATCTTTGCGGCGACCGAGTACGGCGCGGTTACCACGCTCTCTAGAGTGGCCACGACCAGAGCGCTCTCAGACTCTTTGAATTCCGCGATGAGCCGGTACGTTCCCGTCGCGCGAGCCAGGGCGATTCCTGATTTTCCTGTCGCTTCCTTCAACACACGATTGAATCGATAGCCTGTGAAATGCTCAACGAAGCTTGTTCCTAGCAGCGCCTGGACTTCTGCGAGTTGCTCAGAGTTCATAATTCTTTCGCGCCATGCGCCATACATATTGACGAAATCGATGCCCTCGGTCGCATTTCCGGAAGCAATTTGCGCTCGGTTCAGCACAACAGATTCTCCTGACGCGATCCCCGCGATGATTCGTGAATTGAGACCGGCCCGAGGGCTGTTGATTTCCTGATCGGCGAATGCCTTTGTGACAAATACTCCCATGCCACAGGCAACGATCCTGTGTCCGGCGAGCGGGCGTTCGGATTCGATAACGTTTGCCAGGAAGGACGGGTCATCCAGAAGCTCTTTCCAAACACGAAGAGCCGTGGTTCGTCCGACGATCTGGTCTCCCAGGCACGCAGGTTGAATCTCCAGACAGGTAATAAGATCCGCTTCAGTGATGGGTCGCCAGTACATCGAGCCGTAGGATACGGCATCCAACAAGAGTGGGGGAACAGGCAATCCTTCACCGTTGACGAGGTCACCTGAAGAACAGTCGCCAGCCGGTGTTCACCAGGGTGTGGGTGATGGTCGAAGTGAGGACGTTTTGTTCCCGCCGCCACGCGTTCCCGTAAAACAAACCTGCGAGAGTCGCCATAACGAAGTACCTGTAGTTCGGCAAACTGGCGCCATTGTTCAAGTGTGATGCGCCGAAAACTAACGCACCAACAATCAACGCAACTGCACGGTTCTTAAAGATGGATTCCATGACGTGTTGAATGATTCCTCGAAAGAGAATCTCTTCCGGAAGCGCGTTGAGGAAGAAAATCGTCAGCACGAGAGTCGGGATCGTCGAAATATCCGGCAGGCGTGGACTCAATCGGATGAAACCGATCACAAGAGCGAGCGGTATTCCGATCGCCGCAAAAACCGCAAAATTCAGGAAGGCATCGCGGAAATTTATTTTTCGAAGATCGAAGGCTGTCGAAACATTCAGGACATTCGGACGCGACCGGAACGCGAAGATCCCCGCGAGCATCCCCGCACCCAGTGCCGTCGCGGGCTCGACGCCCAACCATTGCAGGATATGAAACTCAATTGGCAGCCAGAGGGACAAAACAGCGGCCAGACTGCCAAATTTTCGATGAACGCGCAGAAGGAGGAAGGGGGCTGCCATATAAACAGCGAGTGCAAGCAATCTCACCATATCAACCTGTTCTCGTTTCGAGTCAAATTCACTCTGCTGACGTCTATATTCTTATCTTTTAGGCATCTTGCGCCGGACTACAGGAGAGGCCAAGCGCGGCCGATAAGGATATTGAAAGACTGCAATGATCTATAGGCCGCAAGAGGATATCCCGGAAACTCATGAAGTCCGACAGCTGTTCTGCACACTGGCGGACCGAGGAATGAGCCAGGTCACGCCCAGTGACGAGCAACTCGTTCAATATCTGGCGGATCTCTTGACGGAATTCATCCACGTGGGGAACCTGAAACGTATTGCCAATCTTTCGGGTGAGCGTCTCGAGTATTTTTCGGAGATGCTGGACGAAACGATGCAGCAAATGCTGCCCGAAGTTCGTCGCGCGCATTTCAAGCACATCGGCGACGTCGTGTTATTTGAGCTGGGGATGTTTCCGGAGCATTTGACGTACGGACGTCGCCTCATCAGTCCGGCGTTTTATGCCGCGCAGGGCAGGCGATCGTATTTCCTTGCGGCGGAGTCGGAATACGATCGGGAAACGGCAATCCTGCGTAAGCTGTCCGAGCAGTTCGAGACTTGTGTGTCCACACTCAACTGGGTTCGCACGTACACCTACGATTCCTTCTTTCAGTACATGCTTCGAGAGTTCGACGCCAGCTAAGCGTCGCCCTCCTGGCCAGGAGGGCGATCGCGGTCCTCGCTCATTCCCTCAGCAGCCCCTCAAGACTGCCTTCCAGAAGGTGGGCTTCGTTCGCGGCACACTTGAACCCGACGTATCCGTCGGGACGAATGAGATACAAGCGACCGTCTGCGGCCCCGTAGCGTTTCGAAAAGGCTCCAGAGTCCGGTAACGCTTCAACCGCGAGGACTGTTGCGAATCGTCGTTGAAGTTGTTGGACAGTGGGCAGAGCGGCGCCGTTACCAGGCGTCACCAACAAGGTGAAGTACTCGTGCCGGATCCTGTCAAACAGCGTTCCACCCTGATCGAAATCGATGTCCGGCGCGCGATCGCCGATCGCGGGACCGCTAATCTCCGTGAGGCCGACGGGTTTCGGAACATAGTCCTGGTATGTGTAGGACACGCCGGAGCAGGTATGCACGACCTTCTCCTTATATCCCGGATCGAACATCGTCTCTTTCCGTTGCGCGATGTCTTTGCCATGAGTCATGAAAATGTCGTGCAGGGAGGACGCAGCCCATATGACCTGTTCGGCGACGGGCCGTCGTTCGGCCTCGTACGTGTCGAGCAGTTTGGGTCGAGCGTGGCCTTTTAGGACCAATGCGAGCTTCCACCCGAGATTGAAGGCGTCCTGCATGCAACAGTTCATTCCCTGGCCACCGGTCGTCGAGTGCACGTGCGCGGCATCGCCTGCGAGAAAAACGTTGCTTTGACGAAACGTGTCCGCCAGGCGGACCCATGTTTCCCACTTGGAATGCCACACGACATCTCCCATCGTGATGCCGTCGAAATGGCGTTCCAGCAGACGCATGAACGCCTGTTGCGGTGTGAGGTTGGGATCTCCTGCTTCGCCGCGGTCACTAAGAAGCAGGCGGAAATGACCGCCCGGTAAGGGAGCGACCATCAGGAAATGATCCGTGCCGACACAGTAGTGAAAGTAGTCCGTCCAATCCGGAAAGCCGTTCAAATGAATATCGAGGTTTTGAAAGAAGCTCCCGGCATAGTCTTTGCTTTGTACGGACATTCCCAGGCCACGACGGACGCGAGAATTTATCCCGTCGGCTGCGACGAGATACTGGCAATGAATAAGTTCTTCCTCGTCTCCTCTGTCAGAATGTGTGACGCGCGCGGTCACCCCGTCGCTCTCGAGTGCCAGGTCCTGAAACGTGGTGCTGTATTCGATCGTCTTGCCAAACCGTGATCGCGTGTAGTCTCGGACAAATGTTTCCGTCTCGCTCTGGTTGTGCGCGAAGATGCAGTTATAGCGGGAGTCGACTGTTGTGTAATCAAGTCCGGGACGGACTTCCGTCCGCTCGCCTTCGCGCAGGAAGTGCATCACGTAGCCCTTGCACCACAGATCGCGTTCAAAGATACGCCGGCTTAACTCCTTATCGACGAGGTCGAGAAGCTCCACGGTGCGGGCGTGCATCGCGATTGCTCGCGATTCACGGCCCGCGCCCGGATTACGCTCGATACATCGATAGTCGACGCCTCGACGCGCCAATTCCATTGAAAGGACGCAGCCGACGGCGCCACCGCCCACAATCAGGACCGGGATCTCGCTTGTTTTTGGCATAGCCCTTTCAATTCGAATTGTTTTATCTGTGACGACACTTCTAGAACAATAACTTCAGCGACAGCTGCAGCTGCCTCGGATTAAACATTGTCCTTGGCGTCCCAAACAACGGATTCGGCTCAGGCGGTCCCGCCGCGGGACACCCGCTGACCTGACCCGCCTGGATCGCTCGACTGGTCGAGTCCTGATATTGCGTCGGTATCTGTCCGCCACAAAAATTGTACGTTCCGTAAACGCCCACGACTTCGTCCACATTCGTGTGATTGAGCAGGTTGAAGGCGTCGAAGCCTGCCTCCAGACGCATGCCCTCTCGAGGAAGGTGGATGGTGCGCTGCACCCGGATATCCCAGGTCTGCAGGTTGTCTCCTTTATATGTGTTTCGCGAGAGGTTGCCGACGCGATCCGCTGCGGGGATCAGATCGTTATTGGAGTCGAAGCCGACAAACAACGTAAACGGTCTTGCGCTTTGGATAGTGACAATGTTGCTCAACACGAAATTCCGCAGCCATTTGTTGTTGTCGGGACCAGTGAATGAAAAGTTCGAAACGAAGCGATGCCGTGCATCCTGGTTCGACGTCGCGCGCTCCTGGTTCCTGCGGAACGCGTCTTCGGGAACGCTGATGAAAGTCGCGAACGTGCCGTCGTCCAGCGTGTGCGACAGCGTATAGCTGGCGTTGATGTTGAAGTATTTGCCCGCTGTTTTGTTCACCTGCAGTGTGCCGCCGTGATACACCGAATTCCCGGATAGATCGTTGCAGCAAATCAAACCCGACGGATAGCGCGGGATACCACTGTAGTAGTTTTTTCCAGCAGGATAACCCGGCGGCGCCGCACCCGCAGAGGGGCACGGATAATTTCCACCGGTGATTCCTTCAACAGGACAAAGGTTGAGCAATGTGGAACGCAACAAATGATGCGCCGCAACGAAGAGGTATCCGGCTCCAATCGTAAACCCGTTTCCGACTTGCCGATTGATCTCCAGGTTTGCCTGTTCGGAATAGGGTATGGGGCTGTGCCGATCGGTGAAACTGTAACCCACCGGAGTCGGCTGCGTGGGAGTAGGCGTCACACTGTTGGAGAAAACCTGGCCGGTCGTAAAAAAGTCTTTCGCGATCTGCGCAGGCGTTGGCACACCCGGAACGGGAATGTACGGGTACTGATTCAATTCATAGACAGCGCTCTCGGCGCCTCTCCGGTTCGGCGGCAGATCTGCACCCGGAAGAACCGCAGGACGCTGAGGATATGTGATGAACAGGAAAGTCATCGCGTAACGATCGTTGAACAGACCGAAGCCCGCGCGAACAACCGTCTTCTTGTCGGGAGAGTAGGCGAGTCCGATTCGCGGTTGAAAACCCTTGTGGCTGACATCCATTTGGTCTGACAGCCCGGACTCGAAATCCCAACGCAGCCCATAGTTCATCGTCAATTTTGGTGTGACCTTCCACTGGTCCTGAATGAAGAACCCATAGTAGTTGTGGTTCAGGTGCACCGAGAAGTTTGGTTCCTGCTCGGGCAAATAGGCATACGGCCATCCGTTGGTGGGCAGTGTCTCTGCCACGCCGGGCGTGAAATTGACGGCTGTGCCCAGCGGGGCAGACTGAAAGGCGATCGGGACACCATTTGCGGGATCTGCAGGATTCGGACCAGGAACAGCGGGGAATGGTGATCCCGGACCGCCGAGAGGAGGCAGCGCCATCGGGCACGGTCCCGCCGCGAGGTTCGAAGGAATGGCAGCGGAAGGCTGCACGAAATTTGCAAAGTCAACGAGACAATTGATGCCGGGCAGAATGATTCGGATCGGCGTGAATCCCGGCCAAAGAACGAAGTTCTGGATGTGATTCACATCGGCGCCGAAGCGCACCAGGTGCTTTCCTTTGACCCAGGACAGGGAATCTGAACCCTGGATGCGCGTTTCCCAGATTTTGTCCAACACGCCGAAGTTATGGCCGAACAGCAGCTCATTGGGGATGTCGAGATTAGGCTCGCCCGTCACTCCTGGAAAGTTGTAGTGCCGGCGCGCATACTGGCCAAGCGCCGTATTGACCATATTTGAACCGATCTGCGACGTGAGGGTTCCAGACACGGACTGGTCGCTCAGGAACACGTTGTGCCCGCTGCTTGGAGCCCCGATGCCTCCGCCATCAAGCGTCGCCCCCACGAGCTGATTCAAATCACGCGCGTCTTCGAGGTTGTAGCGCAGGGAGAGCTGGTGACTCGTGGAGAGTTGATGATCTAGCCTGCCGAAAACGTAATCCGTATCTTTCGTTTTTAGGATATTGAGATTCTCCTGCGCAATTCCCAGAGCCGCCTTTGCGGCGTTGATGGTCCCAATGTTGTTGATCAACACAGTGGGATACGTGGGTGACTCGCCGCGCCTCTGACCTTCATAGTTGGCGAAGAAGAACGTTTTGTCCTTCTTGATCGGACCTCCGAACGTTACACCGAACTGATTTTGGCGCAGCGTGTTCGGCTGGGGCTCGGGCTGCAAAAGCGACCGGGCGTTGAGTGCATTGTTTTGAAAGTAATCGTAAACGGAACCATGGAAACTGTTGGAACCAGACTTCGTCACGATGTTGACGATTCCTCCCAACGCCCGCCCATACTCTGCTCCAAAACTGTTGTTAACGACTCGGAACTCTTGCACAGCCTCCTGCGCTGGACTGGCACGTTGGGAACCGGTTGCCGTGTTGATGTTGTCGGCCCCGTCTATCGTCACCAGGTTGCTGAGGTCACGCATTCCAGCAAATGAAACGCGCGAAACTTCGAATTCGGTAATCGTTGATCCAACGCTCGTGCGACCTGTCGTCACCCCAGGTGTCAGCAAAGCAAAGTCGGTGAAGAGCCGGCCGCTGATCGGTAAGCTGGCGATCTGCTGGGTTGCAATCACGCTGCTCAGTTCGGTGCGGGCGGGCTCGATCGCGGGTTCCTGAAAAGTTACGTCCACCTGTTCCTTTCGGCCCTGGACTGCGAGCGCGACGTCCAACGTCGCTGTCTGTCCGACCGTTAGTCGAACACCCGATTGAACGAACTTTTCAAATCCAGTAAAACTGACGCTGAGTTCATAAGACCCGGGCAGCAGATTCGGAATGATGTAGTATCCCGACGAGTCCGAGGTCGCCATATAGGTGCGATTCGTATCGAGATTCCTGAGACTGACCGGTGCATTCGGGATAGCGGCGCCGCTCGGATCGCGCACCGTCCCGTTCAACTGAGCGACGGCAATAACAGCTTGAGCAGATACAGATTTCGGAAAGACAGCCAAAGCTCCGATAGTCAAAGCGAGGATCAATACTGCAGACAACACGCGCGTCATAGTCAACTCCTCCGAAGAAAGGAAATGAATGAACCGTGCGCAAATGAAGCCGCACTGGCGAAAAACAAGCTTCGCCGAACGGGGGGTAGGGGCGAATTGAAAGACAGAATAAGCCTACCGCTACACAAACATCGACAAAAATGTCGGGTGTGGTCTGGGTGCTAGGCACCGGCGGTGAGCGGAAGTTGCGATTTCGAGGAGGACCCGTTCAAAAGTCCCATAGGGAAAACCCACACCCAAAGTACAGACTTCGCCTGATTTCCTTGGGGTGGATCATGTACCTAGAGTTGCGTGGAGATTCGGCCACATTTGTCTGCGACGGTTGTCGTGGCCTAAACTCCTGTTGGGAACTCACATCTCATAGTAACCGACGGCGTCCGTTTGTGAGGACTGCCCATCTTGGAACGGTATCGCTTAAGAGCAGGAAAGTGAGCTAATGGTTCTAGTGCGTCGGATTGAAAAGGCCCTCAGGATTCTCGGAGTGATTCTGATCGCGGTATTTGTCATCGCGGAAGTCAGCGGGCGTCTTTCGGCATCTCTCGCGTTACAACGATTCAACGAGTCTTACGCCAACGGCAGCCTGCAGGAATCACGGGTTCCTCCTGTAGATTTCAGCATGTGGAGCGCCCAACGCATCCGCGAATACAAAGAGAGCCTTCCTAACAGCGGAGATCTTCCATTGGCTGTTCTCCGCATTCCCAAGTTGAAGCTGGAAGTGCCGGTGTTCAACGGAACGGACGACCTCACGCTCAATCGTGGCGCAGGCCGAATCATCGGAACGGCAAGGCTCGGTGAATCCGGGAATACGGGAATAGCCGGCCACCGCGATGGATTCTTCCGCGGTCTGAAGGACATCGGCCGGGGCGACAAGCTGGAACTCGTATTACCCGGAGGGTCCGAATACTACGAAGTGTCGGCGATTCAGATTACGACTCCTGAAGATGTCAGTCTATTAAAGCCGACAGACACGCCGACCCTGACCCTGGTTACCTGTTATCCGTTCTATTTCGTAGGGAGCGCGCCGGAACGTTATATCGTTCAGGCCACGTTGAGCGCGTCGAGCGCGTCCAGCAGCTCCGTCGCTGATGCAAAGATTCCGTGACCGAAAAAACCAAAAGAGAGGATCAAAATGAGCATTGCACGCACAACGTTTTCGCGGCTTCTGGCAGGTGCCGCGATATGTGCCGCTACCTGCACCATCCTGGTGGCACAGGACAAAATTACAACCAGCGAAACCAAAGGACAAACGACGGTAACCACGCAGGTGGAGCGCGCCGAGGTCGTCTATGTTTCGGGTAACGATCTGGTCGTGAAAATGGAAAACGGAGAGGTGAGGCATATCACGGTGCCCGACGGTACTACCGCCAATGTGGACGGCAAGCAACTTACGGTTAAGGATTTGAAACCGGGCATGAAGCTGCAGCGCACTATAACGACATCGACGACTCCGAAAACAGTAACGACGGTTCGGACCATTAATGGAAAGGTCGTCAACGTGATACCGCCGCTCAGCCTTATCCTTTCCTTCCCGGATGGGAGCCCCAATAAGCAATATCAGATTCCGAAAGATCAGACGTTCATGGTCGATGGTCAAAAAAAGACCGCGTTTGAACTGAAGCCAGGAATGCCGATAACGGCAACCGCCGTAACCGAAGGCCCGGTAGTCGAGACTAACGTCACGCGCACAGTGACAGGCACAGCTCCGGCGCCTGCTCCTGCAGCTGCTGCCGCGCCGAGACCGGCAACGCCTCCACCAACTCTGGTGTTGTTGATCGAAGTGCCGGTAGCCGCACCGCCGCCGGCGGTGGCTGCGGCGCGACCGGCTGCGGCACCGGCTGCGCCTGCTCCCGAGCCTGCGCCAACCAAGCTTCCGAAGACCGCCAGTCCATTTCCACTGATCGGGCTCTTAGGCGTTCTTTTGGTGGTCGCGTCTCTTGGGTTAAGGGCTCTGCAACGCAGGTAGCGACGACACAATAACTGTCTTTCCAGGCATCCCGGCCGGGGTGCCTGGTTCCTTGAACCATGATCCAGGTGTGTCGCGCTTTGCGCTCCACACTTGGCTACCCTCCCTGCACCGCTCCTCGGTGCTATGATCCTTGCCGCACTGGCAACGCCGCCGCTTGAAGCAAAGGAGCTAGGACATGTCTCTTCGTTTGCTATTCCTTCCCATGACTCTTCTCGCCGCAACGATCACACAATTTGGCTGCAGCGCCGGTGGAGATGCTGCACCCGGCCGTCCCGTGGATGCGGCGCGCCTCACTGCCGCCGATGCTGAACCCACGCAGTGGATGTCGCACGGCAGAACGTATGACGAGCAGCGCTTTAGTCCGCTCGATCAGATCAAGGCCGAGAACATTAAAGAGCTGGGACTCACATGGTATGCCGATCTCGATACGAATCGCGGACAGGAAGCGACCCCGCTGGTCATCGACGGCGTCATGTACGTCTCGACTGCCTGGAGCAAGGTCAACGCTTACAAGGCGGCTACCGGCGAAAAGCTCTGGGAATACGACCCAGTGGTCGCGGGTTCCTCGGCGGTGAATGCGTGTTGTGATGTGGTGAACCGGGGCGTTGCATTCTGGGAAGGGAAAGTATTTGTCGGCACGCTCGACGGCCGCCTAGTTGCGATCGATGCCAAGACCGGCAAGGCCGTGTGGGACGTCAATACGATCGACAAAACACAGCCCTACACCATCAC
>Ga0163162_10007898_pt1 | contig 10369 bp, 10 predicted proteins | sample S55metaG_FD_115310 | JGI IMG/M metagenome (GOLD analysis project Ga0163162, IMG submission 115310) | Switchgrass rhizosphere microbial communities from Kellogg Biological Station, Michigan, USA - S5-5 metaG | ecosystem: Host-associated > Plants > Roots > Rhizosphere > Soil | place: USA...
GAATTTATTATTTATGCTGCAACAGTAGAGAGAATAAATGTAGTCACCATTCCGGGCTCAGATTGAACCGCGATATTAAAGCGGATGGCTTTTGCAAGATCCCGTACCAGGTGAAGGCCCAGCCCATGCGTCTCATTGTTTACAACGGTTTCATCAAATAATGATTTTGCCTGAGACTCAGTAATACCAGGTCCGTTATCTGTTATTGATAAAATAATATTATCCATTTCTTTTTTTGCCATCCATACAATACGGGCATTTTGTGTATTCTTCAAAGCTCTGATGGCGTTGGATGTTAGGTTCTGCATAATAATGTGCAAGTAATTTTCATCCGTCGCGATCTGAAGATTTTCTGCATTGTCAAATTTGATTACAACATTATTCGATCGTTCAAAATATTTTTCTATATAGACAAACAGGTCGTTTACCGAAATAGTTTTTAGATTTGGCCTGAAGTCTCCCATTTGTTCTTTGCTCCAGAGTAACATAGCTTCCATGTTGTTTAAAAGTGTCTCCGCTGAATCGCTAATGTTCTGTCGATATATTGTTTCCTGTCCTTTTAATAAATCCGGACTTTCCTTTTGCAATTCCAGGAAATGGACCAGGTTTACAATAGGACTGCGCAAATCATGACTAAGTATACTGAAGAAACGGGCCTTCACTTTATTTGCTTCATCCAATTCATTGTTCAGCACCATAAGCGTAGTATTTGTTTTCTTGCGGTTCCGACTTTGCCAATATAGTAACGCTCCTATGATGACAATTAAAATCAGTCCTGCTACTAATCCCAATTGTGTTTTTCTCTGTTCCTCCAGCGTTAAATTATTCACCGCAAGCTCGTTGTCCTTAATGGCCAATTTTTGTTTGCCTTCCAGCCCGGCTATCGTATTCTTTTTTTCCTGTGAGAATAAGGAATCATTAATAGAATGGTATTCTTCATACAGTGCGAGCGCCTTTTTAAAATCTCCGCGATCCTTTTCTACTTTACTAAGCTGAAAAGAATAATCTGCGACCAGGTTCATACTTTTTGATTCCCTGGCTAAATCGATGGCCTTTCTCAGATACTTTGCCGCTTGCAGTTTGTAGTCTTGCTCTGATACACCGGTTTTTGTTTTTGCCAGATCATAATAAAGGGTACCGATACCACCCAGGTTACCTGCTTTAACTGGTACCAAAGAATTCTGTTTATCGAGGATGTCTTGGATTTCCAGCTTTGTTTTAAGCCCTGCTTCCGGGTTTTCCAGATTTGAAATTTCAATCATACATTCCAGCTCGCCTTCAAGAACCGATTCAGACCGATATGCCGTTATGGCCCGATTAAAATACTTTATTGCTGCGGCGGTGTCGCGCTTTTCGCCATAAATCAGACCAAGATGTTCCAGTGCTGCTGCCGCATGAAAAGGCGCTTTGGCAATCTCCGCGTTTTCCAAAGTCATTTTTGCGTATTCCTCCGCTTTTGCATAATTTTTTTGCATTAAAAAAGTAGCGGTAATATTTGTGCCGACAAGCGCGATTCGTTTGTTGCTTTTAATTTCCTCAGCAAGTTTCAACGCCTCAAAAAAATAATTAACCGCATGGGGGAAATCAGACTCAAACTGGTAGCCCCTACCAATATTGTTGAGACAGGTTATGATATTTAATCTATCGTTTAGTTCCCGATTTATCTCCAAACTTTTTTCAAAGTATGATCTTGCCCCGGCGATATTACCAGTATCACCTACAAAATTGCCAAGATTCAAATAGCAATCGCCGATGCCTTTTTTCCAATTCAATTTTTCCGCAATCGCTAAACCTTTCTCCAGGTAGCTGATGCCATCATTCATTTTGGATAAATAATACATCTGTTCAGACATCTGCAGTATAAGATTTATTTTATTGCTATCTTCCTTCATGTTGGGTAATATCTGTAGCATTGAATCTACCAGGTCCTGCCCTTTTTTCTGGCCGGATGATTCAATATATAAAAACAATAGCAATAGAAGTAGGTATTTCATTTATTCGTAGTGATTGTTGGTAACAACAATACAATCGATAATTTTCCCAGAATATTTATTGCAGCAATAATTTTTCAACCGCTTCTTTATAACTTCTTCCGATTGGCAACAGCATATCGTTGACCGTGATTTCCTTCGAAGAAATTTCTCTGATAAAATGTTTTTGAACGGCATAGCTGCGGTGTATGCGTACAAAACTTTGAAATGCTTTTTCTTTCAGCAGGTTGCCCAATGGACTGAGCACACAATATTTCTTTGTCCTGGTTACAATTCCTGTATAATCTTTCAACGCTTCCAGGTAGATAATTTCATACAACTGCAGCTTAATATGGTTATGCCCGTCTTTAATAAACAACGTGTCTTCTCCCAAAGTAAAGTCCAACAATTCCGCTTTGTAATGTATTTCAAGAAACCGCCGTAACCGTTCCATCGCTTTCTCAAAACGATCGGCTTTCAGTGGCTTAACAATGTAGTCCAGGGCTGCCGTTTCAAAACCTTCAAGCGCAAACTCCGGATGAGAAGTAACAAAAATACAGGCGGCTACCTGCGCAAGTTGTTTTCTTAAATCAAGCCCGTTCATACCCGGCATATCTATGTCCAGGAACAACACCTCGGGTGGTTTATTTTTTTCTATGAATTCAAGTGCCTCTACTGCAGATGCAAAAGCACCGGCCATCATCAGAAACGGATACCTGCGCACATAAGAGACCAGGGTTAGCTGGTCCAGTTTGTCGTCGTCAACAATAATACAAGTATAGCGAGTTCCCTTTGAGTCCATTGCATTAAATGCTTAATTGAGGTTTCTACAATTTACCGATTTTATAGGCAATTGCTGATACAACTTTTAGAGTAGCAATTTGTCGTTCGGCTAGTTAAATCGTCGTTCAGAGATTAGGCAATAAAACATCTTGCGCGCGATTGTAAGTTGCACTGACAAGAACCAGTTAGTTTCAACAGCGATAAAAAACAACAGGTCGGCAGAATAACAAAAATTGTTACAAGATCATATACACAGCAATAACAAGCTGCTAAAAAAATAAAAATGAAAAAGCATTTAACCATAACATTGTTCATCACATGCACAATGTTGATCGTCGCAGGTTGTAAAAAAGAAAGTGTGAGTGATACAACGTCATCGGCAGCGCAGCTTCCTACGGTTACAACATCAGGTATCACTGGCGTTACCCAAAAAAGTGCCGATTGCGGGGGAAACATCAGCAACGACGGAGGCGATGCAATTTCCACCCGTGGAATTTGCTGGAGTACAGAAGAAAACCCGACCACCGCTGATAAAAAAACGGTAGATGGAAAGGGAACCGGTGCATACACCAGTTCATTGACCGACTTAACAAGTGCTGCTGTGTATTATGTCAGAGCATACGCAAGCAATAGCAAAGGAACAGCATACGGAAATACGGTCAAATTTATGGCAGTGGAAATAGGGCAATCTTACCAGGGCGGCACCATTGCTTACATCCTCCAGGATAGAGATCCAGGATATACAGCAAATGCCACGCACGGTATTATCGCTTCACCGAAAACCAGCAATGCCAATAAATGGTTCGCCGTAAAGCTATGTGCAACAACTGGTGCAACGGCTACCGGATTGGGTACTGGAAATGCAAACACTAATCTTATTGTAGCTACGTTTGGAGCAGGAAGTTATGCGGCCAGTGATTGCTTCAACCAAAAACAAAATAATTACGATGACTGGTATTTACCAAGTAAAGATGAGCTGAACAAATTGTATCTCGCAAGAAATAAAATTTCCAGTCTGCCGCCTGACGGTTATTTATGGACTTCCAGCGAAGTAAGCGCCAATGAAGTATGGATTCAGTCTTTCACCACAGGTGTTCAATCTACCTATGACAAGAATGGAAGTGGTTTCTGGACATGGGCCATCCGTTCATTCTGAAAGTTTACGTGATGCCAAGTCCCAATTGAAGTTTGTCTATTTAAATAGATGCTTAGCGATTCTGGAGGAAGCCGCAACACGCAGATATATTTTTGTTTTCTACGGCACGCTCTTTAGAAAATTAAGCAGGAATAAAAAAGCTGACACTAATGAAAAACAGTCTCACATTATTCCTCGCATTTGTAATACAAGTGCCGGTTGTCAACTTCCTAAAAACTAAATGAAAATTCACTCATGTAAAATATTCGAAAATGAAAAAAAATACGATTATAATATTTGCAATAATTCTGATTGCAAACTTTGTTATAGGTTGTAAAAAAAATATGGAAGCTGCGCCGATAGACTATTCTTTGTCCGTGAAAGATAAAACCTGGTGGGGCGTGTTTACCTATACAGACAAGGATGCAGAGTTTTACAGCGTACATTTTAATACCGACAATACTTTTATATGGAGTCAGTTTTCGGGAGATTATAAAGGGCAATGGACTATTAGCGGGAAAGATCTCTCAATGATTTTTGACGCGAGCACAAACGAAATGAGAGCCAACATCGGCGATGATGATAAGCTGGTAAATGTTACTGATAACAGCGGTAATTCCACGATCAATACCTGTCAATTCATTGCAAATCCCAACATATCGTTGGATGACACAGAATGGAAGGGCCAAATAGTCTCCGGTACTCCTTATTTATTGGAAATAGGTTTCAGGGCGCCTCTGAAAGCTGATATCCGACTTGGATATACTTACACAAACAATACCTATACAAGGTCGTCTTCAGGTGCAGTGATCCGCGCTGATATTATGCCAGCAGGAGCAGCAGCAGGCACCACATTTTTTGGTCTGATTATATCCGAGAGTGACATGGTGGGTTGCAGTAAAAATTCTAATAATCAGTGGAAGGCAAGCAAACAATAACGAAATATAAAGTATACTCGAAATTTTCACCAGTTAAATCAATCATAGTGAAAAAGCATATCAATAAGATCATATTAATCGCAAACTTCGTCGGATTTATCGGTGCGTGTAACAAAAGCGATAATGCTGTACCCAATGTAAACGCCAGCTCTATTAAAGACAAAACCTGGAGCGGATCCCTCACCTATTCTGGGAAAACAACCGAATATTATAGTGTACGTTTTAACGGAGATAATACTTTGCTGTGGGCCGAGTTGTCTGGAGACTATACAGGGCACTGGACTATTAGTGGAAAAAAAATCACGATGAATTTTGACTCAAGGGCCGAAAAAATTTCTGCTGATATTTCAGAGAACAATGAACTGCTGAATATCACAAACAATTCCGGGACCTATGAAGTGTACAGTGGCGCACTGGTTGCAAATTCAAATCTATCGTTGGATAATACAATATGGAAAGGTGCTGAAACAAATACAAATACTTCTGCTACAAAAAAGATTCAGCTGAATTTTAAGTCCGGCAACTTAGTAGAGTGCATATTAGACACAACTATTCTCGGCACATTTAGTTATTCCAGAAATGCGGGCGGTGCAGCAATTCATATAGGCGACCATTTTTTCGGAGTGATATTGCCAAGTGCTGAAATGAGAGGCAGCGATGGCAGAGCTGATTTTCCATGGCATGCAATTAAACAATAGAAATTATTCCTCAAAAAATTAGAATGAAAAAGTATTTAAATAAAATTGTGATGATAACGCTGTTGGCAGCGATTGTTTTTAGTTGCAAAAAAGACACGTCGCTTCCTTCAATTCCTGACACAGATTATACGGCATTCCTTAAAGATAAAACATGGTGGGGAGAGTTTAACTATACCGGCAAGGATGCGGAATACTACAGTGTGCATTTCAATTCAGATAATACATTTGTATGGAGCCAGTTTTCCGGGGACCACAACGGAAAATGGACAGTGGAGGGCAACGAACTTACAATGAGTATTGAACCAGCTAATACAGAAATAAGAGCTGAAATAAACGGAGATGATAAGCTAATTAATATTACTGATAATACAGGTAGTTCTACAATTAATACCGCCCACCTTATTGCAAATTCCAATATGTCCCTGGATAATACAGTATGGGAAGGGAAGCCAATCCTCGCAAATGGAATTTATGGATATTTAATAAGTTTCGTGCCGGGAATAAAAGTTGATATCCAGGAAACTTATTTCGAACCACCTTCATTGTATAAATCCTACTTGTACCCGGGCAATACATATAAAAGATCCACAGGTGGTGAAGTTGTCAGGACCACGTTTAGTTCTGGAGGTGCCGGTTCAAGTTCGACATTTTTTGGCATAATAGTATCGGATAGCGTAATGAGAGGAAGTAGCAGAAATGCCAATAATCAATGGAAGGTGAGCAAGAATAAATAATTGCAAAATTATTGGAGGGTCGTAAGAGTGCGGTGGTTGGTAGAAATTAATTCCTGATATCTTAAATAAATACAATCTCTAAATAAAAAATAATAGAATTACCAGGTATTAGAGGCCTGCGCGAAGTAAATTGCGTATTTGACAAGATTTCCAGTTATCAATGACTAATCTTACTCACATATGGCCTTTTTTTATTGTTGCAAACCTGAAAACTTCAGTTTCATTCTATTTAGATAAACTTGGATTTGAACTCCGATATATTGGTCCGGATGACGATCCATTTTGGGCCATTGTGGGCCGCGACAATATTTCTATTATGCTGAAAGCAATTGCACCGGACCTAAAACCCATTCCCAATCATACCTGTCATTAATGGGCACCGTGGGACTTATCACTGTAGACTGCTGTTTCACAAATTCATAAAAGACGTTTCGTTTTTTATGAATCCTTCTATATATTTACTTTGAAAAACGGTACGTGTTCGTATTATACTTTGATCGAACAACTGAAGCGGTTGAAGGTCTTCCTGGCCATCCCTAATATGAAAGCCGTGCGCCACGCCTGGATTATTATATTTTCGAAAAAGTATTTTTAGAATGAAAATATTAAATGCTTTCGTCCGCATCGGCTGCTTGCTAACCATTTTATTTTCTGTATCTACATCTATTGGCGCCCAAACGATAACTGAATTTTTTGATAAAAAAGATACGTCTGCTCTTTACCTCGGTATTGATTTCACCAGGTCGAAATTAATCAATGACCCCAACGTGAATGTGAATGTCCTTCGTGACCATGACTTCACAAAGATTAATGAGATCATCGTTAGTGAGCCAAAAAAATATGACCTGAAGAAGCTTTTTCATAAAGAGCACATAGACCATGATCTCGGATTTGTGAATGCAAAAAACCAAGCCATGAACGTCGACGGGATTATGTCTACTAACGCTGCCGATATTCACCATCTTATACAAGAAGATATCGAATCAATGGTGAAAAATTATGACTTTGGCGATAAAAGGGGGCTGGGACTTCTTTTCGTTATGGAAGGTCTGGATAAATACAGAAAATTAATTTCTATGTGGGTCAATGTTGTTGATATGTCCACGAAAGAGGTATTGATGAATGAGCGCATTGATGGGGAAGTATCGATGGGCTTTGGAGTGCCTAATTATTACGCATCCGGAATTAAAAACATGATGAACCTGATACAAAGCGATTTTTATACGACGTGGAAAATGAAATTTGGTAGTGACAAGTAAGATTTGATTTGGATGATGAATCCGCAATTTACAGCGTATGACACATCGAAATTCTGGTTTGTTTACGTCACGAGTAAAGAAATTAAGACTAGAAATCATAAAGTAGTAATTAGACTATCTAGAGCGATGTCGAATACTGAGTATACGATATGTTTCCACCAAAGGAAATTAAACGCACACCGGCCCATAGAATTTTTAATGGTCCTGTTTAAATGTTAGCTCGTCCAGATTTTTTCTGGCTTCATCGTTTATTATTATCCGCTCTAGGAATAAAGAAATATTTTGAGCAAGAACGCAACTTGAACACTTATGAGCGTTAAGAAAGCCAAGACAAATCGGACTTCATTAAACGGATTAATCATGACGGCTAAAATAATGTTAAGAGCAGCAGCAATCATCATCTTCCTTCATAATATAGGTCATACAATGGCAGTATTAACCTGGAAAGATGATACCGATTCGAAAAAAATGGAAGTGATAAAAGAAATGACAGAGAACAAATTTTCATTTATGGGTACTTCAAGAAGCATGGGAGAATATTTCGAGGGATTCGGCATTCACGGAATTCTGTCTTTACTTTTAATTACATTGATCTTGTGGTTCGTTTCGGATGTAAGGGAGACCAATAAAAATTCGAACAAGAAAATTATTCTTACGGTTTCCATTATTTTATTAGCGTGGGGCATCTTCGAATTGATCTACTTCTTCCCTCTTGCGGCAGCTTTTAGTTTGATCTCAAGCTTACTTGGTTTTTACGCACTTTTTTTATTGAATAAACCGGTCGACGTAAGAGTATAAAATAATCAATCCACTCATTCAAAAAATTGTTGTGCCGTGCCTGATCGCGCGCGCTGCTGTAATTCATTTATGATTTTAGATGCGCGATTGCCATGGTGTCTTATTTTCTCAAGATTGGTAATCAAATTCCGTGTTGCTTCTTCTCTTTCTTCACCATTGGTGGAATGTGTTATTTCCTGTACCAGGTCTTTTGAAAGATCTGAGAAGTTATTTACAAAATTCAGCGGGTTTTGTATTTCATGAGCCATGCGCGTAGCCATCACACCGAAGGCAGCCATCCTTTCTGATTTCACCAATTGCTGCTGCGTGTTTTTTAAATTTTCATAGGCTGTCGCCAGCTCTTTATTAATTCTTTGCTTATAGCGGTAACGATTGGTAAGTGCTATCAAGAGTAATAATAAAACTACGGCAGCCGAAATAATTGAATATCGAATATTACGTTGCCTTATATCTTTTTTCTCCTGCTCCGCCCGGGCTGCTGATTCTTTTTTATCGAACGCATACTGCATAGCGACTTCCGTAAGTTTCTTATCTTTCTCCATATTGAAAACAGAGTCTTTAATGACGGAATATTTCTTGTAGCTGTCCAACGCATTCCTGTAATCGCCAAGAAACATTTGAATTTCGCTCATTCGCTCATAGCTCGCGAATAATGTATTTAAATCACCTATTTCGCTGCATATTTTGATCGCACTGTCTGTATAAACTTTTGCCTTTTGCAATAATTCGGATCGATGCTTGCCGGAATTGGAGTCATTCGCCATCTGCATATACGTGCTTCCGATACTGCCCAAATTAGAGGCTATTCCAATTTTCACTCCCAGTTCTTCGTTCAGTTTCAAAGCATGTAAGTAAGATTCCAGGGCCTTGTCATAATTCTTTTGTTCAGTGTAAACAATTCCAATATTTCCAAGATTTCTGGCAATTCCATTTTTATCTCCCAATTCTTGATATAGTTGTAGTGACTTCAGCTCATATTCGAGCGCTTTCTTCTGATCAGATAAATTCCGGTACAGTTCGCCAATGTCGCCGAGGTTTGTGGCTACTCCGTTTTTATTTCCTAACGCTTCATCAATGGTGTTGGCTTTTAAAATATATTCAAGCGCCTTGTGATATTCTTTCTGACTGTTGTATACGATTCCAATATTGCAGAGCGTAGCAGCCATGTCAGGTTTATTGCCTAATTCTTCATGGATACGTAAGGCATCAAAATAATAATTTAATGCTTCGGGATAATCTGATTGATACCAGTGAACCACTCCGATATCACCAAGCATTTTTGCCCTTCCGACTTTATCTCCAATTTCTTCAAACAAGCTTAGTGCCTGGGAAGAATACTTTAATGCCATCGCAAAATCAGATTTGCCATATCCGTAATTACCAGCAATCGTTCGACAAGAATTTGCCATCCCTTTCTTCCAACTCAATTTTTCAGCAAGCGCCAATCCTTGTTTTCCAAAGTCCAACCCTTTATCAGGATCTATAGAATAATAAGTATGACTCAGATCAATCAGCAGCTTTACTTTACCCGTGTCTTCAGAAGCTTTTGGTAGTTGTATGAGTAATGAGTCGATCCGGTCTTGCCCCTGAAGCTGCGCAAATAATTGTTTCCCGAGCGAAACAATGATGAAGAAAAGAAGGAGTTTTTTCATTTTGGTCACCGTTATTGGTCGTTGTAATTTAATGAATCGCATGAAAAGTTCCTACGTATGCCATATCGGGCCGAGAGAAATAGCAAATCATCAAAAATACTACTGCACAGGCCGAGCGTTACTGGCACTGCATTTCCCCGGAAATACAATCGCCGAACCTATAATCAGATTCGGCGATAGGAATAAAAAAAGATACACATCACCGTTAGTTAAGAATTTTGTAGTGGCACTCTAATAATTTCGTTAAACCCTTTTGAATGTTTGGATTATTTTCATCTCAATCATATATTCAGGATTAATTACTGCGTCGCCATTTTCACCTTGAACTCGTTTTCAACGTCTGTGTAACTATCGCTGCCCACAGAATAAATTACCTTATGAATTTCACCACCCGAAAAAGAA
>Ga0163162_10007899_pt1 | contig 10368 bp, 15 predicted proteins | sample S55metaG_FD_115310 | JGI IMG/M metagenome (GOLD analysis project Ga0163162, IMG submission 115310) | Switchgrass rhizosphere microbial communities from Kellogg Biological Station, Michigan, USA - S5-5 metaG | ecosystem: Host-associated > Plants > Roots > Rhizosphere > Soil | place: USA...
CCCCCACTGAATGCTGCAGTTGGTGTAATCGCCTGATTTCAACAGTTACGGTGTCATCATCGTTGGTGGGCGCTTACACCTGGAAATTTATCCCGAAATTGGGATCGGGTGGGGTCGATTGGAACACACAGTCATGTAGGAAGTCTGGAGGATGGACAATGAAAATGAAGGCCAATTTTTCAACAGGGCTTGCGGTTGACAGTCGAAGGAGCAAAGAGCACACTAGCACACAACCTTCCCCACACAGCCTCCCGAGTGGGCCGCCTTATGGCGAACAAGCTCGAAGTCGCCCGGTTAGGAACCGTTAAAGGACAAACAGTGCTTTGGTTCAAGGGCGCGCTGACCAGAGACAACGATTCCTTGTTTCTGAGTGCTGTGCGACGGGAAGATAACCACTCCACACTGGTTCTAGACTTCACGGACGTCCCCTACATCGACTCAACTGCGTTGGGAACGCTCGTCTCGACCTACGTTTCCCGTCACAGGATGGGGAGACAATTAGCCCTGTCGGGCGTTAGTGGTCAGGTCTCAAAAACGCTCAAAATCACCAAGGTGGAACCGTTCTTCCTCTTGTTTCCAACGATTGGAGATGCATTAACCCGACTCGATGAGGCAAGCAATGCTTAGCGCGAACGCACATAAGGGTTAGAAGCAAGTGAAAGGTCGTAGCATGGGGTGAGTGACCCAGAGGTTAGAAAGCAGCTGTCAGAGTTATCGCGACAACGGGAGGGTTTACAAAAAGAGAGAACCGGTCGCGTTGTCGATTTGTTGCCGTTCGTTATCACGCCGATGCCACTGACGGAGAACCTTCTCCCACCGTCAATTCCCGGGGCGATTGGAAGTGAGTTGAAGGACCTGAATTCTCAACTGTTCAATCTCGGCCTGCTGCGATTTGACCGCCTCGATCAGCAAGGCCGTGAGTCGTGCGTAGTCCACTCCTTGAACCTCTTTTGTCTCGGGATCTCGCGACACTAATTCGGGTACGACTTGGTCCACGTCTTCAGCCACCACGCCGATTTCGCGCTTCCCATCGGCCCTGCGCTCGTAGGAAACCCCTTGGAGTTGCCCAATTTTTTCCAGCGCTCCGTCGAGTGGTTGGATATTGGTCTTGAAACGGCGGGAGCTGCGAGTGATCCATGAGTCCGCAAGTGTCGTGGGGCCAGCGCCAATTTCTAGCGTAGCAGTCGGCGTCGAGGTGCCGATTCCCACATTGCCGCCGCTGGGCGCCAAAGTGATGTTTCCGGGATGCCCTGAAGAAGAGAGCCCTTTGCCTCCCGACCCGGGCTGGAGCGAGATCGAACCACCATTGCCACCATTGTAAGCACTACATCGGGTACCGGCCGGTAGACAGACTGCTCCAGCGCCGCCAGTAATCAGCAGTATCGCACCCTTGCCACCCGCCCCTAACTGAGCTGGCAAAGACGCGCCGATGCCAGAAATAATCTGGATCGGACCGCCAGCGCCTTGGGGCCCGAACCCAGCCAGGTTACTGGCCCCCAAGCCACCGGTAATCTGCAAGGCAGTTGTGGCATTTCCCGCAAAAACGTCTGGCGCTCCCCCCTCCCATTCACGTCAAGGCTCGCATTCGGGGTAGGGGTGCCTATTCCGAACTTGCCATACGCCTGGAACAAGTTGGAGTTGCCGAGCGTGCTGCTGTTGGTCCAGACGGGAACGCGATTCGTGGTTCCTGTGCCTCCCACCTGCGCCGCCATCGGTAGGAGTAACGACGAGACGATAACTATCAAACGACTAAGGCGAAAGTTCATTGGAATCTCCTCTCCGATCTGCTGGGTGCAAGGTCGGGTTGTTCGCTTTCGATGCATTGACCCTGATCGTACGCGATACAGCCCTGCTACTCCAACCAAAACGGCTGCAAGATAAGCAATGAAACGGAGCATAGTCCTAACCGCATGCAGGTCGGCGCGAGCGTCATGCGGAGTCTTCGCATTGTCCAAATTGGCGTAACATCGCCATTACACTCATTGATCAGGTTGATGAGAGTAAACGCCTGTTAATGTCTACTATTCGCAGGGGGATAATGTCCTGATTGCGTTTTCGAGATTCCACCGAACACCTAGACTGCAAGGATGAGGGAGAAATGATTTCTGGGGCTCATGTGATTGTCTACAGTAAAGACGCGGAAGTAGACCGTGCATTTTTCCGCGACGTTCTCGGCACCTTCCAGCCCGACTTGATTACCATCCCTGGTTCAATTGTTTTAGCCCCGAGTCTGACGATGCGCTAGTTGGCGTAACATCGCCATTACACCAGCTTCTTCGTCTTCGATACCCTGCGGACGATCTACGACGGCAACAACTCGGCGCATAGTGCAAATCGCCTCGCCGACCCCAATACTCTTCTCCCCCCGCCGGATTCCAATCACACCAAGCCGCAATCCGACCTTGTAGTACGCCATCGGATCTCCTTCCGGTGTCGGAGTCTATTTCGCGATTTTCACTCCATCCTCGCCGAGACTGCACGGAAGCCCGCATCTGGCTAACTCGAAAAGTCACCGCCGAAATCTTCTCTACCCGCCGCAGCTATACGCCAGGCGTCGCTTGAAACTTCACTCTCGGAAGCATAGCGTGGAAGAAAGGAGGTGGCCTATGACGTACATCATTGCCGAGCCCTGCATCGGAGTAAAGGACACCGCCTGCGTCGATGCCTGCCCCGTAGATTGCATCCACCCAAAGAAAGGCACGACCTACGATGATGGCCGTCCCAACTTCGATGAAGTCTCGCAGCTCTACATCGATCCCATCGAGTGCATCGACTGTGGAGCCTGTGTGCCGGTCTGCCCGGTGTCCGGTCGTGCGTGACTGGACCAGTTGTTTTTTTGCGGATGCCGAGATCCCCGAGAAGTGGAAGCACTTTACGGAGATCAACGCAAGCTACGTCCAAGGCGGCAAATTCACGCCCGCAGAGTTCGCCAAACACCAAGCTGCCAAGTAGAGTATAAAAAGAATCCAGACCAGTCATTGAGCCTTCCAAACGTTCGAAGGCTCATTTTCTTAACTTCGCAAAGCTCGGTAAGCTGACTCCCGACCCCTCGGCCGTTCTCGCCTGATTACCATAGACCACCACTCCAATTGCACCTTCCGCGCCTTCAGGCGGCGCGGTCATCGCGTTACGATTTCTCTTTCCACGAAGGAACAGGGAGTTTTGTGCACCGACATCTGGTGCTGTTCGCTTCACTCTTTCTATTTCTGTGGGCCGGCATGTCGATCGGCTGCTCCAGCAAACCAGCAGAGGAGAGCTCAGACTCGAGCACTCCTCCTAGCAAATCTGCGAGTTTTTTTGGCCCCAAAGAAGTGACGCTCCCGACGGGAACCGTCATCACCGGGGGCGATTTCCCGAGTTGTACATGGACCCGGACATGCTCGGCGAGACGGGCTACGAGTTTTGGTCAAGAGTCAAACTGAAAAAAGGAGACTGGAAAAATGAGCGACGAGAAGTTGTTGGGAATGCTGCAAAACCCCATGGACCTAATGAAAACGACGACGGCGAACCCAGGGAAATTAGAGGCTGAGCAAAAGCGCCTGGCGGTTGCGATCGGCGAATCGGGCCTCGGCAACATGCGCCGAGACGGCCCATTTGGGCCCTTTCCGTCATATGCAACCCCGAGAGGGCCTCGGTAGCGGGGGCTGGCAGATTCAGGATCGCCAAAGGGTTTCGTCCCGCTGCGGTGGATGAGGATTCCATAAAACACCGTCAGCTAGCTTTATGTCGAAAATTGAAATGTTGCCGGTCTTTTCCGACAGGTCTTTTCAAACAGGTGTGACTCACGTGATAGTCGTAGCACTGCTCGCAAAACGATTCCCCGCAACACCAGAAGCGGCAGTCAGAACAAATTAAATGCGGCCCATGCCAAGGGCATCGTTCACCGCGACATTAAGCCTGCAAACATCTTCGTGACGGAGCGCGGCCACGCCAAGATTCTGGACTTTGGCCTGGCCAAGCTTGCCGTGCTGCCCAAAGCCACAGCGAATCTGGCCACTTCGACCTGATTTCGGTGGACTAGTTTCGCGGCTTGGGTGAACGGCCTTGTGCCAGCACAAACGAAAATATCGAAATCGCGACGAAAGCCAGCACCGTCTGATAATCCATGAGAAATCTTCCGATTAATCTCTGTGGCTGCCAGTCACTTCACATGGTTGAAATACGAATGTACTTCAGCGGCGGCGGAATGCTTAACTGCCGACTGTTCTCCCGTAGTCGTCCAGCGTTCTCCTCGTTTCGGCTTCTTTGGCGGTTTGTTCGGCGGCCTCTCTTGTGGCTTCCTTTTTCTCGATGCGATCTACTATAGTTTGCGCTTCTCGCTGTTCATGGGATTGATGTTCCTGATTTTCTTCCATGTGAATACTCCAAAGCTAAGGGTTGAAGGCCAAGGGCGAACGGCCAAATTCGTACAACGATCATGCACCCACCACAGAACAAAAAGATGTTCGAATTTGACCACAATGTTTTGGGTGGCCGCAGCGGCACGGATCAGTAGTCGAGGGGTTGGGCCGGGCGGTCGAGGCGAAAAGTCAAAAGGATGTTAGACAGTAGCCACGGCAGCTAGCGCAGCCAGGGCGAGAAGAAAACAAATTAGGATCGTTCCGCCGTCGATCACGGCTTGTGCGAATGCGATGAAGCAGCCCAGCGAGCGTGTCAGTTGCTTGCGATGGCGCTCGGCATCGGCACCGCCCTTTTAGGCGATCGTCGTCCTGCCTATCACTTACACTTGCCGCTTCGGAAAATTGGTCATACCAGCTTGGGTGGGTTCCATTGCTCTAGTTTTGCAAACAATTCTCGAATGCGCTGACGTCGTTTATCAAATTCTGCGATCTCACTTGCCGTACACTTCGTCCGACCGCCCCGTCGATAGAACTCAGTTTGTTTGTAGAACAACTGAGTCAGCTCGTCTTTTATCTGCTTTGTTTGTTGCGATGATTCCGAGCGCGTCATGAAAAGTCACTGTGACCGATTCGAACGCCACAAACAATAGAGGAAAGCCCCTACTCGCGGCAGATTTTTGCCTGAATATTCACAACTTTGCCGCACCAAAAAAAACGTTCAAGACGGTTAAGTCTTGAACGTTTTATCGAACAGCCCCTCCCCCCGAAGGTGCCGCTCACGATTCGACGTTACGATCGTGGCACATCGTATGTAAATGGCACCGTTCGGCTACGGAATTTACCTGACTTACTCCAGTGTTTTGGGAACCAAAAACTTGCTCGTACTGAATTTGGAGCTAAACACGGTCGCCAGTCTCCGAGACCAAGCAGTCTCAACCAAACATTCTCAGGGTTGGATAGTACCCCGCAGCACTTCTGGTCCTGCCGGAGCGGTTGCGCTCGGGTTTTCTTCACCCGTCACGAAAATGTCGAACTCTTCGTATGGGGTCGTTGTTTCTAATTTGCCATCGAGGTTACCATTGACTCGAAGCTGTCCCTTATTTTCTGCGTCTTTTCCTCTGGCCTGAATCCAAACGACGTATTCAGTTTGGGCTGGCGTCAGAGTATTTGGCTTCGCAAGGTGCTGCACCTCCAGCTTCACTTTGCGATTCCCATTCTGGTCTTTATCGATGTCAACTTTTCCCTTTGCTCCTGGGACAGAGGGACTCGCGGTCAGCGGGAAAGTCTTTTGACTGCGCGAAGGGATTTAGGAAAAAGAAAGCAAAAAGAACTGAAGTCAGGACGGAGCGTTTCATAAGATTTCCTTCCAGGCGTGTAGATGCCGATTCTCACTGGGTTGCCCGTCTAGTCGTGAATACTTCTAATGGAGCAAGAACTAATTCTCATTTTGGACTCGCTGAAATGGGGGGAATCGTTTGCGGAGCATTCGTTTGCGACCCTTTGATTAGAGCATCGGTACATCTGTCGAGTTTTTCATTTCTAGTTTTCAATTCGTTCTCAAGCGCGGCTATTCGAGTACGGTTTGCCGCCCCGAAGGTTGCATATTGCGCCACGATGCCTGTAATGCCGCCTAGAACAAAGATCAACAGAAAAATCGCTATCCTTTTCATAAGTTGGCTACCTCTGTCGCCGTGTTCCGTTGTTGCCATCACTTTCAGGTGATTGGCTGCTTCGGCTGCGGTGAGCCATTCGTGCCTTTGTAATCGTACTCCGCTATATGGGCTGTGAAATGGCGACTGTGGCCGCAAAAATAAAAAGGATGGGTACCTTCTTTGTGGACTTGCAGCAGATCGTTATGCAGTTTGGTCTTGTTCTTAGCACACGCACCAAGAACTTCATCAAAACTCAAATCTCTGGCCACCAAAGTCCGTAAGAGAACCTGCATCTGCTCGTGGCTAAAGACTCCGGCTTTGACCGTCTTTTCGTAAATTTTCTCGGTGCCGTCGTAACCTCTGATAACCCAGTGCAGAGTATTCTTTCTAACGGCCTGTGACTTCACCGCCCGTTCAACGTCCATCGGGTAAACGGACCTCTGGTACGAGCGCTTGGTTCCTTGCTCGGTTCGCATCTTGTAATCTTATCCGCAAACTCTACTTTTGCTAAGCCGTGGGGTTTGGGTCCAAAGTTGGGTCCAACTAGAAGGCCTTTTTCAGCCTATTTTGGTTCGTAAGTTGCGCCAGATCAATGAAAGTTTAATCGGCTGCGAACCAGAAGGTCGGGAGTTCGAATCTCTCAGGGCGCACGCATGCTGCTCGGCCAGTTTCGTAAAGATCGGCGATTGTCATCGAGTATTGCTCACTCTTCTTCATCCCGTCCTCTTTTCATCTTGGCACGGTCTTCCGACCTAGGCAGACGCCGTAGCTTCGAAATCAATTGCCCCGCATTCTCGATCGCATATCCAGACGCGGTGTTATCAAAAATACACCATACTTCGGCGGTTCGACCGAGACTTACTAATTGTGCCGCGAGACCAGTAAGGAAGTCACTGGGGTACGCCGAGTAATATCTACGCGGGGAACCGTGCATACGAAAATAGACCAAACGGGTATATCCCCCCGGCATTCCGGCTTTCGGCACACATGGGGGATCGGCGGCTACACGTGCTACTCGAAAGTCTTGTAGCAGGAAGTCAACCTGATCCTCAAACCAGCTGCTGTGGCGTGGTTCCAAAACTACTGGTCCTGGATAAATATTTCGAAGCATCGACAGAAAAGTGTGAAGACGGTCATTCTCGAATTCGAGACTCGGGGGAAGTTGAATCAAGACCGGGCCCAGTTTGTCTCTAAGAAAAGTGACCTCATCGAAGAAGGTAGATAAGGCGCGCGAATCGCAACACAGCTTTGATACATGAGTAATTATTTTCGGGAGTTTTACTGAGAATCGGAACCCGGAGCCAACGGAACTGGCCCAGTGCTCCCACGTCTCTGGCTTGTGCGAACGGTAAAAAGATGAATTGATCTCGCAGCAGTTAAAGAACTTGGAATAGCGATTCAAATGGCTTCCAGCTCCTATGAACTGCGAAGCAGCTTGCTTAGGAATACTCCATCCGGCACATCCAACGCGAACAGACTGACGAGAAGCGGAACAATCCTCTGGCAACATTGAGACGGCCATCCTTAATTCAGTCGGCACCGGCCAGACCAAGCTGTTCAAGGTGCAGCAGCATGTCCGCAGGATCGGAGAAGACGCGAAAAGCGCCAGCGCGCTCCAACTCCTCAGGTCCGTAACCGCCCGACAGGAGGCTGACGCCCAGAGCGCCCTTGCGTCCGGCCGCAAGCGAGTCCCAGACACTATCGCCGACCACGATGCAATCGGGAATCGGTATTTTCAGGGCTTGTGCTGCAGCGACGAAAATATCAGGGGATGGCTTAGCATTTTTGACGTCATCTCCGGTCACGATCGGCGTTCCCGGGGGAAGTCGCAGCTTTTTCAGGAGAAGCAGCGTGTGCTTACGGTTGCCGGTGGTTGCGATGGCGACACGAACTCCAGTGCGGTGAAGATGCTGGAGCAACCTGGTAGCGCCGGGCAGCGGTTCCAAGGTCGGGATCATGCGGGCAAACCTTTTATCGTGGCCCTCTTCCAGTTCAATGAGTCTCATGCCGCGACGTTCCGGGGCTATTTCCCGCAGCAGTTCTCGCAAGAAGGAAGTTCCGCTCATTCCGACGCGGCGATGAATCTTCCATGCTGGAACCGTGATGCCCTCATCCCGTAGCGTCTCGTGCCAAGCCTGCACATGCTGGTACACGCTGTCGATAAGTGTGCCGTCCAAATCAAAAAGCACAGCCGGCAATTCGCTGGGTTTCGCATGCGTCCGCGTTTTGCGTTTCAGGGGCGCGTTGGGTCGAACCCTTAAGCTACGGGGCATAGGGACCTCGCGCACGTGCGAGGCCTTCGAGCGCTTGCGTCGTGCCCGCCAAGTGGCCTTGAGGAAAGATCGTAAATGGATCACCCATGAACAATCTTGGATGCCTCAGAAGCGGCGGCGGCTATGAGAACAACGATTGTTATCTGGGCGATCGACCAAAAAAATGCCCCCAAGACTCAGTTAAACCGTGGGGCATTCTCGTGCCCTGTGAGTATGCGGGTTTCCTGATTAGCTTCCCGAATCAGGCAAAGCAGCTTTCTTGAGAAATCGAAGGCTTTGCAGCGCGTCTTCGATCACTTGCCTTTCGGTGTGATGATCAGAGTCGTGGGCTAGTTGCTGCAGACGCTTATGTATTGCTCTTTCTGCCGTCTCAATCAGTCCTGTAAGCTTTTTGGGGTCGAACTCACAGAGTACAGATGGATATTCCGCCTGACAGAATCTCGGGAGAGGGTGAATCTTCGATTGTCACGACTTGACCTCTGATCCCGATTTTGAAAACAATGGTGGTAGCGAAGTTCCGTCGTTAACTGGCACTATTCTGAGAAATGTGTCTTCCCGTTATGTCCATTAACCTTGTTGTCTCGCTCGGGGACACTGTCGCTCCCGTGCAATCCGTTCATCACAAATGCACTTGTCCTGATATCAGTCATCTGTTCATAAAGATATTGTCGCAGGTCAGCTACATCGAGTACACGCCTGCCGTTTTTCAGGTGTGCGTACAGCAAGTCTGATCTGAGGCTTTCAAATAGTGACAACGCGATTTGTCTCTGATTCGTGTCCATAACCACTCCACATCTGACAACATCCATCAGAATACTTTCTGAGGAAATCTTAATCTGTGCAATTGTGACCACGTGGGTGGCTACCAAATAGGTTCGGCTTCCAGCAAGACCGCAACAACACTGGCAACTTGCCATTTCTTTCGACTTCTTCGGGTTGTGCTTTTCTGCTCAGAATTCACTTCCTGATCAGTGTAGGTTGGTGGGAAATTAGGGGAGGTTCTCTTTATGATTCCGCAACCGAACGATTGGCGGCACCTAGCCGAACAAGCCAGTACAGAACTTGACCCACAAAAACTCATGAGCTTAGTCGATCAACTGAATCGGGCCTTGGCGCAAAAAGAGAGAACATCACGTTTTCTCCGGCCCCTCGAATGAGTGCGACGTTCACGCTGCGCTGGCAGGAGGCACACTACTAGCTAATGCTTTAATGCTCTGGATGAGAGGCTCAGCGCCTTCAGATTTCGGAATCAGCGCATCTACCCCAGCGGCAAGAGCCTCTTTGCACAGGAAAGCATCGGTAAAAGTGGTGAACATTACAAGCGGGGTTGATGGCAATAGTCGTTTAAGCACACGAGCCGCCTCGATTCCGTTCATGACAGGCATGATCAGATCGATCACGATGACGTTAGGGTGGAGTTGGAGGGCCTTATCGATTCCTTGGCGACCGTTTTCGGCCTCTCCGCATATGATCCATTCAGGCTGTTGTTGTAGGGAGTTTCTCAGGCTTCGCCGTAGTACAGCACTGTCGTCCACGATCAAAATGTTTAGAGAATTCACACATACCAGATTTCCTATGAAAGTTCTTACACTCTGACCTAATGGGTAGCAGTTTCCAATCAGGTAAACACTGTACGCTAGCGTACCGAGCGAGTACCAAAATGGGAGGCTGCACGCGGCGCTCGGAGAAGAATGATGACCGACACAGCTGGAGCGTACACCAAGCAATTGACTGCAGCCGAGATTCATGAATACTTCGAGAGAAACACGCGACTCAGGGAACTCGCCATGGAGCTGAACAAATTATGACGCTTTAGCCCGCTTTTTCCAACCAGACAGCGACCTCGCGCTCCGGCACGTTAAAGCGCATCGAGACGAAGCTTGCCCTTCAGACCAAGGCAGCACGCGAAGGCGGCCAAAGCAAAACGCCCAAGACTCGTTAAGTCTTGGGCGTCTATCGAACAGCCCCTCCCCCGAAGAGTTTCGATCAATCTTTGAAATCGCCTCTCATTGTCGGCTACAGCAGAGCCATATTTAGGGCCGCAAGAGTACGCGCGGTTCTTTCCGGTGAGTTCAGCTATTTCCTCCCTCAATTTCTTGACGC
>Ga0163162_10007900_pt1 | contig 10367 bp, 10 predicted proteins | sample S55metaG_FD_115310 | JGI IMG/M metagenome (GOLD analysis project Ga0163162, IMG submission 115310) | Switchgrass rhizosphere microbial communities from Kellogg Biological Station, Michigan, USA - S5-5 metaG | ecosystem: Host-associated > Plants > Roots > Rhizosphere > Soil | place: USA...
GACGGCGAATCGAAGACTGCATCCTCAAGCTTGTCGATGTGTTCGTCGAAGTGGTCGATGGCCGAGAAGTAGTGGTCAACAATGGTGTCGAGGATGAGGTAGAGCAGACGCGCCGGATGCTCGTCATCGCCATCGCGGCGAGCGCGCTCAAGTGCCTCGCGAGTTGCGGGGCAATCGGGATCGTCGATGACGGTAATCAGAAAATCTTTGCCCGCAAAGATGTCGATCGTTGAGAAGGTTGGCATCTCCTCGCCGGGATTGTCTGGATCGGGCTGAAGAAAGATAGGCTTGAAGACCGCGAAGGTGTAGTTCGGACCCGAGTCGACCTTGACGCTCTCATCGCTGCTGCGCACGTCTTCAATGTGCAGCGGATGTAAATTGTATTGCTTCGCGAGTTCGTCGAGTCTGGGATCGTGAGGATCGTCGAGTTGATACCAGGGCATGGTGAGAACCTTTCCAATGTGCGACTGGGTAAACTCTTCTTTCTTCGTATGCCTCGTCAGACCTGGTGAACGACGAGACCTTGCCCTGGTTCGATGCTTGTGATCTGGCCATCGCGCATGTGCAGAATGCGGTCCGCAATCTGCGCGGCCTCGGGATTGTGAGTAATCATCAACACCGTCTGGTTGAGCTCGCGACTGGAGCGGCGCAGCATATCGAGCACAGCATCGGAGTTCTTCGTGTCGAGATTGCCGGTTGGCTCATCGGCCAGCACGATAGACGGTCGCGAGATGAGGGCGCGGGCGATGGCGACTCGTTGCTGCTCGCCGCCGGAGAGCTCGTTGGGCCTGTGATCGAGACGACCCTGAATGCCGAGCATCTCGGTGAGATGCTCGAGCAGCGCGCGGTCCATAGGCTGCTTCGACGCAGCACCGAGGTTGGCGATGTCGTGGGCGATCTCGATGTTGCCAAGCGCAGTGAGCGTTGGCAGCAGGTTGAAGCGCTGGAAGATGAAGCCTATCTGAGCACGGCGCAGGCGCGTGCGCTCCACATCAGAGAGACCGGAGAAGTCCACGCCACCAATGTGCAGTGAACCGCTGGTCGGCGAGGTGAGTCCACCGAGGACGTAGAAGAGCGTCGATTTTCCGGAGCCCGAAGGACCAACGATGGCGACAAACTCACCGGGGGCAGCAGTGAAGCTGACCTTTCGAAGGGCGGGAACCTCAAGCTTGCCCGAGCGGTAGGTCTTGCCCAGGTCACGGGCGACGATGATGGGCTCTGCTGCGGATGCGGTTCCAGTGCTAAAAGCCTGCGGTGAGGAGGAGGAAGAAGTTGCCATGAGTTACTTTGAGTTTATCGTGAGTGGAACTGTCAGGTGGTCATGGGAATGAGTTGGGCCGAGTTTTTGCTGCTGATACTGACCGGATGGACCGTGGTCGGAGCGCTGGGAATTACGTTGTCCCTCGCGCGGGGAGAGCGCGCGAAGGCCACGCGCCACCTGGGGTGGATCGCCGCCGTGTGGATGCTGTATCTGGCAGCACTGGCAACAGTTTCGCTTACTGCAAGGCGACAGGAAGTGCTCCTGGGACGGGATCAATGCTTCCACCAGGTGTGTTTCGCTGTGATAGAAGCCAGGGCCGTGCCTGACTATCTAACGCGGCCCGGCGAACATGTGCTGCAGGTTGCTATCCGCATTACGAACCGATCGCATGAGAAGCCGGTAGGCGACGCGGGAGTGCAGGCCTACCTGGTCGACAGTCAGGGGCGCCGGTGGCAGCAGATTCCCGGGCTTGAGGGAGTGCGGTTGAGTACCGCCGTAGCTCCGCTCGCCTCGGTAACGGGCGAGCCGGTATTCAAAGTGGCGAACGATGCGACCGATCTGGTGCTGGTGCTCCACCATAAAAACAGGTTCCCGGGACTACTCATTTTGGGTGGACCGGAGAGCCTGCTGCATCCTCAAATCGTTGCCCGCTTAAGACCTTAGTCTAAAGTTCCTCCCCCGGCAGATTGACAATTCATTGACAGAAATGGACTTCAAATACTGAGATTTCTCCTTTAGATTGCAAAACCTTGCACGCTAGACCTTTTGGATCCCGGATGACGCAGATTTGAAAGGGGGAAGAATGGCAACTCAATTGCTCTTAAAGCTGGCCGTGCTGTAGGGCCATATCTTCCAAAAGGCATCGGGCTGGATGCCTAAATGGAACTAGATACGTATGCATTTTCTTTAAGGGCTCCATGTACGACCTGGACTAACGAATGCGACTGACCTTGGCTGTCTTTACCAGTCGTCTGTTACGCTTTCCTATTTTTTTCGCGTTCCTCGAATTTGAAGCCCTGAACCGAACAATACGAGGTGTCCGAATCACCTGACCTTCCTTGGTCTGGATGCTGTGTGCTGGACATCAGATTGGCCACTATACGGCACACGCCGCGTAGATGGTGGAGTTTTGTCAACCAAGCCCCTGGAGGGAAGAAGTGCGAAAACTTGTTATTACCTTAGTTGCAGCCTTAGTCGTCTCTGGCACCGCATATGGTCAGAGTAAACCGAACTCATCGCAAGAGAAGAAGCAGAGCAAAGCCAAGGTACTGCGTGACAACCAGATGGATCGAGTAACCGCAGCCGGCGAGGAAAATACCGCAGCAGCGGCCAATAACTCTACGGTGACGGAGAGCAACACCGGATCCGTAACCATAGGTGGAAGCGTGTTGAATGGTGCCGCCGGCATCAATATCGTGAACTCGTCTGACGCGATGGTGGCCAATGGGGTAAACGTGTACAGCGGAACGCTGACCACGGATGCCAACAATGGGGGAGCCAACGTTAAGCAGGCCAACGACGTCACGCAGAATAGCGCGCAGACTGCGAGGATCACGGGATATGAGCGCGGCGCCAACATCCAGGCGACGCTTTCCACATCTTCTGACGTGAACAAGAGCTATTCGAGCAGCAGCAGCCTTGACACGTCCCTGGATGCGTCGAAGACGCATGATCAGAGCCTGACTCTGAGCCACGAGAAGACCAATACGCTGTCGACGAGCTACAGTTCGAGCCACGATGCATCGTTGGATACGAGTTCGAGCAAGTCGGCCTCGTTGAGCACAAGCGCAAGCAGCGACAAGTCTGCGAGCGCTTCTCTGTCGACCGCAGCGACCGACAATAGGTCGGCGTCGGGTTCGCTCTCAACCAGCGCTACGGACAACAAGGCATCGCAGGGATCTTTGTCTGCGACAGCTTCGAAGTCGTCTGACTCCTCGCTGGATGCCAGCGCGTCGAAGTCGGCTTCGGTCTCTGGAAATGCCTCGGCTAGCAATGCCACAACCAGCAACAACACAAGCAACACCAATGGCACAGGCAACACCATCGCCGCCCCAGTGGGCGGCAATGCTACAAACAATTCGACCACCGCAAACAACACCAACGGCACCAGCGGAGCTGATCACTCGGCATCCACCGGGAATACGTCAGATAACATGAACGCAACCAACGGTGGCAGCGGATCAAACTCCACCAACACTACTGCGGGAACCTCCGCGGGTACCAGCAACACAACCGGCAGCATCGCGGCGGACGCCAGCAAGTCGTCTGACAAGAGCCTGTCAGCAACCGACTCCAACTCGGCAAGTGCCTCGCTGGATGCTTCTGCCAGCAAGTCGCATGATCAGTCCGCCACGCTGGACGCTTCTGCCAGCAAGACGCATGATCAGTCCGCCACGCTGGACGCTTCAGCCAGCAAGTCGAGCAGCAAGTCGGCTTCGCTCGATGCTTCGGCTTCCTCGGATAGTTCCCTGTCAGCCAGCAAGTCGAGCAGCAAGTCGGCGAGCCTGGATACCAGCAGTTCCACCACCGATACAGCGACTGCAGTCGACAACAAGAGCTCAAGTCTCTCTACGAGCCTCTCTACGTCCAAGTCGAAGTCGGCGTCCAACCACACCGTCAAGTCTCTTGACGCAACACTGGATGTTCAGGGTGCGGTTTCTGTTGATTCCATCAGCGGCAAGAACGTTGCAGTCGATGGATCGACGGTAACAGCGACCAACACCTACACAGTTGATCTCTCTGGCAGCGCAATGCAGAATGCCAAGGCGATCAACATCGTCAACGCAGCAGGCGGCATGGTTGCCAACGGCGTCAACGTGGCCCGTACGGCGAACATGAACTCCGCTCCGACGATCAACCAGGTCAACACTGTCAGCCAGGTCCGCTAACCGCGAGGTGGGTGTGAGAGACAAACCGGCTCTCACACCCGCTATGCCTCACTGGATTCAAGGAGTGCTTTATGCGGCGAATTCTTGTGATAGCGGTCATGGCCTTGGTTGGTTCAACCGGTGTGACTCTTGCCGGGGCTCAAACAAAAGCTCCTGGCAAGGCGCGTCCGGTAGTTGCTGCTCCAAAAAAGGCGGTTGCACTGAGCGACGAAGCATTGGATAAGGTAACGGCAGGAACTGTCAGTGCCAACACTTCCAATGGCGTCGTCAACTTTCAGGGACAAACGCCAACACCGAACGGTCTGGTCTCGAGCAGCGGCTCGCTGGCCATTCAGAGCGGTGGTATCAGCAACGTAACGAACGGCACACTCAACATTACTGATAATGCTCAGCAGAACCTCAGCTCTTTGATAAACCTCAATGCGGTGAACTCAAAGATCAACGTTCTGATGAACCTCAACGTCAACATCAACTCGACTGTAGGTACGCTCACGCAGTCGAATCTGAATGGAAAACACTAAATGCATTCTCCAGCTCACTGCTTAAGGAGTTGGATCGGGGCGCTCGCCATCCTACTGGCGAGCGTCTCTCTGTTCCCTGCTTCCGGAATCGCTCAGCAATCGCAGTTACCCATCGATACCAGTCCACAGGGTGTAAGCAAGAGCATTCGAACTATGAAGGACATTCGTGGAGAGGGCGTGGTGCGCCAGAAGTGGGACATGAGCTGCGGTGCAGCTGCACTGAGCACGCTGTTGACCTACGACTTCAGGGACAATACTCCGGAGACAGCTATCGTCGTCTGGATTCTGCATCGTGTCGACCCGGTGCGGGTAAGGGCACGCGGCGGCTTCTCACTGCTCGACCTGAAACGTTTCGCGCAGGCTCGTGGGTACCAGGCAGAAGGCTTTACCGGAATGTCACTCGAAGAGCTTGTCGCCCAGAAGAGCTCCGTCATTGTTCCCATCCGTCTGAAGGGCTTCGATCACTTCATCGTCGTTCGCAGTATCCAGAACGGCCGTGTGAATGTTGCCGATCCAGGCTTTGGGAACCTGACCATGCGAGTCGACCGTTTTCAAAGCCTATGGAAAGAAGGCATCGTCTTCGTCGTGCATCCACCAAGCGAATTGATGGTGACTGAAAAGAAGCTGGCAATGGCTGCGCGGCTGATACCCGACGAAACCATTATTCAACGAGGCATCGGAACTGCGATGCCCGGCAACCCGCTGTACTAGCGAACAACGGAATCGGTAGCTCAGAATTCGTGCGAAGTCTTCTAAAGGGGAAAGGCGGGCTCGATGTTGCTGCAATCTGTTTTGAGATATGGGACTGGATTTCTGTTTGCGGCCTCGTTGACTGCAGGAGTAGCCGTCGCGCAGCAGCCGGGTGAAGCCACGCAAGTCCAACCTTCAGGCCAGAACCAACAGGTAGCTCAGGCACAGCCGCCGGGACAGCTGCAACAAAGACCTCCATCACAATCCGCACCTCAGCCTACGCCGGCATTGCTGCAAGACTCCATGAGCGTTGCGATCAATCAGCGGCTTCAGGATGCCCTTCGTGAGCGCGATGCCATCATTCGCAATCTGCTGGAGCGCGTGCAGGAGTTAGAGTGGCGAGTCAACGGTGGCTTCACCACCTCGCCGAAGGACATGATCGCCACGACGACAAGTTCGAGTGCTCCCGCAGCTTCCGTGCGGGTGGGAGCAACCTCGTCCGTCACCTCCGTGGTCACCAACTCCGGGTACGATGCCGAAGAACGGCAGGCGAGCCAGGCACTCGATCAGGCGCTCATCGTGCGCGGCGGCCTGCTGCTGCCCTCTGGAACCATCGAGATCGATAACTCTACGTCGTACTTCAACTCAACGTCTGACCGAATCAACATCAACGGGTTTGCAATCCTGCCGGTCCTTGTTGTCGGTGACATCGCATCCCAGCGCATCCGAAAAGACCTGTTGCTTCCGACCTTCTCGACGCGGCTCGGTTTACCGGGCAGATTGCAGTTTGAAGCGTATGTTCCCTATGGGTACGAGAAATTCCGGACGGTTGATGCCAATAACCTGACGACAACGCAAAGCACCTTTGGCCTTGGCGACGTCGCCTTTGGACTTTCACGGCAATTGGTCTACGAACACACGAAATGGCCAGACCTGCTGGCGAATGTGCGCTTCAAGACCACCACTGGCGTCGACAGCTTCAATTTGAGCAGTAGTCAGACCGCGCTTGGCACGGGCTTCTATGCTGTACAAGGAAACCTGACCGCAGCGAAGTCCAACGACCCGGTCGTCTTCTTCGGCAACCTCTCCTACACGGCGAATCTGAACGGAACGCACCTTGTCTCAGCAAACGATCCGAACAATCCCGATCTCAAGATTCCCGGCCACTTTGAACCTGGGGACGCAGTCGGTTTCCAGATCGGTTCCATTCTGGCGCTGAATCCAGAGACCTCGATGACGATCGGCTGGGACCAGCGCTTTACGCGTGCCACAACGTTGAACGGAGTGACCATTCCCGCGTCCTACCTCGCAGAAGGTACCTTGCGCCTGGGAGCCTCCTATCTGTACGCTCCCGGCAGAACCATCGACCTCAGCTTCGGCGTAGGCGTTACACCGGATACACCAAACCTTCAGTTCTCAGTTGGCCTGCCGCTCCGGCGAGCGCTATGGAAGCCTAAAACCCGATTGCACTAATGCGCTGGAGGCCCACCGCCAGGAAATCACAATCTCATGACAACTCCATGACACTTGCCGCTCAAAGCGAGACTAGTGTGGTTTCGATGCAGGCATTACAGCCTGCAATCGGGTTTCCGGCGATGGAGTGTGCATTTGGGCGATGCTCCATCGCCTTTTTTTGCTGCTCAGACTGATACGCTTCCGACTGCAAGCAACGATTGAAGCGTCAGCTCTTCCAGAAAGCTGACCTCGAGGCGAAGTGTAACGATCTGTCCGAGATCCGCTCCATTCATCGCATTTCTGCGGCAAGTACAGAGATCGGTCAGAGCAAGGTGCGAGGAGCGCGTTAGCTCAAGACCCGCGGCAATGATCGAGCCATAGAGATCGATGATTGACCGGAGTTGGACTTCGAGGCGAAGCTCCACCATGCTGGCCGACAGGGTGCGCCGATCGAGAACCCAGCCTCCGGAGTCCGCCAGTGCCGAAAGCAATACAGGCAGCACGCTGGTGCGCTCGTCATAACTGAAGCTTTGCAGATCGAGAGAGGACATAAGTATTCGTCGTTGCCGCCATAATTTGGAGTCGAAGGTCGTTAGGCTCTTCATCGGAGCACCGCGCTTGAAGCGTGATGCGTGTCAAGGTACGGTGGTCATGTGACGGATGAGCGCACTGGGGGGGCAGATGGTTCTGGGACTGGGTACGGACATGATCGAGATCAGCAGGGTCGAAGCGAGTATCCGGCAGTTTGGCCAGCGCTTTCTCGATCGCGTGTACACCCCCGGCGAAATTGCCTACTGTCAGCGCAAGAAGAAGCATGCCGCTGAGAGCTTCGCCGCGCGTTTCGCAGCTAAGGAGGCCGGAGCCAAGGCCCTCGGCACCGGCATCAGCCGGGGAATCTCCTGGAAAGAGCTTGAGGTCCGGCGCGAGCCCAGCGGCAAGCCATCACTCCACCTGACTGGCCGAGCACGCGAGCGCGCCGATGATCTTGGCATCACCAACCTCACGCTTTCCCTCACACACAATCGTGATGTTGCATTCGCGGTCGTGGTCGCTGAAGGTCATGATTCACAGAAGCACTAGCCAGAAGTCCTTCTCACCCAAACGAGGCATCGTCTCGCCCGAGGGCCAATGCCATACTCTCCGCTGGGAGAGAACTGCCACTTGACCGGCCAGCAGACGTTCATCGCCCGAGGAGTTCTGGGTATCGCCACCGCGGCGATCTCCGTATTTGCCGTCTCGAATGGATGGCTTCGCCGTTTGCCCAGCACGCGCTTCGACCGACTGGCATCATCGGCGTTTCTCTTTAGCCGCCTCGGACTCTACTTCGTTGTCTTCCTCGCAGCTCATATCGCACCACGCGGAGACGTTCCTTCTTACTATCTGCCTGAAGCCGCCTCCGTACTTCACGGCCTTCTTCCCTACCGCGACTTCTATTCGAGCTACGCCCCGCTCCATCCCTATCTCGATGCCATACCCGCATCTCTTTGGCATAGCCCGCTCTCCATTATTCTCTTCGCCATCCTCGCGGAGAGCCTGCTGCTGCCTCTTTGGTTCCGCTTCGGGCGCAGGTTCCTTACCGAGGCCGAGCTCCGTTCGGGCGCGATTCTCTATGTAACCAGCGCAGTAAGCCTGCAATTCGTAACGATCGACGGGCAGGACACCGTCATGATCGCCGTCCTTCTCACACTCTCACTTCTTCTGCTCACGGTGCGCCGAGAGGTTCTCTCAGGAATCTCCGTGGGGGCCTCCATCGCGGCGATTAAATTCCTTCCGGTGCTCTTTGTGCCGGCGTTCTTCTTTGTAATTCCGCGCCGCTGGCGCTGGGCCTTAGGATTTCTGCTCCCTATCGCGGCAGTCTACGGAGTGGCAATTGGAATCCATTTGCCTATCCTCGAGCCGGTTTACAAGGAAGGAAGCATACGGAGCGCCGGCAATCTGCCCTACCTGATCGAAACCCTCTGTGGCATCTCTCTACCATCAAGCCTCTGGGATGGCTTGCTCATCGCCGCCTTCGTCATCATCGTCAGCGTGGCTGTTCATACAGCCCGTAGCGCAACGCCTGCGACAAGGCTGCGCATCCTCGCGTTCTCCATCGCAGCCATCACGCTGGCGCTTCTTCTCTTCTCCAAAAAGTCATGGCCGCCCTACCTGATGCTCGGCCTCTTTCCCATCTGTCTGCTTATCGATGAAACCTCGCGACTCCATATCAGCCTGTTTGCCGTCCTGAATGTCTTTGCCGTTCTGGAGCATAGCTACTGGGCTACGTTCCTCCATCAACTCTCGTCGCTGGAGCTGCATCAGGGGCTCAGCTCTCTCCAGTCAAACTGTTTTGTTCTTCTGGCCCTTCAAATCACGATTCTCGGCTGTTACGGATGGCTCCTTACCCTCTCATTGAGGCAAATCGGGGGAGCACCGCAATATTCACGGCAAGCTTATGATTCCAAATCAGATATGGTTGCCATTGAGGTCTGACTCCTTGCCTCTGCCATATCCTGCGCTGAAAACGGTCTCCATACCCTAAGTCACGCTGTTTCCGCAAGAAACTTCGTTGACTCCCCCTCCGGACTCGGCTATTCTTAAATCTCGCGCAGTCTCGCGTGTTCACGTCTGTGGAGCAGTACGCTTCCAGTAGCCAGCGAGACATCGTGGTGGATCCACTCGGGGCAGCAAGCATGTCGCCCCAAAAGCACCCACTCCTCAGGCCCCAGAACCAGGCTCTGTGCGCAACTCACGCGGCAGGTTCGCGTTCGGAGAACATCGTTTCTCCTGCGCGTCGCTGATCGCATGGGCAGCATATGGTTCGTTTCAAGTTTTCAGCTTTACCGATTCAAAGGCACCAAAAAATCGTTCGACCATTCTTCATGCAACACGCCGAACACTGAAGACGGCAGAATCAAGGAGTAACCCAAACAATGTCCACCAGGATTCCAAGCGCCAACGAGATTGAGCGCAAGTGGTACGTCCTCGACGCCAGCGGTAAGACCCTCGGTCGCCTCGCGACCCAGGCAGCCAATGTGCTCTCCGGCAAGCTCAACCCGATCTACACTCCGTACATCGATACCGGCGACCACGTCGTGATCATCAACGCCGAGAAGATCGTACTCACCGGACTCAAGGCTGACCAGAAGCTCTATCGCCGCTACACCGGCTTCCCCGGCGGTCTTCGCGAAGAGTCGTTCATCAAGCTGCTTGCACGCCGTCCCGAGGCCATCGTTGAACAGGCCGTCAAGGGCATGCTTCCCAAGTCGAAGATGGGCCGCCAGATGGCCACCAAGCTGAAGGTCTACAAGGGCGATAAGCACCCGCACCTGGCCCAGAAGCCGCAGCCGCTCGAAGCGACCGTCTAGGTTTTGTCACGTGCACGGCTTTGGCCGTGTCGCAAAAGTTCGAATCAATACGGGGCACGGCCCCGAGATTCAAGCAAGTTCAAGGAGCATCATGGCAGATCTCGTCCAGTACTATGGCACCGGCCGTCGCAAGAGCTCGATCGCGCGCGTCTTCCTGCGCCCGGGCAGCGGCAAATTTTCCGTCAACAAGAAGGACGTTGACGTC
>Ga0163162_10007902_pt1 | contig 10367 bp, 10 predicted proteins | sample S55metaG_FD_115310 | JGI IMG/M metagenome (GOLD analysis project Ga0163162, IMG submission 115310) | Switchgrass rhizosphere microbial communities from Kellogg Biological Station, Michigan, USA - S5-5 metaG | ecosystem: Host-associated > Plants > Roots > Rhizosphere > Soil | place: USA...
GCGCAACGATTTTCAGGATGTAGTCGGATTCGCCGGTCGTGCTGTAGCACTCGGTCACTTCCGGACAGGTGGCGATCTCGCGCTCGAACTGCTCGACGCCGCCTTCGGTGTGCCGCGTCAGATGGATATGCGCGAGCGCGCAGACATGCAGCCCCAGCTTTTCGCGGTCGAGCAGCGCGGTGTAGCGCTGGATCACGCCCGATTGCTCCATGTCCTTGATGCGCCGCCAGCAAGGCGTGCTCGACAGGCCAACCTGATCGGAGATTTCCTGCACCGAGCGGCGCGCGTCCAGTTGGAGCAGACGCAGGATTTTTTGTGAGAATGTATCGAGAGTCAACTGCGCCTCCGTTTGGTCGCGACCTGACTCTCATGGTAGAGGGGCGCGAAAATAAACGCAATGCGAAGCGCCCGATGTGAGGGAGATTCCCTAACTCACCCGCCAGACTGCGCGTTTTTACCTTCCGGATTCGTTTCAACGGTGGTGTCGGCGGGGGCATGAGCGGCCGCCTGAGACTGCGACGCGCGCAATTCGGCAAGCATGTTGCAAAAGAGCGCGCCCTGTTCGATGGCGTCGTCGAGCGCGACGTGCGTGTGCGGATGCTCGTCGAACCAGTGCTTCGGCAGCCGCGGCTTGATCGCCTTGCGGTACGGCAGGCCGGTCATGGCGAAGGCGAGCGTCTTGATGTCGAGCGCCGACCACGAAAACGGACAGCGCCCGGCGAAGCGCATCATGTACCAGAACATATAGGTGAAGTCGAAGCCCGCCGGATACGCGACGAACACCGGCTTGCCCGGCAGCGCCTCGACCCATTCGACGTACGCCGGCAGCGCGGTCTCGGCCTTTTGCAGGTCGGTGCGGCACGCGGCCCACGCCTGCGGCTGCGTTTTCCACCACGCCGCCTGGACCGGGTGCGCGCTCGCGCCCTCGAGCGTCTCCAGATTCGCGGAGAACGTGCCGATCAGCTGCTTGTCCGCCGTGTACGCCGCTGACGCGAAACTCAGCATCGAATGCGGGCCGGGAATCGGGCCGTCTGCCTCGATGTCCGTGCTGACGTAGATCTCGGGAATCGCGTTCATGCCGGCACTCCGTCGCGAACGTGCGGGTCGGTGCGGCGTTCCTCGCCGAACGTCGACGCCGGACCGTGGCCCGGCACGAACGTGACGTCGTCGCCGAGCGGCCAGATCTTTTCGCGGATCGCGCGGATCAGGTCGGCGTGATTGCCGCGCGGGAAGTCGGTGCGTCCGATGGAGCCGGCGAACAGCACGTCGCCGACGAACGCCACCCGGTGCGCTCGGCTGAAGAAGATCACGTGGCCCGGCGTGTGGCCGGGGCAGTGATAGACCTCCATCGATTCGTCGCCGAAGCACACGGAGTCGCCATCGGCGAGCCAGCGCTCGGGCGTGAAGGCTTCGGCGGCGTCGGAAAAACCAAAGCGCCTGGTCTGTTCGGGCAGCTGGTCGATCCAGAATGCGTCCTCCTCGTGCGGGCCTTCGATCGGGACGCCGTAGTGGGTCGCGAGCGCCTTCGCGCCGCCGCAATGGTCGAGATGGCCGTGCGTGAGCAGCACCTTTTCGACGCTCACGTTCAGACGCTCGATTTCGCCGATGATCCGCGCGACATCGCCCCCCGGATCGACGACGGCGGCGCGTTGCGTCGTTTCGCACACGACGATCGAACAGTTCTGCTGGAAAGGCGTCACGGGAATGAGGATGACTTTCATTGGCTACAAGCGACGCGTAAAAATGTCCATTGTACCGGGGTCGGAACGGGCCGCCGAAAGCGCCCTCCGCGCGCGAAAAAGCATCAAAAACCGGCAATTCTTACGTTCATAGCGAAAATCAATGACAAATTGTGTCGTTGGGGGTGGTTGACTAATGTTTCTGCGTATAATGGCATCACTTATGCATGGAAACTACCATGCAGTCATTAGGTGATTGGTCAGCGCATAGCGCGTTTTTACAATCACCATCAGTACGCTGTTGGGGGCCAAAAGCCTCGTAACTGCAACTCAAGCATCGATTGCATTCGATGTACACGTCTTGTCCAGCCAGATGCGATGCATCTGCCGACGGCCTTAGCTGCCGTGACGCTGGATGGGGCCTACGCCGCCGTTCCTGCGCAGTTCAGCGCGCAAGAACGTGATGCCACGTTCGATGGCGGCATGTGGGGTCTGGTCAGGCTGCCGGGGACAGGTTGCGCCAGACGTGAAAATTAACCGGGCGTTTGCGGCGAGGTACGTCGCACCCGAGCATCGGCTCGCCGTTCGTTTGAGCGAATGGCGTGCTGCTTTGCGCGGAAAAGCCTTGAGCTGCCTGCTGCGCGCGTTTTTCGCGGCGCGGGGAGGCGGCTCTGCAACCGTTGATACACGTCTATGAATGCTCGACTTACTCGACATATCGGGAGTCTGTTTGCCGTCGGGGCACTGGCCGGCTGTGCTGCGCCGGGTTCCAGCGACCTCGCCGCCAATCCGAATTCAGGCAACAACTTCCTTAGCACGGGCAATGCCCGGCCTGTGGCGCCGCTTGCCTACGACTCGAAACTGAACACCGTGCCGGACGCCAAGCCGGACGCGCCGTCGCTCGCCGACGCCGAACCGATCACGAGCGGTCCGAACATCGGCGACTTCGAGCAGCAGGGTCGCGCTTCGTGGTACGGCAAGCCGTTCCACGGCCGCAAGACCGCAAGCGGCGAGCGTTACAACATGCATGCGCTCACCGCGGCGCACCGTACGCTGCCGCTGGCTTCCTGGGTGCGCGTGACGAATACGGCCAACCACAAGACGGTCGTCGTGAAGATCAACGACCGTGGCCCTTATGCGCGCGGCCGCGTGATCGATCTGTCGTATGCGGCGGCTGCCGCGCTCGGCATGCGCGGCGCCGGTACGGAAAAGGTGAAGATCGAAGGCCTGACTCAAAAGGAAGCGCGCGTCGCACGCGAGCAGTACGCCTCCGACGACGCAACGAACTGACCCGCCTCTGAATCCTCTACCCGCCACATGAAAACGGGCCGTTTCGACGGCCCGTTTTCTATTCCTCCTCCGGCTTGCTCAGACGCAGCGCCCTGGCATACAGCGTATTGCGCGATGCGCCGGTCAGGCTGGCGGCGAGCCGCGCCGCGCTGCTCACCGGCAGTTCTTCCAGCAGCGTCGCGAGGAGCGCATCGTGTGCGTCCTCCGCGTCCTCCTGCTCACGCGCGCCTTCGACCACCAGCACGAACTCGCCGCGCTGACGGTTCGCGTCTTCTGCGAGCCACGTTGGCCCTTCGGCCAGGGTGCACTGGTGCAGGCTCTCATGTAACTTCGTCAGTTCACGGGCGATGAGCAGTTGCCGCTCGCCGCCGAGCGTATCGGCCAGGGCCTGGACCGTTTCCACGATCCGGTGCGGCGCCTCGTAGAACACCAGCGCCGAGGGCCCGTGCACGAGCGTGCGAAGCTGCGCCGCGCGCTGCTTCGGCTTGGCCGCGAGAAAGCCGATGAACGTGAACGTGCCTGCCCACGACCCGGCCGCGCTCAGCGCGGTCGTGAGCGCGCTCGCGCCCGGCAGCGGGATGATCGGGAAGCCGGCCTCGCGCACCGCGTCGACGAGCTTCGCGCCCGGGTCCGAAATGCCCGGCGTGCCCGCATCCGATACGCACGCGATCCGCTCGCCGTTGCGCAGATGCCCGATCACGCGCTCGGCGGCGCTGCGCTCGTTGTGCTCGTGCACGGCGATCGACGGCTTCGAGATGCCGTAGCGCGCGAGCAGTTGCGCCGTGTTGCGCGTGTCCTCGGCGGCGACCCGGTCGACGAGCCCGAGCACGTGCAGCGCGCGCACCGTGATGTCCGCGACATTGCCGATCGGCGTCGCCACGATGTAGAGCGCGCCCGCCGGATAGTGCTGGCCCTGCGCGAGATCGGTGAATTGGGTCATGAAGGCGGACGTCGTATGAAGGACGACATTGTGCCATGCGCACCGCAGACAACTTTTACGGAGGAGCCTTGTCCAAAACGGTCGGCGACGCTTTCGAGGCGCGCGCGCTCGAATATCTGCAGCGGCAGCGCATGCGGATCGTTGCGCGCAATGTGACGTGCCGCGGCGGCGAGATCGATCTGGTCATGCGCGATCGCGACGGCGCGCTGGTTTTCGTGGAGGTGCGTGCGCGCAGGAGCCGCCGTTTCGCCGATGCCGCCGCGAGCGTCGGCGCGGCCAAGCGCGAGCGGCTTATACGCGCGGCCCACCACTATCTGAGCACGTGGCGCGGCGCCGTGCCGGCGTGCCGCTTCGACGTCGTCGCGTTCGATGCGGGGCGTATCGTATGGCTGCCGGACGCATTTCGCGCCGACGATACGTGAGCCTGCATCGCCGCTGACCGATGGCGACGGCGGCCGTGATTGTGCATGCGGTAAACTGCGCGGAGCCTGAACTTCGTGCCGGCCGCGAGCGCTCTTTCGCGCAAAGCTCACGCGTCGCACGCAACGAACCCCGCGCACGGCGCGGTCAAACTCAAGAGTCGATGTCAGTCGAACGCATTCAACAGCATTTCCGCGATAGCGCGGCGGTCAAACTCGAAGCACTCGAAACGCTGGCGGTCTCGATTGCGGCCGCCGTCGACGCGCTCTTCGGCGCGGTGGCCAACGGCTCCAAGATTCTCGCGTGCGGCAACGGCGGTTCCGCTGCCGGCGCGCAGCATTTCGCCTCGCAACTGATCGGCCGCTTCGAGCGGGAACGTCCGGGCCTGCCCGCGATCGCGCTGACAACAGATTCGTCGATCCTCACCGCCGTCGGCAACGACTATGCGTTCGAGGAGATCTTCTCGAAGCAGGTCCGCGCGCTCGGCCAGGCGGGCGACGTGCTGCTTGCGATCAGTACGTCGGGCAATTCGGTGAACGTGCTCGCGGCGATCCAGGAAGCACACGAGCGCGAAATGATCGTGATCGCGCTGACCGGCATGGGCGGCGGCGTGATCGGCGAAATGCTCGCGGACACCGACATCCATATCTGCGTGCCGTCGGAGCGTGCGGTGCGCATTCAGGAAGTGCATCTATTAACCATTCATTGCCTGTGTGACGGCATCGACGCGATGCTGCTGGGCGAAGACTGATCAACAAGGGGAACGGATTTGATGATGAAGACACGCGTCAAGGCGACGCTTGCGCGCGCTACGCTGATGGCGAGCCTGTTGTCGGGCGTCGTGCTGACGCTGCAGGGTTGTCCGCTGCTCGTGGTCGGCGGCGTGGGGGCCGGGACGCTCGTCGCGACCGACCGGCGCACGCTCGGCGCGCAGACCGAGGACCGCGAGATCCAGGTGAAGGCGAGTGCGCAGATCAACGAGAACCTGCCCGACCAGGCGCACGTCAACGTGACCGTGTTCAACCGGCGCGTGCTGCTCACCGGTGAAGTGCCCAACGATGCGTCGAAGCAGAAGGCCGAGGAGGTCGTGCGCGGCATCAACAACGTGAACAGCATCGTCAACGAGCTGACCGTGCAGGGCGCGAGCTCGATTTCGTCGCGGGCCAACGACTCGTATCTCGAAGGGCGCGTGAAGACCGCGATGGTCGGCGAGAAGGATCTGTCGGCGAATTATTACAAGGTGGTGTGCGAGCGGGGCACCATCTATCTGATGGGACTCGTCACGCCCGACGAAGGCGCGCACGGCGCCGATGTCGCCGCGCGCGTGCCGGGCGTGGAGCAGGTCGTGAAGGTGTATCAGTACATCAAGCCGGAAGAGGCGCAGGCGCTGGCCGCGGCTGCCGCCTCGGGCGCGAGCGAGGCGGCTCCGGCTTCGGGCGCGCCGGCAGGTGCCGAGGCGACGGTGGGCGCTGTGCCGGATTCGTCGGTGAGCGCGAAGCCGCTGGATCAGCAGGCGCCCGCGCCCGTGAAGAACTCGGACGTGCATCCGGGCAACCCGTCGAAGCCGGCAGCGAAATGATGCGCTTGCGTGTGGTGATGGGCGCGGGGCTTGCGGGCCTCGCGCTTCTCGGCGTGGGCGTGCGTGCCGCCGAACAGCCCGGTTCGGCCGCCGACGCGATGTCGATTGCCCGCAAGAACGCGTGCATGGGATGCCATGCGGTGGACCGCAAGCTCGTCGGGCCGTCGTTTCAGCAGATCGCGGAGAAGTACAAGGGCGATGCGCAGGCGCCGGCCAAGCTGGCGCTGAAGGTGAAGAATGGCGGCGCGGGCGTGTGGGGCGCGATCCCGATGCCGTCGCATCCCGCGATGAACAGCACCGATATCCAGACGGTGGTCACCTGGGTGCTGGCGGGCGCGCCGTCGAAGTAACGTGCGGTTTTATGGGTCCGGACCGCTTGTCAGACTGTGGCCGGGCTGTGCTAAAATCGAGGTTCGTTGGGGGGGTAGCTCAGCTGGGAGAGCGTCGCGTTCGCAATGCGAAGGTCGGGAGTTCGATCCTCCTCCTCTCCACCACGAATCTCATGAAACAGCGCACTACATCGGAAGATGTAGTGCGCTGTTTGCATATGGGCCCCGGCAAATCCGCGCGGAGCCCGGCCGCGAATCTCGCCACTCGACTCGACGCTTTCAATCGCGATTCAGGCAATCATGCCGCAACCGCCAAAGTCAAACACCCTGCGCGCGCAAAAAAAAACCGCTCAACACCAGAAGGCGATGAGCGGACAAGATCGGAGAGTTACAACGACTACATGCGCATACATGGGGCTACGCATGAGAAAGAGCATACGTGGCCGGCCAGAGCCTCCGTATACGAAAACTCCGAAAAACCAGACCACGCCGATTTCCCTGGCGCCCATTTCGTCCTCCATCCTGCGAACCCGTCGACGTCCGCTCACGGCCCGCTTCGCTTGTCAGCCTTGACCCCACTCCGTACACTCGCGCCTGTTTCCAAGACAAGCGCGCCGCAATGACGGCGCATCGACGCCCGAAGGAGAGCCGCCCATGTCCGATCCCTATTTTCCGCGCTGGCGCATCCAGCCGAGCGCCGACGCCGGCCGCGTCGTCGCCCCCGACGAACGGCTGCCCTGGCCGCAAATGTTCGCGATGGGGATCCAGCACGTCGTCGCCATGTTCGGTTCCACCGTGCTCGCGCCGCTGCTCATGGGCTTCGATCCGAATCTCTGTATCTTCATGTCGGGCATCGGCACGCTGCTCTTCTTCGTGCTGGTCGGCGGTCGCGTGCCGAGCTATCTCGGCTCGAGCTTCGCGTTCATCGGCCTCGTCATCGCGGTGACGGGCTACGGCGGCCACGGCCCGAACCTGAATGTTCCGGTGGCGCTCGGCGGGATCATCGCGTGCGGCGTGGTGTACGCGATCATCGGCGCAATCGTCGCGGCGATCGGTACGAAGTGGATCGAGACGCTGATGCCGCCCGTCGTCACCGGTGCGATCGTCGCGGTGATCGGGCTGAACCTCGCGCCGATCGCCGTAAAGGGCGTGAGCAGCAGCAACTTCGATTCGTGGATGGCGCTCGTGACCGTGTTGTGCGTGGGCGGCGTGGCCGTGTTCGCGCGCGGCATGGCGCAGCGTCTCCTGATCCTGATCGGCCTCGCGATCGCCTACGTGATCTACGCGGTGCTGACGAACGGCGCGGGCCTCGGCGGCAAGCCGATCGACTTTTCGATCGTCGCCAACGCCGCGTGGTTCGGTATGCCGCACTTCACGGCGCCGGCGTTCGACGGCCAGGCGATGACGCTCCTCGCGCCCGTCGCGATCATCCTCGTCGCGGAGAATCTCGGCCACATCAAGGCGGTCGGCGCGATGACGGGGCAGAGCCTCGACCGCTACATCGGCCGCGCGTTCATCGGCGACGGGCTCGCCACCATCGCCTCGGGCTTCGCCGGCGGCACGGGCGTGACGACCTACGCGGAAAACATCGGCGTGATGGCCGTGACGAAGATCTACTCGACGCTCGTCTTCGTCATCGCCGCGCTGATCGCGATCGTGCTCGGCTTCTCGCCGAAATTCGGCGCGGTGATCCAGACGATTCCGGGACCGGTGCTCGGCGGCGTGTCGATCGTCGTGTTCGGCCTGATCGCGGTGACGGGCGCGCGCATCTGGGTGGTCAACAAGGTCGATTTCTCGGACAACCGCAACCTGATCGTCGCCGCGGTGACGCTCGTGCTGGGCGCGGGCGACTTCACGCTGAAGGTCGGCGGCTTCGCGCTCGGCGGCATCGGCACCGCCACCTTCGGCGCGATCATCCTCTACGCGCTGTTGCGCCGGCGCGGTTCCGGCGTCGTCTGAACGCGGCCGCCACACATCGACGTACAGCGCCGCGAAGCGCGGGGAAGCTAGGCATTCGCCCCGCGCTTTCGGTTCACGATCGCCGTCTCCGACAGGTCGATCTCCCGCATCAGCTTGTTGAGCGTCTCGTCGTTGATCGTCTGGTCGGAGCGCAGCTTCAGCAGCGCCGCGCGCTCGGCCCTGAGCGCCACCATCCGCAGTTTCGTTTCCACGATCTCGGCTTGCCGCGCGGCCGTGCGCGGCGCCTCGTCGTCGCCGAGCACCTGCAGACGACGCCGGTACAGGCTCATCACGCGCGCGGTGCTGTCCGCGCAGCGGGCCGATGCCGCTTCGTCCATCTCGTCGGCCAGCCGCTCGTGCTCGTCGTCGATCGCGCGGATCGCCGCCTGCGCCGCCTGACGCCGCGCGACCCGCTCCTCGGCGGCATGCGGGTTGCGATTGCGCTCGATGCCGGCGAGCAGGATCGGCAGGCCCACCACGGCGATCAGCAGCGACACGAGGATCGCCCCGGACGCGATGAAGATCGCGAGATCGCGGCCGGGCAGCGGCGTGCCGTCGGTCAGCGTGACGGGCAGTGACAGCACGCCCGCGAGCGTTACCGCGCCGCGCACGCCGCCGATGGTCGTCATCGCGATCGCGCGGGCGCCGGGCGCGGCGCTTTCCATGCCCCGCTTCGCGGCCCCGCGGGCGGCGAACCAGCGCAGCAGCCACACCCACACGAATCGCAGCGCATACAGCGCCACCATGACGGCCATCACATAGCCGAGCAGCAGGCCCACCTGCTGGTTGCCGTCGCGGTGCGCCTCGATCAGCGCGCGCCCGATGATGTGCGGAAACTGCAGCCCGAGCAGGATGAACACCATGCCGTTGAACACGAATTCGATCATCGTCCACGTGCTCGTCATGCGGATGCGCACGACGGTCGGAATGCCTTCGCGCAGGCTCTGGATGTTCATCACCATGCCCGCCGACACTGCCGCCAGGATGCCCGAGCAGCCGAAATGCTCGGCGATCGCGTAGGCGGCGAACGGGATCAGCAACGTGAGGACCACGCCGGCGGCGGGGTCGTCGTCTTCGGAAAACCTGAGCAGGCGCGCGGGCAGCTCGGTCGCGATCCAGCTGATCGCCGCGCCGATCACGAGGCCGCCCGCCGCGATCACGACGAAGCTCACCGTCGCGTCGCGCAATGAAAAGACGCCGGTGAGCGCCGCGGCGATCGCGAACTTCAGCGCGACGAGGCCCGACGCGTCGTTCATCAGCGCCTCGCCTTCGAGGATGTGCATGAGGTGCGCAGGGATCCGCCCGCGGCCCACGATGCCGCTCAGCGCGACGGCATCGGTCGGCGAGAGCACCGCCGCGAGCGCGAAGGCGACGGGCAGCGGCATGCCGGGAATCAGCGCGTGCAGGAAGTAGCCGACCACCCCGACTGTGATGAAGACGAGCCCGAGCGCGAGCATGAGGATCGCGCGGCGCTGCATGAACAGTTCGCGCTTCGGGATGCGCCAGCCGTCCGCGAACAGCAGCGGCGGGATGAACAGCAGCATGAACAGTTCGGGGTCGAACGTGACGTGCAGCCCGAAGCCCGGCCACGCGAGCACCGCGCCGATCGCGATCTGGATGAGCGGCAGCGGAAGCTTGAACGGCAAAAGACTCAGGCCGAAGCCCGAGAGCGCGACGGCGAGCAGCAGGATCAGGACGGTAAAGACAATTTCCATTTGTTCGGAAAACAGCACGACGCGCACATGGAAATCCGACCGCGCGGCGTCTAGGGTTGATTTGAGGATCAGCCGCAGTTTAGCTTGCGCGCGGCATTCGGGCAGATTACGCGCGGACGATGCACCGAGATGGTGCGCGCCGCACAAGCGATCGCGCGGCAGGAGCGTTCTGTCGGTGCATCGGCCCTGTAAAGCATCGACAGACGCGGCCGGGAAACGCGAGCACGGAGCTTGCTTTATCGACTGTCACGGGACGCGAGAGATTCCCGGCGAGATCAAAGAGGGCTGTTCAAATGAAAACGGAATCGTTCGGTTCGGGCGCGCGTTGCGGCGCTGCCCCGTATGTCGGCGCGGGTATCGGGGAACGGATTTGCACGAGGCTTCGAAAGGCGATATGGACGGTGCTCCGGGTCCGTATGCAGGCGAGGATGCAAAGATGGTGATCGCGAACCCCGA
>Ga0163162_10007909_pt1 | contig 10361 bp, 8 predicted proteins | sample S55metaG_FD_115310 | JGI IMG/M metagenome (GOLD analysis project Ga0163162, IMG submission 115310) | Switchgrass rhizosphere microbial communities from Kellogg Biological Station, Michigan, USA - S5-5 metaG | ecosystem: Host-associated > Plants > Roots > Rhizosphere > Soil | place: USA: Michigan...
CATTTTGTTGGCGTGGTGGTCCAGGTCACTTCCAGCCCGCTGGTGATGGTGTCCGCGCCTTTACCGGTACCAAAGCTGTTCTTCCAGCCAAAGCCTTGCTGTTCGAGACCAGCGGCTTCGGGCTCGGCACCGACATTGTCGGCAGGTCCGGCGCCGTGGGTTTTACCGAACGCGTGGCCGCCAGCGATCAGCGCCACGGTTTCTTCGTCGTTCATCGCCATGCGGGCGAAGGTTTCACGGATGTCCGTGCCTGCAGCGACAGGATCCGGATTGCCTTCAGGGCCCTCGGGGTTGACGTAGATGAGGCCCATTTGCACGGCGGCGAGTGGGTTTTCCAGATTTCGGCCCTGCTCGGTGCGGCTCTCCTCGTTTTTCCCAGGCTCAGCAACCAGCGGACCTTCGCCGGGCTCTTGCATAGGCTGGTTTTCTTTGCCGTAGCGGATATCGCCGCCCAGCCATTTGTTTTCGGAGCCCCAGTAAACGTCTTCGTCCGGTTCCCAAACGTCCGGACGACCACCGGAGAAACCAAAGGTCTTGAAGCCCATCGACTCCAGCGCCACATTGCCGGTCAGCACGATCAGGTCAGCCCAGGAAATGTTGCGCCCATATTTTTGCTTGATCGGCCAGAGCAACCGTCGTGCCTTGTCGAGGCTGACGTTATCCGGCCAGCTGTTGAGCGGTGCAAAGCGTTGCTGACCGGAGCCAGCGCCACCCCGGCCGTCACCGGTGCGATAGGTGCCGGCGGCGTGCCAGGCCATGCGAATGAAGAGTGGCCCATAGTGACCAAAGTCCGCTGGCCACCAGTCTTGCGAATCGGTCATCAACGCCGTGAGGTCTCGTTTGACCGCTGCAAAGTCCAGTTTTTTGTACGCTTCGGTGTAGTTGAAACCCTCGTCCGAGGGATCGGACAGAGACGAATGCTGGTGCAGGATGTTCAGGTTCAGTTGGTTCGGCCACCAATCGCGGTTCTTCGTGCCACCACCGGCGGCGTGGTTAAACGGGCATTTCGATTCATTTGCCATGTGCGAGCTACCTTTGGTCGTGTTCATCCGGGCTACCCGGCCCGTTGTGGGCTCGAAATAGCGACGAGCGAAAGCAATGACACAGGCTGCTGGGCCAGCAGTTCGATTCACTGATTGTTTTGATTACACGGGCATCGGTACAGCGCAGAACGAGGTGCAATCACGGTGGCCCACGGCAGGCTTAGTCATGTTTCTGACTCATTCCTGTCTCCTTATCAGCTCAAAACCGGCCGGCTCACGCCAGCGCTGGGATAAGGTTAGACGCCTATCTGCAAGTCAGCTAATAGGTGGAGTATTCGGGGCTGATAGGCAAAAGCTTTTATTGGAGCCTTTGAGATTGTCTGGGTTTAGAGGCCCTTGGAAGGAGACGGATCTATTGATAAACAAAAAATCCATCCCCTCATTTTTACTTAGCCCTGCGGCACCACCCGAGCTTCGTTTCCAGTGCCTTCGATATAAACGTTCATGCCTTTGTTCAGTCCAGGATTGATCGGCTGGGTCACCGACACCAGCACACCACTTTTTGTGCGCACGATGATCTGTTGAGCTTCCTGAGGCTGGTCATACTTTTTCTTCTCCGCGTAGTTGCCGCCTGCCGCACCCGCGAGCGCGCCGGCCACCATCGCCACGTCCCGTCCTGTGCCATGCCCGATCAAACTGCCAAGGCCGACACCGGCGATCCCGCCAAGAATGGCGCCGACACCACTGTCATGATTGGTTTGCATCTGCGTGAGGGTGATCTGCTCAATCTTGCCCGAGCGAATTTCCATTTCGCCCGCGCCTCCGCTCCCGGCTCCAACGGCGGCGCAGGCGCTAAGCACAAGACTCATCAGTGTGATCGTTATCCAGGAAACAGTGGTTTTCATCATTGAGCTCCAGCTTTCAGGAAGGGTTGTGTATCCAAACGCATCACCTCACGTTAGTGCAAAAAGCCTAGCACACGCTTTTAAGCCCATTGGTGGTCAGGAGTCCTGCCTTTTGTCGCTGTGCTTGAACCGGTTTTACGTTGAATTGATCTGATGTTTGTCACCCAGGAGCCCACGCCATGCAGCCCAAACCCTATGCGCGATACGACCTGACGCTGCTTTTGGTGTTTGTTTCAATCGTCGTGGTGCTGGGCTTTTCGCCGCACAGTCGGGTTGATTGGGCGCTGGAAAACCTGTTGGTGCTGTTGCTCGTGGGCACCTTGGTGGCGGCCTCTTACTGGTTTCGCTTGTCTGCGGTGTCCGTCACCCTGATTTTCGTTTTCCTGTGTATTCACGAATTGGGTTCTCACTACACCTACGCCGAAGTGCCCTACGACCGTTGGTGTGCGGACCTGGCCGGGTTCAGCCTCAACAAAGCCCTTGGCCTGCATCGCAACCATTTTGATCGGCTGGTCCATTTGAGCTACGGGTTGTTTTTGGTCTATCCCGTGCGAGAAGTGCTGCTGCGGCTGACCCCATTGCGGGGCTTTTGGCTGCTGTTCGTGGCGATGAACATCATGCTGTCGACGTCGGCCATCTACGAATTGGTGGAGTGGATTGGCGGGGCCTATCTGGGCGACGACACGTCCCGCGCCTTCATTGGTGCTCAAAACGATCCGTGGGATTCACAGAAAGACATGGCGCTGGCGGTGACCGGCGCCATTGTCAGTTTGCTGGTGATGTTCCTTTTCAAGGTAAAGAAACAGCGTTCAAGTCACCCGATCAAGGCGCCCCAAACAGCATCGTCCAATACACCCCTTCATCACTGCGGGCATCTGCCGCATAACCCGCGCCGACCTGAGTAAACATCGGGTTCATCAGATTCGCGCAATGCCCGGGACTGGCCAGCCATCCTGACATCGCCTTGCTCGGTGAACTTTGCCCGGCGGCGATGTTTTCACCGGTCTGCCTGCCGCGAAAGCCGGCGGCCCGCGCTCGATCGGCGGGCATATCACCGTCGGGGTCACGGTGCGCAAAGTAGTTGCCGTAGGCCATGGCCTTGCTGTGCCCTTGGGCGGCGGCGCCCAGGGCGGTGTTCCAGCTCAGCGGCCGTGCGGCGGGGAAGCGCTGAGCGCCACACATCCGCGGTTTGGCCCGTGCCGCGTTGACTTGTGCCAACAGTGCCTTGCCGACGGTTCGCGAGTCGCCGACCTGACGGTCGAGTACCGGTTGCGCCAGCACCACTTGCCATTGCGATCGGCTGCGACTGACGCCGATGTCCGCGTACTGGCCATCCAGCAGCGCCCCGCAGTAATCGTCTTGCAACCTGTCAAAGGCTTCATCGGCATCCTGCGCACCGACCACCCGAATGCTTCGAACCGTCACCGCCGAATAGCCGGAAGCCTTCAGCCGATCGCGCAAACCACCGCCATAGCCGATGGGCAGCGCCAGGTTCGAGTTCAGCGCCAGCGGCGCCAGGCGTTGTGCCGGGCGCCTGTCGCAACGTTGCGGATGGGCACGGTAATCGTTGATCGCGGCCACCAGTTGGCGTTCGCCGCTGGCATGGGCAGGGGTGGCCAATAGAGCAAGCACAGGTAAACAACACAGCGAGGCGCAGCGCAAGGCGAGGACGGTGGGGTGCATGGGGCGGACAGCTCTGAGGAGATAATGACGAAAATGAGAATTTACGGCGCCTGTAAGACTGGCGACTGAACACTAGGTTCAGGAGGGAAGGGGGCAGAAAAGCGCGTTTTACCTACCGCATGTCGAAAAAGGTCAAAAGTACCGAGCCACTGTTAAACAAGTGGCTGCAGCGGTCGATAGCATTTTCACAAAACCGACGAGCCAACAGAGGGCTGCACTGTGTCGATAAAACTGCGATTACTGTTGTTGATTGGCACCAGCTTGCTCACCGCGCTGATCGTGAGTCTGGTCAGTTACGTAGGTAACACGCAGATGGCCGAAGCGGTGAATGAGAGCGAGGTCAGCATGACCGCGCTGCGCAATCACCTCGAAGCCGACATGATGCATGACGCCCTGCGCGCCGATGTGTTGTCGGCGATGCTGGTCGGCCTGGGCAAAAGCACCAGCAGCAAGGTCGAGGTGCACAGTTCAATCGAAGAACACACGACGCATTTTCGCGAAGTGCTGGGTGAAAACCTCAAGTTGCCGGTCAACGACACCCTCAAGGTTGCCCTGAACAAGGTCAAGCCGAGTCTGGACACCTACATCGCTGCGGCAGAGCGCATCGTTGGCCTGGCATTGGAAAACCCCGAAGCCGCGCAGAAAGAACTGGGCACCTTCAATGCCGCGTTCAGCCAACTGGAAGATCAGATGGCGGCCCTCAGCGAGCTGATCGAAACCAACACGCAACAGACCAGCCAAAATACCCAGCAAGCGATCCAGAGCGCCAACTTCACCCTCGGCGTCGTGCTCATCGCCAGCCTGGTGTTGCTGCTCATTCAGGGACGCTGGGTGATGCTGAGCATCATGGGGCCTTTGCAGACCGCCAATCGCATCGCCATCAGCATCGCCCATGGCAACCTCAGCGAACCGATTGTCGAGCCGACGCAAAAAGACGAAGCCAGCACCCTGATTCGCAGCCTCGCCACGATGCAACGCGACTTGCGCGGCATGATCGAAGTGGTGCGCAGCAACGCTCACGGCGTGAGTGGCATGAGCGATCAATTGAGCAGCGGTTGCCATCAGGTCGCCGACAGCAGCCAGCAGCAAAGCGCCGCCGCCAGCACCATGGCCGCCGCCGCAAGCGAAATGACCGCGAGCATCGAGGAAATCACCCGCCACGCCGAACGCGCGCTGGACATGGCCAATCAGGCTGAATCACTGGCCAAAGATGGTGGTCGGGTGATCCATCAGGTCGTCGCAGACATGGACGGCATCGCCCGTTCCGCGCAGCAATCGGCCCAGGTGATTCGCACGCTGGACAAGGAGTCCGAAGGGATTTTCAGCATCATTCAGGTGATCAAGGGCATCGCCGACCAGACCAACCTGCTGGCCTTGAACGCCGCCATCGAGGCGGCGCGCGCCGGTGAGCAGGGCCGTGGTTTTGCCGTGGTCGCCGACGAAGTGCGCAGCCTCGCCGGACGCACCAGCGCCTCCACCCAGGAAATTGCCAGCATGGTCTCGCGCATCCAGCAAAGCACCCGCGAGGCGGTGACCAGCATGGAGGCGGGCGTGGCACAGGTGGACAAAGGCATGGCCGTGACGGCCGACGTTGAGCGCGCCATCCGTGAAATCCTCAGTGCGACGCTGAGTACCACGCAACTGGTCAACGACATTACCCGCACCATCGGCGAGCAAAGCCTGGCCAGCAACGAAATTGCCCATCAGGTGGACATGATCGCCGGTATGTCGGAGGGCAACAGCAAGGTCATCGGCCAGACCGCCTCGACTACCGATGAACTGTCGAGCCTGGCGGGCAAACTGTCGCAATCGGTGGATCGGTTTCGGCTCTGACAGCATCTGGTCGTTACGTCTTCCCGCTCCCACGCTTTTGCGTGGAAGCGGGAGGAGAGGTTCTTAGATAAGTTCACCGCAGAAAATATCGTGATTGCCATCGGCCGGGCTATCGCGCACCACCAGCGAGTAATGGCCGGAGCGCAGCGTTTCGTATGGCAGAGGCACAGTCTTCTGGAGTTGGATTCCCTCTGTTTCGTTGAAGTTGTCAGTCACTACCTGGTTGAGTGAATAGGCCGGTTTCGGCTCATGCCGGGCACAGCTTCCCGAGTAGACATAGGTATACAAGTGCGCCGGAACTAAAGTGCCATCGGGTACACCACCCACGAACAATGAGAGTTCCGTCTCACCAGTGTTCAAGGGGGTTAGAACGGCCTGAGCGATATGTCCGGCATTGTAAGTAGTTGCGTTCAAGGGAACGGCGTCGATCTGCTGCGGGGTTGCTACAGCCACCGAGATGCAGCCTGCCGCTACCATCAACGCCAGCGAAGATACGATTTTCATCGTAAAGCCTCCTGCCTTACAAAGGCGTGCTGAAGTGAGCCCCCTATAAATTTTAGTCGCCTATACACATCCATGTGTTCTTCAGACGTTCGGGCCTCTGATGTTTTAGAGGTACTTATCCGTCACCGCGCCTTCCGAAGCACTGGACACGGTCTTCGCATATTTGGCCAGCACCCCGCGTTTGTACTTGGATTCCGGGCGGACCCAGCGGGTCTTGCGCTCGGCCAATACCGCGTCGGTCACGTCGACGGTGATCTGCCGGGTTTCGGCGTCGATGGTGATCCGGTCGCCGTCTTCAATCAGCGCGATTGGCCCGCCTTCAAACGCTTCCGGTGTGATATGCCCGACCACAAAACCGTGCGAGCCGCCGGAAAAACGGCCATCGGTAATCAGCGCGACGTCCTTGCCCAATCCCTTGCCCATCACCGCAGACGTGGGCGAAAGCATTTCGCGCATGCCCGGGCCACCTTTTGGCCCTTCGTAACGGATCACGATGACGTCGCCGGCCTTGACCTCCCCATTGAGGATGCCGGCCAGCGCACCTTCTTCACCGTGATAGACGCGGGCCGTCCCTTCAAAGCGCAGGCCTTCCTTGCCGGTGATCTTGGCCACGGCGCCGGTGGGCGAGAGGTTGCCGTGCAGGATCACCAGGTGCGAGTCCTTTTTGATCGGTTTGTCGAAGGGCAGAATCACGTCCTGGCCTTCGGGGTAGTCGGCAACGTTTTCGAGGTTTTCCGCCAGGGTCTTGCCTGTCACCGTCAGCACGTCGCCGTGCAGCATGCCGGCGGCGAGCATGCGTTTCATCAGTGGCTGGATGCCGCCAATGGCGACCAGTTCGCTCATCATGTATTTGCCGCTGGGGCGCAGGTCCGCCACCACCGGGGACACCTTGCCCAGCTCGACGAAGTCGTCCAGCGTCAGTTCGACATCCACGGCATTGGCCATGGCCAACAGGTGCAGCACGGCATTGGTCGAGCCGGCGAGGGCGATGACCACGCGGATCGCATTTTCAAAGGCTTTGCGGGTCATGATGTCGCGCGGCTTGAGGTCCAGCTTGAGCAATTCCATGACCTGCTGACCGGCGCGAAAGCTGTCTGACGCCTTGTCGATGCCGACCGCTTCCTGGGAGCTGGAACCGGGCAGGCTCATACCGAGCGCTTCAATGGCCGACGCCATGGTGTTGGCCGTGTACATGCCGCCGCAGGAGCCGGGGCCGGGGATCGCCACTTCTTCAATCTGCTTGACCTGAATCTCGCTGATATCGCCCCGTGCGTGCTGACCCACGGCCTCGAACACCGAAATGATGTCGGTGTGGCCGGCGCCCGGGCGAATGGTGCCGCCATAGACGAAAATCGACGGCCGATTCAGCCGCGCCATGCCAATCAGGCAGCCCGGCATGTTCTTGTCGCAACCGCCGACGGTCACCAGGCCGTCAAAGCCCTCACAACCGACCACCACCTCAATCGAATCGGCGATCACCTCGCGCGACACCAACGAATACTTCATGCCTTCGGTGCCGTTGGCGATGCCGTCGGAAATGGTGATGGTGTTGAAAATGACGCCTTTGGCACCGGCAGCGTTCGCGCCTTTTTCGGCTTCCAGGGCGAGTTTGTCGATGTGCATGTTGCACGGCGTGACCATCGCCCAGGTGGAGGCGATGCCGATTTGAGGCTTCTTGAAATCTTCATCGGTAAAACCCACGGCGCGCAGCATGGCGCGTGCGGGCGCGGCTTCGACGCCGTCGATGACTTCGGAAGAGTATTTGCGCAGATCGTCTTTGTCGCTCATGGCGTTGGCTCACATCAGCAGACCGTATCGGCAAGGATTGAAGTCTAGACCCGGCTGCCGCAAAAATCAGTCCACCGTTGCACACACCTCACGCACACATTCGCGCAACCACCGATGCGCCGAGTCCGCATCCATTCGCGGGTGCCAGAGCATGGAAACCGTGATCGCTGGAGTCATCACCGGCAGCGGGAAACTGTGCAGTCCGGCGCGCAGGTTTTGCGTGTGCCGTTCGGGTACGGCAGCGATCAGATCCGAGGCGCGGGCCAGGGCCAGCGCGGCGGAAAACCCGCCGACGATGGTGACGATGTCTCGCTCAAGCCCCAGTGATTTCAAGGCGTCATCCATCGGCCCTTTATCCCGCCCGCGTCGCGAAACCAGAATGTGCCGGCCGGACGCGTAACGGGCGGGGGTGATCTCGCCCTCGCTCAACCCGTGCCCGACGCGTACCACTCCGATGAAGCGATCCTGAAACAACGCGCGGGTGCGCACTTCGGGGCTGGTGGTGTCGTCCACCACGCCGGTTTCCAGATCGACGGTTCCGTCGCGCAGCAGCGTGCGGTCCTGATTGAGTTTCTGCACAAAATGCAGACGCACGCCGGGTGCTTGCTCGCTGATGCGGGCGATAAGAGCCGGCCCGAAGTTCTCGACGAAGCCATCGCTGGTGCGCAGGGTGAATGTGCGCACCAGGTGTTTGAGGTCGAGTTGCTCGGCAGGGCGCAGCACCGCCTCGGCGTGCAGCACCAGTTGACTCACCTGTTCGCGCAGTTCGAGTGCGCGGGGTGTCGGCACCAGGCCGCGTCCGGCGCGCACCAATAACGGGTCGCCAGTGGTTTCACGCAATCGCGCCAACGCACGGCTCATGGCCGATGGACTCAGGCGCAAGCGTCGGGCGGCGCCCGCGACGCTGCCTTCGGTGAGCAGGGCATCGAGGGTAATCAGCAGGTTCAGATCAGGAGTAGTCATGGGGTGAACGCTAGCACGACTTTGCAGTGATGTGGCGTTGCGTGCAGGTATCAAGTGCAAGCCGTGCGTCTTCCGCCATGCCACGTCCGGCCATACGCTGGAGACCAACTTTTGATTCAGTGGCCAGGCAATGAAACTCATCACGCAATCAGGATCGGCCCGTTGGGCACTCGCCAGTCTTTCGCTGTCGATGTTGATGCCTTCACTCGACACCAGCATCGCCAATGCCGGATTACCGACATTGGCTCATGCCTTTGACGCAACGTTTGCGCAGGTCCAGTGGATTGTGCTGGCGTACTTGTTGGCGATCACGACATTGATCGTCAGCACCGGACGACTCGGTGACCTTGTCGGGCGCAAGCGCTTGCTGTTGAGCGGGATCGCGATTTTTACCCTGGCCTCGCTCGCCTGCGGGCTCGCACCTTCATTGGGCTGGCTGGTCGCGGCCCGCGCGGTGCAAGGCCTCGGTGCAGCCGTCATGTTGGCGCTCACCGTGGCGTTTGTCGCGGACACGGTGCCGAAGGTGCAGACCGGCAGCGCCATGGGCTTGCTCGGCACGATGTCGGCGATCGGTACCACGCTCGGTCCGGCACTGGGGGGCATGTTGATTTGCGGGGTTGGCTGGCAGGCGATTTTTCTGGTCAATGTGCCGGTGGGCGTTTTGAATTTCGTGCTCGCCTATCGCTGTTTACCGGCGGATCGTTCAGTCGCCCGGCCAGGTGGTTTCGATTTGCCGGGGACGCTGCTGTTGGCGCTGACGCTCGGCGCGTATGCGCTGGCCATGACGGTGGGCGATTGGGGTTCGCTCAACCGGGTGTTGCTGCTGGTTGCGGTGATCGGTGCCGGGATGTTCCTGTTCGTCGAAGCGAAAGCGTCATCGCCCTTGATCAGGCTGGCGCTGTTCCAGGATCGCCGGTTGAGTGCGAGCCTGGCCATGAGCGTGCTGGTGTCGACGGTGATGATGGCGACGCTGGTGGTCGGGCCGTTTTATCTGTCGGGCACGCTGGGGCTGAAGGCGGCGCTGGTCGGGCTTACGTTGTCGGTCGGCCCGCTGGTGGCGGCGCTGGCCGGAGTGCCGGCCGGTCGTCTGGTGGACCGTTTTGGCGCGCAGCGCATGACGGTGTTTGGGCTGACATTCATGGCATTGGGTACGGGGGTGTTGTCGATTATGCCGATCGGTTTCGGCATTCCCGGCTATGTCGCGCCCATCGCAGTCATCACCGCCAGTTATGCGCTGTTTCAGGCGGCCAACAATACGTTGATCATGAGCGGTGTCAGTACCGATCAGCGGGGCGTGATCGCCGGGTTGCTCAGCCTGTCGCGCAATCTGGGGTTGATCACGGGCGCTTCGGTGATGGGCGCGGTGTTTGCAGGCAATGGCATGCGTGTCACGTTTGCGCTGGCGGCGGGGTTGATCGTGCTGGCGTTAGTCATCGCGTTGCCCGCTCGCAAACGCCAGCTCTCCGCTGCCTAAACAGCGCATCCACCGCAGTCCCCTGTAGGAGCCGAGCTTGCTCGCGATAGCGCAGTGTCAGTCGATACAAATGTTGACTGATACACCGCCATCGCGAGCAAGCTCGGCTCCTACAAGGGGACTGCGGTGGATGCGCTGTTTAGGCAGCGGAGTGCTGGCGTTTGCGGGCAGGCAATGCGATGACCAACGCCACAACGATCAACCCCGCCGCCAGCGCAACCGTGACAC
>Ga0163162_10007912_pt1 | contig 10360 bp, 5 predicted proteins | sample S55metaG_FD_115310 | JGI IMG/M metagenome (GOLD analysis project Ga0163162, IMG submission 115310) | Switchgrass rhizosphere microbial communities from Kellogg Biological Station, Michigan, USA - S5-5 metaG | ecosystem: Host-associated > Plants > Roots > Rhizosphere > Soil | place: USA: Michigan...
GCGCTGGCAGTATGCGCACCGGCACAAACGGTAAAGGTTGATATGACCGCCAGCCATGTTGCGAACACATTCAGTCCGCTGCGAGCTCTAGGCACAACCTTGGACCGCATCCCCAGCAACACGACGGACATCTTCTTTCGCCCGGACCAGATTAAGCAGATTCTCGAGGCTGGCTGGGGACCGATCACCTACCGCCAGAACACGGAGCTGTTTGTTCAGGCCTGGCATTGGAATCCAAAAGGAAAATGGAGTGATTCCAGCGGAAATGGTTATTTCGTCGGAGACCCGACGCCGACAAAAGAGATGATTCGCCATTCCTACGGTTATCAGTTGCCGCATCGTGGTGTCACCCGCAATAGTGGAGCGGAATTCGATGGCTACTCGCGGCTCGATGATGGCGACCTTAATACTTACTGGAAAAGCAATCCGTATCTGACCAAACCATTCACAGGCGAAGAAGATATCACCCACCCGCAGTGGATCGCCATCAAATTGCCGGATATACAGATTGTCACCGCCATACGTATCGCGTGGGCGGAGCCATACGCGCGGGTTTATAAAGTCCAGTATTGGTTTGGCACCGGCGATGCCATTGATGATCCGGAAAATGGAGAGTGGAAAGACTTTCCCACTGGGGCGATCAACGACGGAAAGGGTGGAACGGTAACACTTTCGCTCTCACCCGTTCCTGTTGCCGTCAAGTACGTGCGCGTGCTGATGACCGAATCTTCGAATACCTGCGATACCCACGGCAAGCAAGATCGCCGCAATTGCGTCGGCTACGCGATCAAGGAAGTTTATTTAGGGACGCTGAACAACAACTCATTCCACGACCTGCTCTTTCATGTACCGGGCCAGGAACAAACATTCACTTACAGTTCATCGATTGATCCCTGGCACCAGCCCTCGGACCTCTATGTGATGCCCGATCGCATGGAATCAGGAGACCAGGTTGGTCTCGATCTCTTCTACACCAGCGGACTCACGCGCGGACTGCCTGCCATGATTCCGGTGTCCATGTTATATGGGACACCGGAGGACGCAGCCGCGCAAGTCGCCTATTTGGAGAAGCGGGGCTATCCAATCTCCTACATCGAAATGGGTGAAGAGCCCGATGGACAATACTTTGCGCCGGAAGATTACGCAACCTTATATCTGCAATGGGCGACGGCGCTGCACAAGGTCGATCCGAATCTAAAACTCGGCGGGCCGGTATTTGAAGGAGTTAGTGAAGACATTAAATTCTGGCCCAATGAGAAGGGTGAAACTTCATGGTTCAAGCGCTTTCTCGCTTACTTGAAAGCCCACAACCGGCTCGCGGACCTCTCATTCATGTCGTACGAGCACTATCCTTATTATGATGGGACATGCAAGGGCCCCTGGAGCAATCTCTTCAAGGAACCGGAGATCCTCACGCACATCGTGCAAGTCTGGCGAGACGACGGATTGCCGGATGGCGTCCCCATGTTCAACACGGAAACCAACGCTCCCGGCGGAGACGCCGCCGTCGATGTCTTCGGAGCGCTCTGGCTTGGCGAGACATTCCCTGCTTTCTTAACCGCAGGAGGCAAGGCGTCCTACTACCATCACGCCATGCCGTACTCCACGCCGCATCCCGCGTGCTCGAACAGTTGGGGGACGTATCACATGTTCACCACCGACCGTAACTGGTTCATCAAACAACGCACATCGCAATTCTTCGCGACACAAATGTTGACGCAGGAGTGGGCACAGCCAGTTGATGCTGAACACCGGCTGTTTCACGCTTCGAGCGACATTCAAGACGCTCAGGGCCATGTTCTGGTGACCGTATACGCCGTGCTCCGTCCCGACGGGCAATGGTCGTTAATGATGATCAACAAGGACTACGACAATCCACACACGGTAAATATTGTGTTTCACGACGAGGATGCAAAAAAGGATCGGGCATTTGTCGGGCCGGTCGCAAGGATCACGTTTGGCAAAGAACAATACCAATGGCACTCTGCGCTGAGAGACGGCTATCCCGATCCAGACGGCCCGGCAGCGCAATCTTCTCTGCCGGCGGGGACCGATCACTTCACACTACCGGCGGCCTCAATGACAGTGTTGCGTGGACGTGTGGAGTAAGCACAAGAATTAGGTCGCGATTTTTGGTAAATAACAGTGCTCAGGTTTGGTCCAGGTACTTTTTCGCTTCCGCTAACTGAGTGCCTCACAACAACCTGAGGAACGCACCAGAACCTAGGGACGCGCAAACTTCGCATCATCTATGCGGACATTTTGCGTGACTTCGAGCAGATGGATGTCGAGGGTTCGATTAGGCCGAGTAATAACGACGTGCAGAGGAACCTGTACGCCGTCAAATATTTTGTAATCACCGTAGTCGATTTGGGTGGGATTCAGACCGAGGGGCGACGAGCCAAAACGCAGCTGTCGGAGCAACAGGCCCGTCTGCCGGTCGAAATACAACTCCAGGGGTGGGCCAGACGAGTTCGTGGCAAATAACAGTATCGCCTCGTGCTCACCAACTCTGTCTGTTCTTATGACCTTTAACTCCTGGAAGGTCTTTTTTACATTGATCGGGAATTGCAAATCGGCGTCCAGCTTCGCCCCTTCGATGTCCGCCTGAGGCATGTCGCGAACAGGGCCTGCCGGGGACCTGAGCCATCCGTTGTGACCATCAAATACCGTGGAGCTATCTCCCGCTGGCAAATGCACGATCATGGCCTGTCGTGACGGTGATTGGGAAAGGATTTCAATACGAAAGCCAGGCCCGACGCCGAAAGTAACCGTGCCGCTTTCGACGCGGCTCGAAACATTCTCGACCGCGGCGGCGCCTCCAACTGCTTGTATATACTTTTCGATCACATCGTTCGCCGATGGCAGATCGGTCCGACCCGTAGCCGCCGGGTTCGCTGCCAATCGCGCCTCGGAAACATACGGCGCTGTGCTGTCAACCATCGGTATACTCACGGGCTTTGCAGAACCGCGGTGACACGTGTAACAAGTAACCGCTCGTTCACCGTCAAATTGGTTGGCATTCACTGCGAACATCATCTGAATCATACGGCGGGCGGTTTTCTTCGACTGTTTGTCGTCCTTGTCGTAGGCATCGCGCACATGGCAGAACTCGCACTCGACACCCAACGATGCCGATATGAACTGCATCGCCGGAAGCAACTGGTCCGGAGGAACGTCCTTCAAAACTTGCAAGTTTTTAAACTTCGACTGCGCCGCCTTCTCTTGCGCGTTCACTGATGCATCTCGCAGCCCAAATCCGCAAAAGAGAAGCAGATAAATCCAGAACAGGTTCAGGCCTACAATACGTGCCGATCTGAGAACGCTTCTCCGATTGCTCATTCGGTGAACTGGTCCCCATGGACTGCTATTTTGTGGTCCGTGAAGTCGGTATGCATGGAAGGGATTGTATATTTCGGCATATGACAACTCACACAGTTGTGGTTTGAGACCTTGCAGATGCTGATCGCATGAGCTCGGTCTTTCGGGGCGCCGCTTGCTGGCGTATGGCAGCTCACGCAGACCTTATCGTAGAAGGCCGCATCTTGCACACGGGGTTTGTGGCTGTCGTGGCAGGCTATGCAGGTGAGTCGCACATCGCCATTGCCCCAGCATCGGCTTTGCTCCAAGCGGGAAGCAGGAAACCGTATGCTAAAGATCCCGGTTATGTCGTTGAGCCTGACATCGGCCGAGGTACGGTGACAGGCACCACAGAAATCCAGCGAGTCAATCGGACTAAGGCGCGCAGGATTGAAAATGAGCGTCGAACTGTTCGCATCATGTCCCAGGCTCATCTGCGCCACATGCTGCGCTCCCGGGCCATGGCATGCTTCACAGCTGACGCCCGGAATCAATCGTTCGGGACGAAACTGACCGTCGGTACTTGAGGCCGTGGAATGGCAGCCAAAGCACAATGGAGGCTCGTCCGGGGACATGCGCCGGCCGAGCGCAGTCTCGATGCGGTTCGGCTGAAACCGAGTCCTTCCGGTTGTGAGATCCAACCCGTTTAGAGCTTTGTAGTAGCTGACCCGGCTCTCAAAATAGATTCCGTTCTGCTGATACAGAAAAGTATCCCCGAACTGCCGGTCGCCAAATACCCAACTGACAGCCGCGGAGGCGGACTGCTGGCCGTTGCTGGCCGAATACTCCGCCCCGGTCGCCGTTCGCGAGAAAGAATAATCGTAGGACCCGATGCGAAAGTGCATTACCTGGGGAATATTTGCGAACGCATCTGCCGTTGCCGGTTTCACCGCACGGGCCATGGGCGTATTGTTCTGCGTCTCAACGATATGCTGATGGCAGCGTCCACAAGTCTCCGAACCTACATATTGATCGCGGGGCGCAGCTCCCTTGGTTGGCCACCACCCGGGATCAATCACTCGAATTTCAGTTGCAGTACTCGCTTGGTGGCTCTTACTTGATACTGACTCTGCGGATATCACGAAGTCGCGAGGCGCCACTAAAATAATCAAGAGCAGGACGCCAAGAGCCGGGACAAATCTCAACATATTTTTATTTGGTCTTCAACTTCGCCAACGCATCCTTCACCCGCGGCGCCAAAGGAGAGTCAGGCGCTTCCTTCAAATACGCTTCATATTCCTTGGCGACTTCATCGTCCTTGCCCTTCCCAGTGAGCGCTTGCGCCACGATCAAGTGTGAAATCGCAAACTGCTTGTGGTTGGAAAGAGAAGACACTCTGCGGGCATTGGCGAGAGCGAGGTCGGTTTGGCCGTTTTGCAGCTGAACGTTTGCGAGCGCGGTGAGGAGCTGAGCATTTTTCGGCTGGTCGGCAGCAGCGCGTGCCAGGTACGGCTCCGCGTCTTTGTACTGCGTGTTCTCGTAATAGAACTGACCTAAATAGAGGTTGGCTTGCGGCAGGGTAGGATCGATCTGTGTGGCGCTGCGGAACGCCTCCACGGCGCCCTTGCCGTCCTTCAATTGGATATTCACTTGTCCAAGACTGTTGAATGCTTCTGCATATTTGGGAAACGCATCAATCGCCTTTTGAAAATGACCTTTGGCTTCCTCCCAGTGCTGCTTGTCCATTTCTTTCGAACCCAAGGTAAACTCCTTCTTGGCAGCGTCTGGGACGGCAAGAGCAGGGCCGGGAGTCACGAGGTTCGCCGGATCCTTCAACTTCACTTCCATGTTTTGGTTGATATATGGTCCTTGGCTGCCCCCAGTGTCAAAGATCTCGCTTTTCGTGGTCTCGACGTCGGGCCCGCTTACCTGCACCTGATAGCGCCCGCTGCCAACGCCGTCGAAGGTAGCGCGACCATCTCCATCGGTTGTTCGCATACCTGCAAATCCGCCCATGGGAGAACTCAGATCTACGCGCAAACCTGGCGCGGGTTGGTGGTTCTGCTGGTATTTGACCCGAACGGTTACGGTACTGATTCCGCCAGCAGTACCCCCACTCATCGTGGTCGTCTGTTGTGCGACACTTGCCGTGCAGAGCAAAGCAACTGCCAGAGTCGGCAACCAAAGATGACTCGATCTCATGACTTCCTCCCATCCTTTGCTAAAAACTTCTCGCCGCAGAGAACGCCTTTGCAAACAAACTTTTTTCGCAAGCTTGCTATCTGTTAGAAACGGACAAATTATAGACCCGTGTGGAACCAGCGGCAGTGATCGTTGGCTTGCCCCATATATTGCGCTACCGCTTGCTTTCCCGCTTAGCGGGGACTTCCACTGCCAGCTCCGACGTCCCAAACAATCCCGTGAGGTTATCGCGCACGCCGAGACGCAACGTGTATTTTCCCGGCCCCAAGCGGATGGGCACGCTCATAGGCAGTTCCTGCTTGCGCACACGTTCGTAGGTCGGCTCTGGAAGCGATGCCTCGGCGGTTTGGACTTCCGCCTTCACCAGCTTGCCTTCGGGAGTAAACGCCTGCACTTCAAACTGAAGCGTGGAGCGGTGGTGGTTCTCAGCTTCGGCTTCGAACGAAAGCGTGGAAGGATCCACCGCAAATTCAACCACCGTATCCGAATCAGGCTGCGGCGGCAGTGCACGCGCCATGAAGGTCACTTCCGTCGAGGGCAATGAATTTCCTGTTAAAGCCGCCGTCAGCGTGCGCTCGCCGTTGTCCTTTCGCCAATCCGAAGGGTTCACCGCGAAATATCCACGGCGGTACCGCAACTGCGTGCCCGGCCGATTGACTTGCAATTTGATATTGCGAAACTTTCCGTCCCATTTTTTGTTGCTTGGATAATAGCCGAGCATGTAATACGAACTCGACTCGTGTAGGGCGGATTGAATAGCGTTATTCAGGTCGTTCGTGTTACCGAAATAACGCCCACCGGTGTCGCGGGCAATCGTTTCCATCGCGTCGTGCGTGGAGAATCGTTGGAAGGACTCGCCGCTCAATGCGCGATTGGCGTCGATGCCGAGATGAACTTTGCCATCGGGATCCCGACCGCTCTGACTAGGATCTCCCAGGCTGCTGGGTATGAGGCCGCCCGCGTCAATGGTGTAAGTGGCTACATGCGCATCGTTCAGCAGATTGATCGTCCGCCGGATTTGATCGCCGTAATTTCTTTCCGCCTCCATAGCGCTGGGCGAATCTCCGACGACGGAAAACGGGAATCCAGTTGAAAACCACAACAAAACCTTGCGTCCACCTTGTCCGGACATGAAACGGGAAATTTGTTCCAAAGCCGCAAGTGTCGTGGAAACCCTGGTATCGCGTGAGAAATTTTCCGATTCCTTCTGAAAGCGGTCCATCATGTAAGCGATATCTTCGGCAATGCTGGAGTTGCTTCCGCCGGCTGCTAGGGTGGCAGGAAGTCCGGGGTCCGGGCCGCTGGTAGTCGGTCCGCCTGTGGCCTGCGCCGGCAAATTGACGGTTGGCGCTGAAGCCAGAGGTGAGGTGGTATCTATCTGTCCTCCGGTGCGGGCCATAGCGGGCGTCTCGGCCGTATAGCGGTCCAGGGCTCCTCGCAATAGAAGTGGGTCCTGAGTGAAATTCTGCAGCACCGCAAGTTTGTTGGTGAGGGCGATCACTGCCAGCTTTGTGTTCGGATCGTATTGCCGAGCCAAAAATTTCAACATCTGCTGCTTTACGAAAATCTGATCTTGCGGGGGAGTGTTGAGGCCATCGAGCAGCAGCACGGCGATCGTCTTGTTTTCCGCATTCGCCTGCATCACCACGGGCCGATTGGTGGTGACGTGCGGAGGAAGTACGGGCGGCGGCGCCGGTTTCGCAGCCTCGGCAACGCGCTCGGAAAAGGATGCGATGCGTTGCGGCACTCCACCTTCGGTCAGGGTGAAATCATCCGCTTTGAGGCTTTTGATTGGATGTCCTTCCTTGTCGAGGACAACCGTATCCACCAGCACCATGCGGGTGGTGACCCTCACAGACAGCGCCGGTTCATTCGCGGGGGGAGAACCTTGTTGCGCAACCAGCACGCCGGCCAAAACCATCGGCACCATGATCTGCGCGACAAATCGCTTCATAGAAAGGGTTCCTTCAACCGCTGCTGGCTACTGCGGCTGCGGCTTCGGCTTTGGCCGAAGCTTCTGGTACATTGCTATCGCCTGGTCCGCATCGTTAGTGCGCCCTTCACGTCGGTATGCGACGCTGAGCTGATAGTAAGCGTAATCGGTTGGATGCAAGTGGATGGAGGCTTCCAGATCCTGGATCGCATCTTTCACCTTTCCTTGTTCCAGCAACGCTTTCCCCAACTCATAATGACCATCGGAATGTTCTGGCTGGCGTTTCACCACATCCTGCAACAACGGGATGGCAGCATCGGCCTGATGCATCTGCAGCCGCACATATCCCAATTGGTATTCCGCCGGGATGTAGCCAGTATTGACTGATAGCTCCTGCTGAAATTCATCAGCGGCCGTGTCGAGCTTTCCTTGCTTGAGCGCCACCATTCCCGAACCATAATGCGCCTCGGCGGTATGCGGATCGAGCTGCAGAGCCTTCACAAACTCTGCCTGGGCTTCGGCATAATTCTGCTCCTGCGCGTAAGCCTGGCCCAGCATCAGGTGTACAGCCGGCACGTTCTGATTCTTCTCCAGCATCCGCGAGAAAACGCGGGCGCCATTTTTGGTGTCACCGCTGCGGACCAGCGACACGCCCGCCGCATAGAGCAGGCCCGCGTTGTCCAATTGATCGAGAACCGGGCGCAAAGTCTCCGCGCTCTCAGTGAACTTATCGCCCATATAGTAGGAGAGGCCCAGCATCTGGCGAACGTCGAGATCATTTGGCGTGCGTCGCAACTGCCGCTGCAACGGCCCGGCGGCTTCGCTATATTTCTCTGCACGAAACGCGGCGACGCCCCAATTGCGGTCCAGACTGGGAATAGAAGGTTCCCATTTCGCCGCTTGCGAGAATTGCTCCGCGGCTTGTGCGTAACGCGATGCACGCGCATCAATCACTCCCAGGTTGTGATACGCCTGTCCTAACAACGCTGACACTGATTTCGTGTACGCAGCCTCCACTTTGGGGTCGGACGGTTCGGAGTCTCTGGGCCGCATCATCATGGAGCGAAGCTCCTGCTGACTGGCCTCACCTTTCGCCTGCCCAGTATCGCTAGCTCCCTTCTTCTGAAGCGTGTCGCGAATCTGCTGCGCCTTGGCCGACTCCACGGCTGCCTCGTCGTTCTTACCCAGCTTGCGCAGCGCTTCCGCTAGCCCTTCGTAGGCCCCGGCCATCGCGGCGTCCATCTGTTGCGCGGCTGGCGTCAGCTTGATGACTGAGCGGTAGGCGTCCGCGGCTTTTGACCATTGTTGCTCGAACGCGTAGCACTGGCCGAGGTAATAAAACGGCCGTGAGTCCTGAGGTTGGAGCCTGATCGCTTCCTGCAGCGCGGCCTCCGCCTTCGCCAGTTGCGACTGGCTCTCGCTGCGCACAACATCGGGTGCCTGACTGCTCAACCATGCAGCCATCCCCAAGTAAAAACGCGCTTGCGGATTCTTCGGGTCCAGAGCAGCCGCGTACTCGAACTCTTTTGTCGCCAACTGCGGATAGTCGGTTGCCAAGTAGGCCCGCCCGACTAATACGTGCAACTGTGCAGTCTGTGGCAGGGAATTCTTCATCTCGTCGAACAGCACAGTTGCCAGTGACGTCTTCTTCAATTCCAGGTCTGCCAACGCGAGGCTGTAAGCAACGTCAAAGTCCGTGGACAGATTCAACGCCGCTTGCAGTTCATCGGCTGCGGCCTGATAGTTTCCGTGCAAGAAGTCAATTTTTCCAAGCAGGACACGGGCGCGAAAATGGTCCGGATTCTTCTGCAGTACAGCCCTCACGTCCGTTTCCGCTTTCCCCGTGTCCCCGGAATAAAGCTCGGAGATGGCAAGATCCACGAAAGGATCCGGATTATCCGGATCCGCCGCTATCGCCTGTTGAAGTAAATCTGCCGCACCAGAGTAATCTTGCCGAGCAGCGCGAAGATTGCCCAGTTGGTCGAGCCCGATGGCAATGGAATGTCGATATTCCTTTGCCGCATTCTCCAAATCGCCGGCTAGCTGATAAGTCTGCGCGGAATCGAAATGCTGTTGTGCGGCGTTGGATTTCTGCGCCGGGCTGGCCGGTGTAGGCGCCGCAGGTTTTGCGGACTGGGCTTTTTTGGCAGCGACTTGGGCGGCAGTAAAGGCGGGCATTGCCAGCGCGAACACTGCGGCAGCGAATATTCCGCGTCTTATTCGAAGCGATATCATTTGGGAGCACGCTCCGTATTCGCGGATTGCGGTAGTATTTCGCGCTTCAGCTTGTCATTCAAAGCCTGATGCAATTGGTGATATAACTCCGTCTGTGCTTTTGCCTGCTCGGTCATACCCAGCCGCGCATAGACCAGCCCTAGTTGATAGTGCGTTTGCGGTACGTCCGGTCGTAGTTTTAACGCGATCTCCAGGGCTGTGCGCGCGCCAGCTATATCACCCTGACGCAGTCTGATTACTCCAAGCTCTTGTTGAGCGCCTGCGTGGTTAGCATCTGTCTTTACCACGTCTTCCAAACCTTTCCGGGCCTCGTCAAAATTTCCCTGGCGTTCATCGAGCATCGCCAGGTAATAGCGCACGTCGTTATTATTAGGATCGGCCTGCAGGCTGCGGGTGAATGCCTGCCGTGATTCGGCGTCGTTCCCCTGGTCGTAGTTAATCATCCCCAGCAGGAAGAGTGCGTGGGGATCGTCGGGACGAGCCGCAACCATCTTTCGCGCTAACGGCTCCAAGATCTCCTGAAATCGCTGCGTCTCCTGCAAAATCCTTCCATAGACGTACTGAACGTCTGGATTGTCGGGTTCGAGATCATACAGACGCTTGGATGCCAGCCGGGCGCGCTCGAGCTCACCCATTTGCATGTACTCGACTGCCAATTTCATCAGCACATCTGGGTCGTCCGGCTTCACC
>Ga0163162_10007923_pt1 | contig 10356 bp, 6 predicted proteins | sample S55metaG_FD_115310 | JGI IMG/M metagenome (GOLD analysis project Ga0163162, IMG submission 115310) | Switchgrass rhizosphere microbial communities from Kellogg Biological Station, Michigan, USA - S5-5 metaG | ecosystem: Host-associated > Plants > Roots > Rhizosphere > Soil | place: USA: Michigan...
CCCCTATCGTCGGCGTAGGCGGTCCTCGACGGCTCGCCATACCTGCGCGGTGTATTTTGGCGACGTTCCCCCGTTCAAACCCGTCGATACCACCCTCGCCCGACGTCACTCGCCTCCTCATTGGTTGGGGGGCGGGTGAGGAGGAGGTTGGCGAGCAGCTCCTCTCTGCCGTCTATGCCGAGCTGCATCGTCAGGCAGCCCGTGCGATGCGGCGCGAGTCGGATGAGGTCACCCTTCAGGCGACGGCGCTGGTGCACGAGGCGTATCTCCGCCTCATCGACCAGAGCCGCGTCGAATGGCGGAACCGTGCGCACTTCTTCGGCGTCGCGGCGCAGCTCATGCGCCGCATTCTCGTCGATCACGCACGCCGCCGACGGGCACGGAAGCGTGGCGATGGCGTGCGACCACTCGCGCTCGACGATGCCGACATGGCAGTCGGTGGGCGCAGCGAGCGCGAGCCGGTGGATGTGCTCGTCCTGAATGACGCACTCGAACGGCTCGCCGAGCTCGACGACCGGCAGTCGCGCATCGTCGAGCTCCGATACTTCGCCGGCTTGAACATCGAAGACACCGCCGAAGCGCTGCACGTCTCCCCGGCCACGGTCAAACGTGAATGGGCGGTGGCGCGCGCGTGGCTGCGACGGGAGTTGGCCCGATCGTGACGGCCGGTCGCTGGGCGGAGATCAAGGCCGTCGTCGCGACGGCGCTCGACACGCCGACCGCAAATCGCCGGGCGTATCTTGATGACGCGTGCGGTACGGACGCCGAGCTGCGACGGGAAGTCGAGTCGTTGCTCGTCGCGGCGCAAGGTCCCGACAGTCTGCCCGCTGCTCGCGCCGCGGTAGCTGCGGCGAGTGCGAGCTACGCGATCGAGGCGGAGTCGATCCTGCGCGGTGCGATCGAGCAGACGCTCGGTGATCGCTACGAGATCGTCCGGCCGCTCGGCAGCGGCGGGATGGGCGCCGTGTTTCTCGCGCGCGAGCGCGCGCTGGACCGGCTCGTCGCCATCAAGGTGCTACGACCGGATCTGGCGGAAGCGGCGGAAGGGCGTGAACGGTTCCGCCGTGAGGCGAGAATCGCTGCCCACCTTTTTCATCCGGGGATTCTGCCGCTGCATACGTTCGGCGAGAGTGGCGGCATCTGGTATTTCGTCATGGGATACGTCCGCGGCCAGTCGCTCTCCGACCGGTTGCGACTCGAGAATCGTCTCTCGGCCACCGATGCCCGCCGCATCGTGTCCGAGCTCGCCGACGCGCTGGACTGGGCACATCGACACGGCGTGGTCCACCGCGACATCAAGCCGTCGAACATTCTGATCGATGACGAGTCCGGCCGGGCGATTCTCGCCGACTTCGGCATCTCGAAGCGAACTGGCGGGAGCGACAGCCTAACGATTACCGGTATCGTCGTCGGGTCGCCGCACTTCATGTCGCCGGAACAGGCGGTCGCTTCCGGCGACGTCGATGCGCGGAGCGATCTGTACTCCCTCGGGGCGGTGGCGTACACGATGCTCGCCGGTCGCGAGCCGTTCGCCGGCACGAACGCAACCGAGTTGATGGCGCGGCGGCTCATGCAGGATCCCGTCGCCCTGTCGGCGGTCGCTCCGGCGGTGCCGGCGGAACTGGCGTCGGTGGTGATGCGGTGTCTGGCACGCGACCCGGCGCTGCGCTGGTCATCGGCGCGGGAGCTGAAGGATGCCATCGGACGCTGCGGCGACGACGACGAGGAGCGCTCGCGGAACCTTCCCGAGGCGGTGCGCGATCTGCCGAGCTTTGTCCCGTATGCGGTGACATGGGCGGTCGTGTGGAGCGCCCTGGCGCTCGTCGTGCTCCGTTCGGCGCGCGATCGCGCGCTGCTTCTGCTCGTGGCCTTGCTTGTTCCAGTCGGTCTTGTTCTGCACGTGTGGAACACTGGCCGCGAAGGACTTCGCCTGCCGGAGCTCGCACGCATTGCCTCGTGGCCGCCCGAGTGGTGGGGACTGTGGTGGCCGCGCGCGCTGCGCCGCCCGAATGACATATGGCTACGCCTGCCGCGACATGCTCGCGCCGTCCGGCTCATGCTGACGACGTTTTTCATCGGGCTCCCCGGACTGATTCTCGCAAGGGAGTGGCTCGCGGCGCGCGGCTTTGGGCCAGCGCATGTAGCGGGCATCGACGTATTCGTTGCCGGGGAGGTTGCGCTCGTCCTCGGGACTGCGCTCGCGGTCGCCGCTGGCTTCTGGTGGACATCACGCCGTGAGCTCACGGTGGCCCAGGGCGCGCGCATGTTGTTCGGCGCAACGTCGCCTGCGCCCATCTGGGACGCGCCTCGCGTCGCTCGCCTGCTCGACCCGCGCACGGGCGGCGTCAGGCCACCGGACCGGGACGCTCCGGCCGACCATCTTCGCGCAATCCACGATGTCGTCGTGCTGCTCGGCGCGGATGCGACCGGTGTGGGTCCGATGGTGCGAGGCGTCGCGGAGCGGATCGCTCGCGAGATCGACCGGTGCGATCGGGACCGTGCGCTGTTCGCCCGTGAAGCCAGCCCGCAGGAGATCGAGCGCCTGACGCTGCAGCTCGGTGCCCTGGATGGTTCGCCCGACCAGGACAGCGCCGAACGTGCCGAGCTGCGTGAGCTCGTGCGCCATCAGCTCGCCGTCGTGCGCCGAATGGAGGGCCGCTACGAGCTCGCGGCGCAGCGCAGTGCGCATCTTTTTTACCTGCTCCGCGGCCTGTGGGCCCAGCTCTGCCTGCTGCGAAACGTGACCGTTGGTGGACCGATTGCGGTGGATCGGCAGGCCGATCAGGTGCGCGCGCTCTGCGCGGAGATCGAGCGCGCGCTGGAAACCGGTGATGCTCCCGCGGCCGTGAACGCCTAACGCGTGACCTGGGCGACGCAGCTCATCCCGCCGAGCGCGCCGCGCTGCAGGACCGGATAGCCACCACGGACCACGAATTCCACCGCGACCGGGGCCCCGCTCGTCTGCTGGTTCGTCCATTCGGCGCGCACCGAGCTGCCGTTGCCGTCCGCGCGCGTCGCCCGGGACACGAGGCGGAACAGTGCCCAGTCGCCGCTCGCCTGGTCCACGAGGAGATCCCGCTTGCCAACCCTCGCAATCAGCTTGGCATCGCGACCGGACTGCGACGGCCACAGGAACTGGGCCGGTGGCGTATCCTTGATGAAACGCGCCACGTACGACCCGTGCGAGAGCGAAATCTGCGAGACCTGCGGCGTCACGACGCCGCGCGCGGTCAGCTCGATACGGGGTTCGGGCGCGCCGCCGAACAGCGCCGCGGACACGGCCGCTGCTCGATTGAAGAAGGCGAGGAACGAAGCCGAAAGTGCGACCGGCGCGCCTGCCTTTTCGACCCATTGCGCGCCCTGCTTCTCGAGCAATGGCTCGAGACGTTCCTGATGGAACGCCCATAGCGCGCCGGTTCCGGGCGCCAACATCGCGGCCACGTCAGGGATCGACGCTTCGGTCGAGGCGTCAGGACTGAACGGGAACTTCGCGAGCATCGGCGTCATTGCGGCGCACAGCGCGCGTCCTCGCTCGTTGAGGATGGCGGCAAGGGCAGCGCCGCCGCCGCCGGCTGGGGGAGGGGGTGGGGGAGCAGCGCCGCCTCCGGCGGCAGCGGCAACCGGCGGCTTCGCCGCGGGCGGGCGCGTGGCGGCCACCGTGCGCAGCGCGGCTTCCGCGCCATCGATCGGCGCGAGAAGCAGTGCGGCCACCGGAGGACCGACCTGCACGGCGGCCGTGTCGACGGCGAACTTCTGCGCCAGTTGGCGTGCGGCAACCTTCGCCTGGCTCACCGGGCCTAACGCCTGCTGTGCCGACTGCGCCACTGCCTGGGCGCTCGCCGTGTCGACGATCGGCGGCATGTTCGCGACCTGCTCGAGCGCCGCCTGGGCGCCGACGAGCGCATTGACGTACTGCTGGTTCGCGTCCGACACGAACTTGTCGGGAGGCCCTGGCGGCGTGACGGCATGTACAGGCTGGAACGCTGCCGCCATGGCCGAGTCGACCGCTGTGTTGCGCGCGACGAGCGCGAGCGTCGCGAGCAGCGGCGACTGTGCGCCGCCGAGAATCCCGAGCTTTTGCGCAACATCGCGCGCGGAGGTGGAACGAACGACCGACGTGCCGCGCACGTAGTTGCGCCACCGCTGCACGTACTCACCGCGGTACCGGCGCCGCAGTTGCGCAAGCACCGCCTCGCGATCCTCAGTTTGCGCAGCCGCCGAGTCGCCCACCACCCAGCGCTCACCCTCGAAGTACGGGTCGGCGTTGCGGAAGGCGTTCTCCATCTGAGTCCAGCCGGCGGTCGTGAACGCACCGGGCATCTCGTTAGGCGCCGCGATCACGCCCGCCGCCATCGGCGCCACCTCGACGAGCTTCGCCGGCGGCGCTGCCTGGTTCGCCTGCGCGAGCATGCTCTGGTAGATCTGATCCGCGCCGGAGAAACGGCGCAGGAAGTCGCGGGAATGGCGCACGATGCCACCATCCGCCGCCTGGGGCCACGGATTCGCACGCGCGAGCTCCGCGGCGTAGAACTCGAACTGCCGCCGCGCGAGCGCGGTCATGTCGGCGTCCAACGACTGCCCGCGAGCCCAGCTCGTCAACAGGACCGGCGCGAGGAACCGCGGCGTGCTCTTCGGCGACTCGTTCGTCATCACGAGATACGCCTTGAGCATCGCGTAGTCGCGCCCGTAGTCGTCCGTCGGTCGCGGCGCCTCGGGCAGCGCACGAAGCGAATCCACGAGCGCGGTCCACGTTGCTGCGTGCAGTTGGCGGCGATAGCCATCGAGCCAGACGCGGCGGCCATCTGCGAGCAGCGCCTCACCACGCCAGAGTCCCCACCGGAGACGCGTTGGCACGCCACCCGCGCTGTACGCAGTGAGCGTATCGAGCGTCGCTCGAAGCGCGTCGAGACGATTCAGCGCGTCGACCGACGGGAACGTCACCGCGCCTCCTGGCGACGCGACGACCGGCAGGGCTGCCACACCCGCGGCCGCAGTCGTCACACGGTTCGCGAGCGATCGATTGCCCAGCCAGGAACCAGTCACAGCACCCGCAACGACGAGCGCCGCCGCGATGCCAACGCCAAGCAGCGTGCGACGAACGCCCGCGACGCGCAGTCCGCCGGCCGCCGCCGTCGCCGCACCGCGGTCCGCAAGAATCACCTCCGGGAACAATCGATCGAGGAAGACCCATTCCGGGACGCGGCGTGACGCTGGGCGCGTGTAGGCTGGGGCGGCCTGCGCAGCCGCCACGCCGAGGGAGGCGAACACTCGAGTGGCGTCCGGAGCACCCATTGGCGCGGGCCCGGGTTTCGCGGCGACCGGCGCCGCCACATCCGAGACGAGAACCGGCCGCGCGCCGACGAAGTAGAAGCCGCGGAGCTGCGGGCTCACGCCCAGGTGCATCGGCCGGCATAGCTCGACGAGAAAGCGCGAGAGTGGCGCGGACAGCTTTCCCATCTCGCGGGGCAGCTCATATGCGCCGAGGCGACGCTCGGTCACGCTCTCCCGGCCGAGCAATTGTCCGCGACGCCCCGCGAGAGCCGCGACGATGCCGGCCATCGCTGCGTCGAGTCGTGGTGTGACCCGCTCGGCATACACGCCAGCCGCCCTCGAGCGCGCGGCACCCGTTTGCGCGGCGGCACTGTCGAACGGCAGGGCGGCGCCGAGCGGGGCGTGAATTTCCTCGCTCGTGAACGGCGCGGCCCAGTCCTCGAAGTGCGGGATGCGATCGGCTTTGGTGAACAGCACGTACACGGGCAGGGCGACGCCGAGCTCGCGGGCGGCCTCCGCGAGTCGCTCCCGCGTTAGGCGGCCGAGCCCTTCGAGGTGCTGACCGGCGCCGCCGCTGTAAAAGTGGTCGCAGCTCACGCACACGACCGCGGCGCGTGGCGCCGCCGTGCCGCGGCCGAAGGCGGCAGCGAAGCGCGGGCCACGCATGGCTCGAACGAATCGACGCCAGCGACCGGCGTCGGCCAGGACGTCCGCACCCGGCTCGGCCAGCACCGCGTCGCGGACCAGCCAGACGTTCGCGCTCGATGTGGGCTTCGGCGCTTCGCCCTTCGCGGGCGGGGCGTCGCCGGCGAGCAGCTCCGGGTCGGTGCCCGAACGCATGACGACCGTCGTCTTGCAGCTCCCCTGCGCGCCGAGCACGAGCACGATCGGCTTCGCGGCGAAGGCGCCGCGCTGCATTCGCGCTCGCGCCGCGGCAACGGTGGCGAGCGCCTCGTCACGTCCGGACGCCGCCGGCGCGGCTGCGGGCTCGTCGATCGGGCGGAGGAACCACAGCAGCGCGCCGGCCGCGACCAGCCCGAGCACCACGAGACCGACGCGCAGCGCAACGCGTTCGCCGTCCGTGAGCGTCAACACCGCACCGAGGAGCCAGGCGAGCAGGACGAACGCCAGGAGCACGACGAGAGCGGCGTACCAGCGGGTGGATTTGCTGCGAGCCATGGCGCGTTAGGCGGGGAAGGGCGTGTGGGAAGTGGATCAGTTGGTTGCGGACCGCGGCGCCGCAAGCGCGTCGAGCCCCTGAGCGGAGCCACGAAGCGAGAGGGCCGCGGCGCCCCAGATGGCGGCGGCCAGCACGACACAGGCGGCGAGGCCGATGACGAGACGGCGGATCCACGGATCGCGCCCCGCGATGGCATCGTTAGGTGGTCGCCAGTCGGGCACGAGGTCGCCCGGAGCCCCTCGCGACCGCCTCACCCGGTCGTCCAGCTGCGAGGCGATCGCGTGCAGCGCGCCGCGGTCGTCGACTCCGTATCGCCCGCGGAAGCCCAGCAGCAGGCAGAGGTGGTGCACCTCGAGCAGGTCGGCCAGCGCTGGCGAATCCGGTCGCGCCAGCAGCTGCTCGGCGTGCTGAAAAAACCACTCGCCGCCCATGTGCCCGCCGAACAGCTCTTCCTGAAGCGGGCGACGCGACCAGTCGGCGAGCGCCGGTTGGCGCGAGTTCAGCGCCGATTCGTCGAGTAGCGCGACCGCCGCGAAAATCGCGAGCCGAACGTCGGCGGGCGCGTAACCCGCGGCCTGCGCGTCCTGATCCGCTCGTCGCACGAGCTCCATCAGCTGCGCGCGAAAGGCGGCCGCGTCCGGTACGGGTTGGCGATCGCTACGAAGGCGAGCGACCGCGGTGAGCAACTCCTGAAGAATCAATGCGAGGCGGCCCGCGCCGACCGGCGTGACAGATACCGGTGTGAGCGCGGGCGCGGAAGCAGAACCGATGGCACTGGTCATGGCAACGGGCGGCGAGGCGGTAGGCGCGAAGACAGGTTCGCGAAGGTAGAGCGCGCGACGCTCACGCGCCATGTGCCTCGCGTTTATCCGTCGACGAGCACCGCGAGCTCCAGGACGGCGTCATCGAACGAGTCGGGCATGTAGACGCCGATCTCACGCGTCGCCGCCAGCGCCGTGTCACACGGACCAGCGCGGAGAATCTCGAAGTACGTCAGCTCGCCGCGCGGCGCGAGTCCGGCCGGCGGTGCCGGTACGTGCTCGAGCGTGAAGCCGGGAACCGCGCGTCGCGCGAGCTCGAGCACGAACTTTCGCGCGCAGATCTTCGCGAGCCGCGGCACCGCCAGAATCGTGTCGCGGACCGAGAGCGACGACCGGACACCCAGGAACCACCGCGCTCCGCGATCGAAGCAGCGCGGGTCGGCGATGGTCGCACCGAACAGCGTGTCCTCGCCGCGGGGGAGTGAAACGATTACTGCCTTCGCGGCCACGACCACATCGAGGTGCTGACGCAGATGCTGCTCGAGCGCGCCAAAGCATGCACCGAGGTCGTCGTGTGCGTACGGCGGGAGGTCGCGCGCCTGCGTCGTCAATGAGAACGTGCAGAGCGCCCCAGCCAGACGTGACAGCTCCGCCCAGAGCCGTTCCGGGTGGGCGCGCCGTGTGGCGAGCAAGTGGCGCAGCGGCGCCTCCGCCGACCGAACCGCATGGAGCAACCATCGGGTCGCGAGCTCGTTCCCTACATACGCCGCCGGCGCCGCGCCGGCGCGTGGGGCGCCAGCCGGCCCGAGCGTAGCGCTCAACGACGAGCCCTTCGCCTCCAGCATCCCGATGACGGCGCGCAGAATCTCGAGCAATCGCTCGCTCGCGCCGATCTGCAGGGCGGGCGGGACATAATCGGGATCCACGACGAAACGTCCGCTTCCATCTCGTCGGATGCGCGCGATCGGAAGCACCACGTCGCTCGACGTCACCTCGGAATCGAGGCGCAGCGCGAGACGCTTGGTTGCGAAATGAATATCGGTGGCATCTTCGCCCGACGTCTCATCGCGCACGGTGGCGACGGTCGTGACCCAGCGCGTGGTGTCCGTGTGTGGATCGCGATCGGACGATGTGTACGACGCGGCCGTGAGCTCGGTCGCCGTTCCATTCGCCGGACTGACGTTCGGACCGTCGTTCCGCCAACCGGGCAACGTCAGCAGCACGGTGTGCGTGTCGCGCGCCGGCGAAAAGCGCTCAGCGAGCGATGTCGGAGTCGGAGTTCGGTCCGCCTCCGGCACAGCCACGGGCGTTCCGTCGGGGAAAATCCCACGCGCGTGGGACAGCACGAGCGTGCCGCCGCCGAGCGCATCGGTGTCGAGCGCTGCGCTCGTCACACCGTAACCGAACGGAAAGAGCGCCTCGATGCTGTGGCCGAGGGTTTCCTCGAAATGTTGGCGCTGTGCCTGAAAATGCTGCGGCGCGAGGAACATGCCCTCTTCCCAGACGACGCGGTTCACTTGTCGAGGGGGGAGGGGGAGGCGCATGACGGAGTTTGCAGAAAAAGGTGGTGCGGCGTGAGAGGTCGCCTCGCCGCGCGATGTCACTTCCCGTGATTGCGCCGCGTCAGCGCGGAGTGAACAATATACCTCCGCGCTGCTCGCCGTCCCCGTCCGCTCGTCGCGGACGCATCACGTGGCCGGCGGGCCGTACACCCTGCCGCCGCCGATGACCAACTTCGACGACCGTTACCGCCTGCTCAAGTGCGTCGCCTTGGGCGGCGGAATGCGAACGCATAATGCCCAGGAGAAGGGAACCGGACGGCCGGTGATGGTGCACATCGTCGACGAGCCGGATTCCGACGTCGTCGAGCGCCTCCGCGACCAGGTGAATGCGCTCCCGCCCGCCGACCGCTCGCGGATCGTGGAGATGGCGGCGACGCCTAACGGGTTCGCCGTCGTGAGCGAGTTCCTTCCGGGGCTGACGACCTTCCCTGAGTGGGTTGCCGCGCGTACGCCGGCGTCAACGCCGGCGCCCGACGAACCGGCTCCGACTCCGGTCACCGCTGCCGCTCCGACACCGATCGAACCGGCACCGGCGCCCGAGGACCCCGCGTCGCGTCCGACGGAGCTCGTGCCGGCCGCACCGGCCCCGCCGGAGCTTACCCAGAGCTTCGCGATCGGCCGCGTCGAATCTTCTCATGGCGGGCCGGCCAAAGGCGTACAGCCGCCCGGCGAGTTTACGCGCCTGTTTCAAGGGTTGCCGGAGAAGACCGAAAGGGCCCCGGGTCCGGCGCCAGCGACACCGGTTGCGGCCCCACCGCCACCGCCACCGCCTGCGCCCGTCGCGGCCGCACCGGCTCCGACGCCTCCGCCACCGGCGCCTAACGCGGCACCGGTGCAGCGACCAACGGCGCCCGTGATGGCGTCTCCGCCGCCGGCCCGCGAGGCGCCGCCATTGGCGCCCGGGGAGTTCACGGCCCTGTTCCGGCCGATGGGCGCGCCGGTGCCGCGTGAGCCCGCCCCATCGCCGCTCATGGGCGGAGCGCCCCCGCCGTCTGCTCGGCCGGCTGCTCCATCGTTCGGCGCGTCCCCGTCGGCGTTTGCCCCGCCGGCGCCGCCACCAGCGGGGCACCCGGAGTCGGCGTTAGGCGCGTATGCGGCCGTGCCCGATCCCGCGTCGGCGCGGCGGTTTCCCCCGCCACCGCCCGCGTCCGGCCCGCCGCCACTTGCCCCGCGTCTCGGATCGGCATCGCCGCTGTCCGGGCCACCCGCGTCATCGCCGGCAGCTGAAACGTCACACCTAGGGGGGGCAGCATCGTCGCCGCTCATCGGCGGCGGCGCCATGGCGCCCTTGCCGCCCGTGATTCCGCCGCCGGTGTTCGCGACGCCGGGCGCTGGCGCGGCCGGCGTGCCGCAGTCGCCGCTGTCGGGTCGCAGCACGGCCCCGGCCGGCCCGAGCGATTATACAATGTTGATTCGGCAGTCGGAGACGCCGGCGCCGCCCGCGCCGAAGGCCGCGCAGGCCGCAGCGCCCGCGCCGCGGGTGGCGGCGAAGCGCTCGATCCCGCTTGGCCTCGTCATCGCGCTCAACGTGGTATTGGTGCTGGCGATCGCGCTGGTGCTCTACTTCATGTTCCGGCCCGCA
>Ga0163162_10007925_pt1 | contig 10355 bp, 8 predicted proteins | sample S55metaG_FD_115310 | JGI IMG/M metagenome (GOLD analysis project Ga0163162, IMG submission 115310) | Switchgrass rhizosphere microbial communities from Kellogg Biological Station, Michigan, USA - S5-5 metaG | ecosystem: Host-associated > Plants > Roots > Rhizosphere > Soil | place: USA: Michigan...
CCACAAGTTCCTTGCGAGAGCAGAGATAGACGTCCGCCACGGAGTCGGCGTCCGCGAGCGTGGCCACCCGAAAATCGAGGATCACCACGCCTCCTTGGCTTCGCCGTGAGCGGCCGAACGACCCGGCGCTGAGCGGCCGGCGCAAGTGTGGGGACACTTGCTAAGACGGCTCACGCCGGACCGCTCAAGCGGCCTGTTAGCAAGCTTAGTCACTGGCACCCGGCTTCTCAGTAAGATGGATGAAGTCGGCCCCGCCGATACGCAGCTTGCGGTCTAGCGGCGCTTCTCGATGGAGCGCTGCATCTTGGAGCCGAAGCATCAGCGAAGCGATTTCCAGGTAGAGGTCTTCGACCTGGGTCCTGAACTGCTTAGTCGTGACTGCACCCCGTTTGACCCCCGTAGCAATTGCCTTTGCCAGGTCGTGCAGTTCCCTCAGTCATTCTGCGCGGATTGCTAGTGCTGGAATCCGTTGGCCGGCGAACATGATGATTCCTTCACCGCCACGCTGGTAAAGGACCTCTGCCGGCCGCGCCATACTCGTCCCTTGCCCCTCGGCTTGCTACCGTTTGAGTTCACCCACGGGCGGAAGCGGGCGAAGCCCGCTGTAGGCCGTCGGGTGCAACGAAGGGTTAGGCGGTGCCATGCGCGAGCGCTTGAAGGACAAACTCCGCGCGTGCTGCAACTGGCAAGCGAGGCACCTCACATAGGGCATAGCCGCACGAACGGTACCACCGCGCAAGCTGGCTGTGAACATGCTCGACCCAGGGGAAGGAGTGGTCGCGCTCGGTATCGGTTGTGTAGATCGCCGACCATGGAGGAAGGACGAACACGGACGCGTGGAACCGATACGTTCGGAGAGCGTCTTCAAGCTCAGACGCGGACAGGGGCGCTGCTTCGTGAAGCATGCCAAGCGCCTCAATGACTCCGCGATCGAAGAAGACCCAGGCGGACTCACTTGGATTGGCGTGGTAGTTCTCGGTGTCGCGGCGAAGAATCTCCCGGGCGAAGGCTACGGGCTCAGGACGAGGGCTTTGCCCTTGGGCGCGGCGCTCCGAGATGATTGCCCGGGCTGACTCCGAGACGGTTGCGTAGCCCCTCGCGCGGAGCTCGGCAAGCAGAGTTGTCTTGCCAACGCCGGGCCCACCAGTGATGACTATGCGGGGCATTGACCTGGAGGACGCCGCCTAACGACTCGACGCTGAGCCGCCGGCGCTGCCGGGTTTCGTCCGTCGCACCGGGCTCATGCCGGCCGGCTCAAGCGGCTTGTTAGGCGGTCGCTTGGCTGCGCGAAGAGGCGTCACCAGAGTTGTCCCAGGAGCAGGCACGCACCGATAAGGATGAGGACGACGGCTAGAAACCGGATCTGCCAAGCATAGGACGGGCGCTCAGCCTCTCGGCCAATGGAGTCGTAGAGCCAGTGCAACCACCCGGGACGCGCATACTGCACCTTCACGTACTCGGCCCTCACACGGTGAGGTTTCAAAAGCATCAACAGGCCAGCGGCTACGAGCACTGCAGCGACCACGGGTAGCATCACCTCGTGGCCGTCTCACTGACGGGCGCTGTGCTCTGACGCATATCCGCCTAACGACTCGGCGCTGAGCGGCCGGCGCTGGCGGCGACAAAGCCCGCGCGCGGGTCCATGCCGGCCCGCTCAAGCGGCTTGTTATGCGCCGTGTTCATGTGGCCGCCAGTGGACTCGAAGTGGTCCCCAGGCGTCGCCCTCTGTGTTCCAGTCGAACCGAGCGTGTGCGACCACTGCGCGATCCGGCTCAATGACGAGGCGCCGCTTGAGGACCGTCGAGAGTTCGTCCCAGCGTGCTCGGTCCTCCGGGAGTGCTGGATGGGTTGCGGGGGTCGTCCGACAGTCACGGAACGCCGCTTCCCAGCGCTTCCAGATCTCCCCAGGCCTCCATGGCGAGTCTAAAGGTCTCCTCGTCGATCGGCATTAACCAATAGATCTCAGACCACTCGTCGGCCTCAGCATTGAACTGAGCTCGTAGTAGTGAGGCCGCCCTCTGAATTCAGCAATCCCCCTGACAGGGCCGTCGTAGCGTTCAGTCACCGTATGGACGATGTCGAGATGGTCTGCTGTCACTTCACTTGCCTCAGTGCGCATAACTCTTTCTATCCTGAACCACGTAACACGGTGAACACTGCGGGCTCTGCAGCGTAGCAAGGCGAGCCGCCGCCGCGACAATCACGTGTTTCGTCAAACTGGACGAGCGTTTCGCGTCCATCGGCGTCACGCAGGTTGCCGGGATATGCTGCGAGCGCTCGCGGTATAGCACGGGCGTGACGGCCCGCAAATCGTCCCTGTGGCCGGCTGGCCGCGTTTCAGAAGGTTGGCGTGTGTCGCTTCGTGAAACCCCGACGATCGGGGTTTCCCTGACAGAGCGCTGTACCCAGAAGTGACCATGGCGCCCCCACCACTCTCACCTTATGGGTACGGCCGCGACGCAAGCAAGCCGCTTGAGCGTCGGCGCAGGTCCTGGCTGCCCAGAGTCAGTCGCGCGAGACGCAGTGGGCGCTAGTCGGCGATGCTCCCCATCAGCAGTCGCACGAACTCCGGGAAGCTTGCCTTGTCGATCCAGCGCACGATCGCAAGGAGGTCGTGGTCCGGATCGATAAAGATCACGTTGCTTCCCGCTCCCCGCGCGGCGTACGCGCTCTCGGGCGCTGCCGGGAACTGCACCCGTCCCGAGTTCAGCCACCACAGCAGCCCGTACTGCGGGTTGAGCGCGCACGGCTTCCGTGACTCCGCCACCCACGCCGCATCCAGCAGCCGACGCTCGCCCCACACACCCTCCCGCTGCACCAGGAGCCCGAGCCGCGCGTGATCGAGGCTCGACATCCAGAGTCCCCCGCCCCAGTGCGAGCCGCCCGGCACCGACGGCAGTCGCTGGCCGTCGCACTCGATCCACGCGTTGCGATAAGGCTGCCAGGCCCAGTCGGCGTTGGCGCCGATCGGGTCCATCACGGTGTCGCGCAGGACATCGGCCAGCGAGCGGCGGAAGAGCTGCAGCAGGCACAGGCTCAGGCGGTTGACGCGGACGTCGTTGTATTCCCAGTAGGCGCCGGGAGTCTTCAGCGGGCGGGCCCGGCCCTTGTCGGTGTGGCCGAGGTCGCTCTGGCCGAGATCGCGGTTGTGGTCGATGGTGTCCGGCTTGCCCCACTGCGTGCCCTGCCATTCGCTCGTCTGCTGCAGCAGGTGGCGCCAGGTGATCGTCCGGTTCTGCGGCGCGTCGAACGCATCGTCGAGCTTGTACTCGCTGACCGGATCGTCGAGATCGCGGATGAGCCCGCGCGCCACGGCCAAGCCCGCCACGATCGACAGATAGCTCTTGGCGATGCTGAACGACATGTCGCTGCGGGCGGTGTCGCCCCACTCGGCGGCGATGAACCCGTGGCGGATCACCAGGCCGTTGGGATCCTCGCGCGGCTTCACCGGGCCCAGCACCTCGGAATCGGCCGGCTCGTCCGCGACGCCGATGAAGCGACCGGAGCGTGTCATGAAATCGCGTGCCCACTGACTCTCGTGCGCGCGGTGATACGCGACAGCGGCGGCCAGCCCGTCGGCGCGGAGACCGAGCTCGGACGGCGGCCGGCTCTCCCACTTTCCTGCCGGTGGGACATAGCTCATACGCGGCTCACCGGACGTTCGACTGCCGTCTCGCGGGGCGTCACTTCGGGCTCGAGATCCAGCTCGAAGAAGTCGTTGTGCCAGTTGAAGGCCACGCACTGCACGATGCGCCAGGTCAGCTCCTCGATCTGGCGCTCGGAGAAGTGCTCGCGCAGACGGCCCAGCAAGCGCCGGCGCAATCGCTGGACAACCCGCGGATGCACGTCGGCGGCGTGCGGATAGATCCCGCTCCAGACTAGGAAGTACGCCAGGTCGATCGCCAGGCTGTCGTCGATCGCAAAGCCGGCTCTCGGAGGGAAATCATGGTCCTCGGCCAGCGGCTCGAGCGTGAGACGCGCGAGCGATTCGACCTGCTCGTCCGTGAGCCCGGCGGCCTCGGCCAGCGGCGCGTGGTGCGACACGCAGTAGCGACAGCGGTTGAGCGCGGAGGCGACGACGATGCCGATCTCGAAGTGACGGGCGGCCACCGGGCTCCGGCGCTTGAGCTCGAGCAGCTGGCCCCACACGTGGCGGAAGATGATCGGTGAGTTCGCCTGCGTGGCCCACAGGTGCTTGAACGCGGGGTACGCCCGCTCGCACTCGTCCCACAACGCGCGGACCTCGGGATCCACCTGCTCGCGCGTCGGCATGGTCATCAGCGGCATGTCCTCGCCTCCTTGGGTGCTTCGGGGAGTAGTATATTCGGCGCCATGACCATCGACACCGAACGCACCCGTGCCTTCGTCCAGCGAGCCTGGGACGCCGACATCATCCCGGCCCTCACCGACTACATCCGCATCCCCGCCAAGTCGCCCATGTATGACACGAAATGGGCGGAGAACGGCCACATCGATCGCGCCGTCACCCTCATCACCGACTGGGCCCGGGCCCGCAAGATCGAGGGGTTGACGCTCGAGGTGGTCCGGCTGCCGGGCCGCACCCCGGTCATCCTCATGGAGGTTCCGGGCACCGGCGGCGACACCGTCCTCCTCTACGGCCACTGCGACAAGCAGCCGGAGATGGTCGGCTGGGCCGAGGACGCCGGGCCGTGGGTCCCCAAGCGGCGGGGCGACCGGCTCTTCGGACGCGGCGCGGGCGACGATGGCTACGCCTCGTTCTCCGCGCTCACCGCGATCGAGGCGCTGCAGGCGCAGGGCGTCCCTCACTCGCGCTGCGTGGTTTTGATCGAGGCCTCGGAGGAAAGCGGCAGCCCCGATCTGCCCGCCTACGTCGAGAAGCTGGCCGAGCGGATTCGTCCGGGCCTGGTCGTGTGCCTGGACTCGGGCTGCGGCGACTACGAGCACCTGTGGGCGACCACGTCGCTGCGGGGCGTGACCGCCGGCAACCTCAAGGTGGAAGTCCTGACCGAAGGCGTGCACTCCGGCGCGGCCAGCGGCATCGTGCCCTCGTCCTTTCGCATCCTGCGTCAGCTGCTCGGTCGGCTCGAGGACGAGCGGACGGGACGGATCCTGGTCGAGGAGTGCCACGTCGAGATTCCGCCCGCGCGCGTGGCGGAAGCGCGCGCGGTGGCCAAGGTGCTGGGCGACGACGTCATCAAGAAGTGGCCCTTCGTCACCGGCATGAGCCCGGTGACGACCGATCCCGTCGAGGCGCTGCTGAACAATACCTGGCGTCCGGCCCTCGCCGTGACCGGCGTCGACGGCATGCCGCCGCTGGCCGACGCCGGCAACGTGCTGCGTCCGCAGACCTCCGTGAAGCTCTCGCTGCGTCTGCCGCCCACCGCCGACGCCGGACGTGCGATGCGACGCGTAAAGGAAGTGCTCGAGACCAATCCGCCCTACGGCGCCCGCGTCACCTTCGACATGGGTGAGCGGCCCGGTACGGGCTGGGATGCGCCGGCGACGGCGCCGTGGCTGCTCGACTCGGTCCAGCGGGCCTCGAGCGCCTACTTCGGCGCTCCGCCGATGTTCAGCGGCCTCGGCGGCTCCATCCCTTTCATGCAGATGCTGGGCGATCGCTTCCCGCAGGCGCAATTCCTCGTCACCGGCGTGATGGGGCCCGGCTCCAACGCCCACGGCCCGAACGAGTTCATCGACCTGCCAACCGGCGTGAAGGTGACCGCGTGCGTGGCTCAGGTGCTGGCCGACCACGCGCAGGTCAAGCCAGCCGCACGATGAAGCGGCTGCCCGTCGCCGGCCCGGCGCCGGCGACGGGCGCCTCGGTCCTCCCGCCGCTCTACGCACGCTGGATCGACGATCTCCTGGGCGCACCGATCGAGCCCGAGACCAACGCAACCTGCGCCGACTGTGCGATGGGCGCCCCGGCGAATGCGCCGCCCGACCCGGAGACGGTCTATTTCAACCCGCGGGTGAAGTGCTGCACCTTCGTCCCCGTGCTGCCGAGCTTCCTCGTCGGTCGGATCCTTCGCGACCGCGCCCCGGAGCGGGCGCAGGGTCGCGCCTCGGTCGAGGCGCGAATCGCGACGGGCATCGGCCTGACACCGCTCGGGCTCGGGCGCTCGCCGGCCCAGCACGTTCCCGATGCCAGATTCGGTCATGACGAGAAGTATCTCTGCCCGCACTTCATCCAGCAGGACGGCGGCCTCTGCAGCATCTGGCACCACCGCGAGGCCGTGTGCACGACGTTCTTCTGCAAGTTTGTTCGCGGCGCCGTGGGTGCGAGCTTCTGGAGCGCGCTCCGGCGACTCCTGGAGGCGATCGAGCAGGCGCTCGCGTGGCAGTGCGTGGAGACGCTCGACGTCGGCGCCGCCGCCGTCTCGCTCCTGCTGGGCGCTGCCGGCGATGCGCGCCACGACACCGTGACGCTACGTCAGGACGGAACGTACGCGGCCGACGACCTGCGGGCGATCTGGGGCCGCTGGGCGGGTCGCGAGCGCGCCTTTTACGAGGCAGCTGCGGGCGTCGTCGAGAACCTGTCGTGGCGGGAGATCATCGAACGGGCCGGGCCCCAGGTTCGTCTGCGCGCCACCCTCGTGCGCGAAGCCCACGCGCGCTTGCGCGCGCCGGCGATTCCCGGGGGACCGCTTCGCCGCAGCCCATTCGTCGCCACCACGCTCGACCCCACCACCGTGCGCCTCACGACCTACAGCGGCATGGATCCGATCACCATTCCGCAGGCGCTCCTCGACGTGCTCGTCGACTTCGACGGCCGCGCCGCCGCGCCGGCGATGGAGGCGATCGAAGCCCAGCACGGCCTGAGCATCGACGCCGATGTCGTCGGTCGCCTCGTCGACTTCGAGGTGCTCGTCCCTGCGCCGGAGTCGCAGGCGCCTCCGGCGGAGACCTCGCCGCGCGCGGAGGGCAGCTAGGAAGGCGTCGGCGTGGTCGTGGGCGTCGGGCTGGGAGCCGGTGTCGGGGTCGGGGTGCCCCCCTTCGTCGCGCCACCCTTCCTGACTTTGAGGTCCCTGAGGCTGACCCGCTTGCTCGCGCTCGGCTTGCCCATGGGTCGTTCTCCCTCGCCCGGTCGGGTCGATCTGTCCGCTGGTACGTTCCGGGGACTGTAGGGCGCGGCCCTGGTCAGGTCAAGCCGCCCCCTCTGGTTCGCGGTAAGATGGGCGCTCTATGAGAGGGATCGTCAGCTACGGAGCGTACCTGCCCTACTGGCGCCTGGACCGCAAGGCCATCGCCGAAGCGCTGGGGGTGGCCGCCGGCAGTGGAACGCGCGCCGTCGCCTCTTATGATGAAGACACGACCTCGCTCGGCGTCGAGGCCGCACGGCAGGCGATGCGCGGCACGACCGTCGTGCCCCAGGCGCTCTACTTCGCGACCTCCGATCCGGCCTATCTCGACAAGACCAACGCCACCGCCATTCACGCCGCGCTCGATCTGCCGACCTCGGCGTTTGCCGTGGACATCGTGGGCTCGGTGCGCTCGGCGGTCGGCGCCATGCGCGCGGCGCGCGACGCGCGGGGTCCCGCGCTGGCCGTGCTCAGCGACATCCGCACCGGACTGCCGGGCGGCGGCGACGAGCGCGACGGCGGAGACGGCGCGGCGGCGTTCCTGTTCGCCGACGATGCACCCGAGGCGCGCGTGCTGGCCGAGCCGCTGGCCGGCGCCTCGGCCACCGCGGAGTTTCTCGACCGCTGGCGGTTGCCCGGCGAGTCGTCGTCGCGCGTGTGGGAGGAGCGCTTCGGCGAGCACGCCTACGTGCCGCTGGGTGAGGCGGCGCTGACCGAGGCGCTCAAGAGCGCCGGGGTGACCGCTCAGGCCGTCACGCGGCTGATCGTCGCCGGTCCCCATGGTCGCGCGGTGAAGCGTGTGGCGGCCGCGGCCGGCGTGAAGAAAGAAGCGCTCGGCGACGACTTCACGGCGACGGTCGGCAACGCCGGCACGGCGCACGCGGGGCTGATGTTCGCCGACACCCTCGACCGGGCGCAGGCCGACGACCTCATCGTGGTGGTCTCGCTGGCCGACGGCGCGGACGCCAGCGTGTGGCGCGCGACGGGGGCCAAGCACCGCTCGTCCGGAATCGCCGCGCAGGTCAGCGGCGGTGGACGCGTGGCCTATCCCACATTTCTCACCTGGCGCGGCTTCGTCAAGCGCGAGCCACCCCGCCGCCCGGATCCGCAAGCGCCGGAGGCGCCGCCCGCCCGGCGGGCCGAGGCGTGGAAGTTCGCGTTCACCGGCAGCCGCTGCCAGGCGTGCGGCGTTCGTCACCTGCCGCCGCAGCGCGTGTGCGTCAAGTGCCACGCGGTCGACAAGATGACGCCCGACCGAATGGCCGACACGCCGGCCACCATCGCCACGTTCACCGTGGACCGGCTGGCCTTCTCACCGTCGCCACCGATGGTGGTGGCCGTGCTCGACTTCGAGGGCGGCGGGCGGTTTCAATCCGAGATGACGGATGTCGATCCCAAGGCGGTGAAGATCGGGGATCGCGTGACCATGACGTTTCGACGGCTGATCACGGCCGGCGGCGTACACAACTACTTCTGGAAGGCCAAGCCGCTCCGGGGAGGAACAGACTGATGGCCAGCAACGGCATTCGTGACCGCGTCGCGATCGTCGGCATGGGCTGCACGCCGTTCGGCGAGCACTGGGACAAGAGCGCCAGCGATCTGCTGGTCGACGCCACCGGCGAGGCCCTGACCTCGGCCGGCATCGAGCTACCCCACGTCGACGCCTTCTGGCTCGGCACGCTCTTCTCGGGCCAGAGCGGGCTCACGCTCTCGCGGCCGCTCAAGATCGACTACAAGCCGGTCAGCCGCCTGGAGAACTACTGCGCCACCGGATCGGAGGCGTTCCGCAACGCCTGCTACGCCGTGGCCTCCGGGGCGTATGACGTCGCCATGGCCATCGGGGTGGAGAAGCTGAAGGACTCCGGCTTCTCCGGCCTGCCCGGCAGCGGTGGGATCGGCGACGGCACGCGGGCCGCGCTCTCCGCCCCCGCCACCTTCAGCCTGCTGGCGCCGGCCTATGCCAAGAAGTTCGGCGTCGACGAGGCCCAGTTCAAGGAAGTCATCACGCGCATCGCGTGGAAGAACCACAAGAACGGTGCGCTCAACCCCCGCGCCCAGTTCCGCAAGGAAGTGTCGAAGGAGACGATCGCCTGCTCGCCGATCGTGGCGGGCGCGCTCGGGATCTTCGACTGCTCGGGGGTCAGCGATGGCTCGGCGGCGGCCATCATCGTCCGCGCCGAGGACGCGCATCGCTACACCAAGAACCCGCTGTATGTGAAGGCGCTGTCGTTCGTGGCCGGGCCGGCGGCGGGGCCGATCGATCCCGACTACGACTACACGACCTTCCCCGAGGTGGTCGCCTCGGCGGCCGATGCCTTCGCCCAGGCCGGCATCAAGGACCCACGGCAGGAGCTGGCCATGGCCGAGGTGCACGACTGCTTCACCCCGACCGAGCTGGTGCTGATGGAGGATCTCGGGTTCTCCAGCCGCGGCACGGCGTGGAAGGACGTGCTGGCCGGCACGTTCGATCTGGACGGCGAGCTGGCGGTGAATCCCGACGGCGGCCTCAAGTCGTTCGGCCACCCGATCGGCGCCTCCGGTCTTCGCATGCTGTTCGAGTGCTGGCTGCAGCTGCGCGGCGAGGCGGGCAAGCGCCAGATCGCCAGCGTGGGTCGCGGCCGCAAGCTGGCTCTCACCCATAACCTCGGTGGCGCGCCGGGCGAGTGCGTCTCGTTCGTCGGCGTCGTCGGCTCGGAGCCCAGTGCCTGATGGCTACCAGGATCCTGTTCTCGCCCAAGTTCCCGAAGCCGATCTATGACATCGCGGTCGAGATGACGCCGCCCGGCTTCGAGCTGGTCCCGGTCGACTCGATGACCCCGCAGTTCCTGGAAGCGGCCAAGGATGCCGAGTACTTCATGGGCTTCGGCCGCAACCCGCTGAGCCACGACTTCTACGCGGCCGGCAAGAACATCAAGCTGGTGCAGCTGATCAGCGCCGGCTACAACACGCTCGACCTCGAGGCCGCCAAGAAGGCCAAGGTGCCGATCTCCAACAACGGCGGCGCCAACTCGGTGGCGGTGGCCGAGCACGCGGTCATGCTCATCCTCGCCACGCTCAAGAAGCTGGCCTGGCAGCACAAGAACTGCGTGGACGGCAAGTGGCGGGTCGGCGACTTCGCCGAGCAGCGCTTCTACGAGCTCGAGGGCAAGACGGTCGGTGTCGTCGGCCTGGGCAACATCGGCAAGAAGGTCGCCCGCCGGCTGCACGGCTTCGACGTCGACATCCTCTACTACGACATCATCCGCCTGCCCGAGCACGAAGAAGATGCCCTCGGCGTCCGCTTTGTCCTGCTGG
>Ga0163162_10007928_pt1 | contig 10354 bp, 6 predicted proteins | sample S55metaG_FD_115310 | JGI IMG/M metagenome (GOLD analysis project Ga0163162, IMG submission 115310) | Switchgrass rhizosphere microbial communities from Kellogg Biological Station, Michigan, USA - S5-5 metaG | ecosystem: Host-associated > Plants > Roots > Rhizosphere > Soil | place: USA: Michigan...
GAGCTGGGCTATCTGCTCCAGGCTGAGCGGGGCGACTGTCAGCAGCACGTCGGCCTGGGAGAGAACGGCAGCCTGGCTACCTAACCATTCGCCCTTCTTGTACAGAGCGTCTGGAAACTGTGCGCGCGTGCCGGCGCCCGGCTCGAGCACCACGCGCGCGCCAGCGGCTAAGAACTTGTCGACCACCTCGGGTACGAGGCTGACGCGCGTTTCACCGGGCGCACTCTCGCGCAGCGCGCCTATCGTAATCGGCATTTGGCTTGACTCCCCTGGTCGACAAGAAGCCTGTGGCACTCCTGCCAAAGGCCTTTTTTTCCCGTGTTAAATGAATGTCTTGCGACGTTGAATTCTCGCATACGACTGGTCTATCTTACATGCCTCATGTTGGGCATCGACCTCGAAAAGGCAGACGATGGGTTCTCCTCCGGTCTGCACCTCATCGCGGGCAACGTAAGTCGCGCGCTCTCCCAGCTCGTTTTGCGTACAGACGTGTCGGGAATGCCGCTCGAATGGATCGACTACAAGGAAGCAGCGAGGCTGTATCACCAGGAGCAGGTCGCCTATACCTGCGGCAGCCCGCTGTTCAAACTTTACGGTGGCGTTAGCGCTCGCACGGGTTTTCGGACCGTGCTCGAAGTGAATTCCATCGTTGCGACCGTGGGGCACACCGGCAATCCTGGCAACACTCGCCACGACTACGTGCCGCCGCTCAACAACCAGACGCTGTTCCGGCGCGACGCGCATTTCTGCCTGTATTGCTCACAGCGATTCCCGGTGCGCGAACTTTCACGCGACCACATCCGGCCGTTCAGTCAGGGTGGTCGCGACGTGTGGACAAACGTGGTGGCGGCCTGCCGCCGCTGCAACAACCTGAAGGCGTCGCGTACTCCCGAGCAGGCAAAGATGCAGCTCATCGCGGTGCCTTTCACACCGACCTATGCCGAGTACATCTTCCTGAAGGGCCGGCGCGTGCTCGCCGACCAGATGGAATATCTGCGTGCGCACTTCCCGCGGCACTCGCCCCTGCACGCGCGTATCAAGCGCTACTTGAGCTAACTATATTTCCGCTACTGCGCGCTGACGCGGACCCAGAAGCGCGCCACGACTTCCTCGTGATCGGGCGAATGCCCGCGCACCAGCAGATCGTAGTCGCCAGCGTCGAAGCTGCCGGGTTCATGCAGCGTGAACGACAGCTGCGTTCGGCCTACCGGTATCTGGCGCGAGGAACGCCACGCGAGCGTGGCGCCATGGCGTTTGACCAGGTCCATCTCGTACTCGGCGTACTGAGGCGTTAGCGGGGCGCTGCCGCCCGCACACTCGAGCTCGATGGCGCCATCCGGGCAGGTGAGCGCCACCACGTCCGGCTCGATCACCAGCTCGCTCGGAGCATCCGTCAGCAGGATGCTGACGTCCGGCACACCGCCCGAGCCGCGGACACTGCCGAGGCGGACGGTGCGGGTTGATGCGATGTGCTGTTCGCCAGCATTGGCAAAGAGACGCTTGCCAGGAATGGTGGTCTCACCTTGCGGGACCACCAGACTGAGAACAACGCCGAGCGACAGCACGGCACTGGCGGCAATCGCGATCTGCCAGCGACGGTCTCGACCGGTATTTACGGGCGCCTTCCGCTGGATCCAGCCGCGGCGTGCCGCGCTCGCGATGCCACGCCGCAGTCGGCGCTCCATCTCGACCTCGGCGGCAAGTTCGGGAGATGCGACCAGCCAGGCTTCAAACTCGCCTCGCTCTGAACGCGAAAGGTCCCCAGCGACATAACGCGAGACCAGCCTGGCCTGCTCTTCGAAGGAATTGCGATCAAGAGACTTCATGACTGACTTGTGTCACGCGGAGCCAAAATGTCTCACCAAAAACGTGAAAGAGATCGCCAGCGGCAGCAAAATCGAGGTGACCCTGGGAACGAGCGCGAGATGAGGCGCCCGTCGTTCAATGATGGTGCGCAGTCGCGTTCGCGCGCGCATCAAGACCCTGTCAAAGTGCTTAGGGGAAAGTCCGAGGTCGTGGCAGAGCGTTTGCTTGTCGGTGCCGTCTAGATAGAAGCGGATCAGCATTTGGCGGTCGCGCTCCGTCGGTAATTCCTCGAGCAGGGCCGCGACAGCTTGCGCCAGATGCCTGTCATCGGAGTCGGACAGGTCGTTCTGCTCCATCTCCAGGTTCTGCGCGAGCTCGTCCACGAGCTCGGAATCAACCACGGTCTGCTGGCGGAGCATCTTGCGCGCGGCGTTCAGCGCGAGATTGCGTGCCGTGGCCGCGGCGAATGCGAACACCTTGCGCGTGTCATCGATGGTTCTGGCGCGCACGCGCTCGACCACGATGTGCAGGGTTTCCTGGGTGAGGTCTTCCTGGTCGATCCAGCGATGAAATGCGCCAAAACGCAGTACGGCGAGCACGCCGGGCCGCAGCGCCTCCAGCATGCGGCTCTCGGCGGCGCGGTCGCCGGTCAGCGCGGCCGCCACGATGCGCTCGATTTCTTCGGTCGGCAGCGCGCTCACGCGAAACCCCGCGAGCGCAGGTAGTTAGTTACAGGCGAGCGCCTCCATGGCGGTGCGACAGTCCGCGCCCGGATCGACTTTTGCGAGTTCACGAAGGAATTCGACATTGACCCATGGATACCGCGTTGAAGTGCTGTTCTTGCTCCTGCAGAACAGCAGCTGTTTGATCTGCTGGGCGTCGCACTTGTTCAGCGGCGGGCTGCCCCAGACGAGCGCTACCGCACCGGACACGTAGGCCGCAGCGCTCGACGCGCCCGCGGACTCGGACAATGCATAGCCTCGGTCGGAATTCTCGGTCGTCGTTACCACGATGTCCACGCCAGGTGCCTGAATTCGGCCGTCCGTCGCATCTGGACGGCCCTTAGGATTGAACAATTCCTTGCCCCGCATATCCGTGGGCACCGCGGCGATGACCCCCGGCAGGCAGCGGTATTGGGATGGGTAGTACTCGCGGACGGTGTCGTCCCTGTCCAGGCTGGTGGCGTAGCCGGTGACCACCAGCCGCCGCAAGGCGGCCGGACCACCCACTGCGGCTACGATCGCTTCGGAAATCGCGCGGCTGTCGACCGGCCATTTGGCGCTGATATTGATGACTTCCGCGCCGTCTCCGACGGCGGCGTCGATGCCCGCGGCAATGGTCGAAATCCGGGCAAGCAGGCCGTGCTCGACACGGCTGATGACTATTGGAATGAGCCGGCTGTTGGGCGCCACGCCCGCAACCCCGATGCCGTTGTCCATTCGTCCGCCAATGGTGCCGGCCATTTCGGTCCCGTGCGGGTAGCAGCGTCCGCTCGTGGCGCAACGCGCGTTCAATCTGCCGCCCTGGGAGTGCGGTGATTCCGGTGCTTTCAAGTGCAGCACCACATTCCTGGCGAGATCCTCGTGGCTCGCGTCGATGCCGGAATCGAGGACGGCAACCATACGCGGCAGCGAGCGCGCCGCGATAACTGAATCCCAGCCGATCTTCTTGTGGCCCCACAGTTCGTCGAGGCAAGGATCATTGGGAAATGTGGCGCGGGCCTCGCGTTGCCAACAGTGCGAATCGGTCTCGACAGCAGGTCCGAGCTCGAGCGATGTGGTCAGATAGTCAGGGCCGTCGCAGTCGGGCTCGACATACCCGACTTCGGGTGCGTTGATGATCGCGACGAGCCGCTCGGTCGACACGTACTTCGAAAAGGACGCGACCACGAAATTGCGCGATCGTTCGAGCTGGTAGACATACCCGGTTTGCTTGAGCCAGGCGTAGAGCTCGCGCGGATCGCCCCCTTCGGCCGGATACATGATCAGGCGCGCTGACAACTTTTGCGCCGATTGTGGGCTGTCCGCCGCGAACTGGTGACGCTTCGAAAAAGTGCCTGCCCATTGAGCACAGGCAGCGCGCAGATCGAACCGGCTGTCTCCGAGTGAATCGAGATACGTGATCACCGCGGCGGGTGCGCGCGCCGCCGTCGCCGTCCATCGACCGTGATCACAGAGATTCGGCGCCGCCGCGAGGGCAAACGACGCCCCGAACGTTGTTGCCGCGACAAACGGCAACAACGTTGTGGAGAGTCGTTGCGCAAGCGGACGCAAGCGATCTTAACGACCGGGGCCGATGACGATGACGCCATCCTGGCCGGTCACTCGCGCCGGCGAGTCCACGAGGATTGTCATGGACTGCTTGCCATCGTCTCCCTGCACCAGGATCGCGACCAGATCGTTGAGTTCGACTGCGCCTTTTGCTTTCGAAGGACGCATTGCAACGTCATGCGTGCGCAGGCGATGGCAGGACGCGAGCATTTCGGCATCGCCTGTCTTGACGTCATCGGCCGTGCAATAACGCGTGCCCCGCGTAAAGGTCATCGTGACACCGCAGGGCGTGGCGAAGTCCATGCGCCATGGCTCGTTTTGCATCGCGGTATTTCGCGTGCAGACGTGCACGACGTTCTGTTCCTTATCGAGGACGAACGTGAGCTTGCCGCCAATCGGCACCGGGTCCTTGAGCGTGGATGACAGTACGGTGAATTCCTTGCCCAGCCATCCTGCCAACACATCGTCCTGAGACGGCTCCTGCGCCGCAGCCAACGCGGCCCCAAGCAGCAATGCAGCCGCCATCATCGAGATTCCGAATTTCTGTCTGTTTAAAGTCTGTTTGCCGTACATGAGCCACTCCTAATTCAATGCATCCATACAGGTTGATAAAAATGCCATCGGGCGTCACGGAAACTCGTTAGCCCTCACAACGAAACTCGACCACATGCTGGTCGCGGTGCTGCCGCGAGTGCGCAACTGCGCAATACGCAACGCGTCTGCCGCGCGTCCTGACTGCCGATAGGCAACGTAAAACTCTTTCATGAACCGCGCCGTCGAGGCGTCTTCAATCGGCCACAGCGCTGCCACCACCGATCGCGTGCCGTTGGCCAGAAATCCATAGGTGAGGCCGAGCACACCTTCGCCGCGCAATGCGCTGCCATCCCCGGTGGCACAGCCCGAAAGAACCACAACGTCGGCGCGCAGTCCGCTTCGCGCGATGTCGTTCGCAGTCAGTCGGCTGGACGGCAGCAGTGCGCCGTCCGGGGTGTATTCGCTGAGGTACAGCGCCGATTGTTCGGGTGAGTCGCGTCGCGCTTCGGCGTGGGTGGCGAAGTGCAACACCGCCAGCTCGCTCGATGGCAGTTGCAAAACGCGCGTGGCGGTGGCCTCGAACCCCGACAGCTGGATAGTGCCGTCCGATCCAAAGGCCTTGATTACCGCACCCGCCTCGAGTGCCGAATAGGGAAGCCGGGTCAGATTGTTTGCCGAGGGCGGCGGAGCGCTGCGCAGCGTGCCGGAGTCGCCGTTCATGCCGACGCTCAGCCTGCGATCGTCGGCGGCGTATACCGGGTCGGACACCACGGCCACCAGGGTGTTGTGCGTCTTGGCCGGCCGGGCCTTTTCCATCGCGAGAGCCAGAGAAGGCGCATACCCCAAAACGAATCGATCGATGAGGAGTGCGCCGCCAGCGCCGGGCATGGGCAGCGATGCGAACGGCACGTTATTGAGGGGACCGTCGGCCAGCACCAGCATGCGGCTTTCGGGTATTCCTGTGAGCAGATGTCCTAACAACATCAAACCCAGAGGAGCGCCGGGTGTGCGTCCGCTGCGTGTGGCTACCGCATCGCCGATGGCTCGTTGCATCCGGTCCCGGCCGGGCAGGACGGCATGACGCAACTCGGTGCGCGTAAGCAACCAGGCGTGCGCGATCTTGTCGCCGACAAAATAGGCGAGCACCGCCGTTTCCGGCGGTAACTGACGCTGCACTTGCGCCAGTGAATCGGGAAGCGTGGTCTGCCGCGCGGCGACTCCGCCCTGGCGAATGAGAATGGCGTCGAGTTGCGCACGCGTCTCCTCGATGGAGTGCCGCAACGCGACTGTTCCTGCTTCGTCGGCATCCTGGCGCTGGATTCGAGCTTCCAGCAGCAACTGCTGCGAGGTCAGTTGCGCGCGCAGGTCTTCTTCCTGCGGATTGGCGGCCCTGATCGCGCCAGTCGCGCCCAGCGCGAGTTCATCTCCCAGGGATCGGGCGCGCACTTCTTCGGCAGTGCGGAATGCATGCCATACGGCGTCGGCATCCGAGCCGGCCAGCTCCGCGGCGATCCGTGCCTCGTAGGGCGCGTATCGCGCGGAAAGAAAACGCGCCCGCCATTCCGGATTCGCGGACTTCACGCGGATCCGCGTGACGATCGCTATCGCCTCATTGGCGGTGGCAAGGGCGCCGGGAACGTCGCGTCTACTCAGGAGTGCCTGGGAAAGAGCCGTGTTCGTGTCGATGCGACTGAATTCCAGGCCGAGCTGCGCGTATTGGCGGTCCGCTGCGCGCAAATCCTCGATGGCGACGTCCGGCCGATCCTGCGCCAGGCGAAGGTAGGCGCGTTCCTCGAGCGCTTCCGCATGCACCTGCGCATTGGCGGATTCTTGCGGTTCGACCAACTCCGCTTCCGCTTCGGCGAATTTTCCGGCGACGCGCAACTCCGCCGCGATCAGCACGCGTGTGCGGGCCACGCTGAAAGGATTCGCATCGATTTGCATCGACTTGCGCAGATAGCCGATGGCCGCATCGCGTTGGCCCAGAATCGAAGCCGCGCTGGCGGCGGCGCGCATCGTACCGGGGAGCCTGCCATTGTCTCCGAGGCGTTCGTGTTCAACGATCGCAGCGCGCAGGGTTTGAAGGGCGCGATCGGTGTCACCCATGCGCAGATAAAGTCCGCCCAGCGCCCCCAGTTCGCCAGCACGTTCGGCATCCTTGCCGATCTCCGTGTAGAGCTTCAGTGCTTCGGTGTGCAATTCCAGCGCGCGGTCGAAATCGCCGAGGACAAGCAATGTGAAACCGTAGTTACCGAGAAGCGCCGCGTATAGGTAGGGCTGCGCCCGTGGATCGACGAGCGGCAACAACGCCTCGTATTCCTTCGCGGACTGCGCAAGGAAGCCGCGATAGTTGTGCACGGCGGCAAGGTTGCTCAGCGATTTCGCCTGCTCGGCGATGTCGTTGTTGGCTCGCGCCATTTCGATCGAGCGCTCGAGCAGCGTGGTGGCGGCATCGTAGTCAGAGGTGCTCACGGCCAGCACGGCGCGCATGTTGGTGGCGTACTGCGCGCGCACCGGCATTGCGTGAGTCTGGAAATAATCAACGGCCGTCGCGAGGCGCCGATCGGCAATGGCGTAGAGCGCTCGCTGCTCAGCGCCCTGCGTTCCGGCATTCATCGCGTCGGCAAGGGCGATTTCCGCCGCGGCGCGGAGCGTCGCGGCGTTGTGAACGCCCGCTTCGTCGTCAGCGGATTCGTACGCATCCGTTGCGATTTCCGTGGCGCGAACTGCGGCCGCCCATTGGTCGCGGGGGCCGTACTGCACATTGGCCAGAAAATAGGCAGCCTGTGCGCGCATCCCCTCGTCGTCCGCCGCCTCGAAATGCGCCACTGCTTCGTGCAATTTGTCTGCTGCCCGCGTCCAGGCTTCGGGCGTCGCAAGTGCGGCTTGTTCGCATGCCGCACCGTAAGCAACGAAGCCATGTTGCAACTCGTCGGGAAGCGCTTCGGTCGGTCGTTTCCAACGCGCGATTCGCAGCGTTGCGCGTCCCTGCTTGGTGGGGTGATCGGCGCTGCGCAGCGTGACGCGCAACTCGCCCGGCGTCTCCAGGCTAACTACCTTGAAGATGGCGCCGTGCCTCAGGACACGGTCTTCGAGCTCGCTATGTATTCCCGCCGCGTCCACGGTCATGTGCGCCTCGATCTCGAGTTCGCGCGCCTCGATCAGATATTCGCCGCGCTGCAACGTGCGAGTCACGACCGGCGAGGCGTCTCCGCCGAGATTCAGTTCAGCGGAGTATTCCGTGACAAGTTCTGTGTTGGATCCATTCGAGCACGCGCCAACGCACAACACGACGGCTGCTGTGAAGATCACGGGAGCGCGCGGCCGCGAAATTATTCGGCGATAGATAGCGAGGTGATCGCGCACGGACATTTGAAGCGAATCCCACGCGGCGGGCGCTAATGTTTACAGGCGCATGCATTGTGCCGCAAACGATGAGCGAATTAGTAGGCAGGGTTTGTACTAAGTTCGGGCGTGAAATATTTTCATCGAAGGCGCGTGTAGGTGGGAGAAATCGCAAAGTCGTGACACTACATACAAATGGGTCTCGCGCTTTCCGCGCTCCGAGCCCTCTTCATTGTCCCGGGCACCCCCTGTCCGCCTTGGTAGTTAGTGGGGCGTTCGCGCGCGCTCGTTCAGGGCAGGCCGTTGGCCCGCACAACGAAACTGGACCAGACCGGGGACGCACGGGTTCCGCGGGTGCGCAGTTGCGCAGTGCGAAGCGCATCTGCAGTACGACCCGACACTCGGTAGGCGGCATAGAACTCTTCCATGAATCTTGCGGTGAGCGCGTCCTCGACGGGCCAGAGGGAAGCGACCACGGTGTGCGATCCATTGGCCAGGAACCGGTAGGTCAGTCCCAGTACCCCTTCGCCGCGGAGTTCTCTGCCATCGCCGGTGGCGCAGCCGCTCAACACCACCACGTCGGCTCGCAGCCCACTGCGGGTGATGTCCTCCGCTGTCAGGCGATCGGCCAGCAGTGGCGAACCATCGGCGGCGTACTCCGAGAGGAAAAGCGCTGACAGTTCGGGGGCGTCGCGGCGTGCAACGGCGTGGGTGGCGAAGTGCAATACCCCGAGATCGGCCGATGGCAGCTCCGCCACCTGGCGCGCGGTTGCATTGAATCCCGCCAGTTCGATGATGTCTGCGCCGGCAAATGCCCGCACGACGGCACGCGCCTCGATGGCGGAATAGGGCAATCGTGCCAGTCCTCCTGCCTGACCGTCAGCGCCGCGGTAGTTCGCCGTGTCGCCGGCCGCGATGGTCAGCCGACGATCGTCGGGCGTATAGACCGGGTCGGACACCACCGCGACCCGCCTCTGCATGGCGGGCCGTGTCTCAGACGGCCGCAGGGCGAGCGCCAGCGACGGAGCCGAGGCGATGATGAATCGATCGATCAGCTGTTCGCGAGGATTGCCGTGCGGCAGCGGCAATGCGGCGAACGGGAGGCTGTTGAGCGGGCCGTCAGGAAGAATCAGCAGCCGCTTCGCGGTGACACCGCGGAGGAGCCCGCCTAACAAACATGTGAAGGGGGAATCGTCGGCAACTTTAAGACCCGCCCGCTGCTGTTCCACGAAGCCATTCACGAGATCCTGCAAGACACGCCGTTCCGGGAGTGCACTTTGCCGTAGCTCGGTGCGCGTCAATAACCAGGCATGCGAACGCTGATCACCGACGAAGTACGCAAGTACCGCCGTATCGGCCGGCAATGCAGCCTGCACTTCCTCAAGCGATTCAGCGATGCCAAGACGGTAGTTCGGCTGAACGCCGTGCTGGTCGAGCATCCGGGCTTCGAGACGCGCCTGCACCTCGTCGATGAGGCGCCGCGTCTCCTGAACGTCGGAGTCCCTGGAGCTCCCTTTGCGCATGCGGCGCTCGAGGTCGACCTGCAGTGCCGTCATCCGTTCGCGCAGTCGATCGGCATTTTCATCGCGCGCCACGTCGCCGCGATGCTCGGCGTTCGCGAGACGATCCCCCAGCGAACGCGCGCGGATCGCCTCGGCAACCCGAAACGCTTTCCATGCGGCCAATTCATCCCCTGGCTGCCCGGTGGCCAGATCCACTTCAATGCGAGCTTCGTAGGGCGCGTAGCTCGCCGACAGAAAGCGTGCGCGCAACTCGGGATTCGCTGAGTTCACGCGGATGCGTGTCTCGATGTCGACCGCGGTGTCGGCAGCGGCACCTGCGCCCGACAGGTCGCTCGCAGCAAGCAGAGCCAATGCAAGAGCGGAGCTGGTATCGATGCGGTTGAAATCGAGCTTGAGGCGCGCATAGATTCCGTCCGCTTCGCGCAAATCTGCCAGGGCTTCCGCGCTGCGCCCCTGTCTTTCGCGCAGCCTGGCGCGCTCGGTCAGCGCATCGGCTCGCGAAGGTTCGTTCTTCGTGAGCAATGCCTGCGTCAGTAGATTGTCCGCGCCGCGCAGGTTGCCGAGCGTGCGTAGTTCGCCGGCAATGAGCACACGGGTCCGGTCGATGGTGATGCCATTTTTGTCCTGCAGCTCGGCGCTGCGCAGATATTCGAGTGCGGTGTCGTGCCGGCCAAGTTCCGCCGCGGCGTTGCCTGCCAGGCGCAGGGCCGACACCAGCCCGGCGTGGTCTTGCGCCCGTTCGTAGAGTGGCAACGCATTTTCGAGGGTGGCCAGGGCCTGCTCGATGTTTCCGCTGCGAAACTGGATGGCCCCCAGCGCGGCGAGTTCGCGCGCCGTCTGGCTGTCATCGCCGCGAGCGGAAAAGACTTCGAGCGC
>Ga0163162_10007929_pt1 | contig 10353 bp, 10 predicted proteins | sample S55metaG_FD_115310 | JGI IMG/M metagenome (GOLD analysis project Ga0163162, IMG submission 115310) | Switchgrass rhizosphere microbial communities from Kellogg Biological Station, Michigan, USA - S5-5 metaG | ecosystem: Host-associated > Plants > Roots > Rhizosphere > Soil | place: USA...
GTAGCGCTGGAACTGATCCGGTTTACGGAAGCCCTGCGCGGGAGAAGTCAGAGCTAGCGCTGAAATTACCTGGAACGCTGCGCCCCAAGCCAGACTTCGGAACCTTCACGCGCAGCATCCACTTCCATTGGTTTGCCGCTTTCAAGCACCAACATGCGCGCAGACTCTACCATCTCGTCCACTCCTTTATCGTCCCGATTTGGATCGTGATGAAACAGGAAGAGTTTCCGGGCGCCAGCATCAAGGGCGAGGGATACCACGCTGCTCAGGGAGCCGTGTCCCCATCCAATTTTGTGCAGATATTCATCATCTGTGTACTGCGCGTCGATAATCAGGATATCGACTCCGCTAAGAAACTCCACCAGGCCCGCACGCGCCGTCGCGGCATAAGCTCGTGCTTTGTTTAGGTCAGACTTCTCGCGGTCGGCCTGTGTGACTTTCAGAACTTCGAAAGGCTCATTGTCAGGCAGATACGCGATTGATCCCTGGGAGGTGGAAAGCCGGTAACCGACGCAGATACCCGGGTGATTTACAAAGCGCGTCTGGATGCGCACTTTGCCGACCGAAAAATCCATCTCCTTCAACTCTTCAATCGAAATGGTACCCGGCATATCGCGCAATGAGACCGGAAAAACCGAGGTCTCCATTTGGTTGGCGAGGATGGTAGCCAACCCTTCCCGCGCTCCTTCGTATCCGAGAAGGCGAAGCGAGTTCTTGCTGTTGTAGGCCGGAAGAAAAAAGGGCAGCCCCTGAATGTGGTCCCAGTGCGTATGCGAAATCAGAATCGTTAGCTTGATTGGATTCGCTTTGAATTCGTCTTCCAAAGCAATGCCCAGCGATCGCATCCCCGAGCCAGCGCCCAGGATGATAATTTCGCCGTCGGCGCGAACTTCGATGCAACTCGTGTTCCCGCCGTAGCCGACCGTCGAAGAACCCGGCACAGGAATCGAGCCGCGCACGCCCCAGAATTTCAGGCGCGTGGAAGGCGGCGTGAACTCCGGTAAAGGGCCGGTCAGGATGGCCGCTTTGTCTCCATTCGGCATGACACGCTCAATCACCTCGTGCAGATGCTCCCAAAGGATTGGCTTCACGAGATATTCGTCGGCGCCGGCCTCAATCGCGCTCGTCCGATCGACCCCATAATCGCGACCCGAAATGATGATAATCTTGGTCCGCTGCAAGCTGTGGCGGAGGTTACGGCAAACCTGAAATCCGTTCGCCCGCGGCATCAGTAAATCGCACAGAATCAGCTCTGGCCGATGCTCCAAAGCCAAGTCGATTCCAGCCTCGCCATCGCCCGCTTCGAGAATTTTCCAGTCTTCTCGGGCGAACAGGCCCGCTGTTGCTCGCCGGCTTTCGGCGTCATCCTCGATTAACAAGACGGTGGGCATTGGCGGACTAGTCGAGTTCTTTCAGACCGCGCACCAATTTACAAGCTCAATTGCTTGTCGTTCTGCACGATCGACGTTCCCGCTAGGGACGAGTCGCGCTCTTCCAGCGCAACTCTGGACGTAGGTTGACCTCCGACGGCGGAACGTCGAATCCAGCTGCGCGCAAGAGATAGGAAACTCCAGCGGGGCTTTCCATTGTCTCCTTCAGGCTGCGGGCGAAAACCTCGATGTATTCCTTGTAAGACTCGAGCGCTAACTTGCCGTCGGCGTAATGGGCAGCGAGCGATTCATCGTGATTGTCAATCAGCTCGATCAAAGCGTGCCGCAGTCGCGCCCGCATTTGCGGATCGACCACGATTCTGAAAGGACTCGCCCCCGCGTCTGGTAGCGCTGGAGTTTCGCGGGAAGGCGCCGGAACCAGTTGGAAGTCAGGCAAGTCCATCGATCGCTTTAGGCAGGAAGAAACGCTAGAAGAAAATCGGAATAATCAGGATGGCAACGATGTTTACCACCTTGATCATCGGATTAATCGCCGGACCGGCTGTATCCTTGTAGGGATCACCAACAGTATCACCGGTAACTGAAGCTGCGTGGGCCGCAGAACCTTTGCCACCAAGATTGCCTTCTTCGATGAATTTTTTCGCGTTATCCCAGGCGCCGCCGCTCGAAGTCATGGCGATTGCGACAAATAAGCCGGTCACAATCGTCCCGACAAGCAATCCGCCCAGAACGACTGGCCCCAGAGGCTTGATGACCGCGACCGCAACGACAAACGCCACCGGCAATAGCGCCGGAACGATCATCTCGCGCAAGGCCGCTTTGGTCACAATATCGACGCACGTGCCGTAATCCGGTTTGTCTTCACCACGCAAGATACCTGGCTTCGCTGTCAGCTGGCGACGGACTTCAAGCACGACTGCACCCGCGGCTTTTCCGACCGCGTCCATGCTGAAAGCGGTGAAAATGAAAGGCAGTAAACCGCCGATGAAGAGACCGATGATCACTTTTGGCTCGGTGAGTGAAAATGCAAAAGCAAAGGCGTGCCCCGAAGCAGTCACGTGCGCACGGAGTTCTTCCACGTACGAACCGAAAAGAACGAGGGCTGCGAGGCCGGCGGACGCGATCGCGTATCCTTTCGTGACCGCCTTCATCGTGTTCCCAACGGCGTCGAGCTCATCGGTCACACCGCGGACTTCTTTGGGAAGATTGCTCATCACCGCGATACCACCGGCGTTATCCGTGATCGGACCGAAGGCGTCGAGTGAGATGATAATTCCCGCCATCGAAAGCATGCTCATGACTGCGATGGCGATGCCGTAGAGTCCGGCAAAATGAAAACTGAACAGAATCGCGAGACCAATGAACCCGACGGGCAGGGCGGTCGCATGCTGGCCGATGGCAAGGCCGGCGATGATATTGGTGGCGTGGCCGGTCTCCGACGCCTTCGCGATACCGCGAACCGGCCCGTAGCTCATCGACGTATAGTAGTTCGTTATTACAACCACGATTCCGGTCATGAGCAGGCCAATCAGTGAAGCAAAATACAGATCGTTCGCTGTGCGCGGAACACCGGCGATCGTGACGCCATCCGGGAAGAGAGAATGCGTCGCCGGCCAAAAGAGAATGGCCGAAACCACCGCGCTCGCCATTACGCCGCCCATCAAAGTCGTGCCAGGCTTGGCGCCGCTCAGGTTAACGAAAATGATCCCGCAAATCGCACCAAGGACGGATATGCCGCCGAGGACAAATGGATACACGATCGCGGCCGGCGTTGCCGCCAACGTCAATGCGCCCACCAGAATCGCACCAATCAGACTGACCGCGTAGGTTTCGAAAACGTCCGCGGCCATACCTGCGCAATCACCCACGTTATCGCCAACGTTGTCGGCGATGGTTGCTGGATTGCGTGGATCGTCTTCATCGAGAGTATTTTCAATCTTACCCACCAGATCGGCGCCCACGTCGGCCGCCTTGGTGTAGATGCCACCGCCAAGTCGCGCGAAAACGCTGATCAAACTGGCGCCCAGAGCGAGGCCAATCAGACTCTTCACCGCAGCGTCCGCACCGATCATGTTGCTGGCAACGCGGTAAAAAATGCCGACTGACAAAAGCGCCAATCCGACGACCAAGAGACCGGTCACAGCGCCGCCATTAAACGCGATACGCAGGGCCGCTCCGGTCGATTTCGTCGCGGCCTGGGTTGTTCGCGTGTTAGCCAGCACCGCGATTCGCATCCCGATGAACCCGGCAGAAAGCGAACAGGCGGCCCCAACAACGAATCCAACCGCGCTGGCGTGATCCTTAAAGAAAAAGAGCAGGAGAAAAATAACCACCGCGATCGAGCTGATCGTGACCACCTGGCGATTGAGATAAGCCTTCGCGCCTTCCTGGATGGCGTTGGCAATTTCCTGCATCCGGGCATTACCGGGCGAAGATCTGACAACGGAAAAAATAAGGATAAAGGCGAAGACCAAACCAACCGCGGCGCAAAGCAACGAAAGCGAGACACCGGAAGTCAGCATGGATAGGGCAATTAAGGTCATAAATAGGGCCGAAATAAGAAAGGCAGGACATTAGAGGGATTCGCCTTTCTGGCAACCGGTTTGTCATCGCCGAGCGAAGGAGCAGCCTCGGCCCGGCTGGTGCTTTTGCCACGAGCAGAGAACAATCGGTCCAATGCCAACGGACCAGCCGCTTTACAATTCGAAAACCGAACGAAGCCGGCTCAAAAATGTCGCACTGTATTCCTGCGCCTTGGAAGCTTCGGTGTCGTCTTGCTCGAGATTCTTGAGCAGCCCTTCTGTTTCCATTTTGCGGGTCGCAAGCAATTCGCTCAGTTGCGTCACGCATTCCGGCGCGTCGCGCAGGACTGCCGCCATCGAGGTCTTGAATATTTCCATCACTTCACAATCGGCGTTGGCCCGGACCGTAGCAGTGCGTCGTTCTCCGGTAAGAAGCGACATTTCGCCGAAGCAATCGCCTTCAGAGAGACTCGCGACATCGATGCTCGTCCCATTCTTTGAGACGGAAACACTGGCGTCTCCACGCAGGAGGATAAACATCGAGTCGCCCTCGTCGCCTTCCACGATGACGTTTTCGCCCCGCCCGAAGTGATTGACGCGCGCCTCTTTGACGAGGCTTTCCAAGTGCTCGTCGGAAAGGCATCCGAAGATCCGATCCTCGCGCAGAATTTGCCGGGCTCCTTCCTGCCCTCCTTCCCCTGATTTGGTTGGGCGGCGCGGGATTTGCAGAGTGCGAATCGGGAACGGGATGTTGATTCGCTGTCGTTTCAATTCGTACCAAACATTGGTTCGTACCGAATCATTCGTCTCGTTAAACCGCGCGTGGTTCCCCATGTAATACTTGATCTCGTAGGTGACGGCGGACTCTGCGAAATCGACCAGGAAAACCTTCACCGGTGGATCACGCAAAACGTTCTTCGCGCTTTGGACCGCTCGAGTCAGAGCATCCTTCACCTGGTTGGGTGGAACGTTGTAGTCGATACCCAGCCGGAAACGCATGGCGTGAACCTCGGTCGGGTAATGAAGATTGATGATCGTGGTGCGAACGATCTCGTTGTTAGGAATATCGAGATTGATGTCATCGTTTGTGCGCAGACGAGTGGAACGCCAGTTGATCTCCATGACCTCGGCAAAGTGGTCGCCGACGTGGAGCCAATCCCCGACCTTGTAAGGTTTGTTGATCTGTACGGCCATACCGGCGATGACCCCCCCCAGTAAATTCTGGGTCGCGAAGGCGAGCACGATGGCGGCGGCGCCAGAGGTGGCGAGGAGACCGCGCAATTCCCGTTCAGCGTGGTAGCCGATGCTGAGCACGAGGAGAAGAGCGACGAGAAAAATAAGGAGCGCGACAATCTCGCGCAGAAACTTGGGAATCGCGATCTGACGGCGCTTTTCGAAATAAAGATCCCAGAGGTAGCGATCCATCAGCGCGATCACGACCGCAGTACTGAGAAGAATGACGGCCGCCCCCACGTGATTGCGCCAGCGAAAATCCATCCCGTAGATCCACGCCGAGGCATAAGTCGCGACGGCGAGGGCAAAGAGTTGGAAGAAAATCCCGAAGGGAACTCCGGCGCGCCGCTTGAGCAGTCGCCCGACCGAAAGGGTCACGAGGAAGACGACGATGAAAGCCGCGAAAGTTTCGACGCTTCGCTCGGTGTTGATCAGACCAAACATATCCGAGGAGATAGCCTAACAACCAGAAAGCCGCGCCACAAGCGGGGTTAACGCGGTGGCCAGATCGCCAGACATGCCCAGCCCGCCAGAAAGCAGAGCCCGCCCAGCGGTGTAATTGCACCGAGCCATTTGATATTCGACCAGGCGAGCAGGTAAAGGCTGCCGCTAAACAGAACAATGCCAGCGACAAAGAGCGCCGCTGCGGCGCGACTCGCGGAAGGGATCACCGCCAGCACGGCCAACGCAATGGCGTGTATGAAGTGATACAAAACGGCTTTGTTCCAAACCTCCGACATCGCGTTGGCCTGCAGGGTGTCTTTAAGGGCATGAGCTCCGAAGGCTCCTAACGCGACGGCCAAAAAACAGAGCGCAGCCGCGGTTCGGAACAGCATGGAATTCATCCCGCGAAGCTGACGCGCAATCCAGAAAGCCGCAACCCCGGGCATCGCGCTCCGATCCGAAATGCGTTCTTCAATTTCTGGCTATTACGGCTGCTCGTTCGACCGCCGGGCCTGCTGCACCTGATCCATCACCTCGTGAGTACGATCGAGTGAATGTTTCGCCCAATTGTGCTCCGAAACGGGACCGGGAGTTACAGCCGCCGTAGTTACTTTTTCCGTCGTCGGTTTGGGTTGATCCGCGGTTTCCTGATTGCCGTTTCGTTGCCAGAGAAAAAGCGCCGTGAGGCTCAAGACCAGGACAAGAAACGTTTTCATTTCCATCTCAAGGAGCATGGCGCGGGCCAAGGCGAATGCCCGAAAATTTCTCTGCATCCATCACGCGGAGCGGAACCGATACCCTATTAACGCATTCTTAAGAAAATAGAAAACAAGACAACAAAATATGAAAAAATTAGTAGCTGGAACACTGACCGCCGCGCTCGCGGCGCTGCTTTCATACGCCAGCCCGATGTTTGCCGGTAGTTTCACGGTTGCAACGGGTCCGACTTTTACTCCGGATACGGCGTTTACCAACAATACGATCGCAATCGATGCCACTACCGGCGCCGAATTGATTCGAGTAAACGGAGGGGCGACTATCACGCCGGACGCAACCAATCAGGCTATGATTAGTCTGGATGGCGGTTATTCGGCGGACGCCGGCGACATCTTTTCGGCAGCATATAGTTTCGTCGTCGATATGAACGCGCTCACGTCGGTCACTTACACCATCTCAGGTACTGCTGTAGTCTTCGGTATTACGGTACCGTTTAGCGCCACTGGGACACTAGATCCCGGATTGCACAAATACGAGGGAACGATCAGTGTGCCAGACGCGACGTTCCCAACCGCCACCTCCGGAACCTGGACAGCCGCTCTAACCCTGGACTTCGGCGGTGGTTCTCCGAATTCTGCTGCCCCTGGCACCCTGGATCTCCAGATTCAACAGATTGATGTCCAGCTTGCTCCTGAGGCCGCCATGCTGGAAGCACCCGCGCAACAGCAGAACGTCTCGACGCGTGGTAATGTCGGCACAGGCGACGATGTTCTCATCGGCGGCTTCATTATAACGGGCACGGATGCGAAACAGGTTGTTATTCGTGCTGTCGGACCTTCCATCGTGGGTGTGACTGGATTGTTGGCGGATCCGTTCCTAGAACTCCATGATTCGACGGGTGCACTAATAACCAGCAATGACAACTGGGGCGATCTCAGCACGGACGATCAAACCGTTTTGACCGATAACGATCTTGCGCCATTGGATCCGGCTGAGTCTGCCCTAGTTATGACTCTCGATCCGGGCAACTATACGGCAATCGTTCGCGGAGTGGGTGATACCACTGGTATCGCGCTGGTAGAAATTTACGACCTCGATACCGTCTCGGGCACCACGACTGACTCGAAGCTCGCTAATCTCAGCACACGCGGCAACGTCGGCGTGGACCCAAACATCTTGGACCTTGGCGTCATCGTTGGGGGCACGGGCACCGGGTTCTCCACGATCATCATTCGCGGCCTCGGTCCTTCTCTTACCGATCAGGGCGTGCCAAACGTTCTGGCTGATCCAACACTCGACCTTCTCAATGAAAATGCCGATGTGATCGCGTCGAACGATAACTGGGAGGCTGACCCGGCAAACATGCAATCAGTGATGGATGCCGGTCTGGCGCCGACAGATTCGAACGAAGCAGCAATCTACGAGGTTCTGCCGCCGGGCAAATATACCGCAGTGCTAAGCGGTGCCGGTGGCACCACCGGCGTCGGCTTGGTTGAGACGTATAACATCGACGATTGAGGTTAGAATAAAAGACCGCCCGGTCAGGATTTTCCTGGCCGGGCGTTTCTCTTTCTGGCGGCGCGGGGCCTGGTGGAAGCCCACCACGTTTTTTCCACAACCGCAGAAGGCGCGATTGGCTTGCCTGGACGGTCGGAGAGATGCAGCCTTGTGTGGAGGCATTGTTGAAAACCCAAGTCATTTCTTCCCTGATCACGAAAAGCGCTCCCCTTCTCCTCGTCTTCCTGCTCACCGCGTGCTCGCATTGGGATTACCAGGAGCGGGCCCGCACGCCGCTCAAGCCGATGACATCGGTCGTGCACGTCAAGTCGGAAGCATTCGACACTCCGCCAAAAGTGCTGGAGGGAAGCCGCCCGGCATATCCGCAACCGGAAGCGAGCCATCGCGAAACAGGTTTCGTCAGCGTAATCTGCCTGATCAGCGTTGAGGGAAAGGCAGTCGACTTCGAAATCGAGAAGATGACGAGTCCGGCTTTCGCCTACGAAACTGTGCGCGCCATCCAAAAATGGCGCTGGGCGCCGGCAATGAAGAATGGACATCCCGTGGCAGCAAAGGTGCGCGTGCCGATGCACTTCAATGACCTTTGAAATGTCTCGGCCTAACGAATAATTCTTTTCCGCGACCCAGATCTCACTTCCGTCGAAATTGACGGCGCACCGGAAATGCGGTTCATCGTTACTCCGTGACTCGTATCCTGATTGCCGATGACCAGCCAGACGTCCTCGAAGCTTTGCGCATTCTGCTCAAGGGCGAGGGCTATCAGACCGACGCAGTCACTTCGTTAGGCGCGGTCATGAACTCGCTCGAGAAGCGTTCCTATGCGCTTCTCATGATGGACCTGAACTACACCCGCGATACAACCTCTGGACAGGAAGGGCTTGAAGTCATTCCGCGTATTCAGGCCTTGGATGATACCCTTCCGATCGTGGTGATGACCGCGTGGGCAACCGTCGATCTCGCTGTCGAAGCGATGAAGCTAGGTGCGCGCGATTTCGTCACCAAGCCGTGGGATAACGATCGCGTTCTCACGATTGTTCGCACCCAGATCGCGCTCGGCAGCGCGATTCGGAAAAGCAAGCAGCTCGAAGCAAAGAACGAACTGCTTCGCGGCAAGATGCCGAACATTATTTCCGAATCGCAGCGAATGCGCCCCGTGATCGAGCTGGTCACTCGCGTCGCACCTTCCGACGCCAATGTTTTGATCACGGGTGAAAATGGCACCGGCAAAGGATTAATCGCACAGGCCATTCATTCTCTTTCCACCCGTGCGACCAAAATCATGATTACGGTCAACATGGGTGGACTGTCAGAGGGAGTTTTCGAAAGCGAGCTTTTCGGTCACGTCAAAGGAGCGTTTACCGATGCGAAAACCGATCGGGCCGGGCGCTTTGAGCTGGCGGATGAAAGCACTCTCTTCCTCGATGAGATCGCGAACCTGCCCCTGAGTCAGCAGGCCAAGCTCCTGCGCGTGATCGAGACCGGTGAATTCGAGCGAGTCGGTTCTTCGCGCACTTTGCATGCGAACGTGCGCATCATCTCCGCGACAAATTCGAATCTAACCGACGAGGTCGCGGCCGGACGCTTCCGGCAGGATTTGCTTTTTCGTCTCAACACAATCGAAATTGCGCTGCCGCCGTTGCGCGAACGCCGGGAGGATATCGCGCCGCTCGCCGCTCATTTTCTGCGGCAACATGCGGAACGGTATCGGAAAAAGCTCACCGGCTTTGAGCCGGCCGCGCATGAAGCACTGATGCGTCACGAATTTCCCGGCAATGTGCGCGAACTGGATCATGTCATCGAACGCGCCGTCCTCATGTCGCAAGGGTCGCAGATCAAGCCCAACGATCTTGGCCTAACGAACATGGGTGATGGCTCGCCCCGCCTGGAAGAGATGAGCCTCGAGGAGGTAGAAGCGTTCCTGATCAAGAAAGCGCTCGCCCGTCACAATGGAAACGCGCGCCAGGCGGCCGAGTCGTTAGGCCTAAGCCGGAGCGCTTTCTATCGACGGCTCCAGCACTACGGGTTGTGAAATCTTCTGATTCCTTATCGCGGCGGCCGGATTGAGAACAACACGTGGCCAGCAAGGCAAATCAACCGTCAGCGACCAGAAATCGAAAACTGCGCAGACATCGTCGGCTTTCTTTTGAAGGCCGGCTGACCTGGTTGACCCTCGCCGCGGGCGCGCCCGCCCTGATCGTGGCCATGGCCTTCCTCTGGGTTGGTGACCAAAGCGCCAAAACGAGTTGGACGCTCACTCTCGTCATCGTCGGGGTTGCTTTAGGGTATCTCTCCGGTGCGCGCGAGCACGTCGTTAGGCCGCTTCAGACGATGAGCAATCTTCTCGCCGCCTTGCGGGAAGGCGATTACTCGATTCGGGCCCGCGGCGCCCAGGCCGATGACGCGCTCGGCGAGGTTCTGCTTGAAATCAATCAGCTGGGCGAAACCCTGCGCGTCCAGCGCCTCGGCGCCTTCGAAGCGACCGCGCTCCTTCGCACCATCATGGCCGAAATCGATGTCGCGGTCTTCAC
>Ga0163162_10007931_pt1 | contig 10352 bp, 5 predicted proteins | sample S55metaG_FD_115310 | JGI IMG/M metagenome (GOLD analysis project Ga0163162, IMG submission 115310) | Switchgrass rhizosphere microbial communities from Kellogg Biological Station, Michigan, USA - S5-5 metaG | ecosystem: Host-associated > Plants > Roots > Rhizosphere > Soil | place: USA: Michigan...
GTCGGAGCCTTCGCTCGGCATCTTGGGGAACGAAGAAATATCAATGCTGTGCCTGATACATCAAGATTTGTCGATTGCGCGGTCTCAGCCAAGTTCGGCGTTCCGTGTCATGTCGAAAATCGTGATCCATTCACTGCGAGTAGTGCGAAGAACAACGACTTCCTTCGTCCCTATCGCGGTTATGGCGACATCAATCTCGTGCTGTACTCGGGGACGTCAAACTACAATGGTCTTCAGGTACAGATCAATCGACGCTACACTCGGGGATTTCAGTTTGGTGTTGCTTACACCTACTCGAAATCGTTCGACTATGCCAATGACGATTCATCCGATGTTTCTTATCCGCGACCGTATAAACAATTCAATTATGGTCCTTCGGATTTTGACCAGACCCACATCCTGACCGTCGGATACATTTATGACGTGCCAGCTCTCAGCCGGAAGTGGAATAACGGCTTCGTCCGAGCGATATTCGACAACTGGCAATTGAGTGGCACGACCTCTTACGCCACCGGACGACCAAAACAAAACATCGCGGTGACGTACACAGCCGGTACCGCAACGATCACTGCTGGTCAGCAATGTCCACCGGGAACAATCATGACGTCATCAACTGTTTGCACGATGATCACTGATTTTACCGGGGGAACCGTTAACGCCAGACCCAATATCACTTGCGATCCTGGCAAGAATTCATCGGGCCTTGATTCAACCGGATCAGCGTATGTAATCAACGTCGGTTGCTTCAGTGTTCCGGGTGGTCTGGGTCAAATCGGCAACATGCAGCGGAATCCTGTCCGGCTGCCGGCGGTCTTTAATAATGACCTGGCGTTCTTCAAGAACATCAAGCTAGGCGAGACTCGTGAGATTCAGTTCAGGTGGGAGATGTACAACATTTTCAACCGCGCCAACTTTGATGACATCGATGGATCAATGTCGTTCGGACTGGTTCAGGTAAATCCAAAACCGGGGCAAGCATGTACGGCTTCGGGTAACACTTGTACGGCGATCGTGCGACAGACGCGCAGTTCTTTCGGAACGCCGAGCACCGCGCGTACTCCTCGTGTGATGCAGGCGTCGTTGAGGATAAACTTCTAACGAGTATTTGGTGAGATGTTTTTGGCATATGCGCAACACGTGGTGAAGCGCAAGTTAATGAGATCGCCGCCGGTCACCGAGGTCAGTACCTAATCCCGGAAGGTTGAGCATCGCTCAAGATCTCGATGGTTCTAGGGCATGATCTAAGCGGGGCTTTCACTCCGTAGGAGTGACATATTTATAGACTTGGAACGCGACCCTCTTCCCAACTCCGTTCGAAGTTCTAAGAAGGAGCGATAAGGAACCTACACTTCAAAGGTCTACCGCTCCTTCTTAGAACTTCGAACGGAGTTGGATTGTCAGGGGAGTTGTCGGCTATAAACATTTTACCCCTAACGGGGTAAAGCAGCTTTACCCACTAATCCGGCGAGCTGCAGATCGGTACAGGGATCCAGCCCTACGACAAGCAGTCACAAAAATGCCTGTAGCAAAGAGCGGGGATCGCAGCGAACTTCTCAACTAAGATCAAAAGTTAATTGTAGTCCGCCTACGAACAACAAAGTTAACCTATGATTCAGTCACGTCGTTCGTTTCTCACGGGTGCTTTGGCTCTGCCGCTCTGTGTGTCCAACCGTTTCGTCTGGGCTCAATCAGCGACCGCTGGGTCCGTGGTGAGTCCAAACGGCACGATCAGGTTTGATCTAGTGAACGGAAAGAACTCCCCAATTAAGTATCAGGTTAAGTTTAGGGGGCATCCGGTGCTTGTGGACTCAACTCTTGGCTTGACTGTCGGAACTCAGAATCAAACCCAGAAACCAAATCAACATGTCGTGCGAAAGACTGGCGTGTATGCCATGCGAGAATCGTTTCCGACGCGTGGTCTTCATTCGGTTGGCCTGAACCGATGTAATGGAGCTTATTTCGAAGTCGCCGGTGAGACCGATTGTCGACTTGAGGTGCGTGCCTTCGATGACGGTATCGCCTTCCGCTACTTGTATGTGGGTGATGACACGCCGCGAGTTCCGTATGAACACACCACCTTTGTTTTGCCGAGCGAGAGTGTTGTTTGGTTCCACGACTTTCAGGGTCACTACGAAGGTGTCCACACCAGGAAAAAGATTTCAGTAGTGAAGGAAGGTGAATGGGCCGCACCACCACTCACAATCAAGTTACCGGCTGAGGTTGGATATGCGGCGATAACTGAAGCGGCATTGATGGATTATCCGGGAATGGGCTTACAAGCCGATGGCCAATTTGGGTTCAAGCTCACTCTCGGTGATCAGTTACCCGTGAGCTATCCTTTCGAGTTGCGTTATGGTCTCTCCGAAGCAAAACGCTTGGCACAAGCGGTAGCAATCAGAGGCACAATTAAAACACCATGGCGCGTAGTGATGGTTGGAAGAAATCTAAATGCCCTCGTAAACTGTCAGATAGTCGAAGCTGTGTCGCCTGCACCCGATCGCAAACTATTCCCACTTGGAGAGAAGACGCGCTGGGTTAAACCAGGACGAGCTGTGTGGAAATATCTGGACGGCGGACAAAATACTCTCGAAGGGATGAAGGAGTTTTCGCGACTCGCCGGAGAGTTGGGCTTTGAATACAACGTGGTTGAAGGTTTCTGGCAGCGCTGGCCCGAAGAACAAATGAAAGAGCTCGTCGATTACGCGAATGGTTACAAGGTGGGTACATGGTTTTGGAAACATAGCAAGGACTTGAGAACACCTTACGCGAGACGACAGTTCTTCGAACTCTGTAATCGGCTCGGAGTAGTTGGAGCTAAGATCGACTTCTTCGATCATGAGGCGAAGGAGATAATCGACCTCTATCAATCCTTGTTACGTGATGCTGCAGCACATCAAATGATGCTTGAGTTTCATGGCTCGAATAAGCCAGCCGGGGAAAATCGAACATGGCCCAACGAGTTGAGCCGTGAATCAATTCGCGGAATGGAAGCGAGTAAGATGACGGAACGTTCTCAGCATAATACGACTCTTCCCTTTACACGGTATTTAGCGGGTCCAGCCGACTACACACCAATGCACTTTGGCGAACGGCGCCGTGAAACTTCCTGGCCACATCAGATTGCGAGTGCCGCAATTTTTACTTCACCTTTATTGATCTACGCTGCACATCCTCGGCACATTCTCGATCACCCGGCGGTTGAATTGATCAAGAATATTCCGAGTGTTTGGGATGAAACTGTTGTGTTGGAGTCTTCTGAGATTGGTGAGCTGGCCGTATTTGCACGGCGCAAGGGGAATAGATGGTTTCTTGCGATCATGAATGGTCCAAGCCCAAGGAAAATCGATATCGGACTTGACTTCTTAGTTCGGGGAAATCAGCCGGCGTTGCTCGTGCGTGATGATTTGTCAGAGCCGGCGGCGGTTAAAATGGAGCACACCACAGTCAACGCAAAGATGTCACTTTCGATCGAAATGCGCTCGGGCGGTGGCTTCATCGGCATGTTTGGGTGAGTGATCAAATCCTGATGTCAAGATCGCTGTTGTCCTTCATGGTGGGCTGGTTTGTTCTGATCAGTTCAACTGTAGCGGCGCGAAGTAACAGTTTCGACGTCGCGACGTTTGACCGAGCGCGTGTGCTACGAGCTGCCAATCAATACCTGAAAGAACAGCCCATCACAGTAACGGCTTCTTCCTCGTCGAGAAGTGCGGGTGGCCCACACGACTTCTTTTCGGAAGGAGACTACTGGTGGCCCGATCCCCAGAATCCGGCTGGTCCTTACATCCAGCGCGACGGAATGACCAATCCTGATAACTTTGTCGATCACCGTCGTTATTTAATGCGCCTGAGTATTCAAATGCCCGCGCTTGTAGCAGCGTGGAAGTTAACGAAAGATGAGCGATACGCGGGCCATGCGGTAAAACATCTGAGGGCCTGGTTCGTTGACGAACGCACCAGGATGAACCCAAATCTTCAATATGCCCAGGCAATCCACGGCCGATTCACGGGCCGGGGAATTGGGATCATCGATACGATTCATCTTGTGGAAGTAGCACGAGCGATTGAAGTCTTGAAGGATTCGCGCTCGTTGAAAATGAGCGACCTCGGTGGTGTGATTCGGTGGTTCAATGACTATCTGATCTGGCTAACAACAAGCAAAAATGGGATCGAAGAGCGAGAAGCGAAGAACAACCATGGCACTTGCTGGGTGATGCAGGTCGCGGCGTTTTCTCAGCTTGTCGGCAATCAGGAATTGTTGGAGTATTGTCGGGATCGTTTTAAGACTGTGATCGTTCCGAACCAAATTGCGGTCGATGGGAGTTTTCCGGAAGAACTTCGTCGCACCAAGCCTTATGGCTATTCACTCTTCAACCTTGAGGCTCTAGCTACGATTTGTCAGATACTGACAACCGGCAAGGACAACCTTTGGACATTTGCTTTACCGGACGGTCGTGGAATCGCGCGCTCTCTTGCGTATATGTTCCCGTATATAAAGGACAAGAAGAGCTGGCCGCTGAAGCCGGACGTCATGTACGACGCACAGTGGCCCATGCGCCAGAATAGTCTTTTGTTTGGTGCCGAGGCTTTGCACCGTCCTGAATACATTACAGTTTGGAAGTCGTTACCACCGGATTCTCGAGTCGATGAGGTTATCCGCAACTTTTTCATTCGTCAGCCTGTCCTCTGGTGATTGGAGCTCAAATGAAAATCGGTCCATTCGCAATAGTGGTGGTGCTGCTTGTTGCGTCCATAGCGCCTCAGGTGACCGGTCAGGATTCCAGCGGTTCAAAATTTGCGAGCCAGACCGAAACGCAGGCGGAACATGTTCAACGTATGCGCTGGTGGCGCGAAGCAAGGTTTGGGATGTTTATTCATTGGGGACTCTACGCTGTGCCCGCTGGTGAATACAAAGGCCAACGTTCTGATCGGATCGGCGAATGGATAATGGACTGGGCCAACATCCCGCGCAGCGATTATGAAAAGTTCGCCACCGAATTTAATCCGGTGAAGTTCAACGCCAGAGAATGGGTTCAAATCGCAAAAGATGCGGGCATGAAATATATTGTCATCACCTCAAAACATCATGATGGATTCTCAATGTATGGCAGTAAGGTGAGTAACTACGATATTGTCGACTCTACTCCGTTTCACCGTGATCCAATCAAAGAACTGGCAGCAGAAACCAGGCGACAAGGCCTAAAGTTTTGCTTCTACTATTCAATACTCGACTGGCATTATCCAGCGGCGTACGTGGATGCAGCTGGTAAAGATCCTTCGGCCGGCAATCGAGTGACAAAGATGAAGCCGGGCGGCAAAGAAGAGTACGTTCGGTACATGAAAGAACAGTTGCGCGAGCTCATCACGTCATACGATCCGGCGGTTTTATGGTTCGATGGCGAATGGCAGGACTGGTGGACCGAAGAAGATGGTCAAGACCTTTATCGATTTGTAAGGGGTTTGAAACCTAACATCATCATTAACAATCGGGTTGGGAAAGGCCGTCAGGGCATGCAGGGAATGAGCAAGACAGATCGCGCGTATTCCGGAGACTTTGGCACGCCTGAGCAACAGATTCCGGCAAACGGTTTACCGGGAGTCGACTGGGAAAGCTGCATGACGATGAATACGACCTGGGGATACAAGTATTACGACGATCAATGGAAGTCGTCTGAAGTTATTATTAGAAACTTAATCGATATCGCTTCGAAGGGTGGCAACTATCTGTTGAATGTTGGACCAACTGCTGCCGGTTTGATTCCTGCACCTAGCGTTGAGCGGTTAGCGGCTGTGGGTAAGTGGATGAAAGTAAATGGAGAGTCGATTTATGGTACAACGGCCAGTCCCTTCGCCACTCAATTACAGTATGGTCGTGCGACGAGTAAACCAGGACAAGTTTATCTTCACATTTTTAATTGGCCGGCTGATGGAAAGTTAACGGTGCCGTCGTGGGGAGTTTCAGTTAAGCGAGCGTATTTCCTTGTGGATAAAGGAAGAGCGTTAGATTTTCAGAGTGCTTCGGATGGCATAACGCTACAGTTGGGCCAGCATCCATTGGATCCGATTGCCACTGTGGTTGTTCTGGAAACGACTGTAGGGGCGTCACTCGGTGGGCGCCCCACGTTACCAAGAGAGCACCTTGATATTGAGAAGGGGCGGCCACGGAGTGCCGCCCCTACAAACAATATGACTAATCTTGACCTTCACGGAGTATTTGCGGTACCGCCGCTCGCTCGCCGGAATGATCAGGCGCGCGCGCTCGATTTTGAACAGAACGACAAGATAGTTGCTTTTATCGAAGCAGGCGGAATCACGAGATTGATCTACGGTGGCAACGCATTTCTCTACCACGTTACGCTGGCAGAATTTGGAGAACTGATTGATTGGCTGGAACCTCTCACTGCCAGACTTTGCGTAATTCCCAGCATTGGACCGTCATTCGGGCGGGCGCTGGATCAAGCACAATTTATCAAGCGTCACGACTTTCCCTGTGTGATGGTTCTTCCCTGCGCGGATCCTCGAGATGCTGATGGTCTCGAGCGTGGCTATCGGGAGATATCAGATGCAGCAAAGACGCAATTAATTATCTACCTAAAAGACGAAACCAATCTTGGAGCCGATCATGAGCGTGGTCTCGATTCGGTTGCTCATTTGATTGAAGACGGAATTTGCGTCGGCATAAAGTATGCTGTCGTCAGAAATGATCCAACGATTGATCCATACTTGGAAGGGTTGCTAGCGCGCGTCGATCGCAAATATGTGATTAGTGGTATTGGCGAAAGACCTGCAGTCACTCATATGCGCGATTGGCAGCTAACAGGATTTACGACCGGTTCTGGTTGTGTTGCGCCGCGATTGAGTCAGGAATTATTTGCGGCCTCCAGGGCCGGCGACTTTGAATTAGCGTTGCAGATCCGCTCTAATTTTATCGGCCTCGAAGATCTCCGAGATGCCTGGGGACCAGCGCGGGTATTGCATCATGCGGTCGAGCTGGCGGGGATTTCTGAAGTTGGTCCTATTCCCCCTTATGTCTCGGGTCTCTCGGACGACCAAATCGAAGAACTGAAATCTGTAATTGAACAATTGACCAGGCTCTAACAAGCCGAGCGCACTTCAACAATGTATCCATTGGAGCTCAGACACAGTCTTTCAGGTGTAATCGCATTCCCGGTAACTCCATTCAAGCAGGATCTATCTCTTGATCTTCCCGGGCTTCATCATAACCTTACCAAACTGCTCGAACATCCGGTTTCTGCGGTCGTCATCGCTGGTGGCACGGGTGAATTGTATTCTCTATCGCCCTCGGAATATGCGCGAGTCGTCGAACTAGCGGTCCACGCAATTGAAAGTAGAATTCCTGTTATTGCCGGAGTCGGCTTCGGACAAAGACTCGGAGTCGAGATGGCCCAGGCTGCCGAAAAGGCAGGCGCTGATGGGATTCTTGCTTTTCCGCCTTACTATCCAAATGCTGATGACGAAGGACTACTGGAATACTACCGCTTGATTGGCGCCGCAACCGAACTTGGAATGCTGATTTACAGTCGCGACTGGACCAGGTTTTCACCCAGCATGGTAGAGCGATTGACGACTATTCCAACTCTGGTTGCCTGGAAAGATGGACAAGGCGACATACGGGCGTTGCAAGCAATCATGAATCGCATCGGCGACCGGCTACTTTGGATTGGCGGCGCTGGCGACGACATGGTGGCCGCTTATTACAGTACAGGCATTCGTGCTTTCACCTCGAGTATTGCGACAGTTGCACCCCGATTGTCCCTGCGTCTACATGAGCTCGGCGAAGCGGGAGATATGGACGATCTGGCGGATCTGCTCGCGAGGTGTGTAGTGCCGTTATATGCGATACGTGCTCGACGCAAGGGTTATGAAGTGTCGACGATGAAATCGATGATGGATATGGTGGGCCTGAATGGTGGACCAGTAAGACCGCCGTTAGTGAACGTCACGGCTGAAGAGGAAGATGAGCTGCGAGTTATTCTTGGAAGCTGGGAGAAATTTTTGTGATTTGGAGTGCGGTGGCCCGGCGCCGCTTTTGAGTATCTCGATTCAAAGCGCGGCGGGTGGAAAAGGTGTCTGATTAGCGAGTCTTCAGATTAACAAAGCGCCGCCAGGCCGGCGCACTCCAAAGGCGCACTGCAAAGATGATACGGTGGGGATTGATCGGATGTGGTGACATCGCGCGGAAACGAGTTGCTCCCGCACTGAATAGGTCTGCAAATTCAAAACTGGTTGCGGTTAGTCGGGCAAACTCGCAGCTGCTTGATTCATTCGCTGATCAATTTGGTGTAGAAAAAAGATATGCCGACTGGCAAGAGCTTGTTTGTGACGCGGAAATCAACGCAGTCTACGTAGCAACACCTGTCTATTTACACGAGCAGCAGACAGTAGCTGCTGCAAATGCAGGAAAACATGTTCTGTGCGAGAAACCGATGGCGCTCAATGTGGCACAATGCGACCAGATGATCGCGGCGTGCACTCGTAATAAGGTAAAACTCGGCGTCGCATATTATCGCCACTTCTATCCGGTCATACTTCGCATTAAAGAGATAATCGAGTCGGGCGAGCTCGGTGCTCCTGTCCTGGCTCAGATAAATGCATTCGAGTGGTTTGATCCTGAGCCCGGTCACCCTCGAGAGTGGCTGTTGCAACCGGAACTTTCGGGTGGTGGCCCAATGTTTGATTTCGGCTGTCATCGGGTCGAAGTCTTACTGGATCTCTTTGGTCCAATTGGTGATGTGAAGAGTACGATGGGCAACGTCTTATTTGAACGGAAAGTTGAAGACGTTGCGTCTGCCCAGTTTCGGTTTGAGAGTGGTGCTTGTGCCACTCTAAGTGTTAGTCACGCAGCCTTCGAGCCACAGGACACACTCAGTTTGTTTTGCTCGCGCGGCTCAATTCATGTTCCGGTGCTTACCAACGGCACAATGAGAATAATCAGTAAAAGTGGCGAGCGCGTGGAAGAGCATCCGGCTGCTCGGAATATTCATCAGCCTTTGATTGACGATTTTGTGTCGGCGTTGATTGAAGATCGGTCGCCGGTGGTTGATGGAAAGATTGGGAGAGATGTCGCTGAGATTGTGGGGAGGATTTATCGGGACGGCGAGGTAGCTCTATAACAAAGCGGCGCCGGGACGCCGCACTCCAAAAATGAAACTTAGAAGTCAAAGATGGTTCGGCGAGAACGACATGCGATCGTTTGGTCATCGATCTCGGACCAAGCAGATGGGCTACTCGCTCGAGGACTTTCAGGGCAAGCCTGTCATTGCGATCATCAACACGTGGAGTGACCTCGCGACTTGTCACAGTCACTTCCGGACTCGTGCTGAAGAGGTCAAACGCGGCGTCTGGCAAGCAGGCGGCTTTCCGGTAGAACTCCCGGCAATGTCGGTAACTGAGACTTTTATGAAGCCCAGTCCGATGATGTACCGGAACTTTCTGGCTATGGAAACCGAGGAACTCTTGCGGAGCCAACCAATCGACGGCTCCGTTTTGATGGGCGGTTGCGACAAGACAACGCCGGGATTGTTGATGGGTGCGATTAGCATGAACCTACCGTCGATCTATTTGCCTGCTGGTCCAATGTTACGCGGCAACTGGAACGGACAGGTTCTCGGTAGTGGCAGTGATGTTTGGAAATACTGGGCCGAGAAACGAGCCGGCAATATCAGCGATTGTGAATGGTCTGAAATGGAGGATGGTATTGCTCGCAGTCCCGGTCATTGTATGACGATGGGGACTGCTTCGACGATGACTGCCATCGCCGAAACTCTTGGTCTCACGTTACCCGGAGCCTCTTCTATACCGGCGGTCGATGCGAATCACTCTCGCATGGCTACGAATTGTGGCCGCCGAATAGTACAGATGGTATTTGCAGACTTAAAACCTCGTGATCTACTTTCGCCTGCTTCCTTCTCAAACGCCATCACCGCCGACATGGCAATCGGTGGTTCGACCAACGCCATCATCCATCTTCTCGCGCTCGCAGGACGTGCTGGTGTTCCGCTCGACATTCGCGAGTTCGATCGCATTTCCGACCGTACGCCGATGATCGTCAACCTGCGTCCATCAGGCGAGTTCCTGATGGAGGACTTTTACTACGCGGGCGGCCTACGAGCTGTGCTCAAGGAATTGGGTGACCTGTTGGAACTGGATGCTCTTACTGTATCTGGCGAGACTCTGGGGCATAATATTCAAACGGCAACGGTGACTAACCGGCAAGTAATTCGTGGACTCACGAATCCCGTGTCGAAATCCGGCGGCACTGTGGTTCTTTTTGGAAATCTCGCTCCGGACGGCGCTGTCATCAAACCTACTGCCGCCGAAACGCGTTTGCTAAA
>Ga0163162_10007935_pt1 | contig 10351 bp, 2 predicted proteins | sample S55metaG_FD_115310 | JGI IMG/M metagenome (GOLD analysis project Ga0163162, IMG submission 115310) | Switchgrass rhizosphere microbial communities from Kellogg Biological Station, Michigan, USA - S5-5 metaG | ecosystem: Host-associated > Plants > Roots > Rhizosphere > Soil | place: USA: Michigan...
AAGGGTGATCGCGATCCGGCGAAGGTTCGCTTTTGGGGTATCGGAAATGAATCCTGGGGCTGCGGCGGTAACTTTACTCCAGAGGAATATGCTGCCGAATACCGCCGTTTTACAGCATGGGTGCCCGGCTATGGAGTGGAGCTGGCGTTTGTCGGTGCTGGACCAAACGGCGGAGATCTCGACTGGACCCGCCGGTTCTTTACCAAGCTAAACGAACGTCGCGCGCTGGGCAGTATGTGGGGCTGGGCCATGCACCACTATTCATGGAATGTCAGTGGCGGCCGAACCACCGATTGGCAAAAGGGTAAAGGTGACGCTCTCAGCTACAACGAGGAAGAATGGTACGAGTTGCTGCGGGAAGCTGACCGCATGGACTCTATGATTACCGATCATTGGAACGTCATGGGTGAAATCGATCGCACCCATCGAGTCAAGTTGGTTGTAGATGAATGGGGTGCATGGTTCAGGGAGGGCTCTGAAGTTGATCCCAGTCATTTGTTGGGCCAGCAGTCGACGATCAGGGACGCAGTCCTCGCAGGTTTGACCTTAAATACTTTTCACCGGCATGCCGATAAGGTTGCCATGGCGGCAATCGCTCAACTCGTGAATTGCCTGCAGTCACTTTTCCTCGCACATGAAGACAAGTTTGTATTAACTCCGACTTATCACGTGTTCGATATGTTTGCGGTCCACCAAGGGAAAACATCATTGCGCACCATCGTGACGGCGCCCCGGCCTGCTTACACCAGAAATGGAGAGGCTGCGACGATCCGCGGCCTTAATGGTTCGGCTTCGTTGGATGGAAAACAGCTCGTGTTAACAGTTGCGAACCCGGACCTCAAAGCCGCTCGCGAAGCAGAGATCGTTGTCCGCGGCGCGACCATCAGTTCAGTCAGAGGAGTTGAGCTGACAGCAGTAGATATGAAAGCTCATAACTCTTTCGCTGAGCCGAACAAGATTTCACCCAAAGAAATTTCAGTGAAAATGACTGGCAACTCATTGGTCTATAGGTTTCCGCCCGCATCGGTTACCCGACTTGATATTGCTTTGAGTTAAGACCATCCACAGATTACGCCGATTACAAAGATTTTTCAGAACTTCAGCGAAAGCAACGGCACGAACGCGTTCTCACTCAAGAATCTGTGGAATGGGCGTAATCTGCGGATAGTATTCTTGAGCTTCCGCATCATTGGTGTCGGTCAATTAGAAGGATGATCACTCGAGTATTCAGCCGTCGGGCGTTAAGTATCATCGTAATAATTCTGGCGATCCTCAGGCCTGTTAACGCTGGGCACATTGAAGATTTACAGCAATCATTTCTCAATCCGCCTGACGATTCGCGAATCATGATGCGCTGGTGGTGGTTTGGTCCTGCCGTCACCAAGTCCGAACTCGAACATGAAATGCGTTTGATGAAAGACGCAGGCATTGGTGGTTTTGAAGTGCAGCCCGTTTACCCATTAGCGCTCGACAGCGAAGCCAATGGCATCAAGACACTGCCGTTTCTATCTGATGGATTTCTGGATGCGTTGAGGTTTACATCCGAAAAAGCCAAAGACCTGGGTTTGCGTTTTGATTTGACACTGGGTAGTGGCTGGCCCTTTGGTGGTCCCACCGTGTCCATAGACCACGCGGCTGGGCGTTTGCGCTATGAACACATGACGGTTGACGAACTTACCAGGTTCGTCAAAGTTCCTTCCATCGGGGCAGGAGAACAACTGCTCGCTGTGTTTGTGGCTAATCTTAATGGGAAGAAGATCGCATACGAGAGTGTCCAGGAAGTTTCGCAGATTGTGGATGGCATCGCCGATTTGGGGGCTGTAAAAAGTGAGCCAGGGCTCCAACACTCGCGCGAGGTGATGTTCTTCATTTCCAGTCGCACCGGCATGCAAGTGAAGCGTCCGGCCGTCGGGGCAGAAGGCTTTGTACTGGACCACCTCAATCGGGAAGCCACCGATGGTTATCTTGACTCCGTCGGCGCCCGGTTGTTTCAGGTCCTGGGGAACAACCGACCATATTCGATCTTCTGCGACAGTCTGGAAGTTTACAACACCGATTGGTCCAGTGATTTTTTGGAGGAGTTCAAAAAGCGAAGAGGCTACGACTTACGGCCCCGGCTGCCGATGTTTGTAAATGATGGCGCCCCGGAAACAAAACGGCTGAGGCGTGACTGGGGGCGAACGCTGTTCGAATTATTGAACGAGCGTTTTCTCGCTCCGATTCAAGCCTGGTCCAAGGCAAGAGGAACGCGTTTTCGCGTCCAGGATTACGGAGTACCCGCGGCCGCGATCTCGAGCAATGCTTTTGTAGACATTCCTGATGGCGAAGGAGCGCAATGGAAAGTTGTGCGAGCGGCACGCTGGGCCTCTTCGGCGAGTCATTTATACAACCGTCCAGTGTCGTCTTCGGAGACCTGGACCTGGTTACACTCACCTGCATTTCGAGCCACGCCGCTGGATGTAAAAGCTGAGGCCGACATCCATTTCTTAGAGGGCATAAATCAACTGATTGGTCATGGCTGGCCCTATTCGGCGCCCGGAGTTGAATATCCGGGATGGCGTTTTTACGCCGCCGGAGTCTTCAACGAAAAGAATCCGTGGTGGCTCGTAATGCCTGATCTGTCGAAGTACCTACAACGAGTGAGCTTTATGATGCGTCAAGGGCAACCTGCGAATGACGTTGCGCTCTATCTTCCCAACGATGACGGTTGGGCAGAAATGAAGCCGGGCAATGCACACCTGATTGAGGCTCTTCGCGAGCATGTTGGCCCAGACTTGATGCCTGCAGTTTTCGAAGCTGGTTATAACCTCGACTTTTTTGACGAGGATTCATTTAAGAGTGTGGGCCATGTCGACAAAGGATCGCTAGTGCTCGGAAAGAATAGGTACAAAGTAATCATTCTGCCGGCGGTTGAGACTATTTCTCTCGAAACCTATCAACAGTTCGAGGAGTTTGTCCGTGGTGGTGGAATTCTGATGGCCACTCGCCGCAGTCCGTCCGATGCTCCAGGCCTTCAGGCCAGCTCGAGCGACCGAAATCAGGTTGCTCAAATTTCCAAACGTTTGTTCGGTGGTTCCAATGCTAACGCTCAATTAATCGAGAACGAAAAAAGTGGTCTTGGGCCAACGCTCCAAAAGCTGTTGCCACCCGATTTGAACCTCTCTCCGTCCGCCGCTGATATTGGATTTGTCCATCGCCGGGACGGAGATACAGATATCTATTTTGTTGCCAATACCTCTAATCAAACGAAGCAATTGCGTGGCACTTTTCGAGTCTCGGGGTCCCGAGCCGAGATGTGGAACCCTTTTGATGGCACGGTCGCATCGCTTCCTGCTTCACGCACTGTCAATGGGCAGGCTATTGACCTGGTGCTGGCGCCTTATGAGTCGCGGGTGATCGTCTTCACCAAAAGAGGGGGTCCAAACGGGGAAGCTCAGTTCGCGGTCCCTGTTCCAGACGCAATGGATTTGAGTAGCGGTTGGACGATAACCTTAGGCTCAAAGACTGAGTTGCTGGAAAAGTTAGCGTCATGGTCCGAGAGAGACGATAGCCGTTACTTTTCCGGCGTCGCAACTTATAAGAAAACTTTCACGGCTGATCCGAAGGTTTTTGATAATCGATACAGCCTCAACCTGGACCTGGGCGAAGGAAAACCCATCACACCGTTGAACTTGAGGAATGGAATGCAGGCCTGGCTCGATGGTCCAGTGAGGGAAGCCGCGGTTATTTACATTAATGATAAGCGTGCCGGGTCGATTTGGTGTCCACCTTACCGTTTGGATGTCACTAATTTCCTGCGACAGGGAAGTAATGAGCTTCGAATCGACGTTGGTAATACGGCAATGAACTACATGGCTGGACATAGTCTCCCCGACTATCGATTGCTCAACCTGCGTTACGGAGAGCGCTTCCAGCCTCAGGACATGGATAAGATTGAAGCCTTGCCTTCTGGTCTACTTGGTCCAATCCGGCTGACGGTTGGAGTTAGGAAACATTACTTTCGTCTTGCTGAACTTGCAGGCCCTAAACCTGGTATTCAATAAAGATCTCTAGATCCCCATTTGAAGCTTGTGAAGAAAAATAGCTGTGCGATGTTGACCGGGTTAGTTCTGGGAGTCCTGTTCGCTCGAATTATTCTTGCCTCGCCGCCAGCGAATGATTTGGTTCTGTGGTCCGACTCTCCGGCAACTCAATTTACCCAGGCCCTGCCGCTCGGCAACGGTCGATTGGGCGCAATGGTTTTCGGTGGCGTCGAGAACGAACGAATAATACTGAACGAGGCCACGTTATGGTCTGGCTCGGTGCAAGATGCGGATAGACGCGACGCGGCCAACTACTTGCCTGAAATTCGAAAACTATTGCTTGAAGGAAAGAATGCTGAGGCTGAAAAGTTAGTGTACGAACACTTTTCCTGTCAGGGCCGAGGTTCAGGTTATGGCAGCGGTAAAGATGTTCCGTATGGTTCTTATCAAACTTTAGGAAATCTGGATCTGAAATTTGATCGTGGTGCTGCGAATGTTACGAATTACCGTCGCGAGCTCAATCTGGAAACTGGGGTTGCAAGGGTTCAGTATCAGCAGAATGGCGTACTCTACATTCGCGAAGCTTTTATTTCAGCTCCGGATCAAGTAATCGTCATCAGGTTATCAGCGAATCAACCTCGCTCGATCAATTTTGCCGGTTCACTCTTGCGGCCAGAACGGTTTCAAACTTCCGGTGACGGCAACGATCTGTTGATGAGTGGTCAGCTAAATAACGGTACCGACGGAAGAGGTATGAAATACTCCGTTCGCGTGCGAGCCCTTAGTCAGGATGGTGAAGTAACTCGACAGGACAATTCGTTACTAGTCAAGAATTCAAGCGAAGTCGTCCTGCTGATCTCCGCGGCGACTGACTATCTCGGTTTTGCCGGCCGCAAGACACCTAACCCGTCTCTTGCAGCGCGCAACGATCTGCGACAGGCCACAACAAAAACATTTGCCCAACTTCGACAAGCGCACATCAAAGACTATCAACGCTACTTTAATCGTGTCAGCTTTCAACTTGACGGTTCGAACGAGGTCGACAAATCGCGACCGACTCCAACTCGGATCAAAAACTTCAGTAAAGGTGACAAAGACCCATCGCTCGCGGCGCTGTACTTTCAATACGGTCGATATCTTTTGATCTCTTCGTCTCGTCCCGGTGGATTGCCGGCGAATCTTCAGGGATTGTGGTCCGAAGGAGTGCAAACCCCCTGGAATGGAGACTGGCACCTGAATGTCAATGTTCAGATGAACTATTGGCCCACAGAAGTCGCCAATCTCTCTGAGTTGCATCAACCGTTGTTTTCGTTAATCAGTTCTCTACAGCAGCCTGGCCAGCAAACTGCGCAGAAGTATTACAAAGCCGGAGGGTGGGTCGCACACGTCATCACGAATCCATGGGGGTTTACCTCACCCGGAGAAGGCGCAGATTGGGGATCGACAGCGAGTGGTTCAGCCTGGCTTTGTCAGCATCTATGGGACCATTATCTTTTCACTCGCGATAAGCAGTTTCTGAAGTGGGCTTATCCGATAATGAAGAGTTCGGCACGCTTCTATGCAGATATGCTCATCGAAGAGCCGAGCCATCACTGGTTGGTCACAGCGCCGTCTAGTTCACCGGAAAATGGCTTTCTGCTGGGAAAAGACAAGGTTCATATCGTGATGGGACCGACAATGGACCAGCAGTTACTGCGATATCTCTTTCATGCCTGTATCGAAGCAGCGACCACGTTGGGTATCGACCGACAATTTCGCGACGAACTAAAAGAAAAAGGAGCAAGACTTGCTCCGACACGAATAAGTTCCGACGGACGTGTGATGGAATGGCTCGAAGAGTATAAAGAAGCAGAACCTACACATCGACATGTGTCACATCTCTGGGGTCTGTATCCTGGTTCGGAAATAACTCTCGACAAAACACCGGCCCTCGCCTCGGCCGCCATGAAGACACTGGAAGTCCGAGGAGATTACTCCACCGGTTGGTCGCTCGCTTACAAGATGAATCTATGGGCGCGATTAGGCGACGGTAATCGTGCTTATCGATTGCTTTCCATGTTGCTTTCCCCGGCCGGCAGTTTCGCTCAGGGAGACTCTGGGTTCGCTGGAGGCAGTTACGAAAATCTGTTCGACGCACATCCGCCTTTTCAAATTGATGGCAATTTTGGAGCGACGGCCGGGATCGCAGAGATGCTGTTGCAGAGTCAACCGGGTGAGATGCGCTTATTACCAGCCCTTCCGGACGCGTGGTCCGCTGGCGAGATCCGTGGCCTGAGAGCCCGCGATGGTTTTGCAGTTGATCTGACCTGGAGAAACGGATTGTTGACATCCGCAGTCGTGCATTCGCTACTTGGTCGGCCGTGCCGAATCAGATACGGCAACAAAGTAATCGATCTGAAAACAGTTAAGGGAAGAAGTTATTCAATCGCTAAAGAGTTTTGAGCGATGAGTACAGTACCTCGAGTGAAGCGATCGGATGGCACACTCACAGAAACAATCGTCGAGACACAGGCGTAAAAGTTGAGTGTGCCATCCGGTCGCTTCGCTCGCGGTGCTGTAATCTTATGTTCGTCGTTAAGACTAATGAGGAAGGTTGAAAACGGGGGAAGCAGTCCAACCAATGCACTAACAAAACGGGGTCGCACGCCAACTTGGACTTACCAATTCCAAGGATGTCCATTCCAAAAATTCAGGATGAAATCCAGATTTTCAGGAATGACCTTGGTTCTGTTCCACAGAATTCGCCCTTTTTCTTCCGATTTGTTTCTCAGTTGAGGTCGGAACGCAGTTTGCCAGATGGCTTTTGTGTAAGCGACTTGGTATTACCCCTGATCTAATACTCAAGTAATTGGTAAAGAAAAACCGCTTGACATAAATTCGCTGCTGACACAAAATGCGGCAGTCATCAAAAGTACGTTTATTCTCGCTTTTATCGAAATCTTTGCTCGTGTTTATGATCACAAGGGTAAGCGATTTCAGCTCTTGAGATTCCTTAATCACCATTTCTTGGTTCGGCAATTGGTCAGACCAGCAGAGTAACAATCCCATCGTTCGTGTTCGCGGGCAGTCCCGTTTGCGAGCACCTGTTAGCACACATTCTGGTTCGGTTCAATTTGGATTGCGTCGGGTTAAGAGTCCATACCAAAGGCGCGCGCTTCTTAGACCAGACTGCAATTAAGCGCTCGGAGTTCTTTTGAAGAGGAGAGAGACATGACGTCCAGATCTCGTTCATTTGTTTACGCACTGTGTGCGATAGCTTTTCTAATTACAGTGATGCTGTTTCCAGCTTCACTTGGCGCGCAGGAGGTGCGCGGCAGAATTAACGGGAGGGTTATCGATCCAAATAAAGCCGCAGTGCCAGGCGCAACGGTTACCGTCACTGACGTTGCCCGAGCGAGTACGACAACACTCACGACAAATGCAGATGGTCTGTTTCAGGCCAATTACCTGTTGTCTTCGACTTATCAGATTGTCGTCGAAATGTCAGGTTTCAAAAAATACATTCAGGACGGCGTCCTACTCCAGATTAATGAGACTCGTGATCTTGATATCATTTTAGAGGTCGGTGGTACTCAAGAGACCGTGACCGTAACATCGGAGCCGGCAACTCTGAACGCTGCCGACGCTTCATTGGGCCAGACTATCGATCAGAAGCGCGTCGAGGAACTCCCGTTGGTCCATGGTGATCCCTACACCTTGATCGGACTGTCAGCGGGCGTCACTTACACCGGAAGCACCAAACTCGATCGCCCGTTCGAACCCACGCACATCATCGGTTACGCGTTTGACGGAACTCGCGGCAATCGTAGCGACTTGTTGATCGATGGCGCGCCCAGTACAGCGACGGCGAATGCTAATGAAGTAATCGCCTCTTACGTGCCGCCTAGCGATATCGTCCAGGAATTCAAGGTTCAGACCGCCACCTTCGACGCGCAGTTCGGCAATACCGAGGGCGGAGTAACCAGCATCAGTATTAAGTCGGGTACAAATCAATTTCACGGATCAGCGTATCTCTGGCTCGAACCAAGTGGTATAGCGGCCAACGACTTCTTCGGAAACGCGAATGGAACCCCGCGCCCGTTCTCCTATTCGAATCGTCCGGGATTTAGTATTAACGGTCCGGTTTGGATTCCGAAGGTCTACAACGGAAAGAACAAGACTTTCTTCCTGTTCTCGTATGAAGGGATTCGCGACTCACGGCCTCGTTATGATGCCGGCACGGTATGGGTGCCGACTGCAGCAATGAGAAACGGCGACTTCTCTTGCGTGCCGCTTTCTGCTGCACAACCCTGTGCCTCAATTCCCATCTTCGATCCGGCTACTCGAGTTAATACCGGAACGGCGTCATCGCCGATTTACACAGGAACTCAATTTAACGGAAACAGGATTCCAGGCGATCGTATTAACCCGGTGGCAAAGGCCATACTCGGTTTTTATTCGCTACCTAAGCAACCCGGTCTGGTGAGTAACATCTTCGACTCTGCGTTGTCGGAAAAGACCCAGCCATACGATAACTACACTTTTCGTATTGACCAGAATTTCTCAGATAAGAACAGGCTCTTCGTTCGTGGCAGTTGGTACGATCGGAGCAGCCACTACAACGACTATCTGAATTCTGCAGCAACAGGCGTGAACTTCCTGTTTATCTCCCGGCAAGGAGTTATCGACGATGTTCATACTTTCAATCCCACAACCATCCTGAACGTCCGCTACGGTTTCAACCGGTTCATTCGGGGTCAGGATCAGGAAGATGATGCGAAAGGGTTCGATTTGACGAGTCTTGGTTTTCCCTCGTCATTTGCAAATCTTACTTCTGATGACGTAAGGCGCTTCCCGCGTTTTGACTTTCCCACGAGCGCGACTCTAGGCACTGCTTTCGGTAACGAATTCCGACCGGTGAGTTCGCACTCGATTTCGGCCACTCTGAACAAAAGTCTCTCAAAGCACTCGTTGAAGTTTGGTAGTGAACTGAGAATCTATCGAGAGGACGATTTCTTCACCAGTAATGACCAAACAGGTCAGTTCATCTTCGATAACAGTTACACCAGACAGGCCAGTAATGGTTCAACTGGAGCCGACACGCTTGGAGTTCAAGCATTCGCTTCATTCCTGCTGGGATATCCGAGCACTCTAAATTTTGTTCGTCGTGCAGATTACTCGGAGTATTCAAAGACATGGGGCTTCTTCGTACAAGACGATTTTAGAGTCACCAGCAAACTGACGCTTAATCTCGGCCTTCGCTGGGAAGTTGAAACACCTCTTGTCGAGCGTCAAAACAAGAGCGTTTCTGGTTTTGACTTTAACTATGTCCAGCCATTTCAAGCCGCCGCTCAAACGGCCTATGCGGCCATCAATAACGCAGCCTTGAAAGCTGCCGTACCTCAGCTTAACGTTAAGGGCGGGCTCTTATTCGCCGGCAAGGACACGGGAAGCGGTCTGTATGAAACGCCCAAAAACAGTTTTCTCCCCCGCCTTGGCTTTGCTTATCAATTGGGACAGAAAACGGTGATCCGCGGCGGCTTCGGTATATTCGCAGGCTTCCTTGGTGAACGTCGCGGCGATGTTATTCAACCGGGCTACACGAGGACAACAACAGGAGTCTTGAACCAACTGGCAAGTGGGGCGCCCATTCCATACTCCCTGTCCACTCCATTCGCTAACACGACGGTTCTGGAACCAGTTGGCAACACACTCGGTAGACAAACAAACCTGGGCCAGGCAATCTCGTTCTTTAATCAGACTCCGAAGGTATCAAAGCAAGCGCGCTTCCAAATGGGTTTCCAAAGAGAACTATTTGGCGGTTGGGTATTAGAAGCGGAATTTGTGGCGAACAGAGGCTACGACATTGAGATTGTTCGCAATATCAATGCCTTGCCCAACAAGTACTTGAACGCCGACAATTCGCGCACTGCGGCCATGAACGCGAACAACACGTTCCTGACTACGAACGTTAAGAATCCGTTTTTGGGTTTGTTCCCGAATACAAACGCTCAGGTGCAAATTCAGCAGTTACTTCGTCCCTACCCTGAGTTTGGTGATATCTTGACGACCAATAACGACGGGAATTCATGGTATTACGCTGGCCAGTTCAGTCTTCAGAAGAGATTCTCTCAGGGCTACACCGTCCAAATGAGCTACACCAAATCCAAATGGACGCAGGCGACCGAATACCTGAACCAGGCTGATGAGTTCCCAACCGTGATGATTTCTGATCAGGATTCCCCGCACCGCTTGGCGGCCAGTGCTATGTACTCGTTGCCTTTCGGAAAAGGTGAGAAGTTTGCTTCATCAGCAAACGGATTGACCAACGCGATCATCGGTGGTTGGCA
>Ga0163162_10007936_pt1 | contig 10350 bp, 10 predicted proteins | sample S55metaG_FD_115310 | JGI IMG/M metagenome (GOLD analysis project Ga0163162, IMG submission 115310) | Switchgrass rhizosphere microbial communities from Kellogg Biological Station, Michigan, USA - S5-5 metaG | ecosystem: Host-associated > Plants > Roots > Rhizosphere > Soil | place: USA...
AAGCGCCCCGCGCCTGCAAGTCGATGCGTTCACCGTATCTTGCTGGATGAATATTGCATGAATACGAGCGATAAAGCGTCCAGGCGGTCGGGATAAGCACTTCGGATTTGTTGGCTCAGACAAGTGTAAGTAGACGGCCGGCGCTTGGCAACCTGCGCCGGATCTGCGCGGACCCCATGGGAAGCGTCTACATCCAGCCGCTGTGTTTGAAAACATCCAGCACTTTGTCTAGCGTAGGAACGGTTGCATCGGGAACGTAGTCCGGCAACGTCGTGCGGCCGGTTCCCCGATCGATCCATATGCAACGGAAACCGATTTCACGCGCGGCCGCATGGTCCAGATGCGGGCTCGCGCAGATATGAACGACGTCGTCCTTGCTGACTCCCAGCGCCCGATAGGCATGATTGAAGATCACAGGCGACGGCTTGTAGGCGCCGGCCTGTTGCGCCGTAATGACGCGGTCGATGCACCCATCCAGCTGCGCCACATTGCCGGCAATGATGTCGTCGTCCGTATTGGAGACGATGCACAAGTTAAAGCCCGCATTCTTCAACGCCCGGAGTGTGGGGACCACTTCCGGAAAAGGCGGCATGGCCGAGATGCTGCCCGTCAGCACTTCGATATCCGACTCCTGTGCCGGCAATCCCAGCTCGTTCATGGCCAGTTGCAATCCATCGCTCGCTACTTCACGAAACGAACGATGCGGCGCAACTTGCTCGAGCCGATGCTCATGCCGGTCATACACTTCAATCAGTTCATCCACGTCTGTTCCGGTTTCGCCATGTTTTGCGAGGATCGTTGAAACTGCGGCGCGCAGGCCTTCGTCCCATTGAATCAAGGTGCCGTAACAATCGAAAGTCAGCCATGTCGGCCGCGAAGTTTGCTTGAGGTTCATGGTTAGGTCCGTGGTTCAGGAAATCGACTTGAACACTGCTTCGAGTTCGGTAAGCAAGCGCGTTGCGTCAGATTCGGAAAATACCAGAGGCGGACGGATCTTGAGGATGTTGGCATTGAAACCAGTCGCTGAAATAAGCACGCGCCGTTTGCGCAAGCCGTTCACCAGCGCTGCGGCTGTACTCGCATCGGTTTCTTTGGTGCCGCGATCCCTGACCATTTCCACACCAATGTACAAACCTGCACCGCGCACGTCGCCGATTTGTTCATATTTGCCTGCGAGTTCGTTCAGGCCCGCACGGAGAAAACGTCCGACACGTTCCGCATTTTCGAGCAGGTTTTCATCGCGGATAACATTCAATGTTGCTTGCGCCGCCGCGATGGCCACCGAGTTGCCGCCAAAGGTATTGAAGTAACGCATGTCCGATCCAAAGCGTTCCACGAGTTCCGGTGCGACCGCAATGCCCGCGACAGGGAAACCGTTTCCCATCGGCTTGCCCATGGAAACAATATCGGGTTGAACGCCGTGGCGCTGATAACCCCAAAGCGCGTCGCCCGTGCGGCCGAAGCCCGACTGAACTTCGTCCGCAATGAACACGCCGCCCGCGCGATGCACGACGTCGGCGACGGGCTTGAGCAGATCCGTTGGACGCGAATAAATGCCATCGGACGAGAAAATGGAATCTGCGATAAACGCCGCCAGTCCTTCGCCTCTGCGCTCGAGGTCATCTATTTGCGCCTGTACCTGGTCGGCAAACCAGCGGCCCATGTTTTCTTGCGTAATGCGATAGGAGTCCGGTGCGGGAACGCGCCTGACCCAGGTCCCTAGCGGCGATGCATCGCCTAGCGAAGGGGAAAAGCCTGCAGTCAGATCCGAATTCCCATGATAAGCCTCGGAAGTGATGATGATGCCTTGCTTGCCCGTGTAATGCTTGGCGATCCGCAGCGACAGATCATTTGCTTCCGAGCCAGTACACGTGAACATGGCATGTCCGTTTTCTGCCAGCCGGCCGCCAAAAGTACCCAGCTATTGCTCTGCGTAGTCGAGAATGCCATCCTGGATATAGCGCGTATGCGTGCAGAGCGTTTGCATCTGCCGGTGGACCGCATCTATCACGCGAGGATGCGCATGTCCGACCGATACCACGTTGTTATAGGCATCGAGGTATTCGTGACCGTCTTTGTCATAGAGCAATACGCCTTTTCCGCGGCTTACCTGAACCGGGTTGTCATAAAAGAGCCGATAAGCGGGGCCGAGCAGACGTGTGCGGCGTTCTACGGCGTTCCGGGTTGAATTGTCGAGATGATCGAGTTGTTCCGGGTTGAACGCGTTGACCATTTTGCCGCGGCGGATTTTGGTGGGCGTAGTCATGGATATGTCCTTCAAGTTATCGGGCACGAGAGAGCAGGGTCGATGAAACCGTATCGACGGAACGCTGCAGGAACCAGTCGAGCTGGGCCCAACCCTGCTCGGTATTTCGCAAGATGTAGGTCTTGTTCTGCGGGAAAAGGCGTGCGCGCCAAAGCGTGATCAATGCGCGCGCGATCACACGGCCCATGGTGAGATGCGGAATAAGCGCAAGCTCTTCTTCAGAGAGATCGGCTACGCCAAGGTATCCGTTCAATACATCGCGGCCACGCGCGAAGATATCTTCATCGCGCTGCGCGCAAATGTGGCGCGGCAATTGATTGAGCAGCGCGGTAGACACGTCGATTGCAATCGCGGTCCGCACCGCATCGCCGAAGTCGATGACGCCAGTCACGAATTCAGGCCGGGCGTGTTCCACCACAATGTTCGACTTGCTGAAGTCGTTATGCAGCACCTGACGTCTTAGCAATTTAATCCGTGATTCAAGCGAGACAAACCGCTTTAAAGCAGCGTTGAGCTTGATTCTTTGTGCGTTGTCTTCAACATGTGAGAGCAGGGGTCCGAGCGTCGCGAGATGCGTCACGTCCCAAGCCAGGACGCGCGAGTCCGCCGGATGAGAGAAGTTTTCTGTCGCATGACGCAAACGTCCGAGGATCGCTCCAATACGCTCGCGTTCCAGCGCAGACGAATCGGTGCTGTCTAACGGAACGCCATCCAGATACGACATAAGGCGCGTTTGACGCAGCTGGCCCGCTGCATCGCGAATTTGAAATTGCACTTGTCCATCACGATTAGGAATCAGCCGTGGAACCGGCAAGTCGGGATCAGCCGCTTCTATGTGCTGAAGCAACTTCACTTGAAGTGAAATCTCGGCACCATCCTCCGATGGATTGGCAATCTTCAGGATGTACTTGTTGCCATCGGTGCATTCCACGCGAAACGTATCGTCTTTTTCGGTCGCGAGTCTTGTCAACCGGCCATCGATAGAGAACTGGCCGCGAAGATGTTCGAGTGCTTCCGGATGCTGCATACCGATATAGGTTGCCGCGAGTCCTCCTTCGTGCGAGGTGCGCCGGACTTCAGGTGTCAAGGGAGTCATAGGTTGGCTGACGAGGTGTATCGCCTAGGGCGTGCTTGGAAGCTTGTCAATGTACGTGCAACGACCTATACACATACATGTACACTTTGATTGGCGAATCACTAACTGTGCAGGCCTGCAGGGCACTACACTTTCAATGACAGACTTGATCATGAAACCCGTGCTGACCCTCGATCCAAACGCGGACGAATCGCTTGTGCAGCAGATCGTTGCCGCATTAGGCGAGCAAGTGGAAACCAGGCAATGGCGTGCAGGCGGCCGTGTGCCCAGCATTCGGGTGTTTGCCGAGACGCATGGTGTATCGACATTTACCGTGGTCGAGGCGTATGACAGGCTGGTCGCGCAAGGCGTATTTTTGGCCAGGCGTGGATCGGGTTTTTATGTGGCCGAACAAGCCGCCAAGGCTGAAGGTAAAGCGCCGGTTTATCAGCTCGATGAAGCGTTTATCAACGGCTGGTCACTAAGGAATGTGTTTGAGCAAACCGAAGGAACCATTCATGCAGGGTCTGGATGGCTCCCGGAAACATGGTTCGATACGGAAGGTCTGGCGCGTGCTTTGCGGCAGGCAGCGGTCAATCCGGGCAAGTTGCTTGCCTACGGTCATGCTAAGGGATACACGCCGTTAAGGGAACAGATTGCAAGGCAACTCGCGGAGCGCGAGATCGATGTAACCGCCGACGGCGTTCTGACTACGCTTGGTGCGAATCAGGCGCTGGATCTCGTGATCAGAAGGCTGACGCAACCCGGCGATACCGTGCTTGTCGATGAACCTTGCTATAGCGATCTGCTTGTTGCCCTGCGTCTTCGCGGCGTCAAGGTCGCCGGTATTCCCGTGACGCCCACCGGACCTGATGTCGCTTTGCTTGCGCAGGCGTTCGAAAATCACCGGCCGAAGGTGTTTTTCACCAATACGCGCTTGCACAATCCCACGGGTGCAAGCTATAGCGCGGCGACGGCGTTCAAGGTGCTCAAGCTTGCCGAGACGCATGCCTGCATCGTGGTAGAAGACGATGTATGCGCTGATCTGGTTGTTGGAAATCCGTTGACGCTCGCTTCCATGGATCAGCTGAAACGGGTTATTTATATCGGCAGTTTTTCGAAGACTATTGGCGCCGGGCTGCGAGTGGGATTCGTTGCCGCTGAGCCGTCAATTCTCGAGGGCCTGCTGTATCACAAGCTCGTTTCCGGCATGTCGACACCTACCGTTACCGAGCATTTGACGCACACCGTTCTGTTGGAAGGACACTTCAGAAAACAGGTCGAACAATTGCGTGATCGGCTTGCGAATGCGCAGGACAAGACCTGCCGTCGCCTGGAAACAGCAGGTTTTGAGATTTTTTGCGAGCCGCGTTCAGGCATGTTCGCCTGGGCGCGCGTCAAGCAAGGACAAGTCGATACCGCGAAGCTTTCCGAGCTAGCAGCCAGAGACAATATTCTTCTCGCGCCCGGGCAGATTTTCTATTCTTCTGGCACGCCGAATTCGTGGTTGCGTTTCAACGTTGCGCACTGCAATTACGACCGGCTGTTCGCTTTCCTTGAGACATCGGTTCCGGCATGTCTGGTTTAGCGACTCTGGAAATTTGCCAAGCCCGTACTCTGTCCGTGTCAGGGCTTGGCATTTTTTTCTAAGCGACCAGATAACCGTCAAGCGCATCAAGAAGAGGGCCCGGCACTTCTTCGGGAATCAGGTGACCACTGGGAAGCGCGAAGCCTGTAACGTTTTCGGCTTCGTTGCGCCATAACGCAAGCACGTCGAACGTCTGCCCCACGGTGCCCTTGCCGCCCCAGAGCGCCAGCAGCGGCGGAGTAGCCTTGCCCTTGAAAGCGGCCGCGTTTTCCCGGTCGATAGTAACGGTTGCCCGATAGTCTTCACACACTGCATGAATGCAATCCGGATGCGCATAACACCGGAAGTACTCGGCGAACGCTTCCGGTGTGACAGCGCCGGGCGTCTTGCTCTGAACATCGAGGTGCGCCCGCAAATATAGCTCCGGTTCTGCACCGACCATACGCTCGGGAAGCGGGGCTGCCTGGATGTGGAAGAACCACCAGAAATATTTGGTCGCGAATGATTCGTTGGTGTGCGAATACATTTCGTCGGCGGGAGCAATGTCGAGCGTCACCGCGCGTTGGATAGTCTCGGGGTAATACATCATCATTGCGTGGAGGACGCGACCGCCGCGATCGTGGCCGACTGCCTGGAACTTGTCATGTCCCAACGTCTTCATGACCTCGATGAGATCCAGGCCCATCATTTTCTTTGAATAATTGACGTGGTTCACGCCGCCTTCGGGTTTGCTCGAGTCGCCGTAGCCGCGCAGATCGACCAGTACCACCGTGTACTTCTGCGCAAGTTGCGTTGCGACCTTGTGCCATTCCATGTGCGTTGCCGGATGGCCGTGGATCAGCAGCAAAGGCGGCCCTTCACCGCCTACAAGTGTATTGATGGTTGCACCTGACGTTTTGATAAAGCGTTGTTTGAATCCCGGGAAAAACCGGTTGTTTGCTGCTCGTGCCGCGACCGACAAAGCCACGCCGGAGGGCGGCGCGGTCGCGGAGCCGGACGCTGCGAATGTATTGCCGGCCAGTCCAATGCCAAACGCGCCTACAGTCGCAAGGCCGGCTGTCAAGATGTTGCGCCTTTGCTTATTTTCGATTTTCATTTTAATGCTGCTCAAAGCGAAAGTTATTTAAGTTCCAAGATGCGAGTTCATTTGCGCTTGCGGATCCAGGAATCGTGATTCAGTTCGCAGCAGAAACGTCCGCTGAAACCACGTGCTGCGAGGCGCTCTTTTCAGCGAGGCGTTTTTCAGCTGCTTGAAGATCGCTTGGATAATGGTCGTCGTCAGCTGTAGCGTCGTATCCAACCGATTCGAGGTCGGCCAGTTCTTTCTGGACTTGGGCCCGTGTAACGCCGGCACCTGATGCTGGCCGGGATTGCTGGGCTTGAACCGACGTGGCAGCTACCCCGCTAAAAGCCATTGCAAGCGCAAAGGTTCGACACGCCTTGGCAAGCGTTTTAATAGACATGATTCCCATCCTTTATAAACCGATCGTACCGTCGTGGAAATAGTGAATCCGCGCCAGGTAGTCGAGTGGATTAAACAATTTCTTGCTCCGGGAATAATGCTACTGCTGAAGTCGTTTACAAGGATCCGTCAAATATTAAAACTTGTTAATCTACGGATTTTGTTTGTAAGGTCAACGCTGCAGTTTGTTTATTTAATCGTCAGTATAGTCATTGTTCGTTAAGATGCGGAATGCTTACTGAGTCGATATCGAGTAAATAAATTGGCTGATAAAACAGATGCGCAGCGTCGAATTCTGGTTGTCGAGGACGATCACGGCACGGCAGCGGATATTGCCCGGACACTGCGTGGACATGCGTTTGAAGTGGATCTCGCGACGACCGGCGGCGAGGCGTTACGCAAGGCCTTGGGCGGCGGTTACGACGCCATGACGCTTGACCGCATGCTGCCTGACGCCGATGGAATCATGGTCGTGCGCATCCTGCGAGAAAACGCCACGGACCTCCCTGTGCTGATGATCAGCGCACTCTCTGATATCGATGAGAAGGTGCGGGGTCTGCGCGCGAGAGGCGACGACTATCTCACCAAGCCCTATCATCCGGACGAGTTGGTGGTGCGTCTGGAAGTGATGATTCGCCGCAAGGATTCGACACAGGCCGCCAATAACGCGACGTTGAAAGTCGGCACGCTTGAAGTCGATCGAATGCGTCAGTCGGTCAGGCGATCGGGCACACTGATTGAACTCAGTCAGGCGGAATACCGGCTGCTGGTCTACATGATGGAACAGAGCCATTCGGTACTAAGCCGGCCGATGATTTTCGAGGCGGTGTGGGGATACCGCTTCGATCCCGGCACGAATCTGATCGAGGTGCATATCGCCCGCTTGCGAAAAAAGATTGATACCGAAGGCGAGGAGCCGTTGTTTCATACCATTCGCAACAGAGGTTATCGCCTTGGAGCATGACATGTGGCCGCTCGGTTCGTCCTGGTTTCGGTCTTCGGTGGTCAGGCTGCTCGTCTCGTACCTGTTGCTGTTTGTCATTTCCACATCCTTGCTCTTCGGGCTGGTCTACTTGCGTTCGTCTCAGGCGATGTTCGTTCAGGCCGATTCCATTCTGCTTTGGGAGGCGCGCTATTTTGATTCGTTCAAGGACGCTGAGCTTGCAAGGCAGATCGATTATCGAATTACGCATCAGCGGTTGGGGAATTTTTATGGGCTGTTTAACGCAAGTGGCTTTCGACTTGCGGGCAACATTGCAGTGCTTCCTCGGAAAGCCGAGGACGAACACCAGACGCGCAGTTTCAACGAAGTACTTTCAGTGGACGGCCGCCTTGACCGGCCGCTTTCGCGCATGCTGGTTGAGCGGTATGCCGATGGTGGTCGCCTTGTCATCGCGCGCGATTTGAGTGACGTCATGCAATTGCGGCGCACGATAATGAATACGCTTCTGTGGGGCGATCTATTTGCGCTCGTGCTTTGTATCGGTGGAGGGATGGCCCTTTCCATTCGGCAGGTGAGGCGGGTTCGGCGCGTGGTCGAGGTTGCCGGGCAGATTTCGAACGGCGATCTTGGCAAGCGTTTTCCTGATCGGAATCGCGATGAAATCGACGTGTTATCGCGCGTGATAAACCAGATGCTGGGCCGCATCGAAAGCCTGATGGGCGAGGTCAAGAGTGCATGCGACAACATCGCTCACGATCTACGTTCGCCGCTTAGCCGTGCGCGTCTTGCAATGGCACGAGCCGCCGATGCAGCGCCGGGCGAAACACAGGAATTTGTCGATCAGGCTATCGCCGAAACCGATATCACGCTCGCACGTTTCAGCGCGCTCTTGCGGATATCCGAGATCGAAGCGCGCGGGCGGCGGGATGGCTTCAAAATGATCGACCTGAAAGTGGTGATCGATCAAGTGCTCGAAGTGCTTGAGCCATTGCTGGAAGAGCAGCAGATCGCGATTGAGCGCGAACTTGCCGATACCGCCATCGTGAACGGCGACGGTGAACTGCTGTTCGAAGCGGTTTATAACTTGCTCGACAATGCCATCAAGTTTTCGCGGCCCGGAGACGTCATCGAGTTAAGCTTAAGTACCACGCCGCAAGCTTACACACTGTCGGTGCGCGATCACGGTGTCGGAATTCCGGAAAGCGAACTGGGCATGATTGGCCAGCGGTTTTATCGTGGCGCTTCGGTCGCTGCCATTCCAGGTTCCGGACTTGGCATGAGTCTGGTGATCGCCGTCTCGCGTCTTCACGGCTTCACAATACATGTCTCGCGTGAAGCGCCGGGAACATGTGTGCGTATGGAATGCTGGCCGCACGGCGCGTGAATCAGTACTGTGCGGTTCGTCGCGGAAGTGTTAACGCGGCGTCAATGGGCGTCATATCTTCCCGCGAAATCAGATAGTCGACGCGGGAAACTTCCTCGTTACCAATGCGCGTCCGACGCAACTCCTCAACGGCCTCATGCGGCAACATTGAAAGCAGGTTTTTGCTCACAATAAGCGTCGCGTCATCGGTTTGACCAAGCAGTTTCAGCGGATCTTCAAGTTCTCGTATGGCATGCTTTTCGTGGAGAAACTGCGGTCGCCACAACGGCGTCACAATCCATCGCCGGTTCCGGACCGCTGCTTCGAATGCGCCCACGCAGTCATCGAGTGTTCCGTTGCGGAACTCGTATCCGTGTTCGCCAAGTCTGTATTGCTGGATGATCTCCTTTGAGAACCGGCTGATACCCGCGCCCGGCCCTATGCCTTGAATCAGTTTGGTCATCTGCGATGCAACCTCAGGCTTGCGCAGGTCGTGGATGCTGCGCACTGCATCTGCAGGAATGTAATCGGGCGCGCCCCACAATGCATATGGCCTATATAACACGCTGAGCTTTTCAAACCGATCCGCAATAGCTTCAAAGTAGACGCCATGACTGCTGGGCAACCACGCGCTGCATAACATGTCGGCTGCGCCACTCTCGAGCAACTCGAATGCCTGCTCATGCGGCGCAAACGTCTCGTGGACCGTGATGTCGTGGCGCATCAGGACAGCTTGAGCGATAGCCGACGCTGCCCGATGAAACGACAGGTCGATTGTGACGAGCTTGATTTTGGTAGACGATTTCACGGGCGATGTTCTCAAGGTGATTCACTTGATGTCTGGAATTCGCATTCTCGGCAGCTATGGCTTGGGAAAACAGCCGCGCGAGCCGATAACATTTTCGTCATAATCACGAAAATTGCCTTGAAGGTCTTGAGCGGCATAACCGCGTCCCTCTTAATCTCTTAGAGCCCATGATCAAACTCGAAGACCTGCTTATCTTCGTGACCGCCGCGGATAGCGGCAGCTTGTCGGCCGCGGCGCGCCAACTGAACCTGACGCCATCGGTCGCAAGCGTCGGCCTCAAGCGGCTGGAAACGGAGCTGGGCGTGCGGCTGCTCGCCCGCTCTACACGAAGCCTGCGGTTGACCCCGGACGGCGAGCGATATCTTCAATACGCGCGCAATGTCATGGGCGAGGTGGAAGCAGGGCGGCACGCTGTGGCTCGCGGGCGCAAGGCTATTGGCGGGACGGTATCGATGTCGATTCCGTCGGATCTGGGCCGCCACGTACTCGCACCGTGGCTCGATGAATTTCAGGTCAAGCATCCTGACGTCACGCTGCAGGTTCGCATCGGCGATCGCGTGACCAATATGTTCAGCAACCCGGTTGACCTTGCAGTCCGTTATGGAACGCCCGAAGATTCGACGCTGATTGCTTTGCCGTTAGCGCCCGAAAACCGGCGTGTATTGTGTGCGTCGCCGGAATATTTGCTGAGGCACGATTACCCGCTCGTCCCTGACGATCTGCTCAAACATAATTGTCTGCGCTTTTCTTTAAGCGATACCGTTCACGACCATTGGACTTTTTATACCAATGGCGAACCCGTCGCGGTAAATGTTCGAGGTAATCGCAGCAGTGACGACGGAGAA
>Ga0163162_10007938_pt1 | contig 10349 bp, 5 predicted proteins | sample S55metaG_FD_115310 | JGI IMG/M metagenome (GOLD analysis project Ga0163162, IMG submission 115310) | Switchgrass rhizosphere microbial communities from Kellogg Biological Station, Michigan, USA - S5-5 metaG | ecosystem: Host-associated > Plants > Roots > Rhizosphere > Soil | place: USA: Michigan...
CGACACCGTTGAATGGGCCGCAAAGCTCAGTCAGTCCAATGGCAAGGTTGGAATGTTTGGTGGCTCTTATGTCGGTGCCACTCAAATGCTCGCGGCGATGGCGGTGCCGCCGCATCTAGTAGCAATTTTCCCTTACGTGACTGCTTCCGAGTACTACGATGGCTGGACTTATCAGAATGGCGCGTTGATGCAGTGGTTCAGTAGTTCGTGGACTTCTATTCTCGCGATTGACACCTTACGCCGTCAGGCAGAAAAAACTCAGGCACCAAAAGAATGGGTGACTGAGCTTCCGTTGAGTAACTATCCCGTACTCAGAATGCCTGAACTGACTGCAGGTGCTCCATACTTTCGCGACTGGTTAACGCATGAGCGTGACGATGACTATTGGCAAAAAGTGCGTGTTTCTGATCACTACAGCGAAATGACTGTAATGGGGTTACACGCGGGTGGCTGGCACGATCTTTTCTTAAAAGGGTCCATCAAAAACTATATGGATCTGCATAAGAAAGCTGCCACCGACAATGCGCGTTCGGGACAAAGATTGATTATTGGTCCCTGGGGACATGCGCCAACTTCAGCGGAAGGGAAGATTGGTGACGTTGTATTTGGAAAGAGCGCCGTGATGGACATGACAGCTACAGCGCTGAAATGGTTCGACTATTCGTTGAAGGGAACGAAGAATGAATACTCAAGCGGAGCGCCGGTACGTCTCTTCATAATGGGAGACAACGTTTGGCGTGATGAGCAGGAGTTTCCGTTAGCGCGCACGAACTACACGAAGTATTACCTTCATTCGCTCAAGGGAGCGAACGGCCTGCGTGGAGATGGAACCTTAAGTCAAGCTTCTCCAGTGTCAGAACGAGCTGATCAATTTGATTACGATCCCCAGCACCCTGTTCCTACAATTGGTGGAAGACTATGTTGTGGCGGCGCGATTCCTCCCGGCCCAGCCGATCAAAGACCGAACGAGTCACGTTCCGATGTTTTGGTTTTTTCTACCTCGCCGTTGGAACATGATGTTGAGGTTACTGGATTTATTAACCTGGAACTCTACGCCGCAACGTCTACGATCGACACTGATTTCACTGCTCTTCTAGTCGATGTGGATCAAAGTGGTTATGCTCGGTTCTTAACCGATGGCATCGTGCGGGCGCGTTATCGCGAGAACACTACGACTGCTACTGAGGTGGTACCCGGCAGAGTTTACAAGTACAACGTCGATCTGTGGGCGACAGGAAATGTGTTCAAGGTTGGCCACCGAATTCGGCTGTACATTTCGAGCAGCAACTTCCCGAGATTCAATCGTAATCTCAACACGGGTGAACCGATCGATAAGTCGTCGCGTTCGCTTGTAGCTCATCAAACTATCTATCACGAAAAACAATATAGCTCGGCTCTAATCCTACCGATCATCCCGCGTACCAAGTGATCCGAAAATTTGTATTACGGCGAAAGTAAATGGATATCTGAGTCGAATCAGTTACCAGACCTGAATCTGGTCCTTCGAAATAGATGTTGTCATAGACCGACAGTTTGCTGCGTAGTTTCTTCTTGCAAACGATCGCGGTTGAATGTTATAAGCCGCACTAGATTTTTACAGCCGAGGACTCACCCCGAGTCCAACATAGCGAAACAACTCAGGCGAATAGATCAACGATGACTTAGAAAAGAACTTGGTTAGTTGCCAACGCAAACTAACCAGTACAGCGGGGAAGGTTGAAGAGTTCGTTTGAAGCGTCAACTAACCTCCGCTTTGATGAAAATAAGAACGTCCTGGCAGCTGCTTGGGACGAATAGCTCAGTTTGAAGGAGTCGGATATGAAAATCGTACGAACAATCTCCGCAAGCCTATTAGTACTCGGAATAGTTTGCTGCGTAAGCTCTCTTACCTACGGACAGGGAACCAACCTGGGAACAATCCGGGGTACGGTTACAGATCCAAATGGAGCAATCCTTCCCAATGCGGCCGTACAGATAACGGATCAGGCGACTGGCATCTCTCGGAATCTCACTACCAATGGCGAGGGAGATTATGAAGTAAACGCGCTTAAGCCGGGCACTTACCGGGTTGCAGTGACCGCCAGCGGATTCAAGACGGCAGTCATTGACGCCGTAGTCGCAGGCGCTGACGTCGTTCGCGCTGACATTCGAACTGAGGTTGGCGTTGCGTCCGAAACCGTGAGCGTTAGCGCCACGGGTTCCGTCATAGAAAGTGATCAAGCTGTGCTAGCCGGCGCCTTGAATAATCGACAACTGATTGAATTGCCGCGCGACAGTCGCGAAGTTTATGAATTCTTGTACTTGAACCCAGACATCACGCAGGGTCCCGGTGGTGACGGCACTTTCAAATTTCTCGGTGGACAAAGCTACGGCGCTACTTTCTCTCTCGATGGTCAACGCTCGAATGGCGGCATCTTCGGGGAACCGACGTCTAGTCAGCCTTCGCTCGAGACAATTGGGGAGTTGACGGTGCTCTCAAAAAATTTCACGGCCGAGTATTCGGGCATTGCAAACATTCGAATTGAAACCAAGCGGGGAGGTAGCGATTACCACGGATCACTTTTTTACAACAATAAGAACTCTGCTCTTGCAGCATGGTCCCTGCAGGATAAGTTGGCGCAGGCGAATTTTACTCCGACTCCGGCGCTAACCAGTTTTCCGACACCTTACTTCAATCTCAATGAGACGGGAGGGTCCATTGGTGGGCCGGTTCCGTTTGGCAAAAAGAAGACCTTCTTCCTTCTTGCCTACGAACGACGTTGGGATCTTTCACCCGTCCAACTTCGATCCAGTCAAATACCAACTTCGCAGATTTTCGGCGGCAATTTCTCAGTGATCAATGCCTCCAGCAGACCGGTGGTTTCGCCTGCGGCGTTGGCTCAACTGACTCCTGCGGAAATTGCCAGCAACACCTTTCTGACAGGCACGACTCGTCGCTTCAATAGTATTCCCACAAGACTTCTCCATCCGATCTCGCAGACCATCCTTCATGGATACTATCCCCAGTCGAGTGCTTCGGCTCCGTTTAATCCGACCAACGGTCGTTTGACTGACTTTGTACAGAACTTTCCTGGTTTATTGACGAGAGACTTGGCCACGCTACGGGTGGATCATGATTTTACTTCTAAGGACAAGTTTTATGCCGTTTACAACTTTCAGGTTCGCTCAGGGTTGCGTAGTTTCGTAGCCAGCCCGCTCCCAGCTTTTGGACTGCTCTCACAGCACCAGCAGAACCATACTTTGTCACTTTCGTATACGCGAATCTTTTCTAATAACTTCGTCAACGAAGCGCGAGGCGGCTTCAATATTCAAAACCTGTTTCGTCGCGCAAATCAAACGACTCAGCAGTTTCTTTCCGGAGTAGGATTTAACGATGCTGAAATTGCCTCTTATGGTTCAATCGTCGGACCTTCCCTGGTCGACACGCCTGGGCAGGTCGCTTTTACCATGGGACCATTCGCCGGTATAGCAACAGGCGCCCGCAACGTCAACCGACCGTTAGACCAGCATCTTGCAACCTTTGGCGATAGCGCTAACTGGACGCGCGGCAACCATTCATTCAAATTCGGTGGAGACATTGTCCGTAATCAGGCCGTCGATGGTTTTGCGTTCAACAGGAACAATCCTCGTGGCACTATCAACTACGGAACTAGTCTTGGTAGTTTTGCTGATTTTCTAATTGGTGTTCCGCCAGCTACTGTTCTTTATGTGAGCAAAGTTAGACCAGCTCTCGATGTTGCTAATTGGGAGGACGGGTTTTTCGTACAGGACGACTTCAGAGTAACTCCCAACATTACTCTGAACCTGGGTCTGCGCTATGAATTGATCACTCCTTACGTTGATAAGAACGATCTCCTGATAAATTTCGATCCCAACAATAAGGGACCTAACGGTACGCAAGGCCGCTTCGTGATTCCATCGGATAAAGTTCTGAGTGAGATTGATCCACGTTTTGTCAGTTTCGGAGTGGTAACCGCCAAAGATGCTGGCGTCGGACGAGGATTAGTGAAGACGGATACAAATAATCTGGCGCCGAGAGTCGGAGTTGCATGGAGGCTGAATGATCGAACTGTCTTGCGCGGTGGCTGGGGCGTTTTTTACCCAACGTCAGCAGCACAGGGCATGCGAGACGCGTTCGCGTCCAGTGCATTTAATCAACGAGTCACCAAGAGTAATACGGTCGCAGTTCCACTCGCAGGCCTGCCCGGTGGAATAAATCCTCGGGGACTCACGCCGTTTAGTGGCGGTACCGTCAGGGTTCAGGGAATTTCAATAAACGCGATTCCCTTTGATCTACAGAACCCGAGGATGGAGCAATTCAATGCAACCTTTGAACGGGAGATCGGATGGAAGACGGGTGTGCGAGTATCCTATATCGGAGTACGACAGCATAACCTTATTGGCGGCTTCGATCTGAACGAGTTACCTCCGAACAACATTCCCTTCGGGATTACCAATGACGATGGTGACAGGTGTGATCCTGTCAACGAGGGAGACTGTACAGAGTCAGCTGCCGACCAGGCACGTCGGCCGTTTCCAGCGTTGGGTAGTTTTCTTGCATCTTATGGGAACATCGGGAAGGGCCGGTCCAATGCTTTCCAGGTTGAGGTTAACCGGCGCCTCGCTGGCGGCCTGGTCTTCAACATGAGTTACACCTTGTTGGATCAGAAGTCGAGTGGACTTGATGTTGGTAACTCCAGTCTTGGCGGAGCCATTTACAATCAGTTCACGCCCACCAACGACTTGTCGCGAGACTCTTTTATATCCCGTCACCGCTTTGTTTCTTACGGCTCTTATGAGCTTCCATATGGTAAGAGTCGAGCCTACGGGAAATCTATTTCAGGCTGGGCGGACGCAGTCGCCGGTGGCTGGGATCTCACCTGGAACATGTTAGCGAAATCCGGGTCAGGCTTCACTCCCTTCTGGAGTTGTAATAACTGTGATCCCGTGTTTCCAGGTAACATCGGTAGCGGCTTCGTTGATGCCGTAGGCGATTTCTCAGGCCCATCCTTCCGTCCATTAGTTGTTGGAGATCCTTACGCGAGTCTCGGCCACGATCAATTCTTCAATGCGTCTGCTTTCGCATTGCCACCCACAGGAGCCGACCTCTTCGACAATCCCGGGGTTGCAAAACGGAACTTCCTTATTGGACCAGGATCGTGGGGAGTAAATCTTGGTGTCCACAAATACTTCAGTTTCAACGAGACCAAAAAGCTTGAAGTTGGAGCTGATTTCAATAATGTCTTCAACCACCCCCTCTTCTCGCCTCCGGGGGCCTCAGGTGATGGTAGTGATGGAGGAGCCGGCACTTTTGCTAATCTCGGTGACTTCGCTGTTAGTCTGAACGCGGCCGGTCAGCCAGTCATTCTTCCGGAAAACGTCAATCTCAATCCGCAGTTTGGTCGCAATAACCAGAGTTACAGCCAGGAGGGAATTGATAACCGGCGATCAGTGAGGATTCGGTTGCGCTTTACTTTCTAGGAAGCACTGAAGGTTGTTTGAGGTAAGGGAAAGAAATCGCTAGCAGCGATTTCTTTCCAGGGCCTCTCCTTTGAAATTCCCCTCGACCAAACACTCCGACATCAGCATCTAGTGGACGACACCATGGAGCGCGCATCGCGTCACAGTTTCACACGCAAACCGAACCTGGCCGATGTTAAAGCTGCCGGACATGACATGTTGCGTCTGGTCAATCGTCGAATCCTGCTCAGCATCCTTTCTGATCGACAACCAATCTCACGTGCTGAAATTGCTAAAATCAGCGGTCTCAACAAAGCGACTATTTCGACAATCACCGGTGAATTGCTGAAAGACTCTTGCATCATCGAAGAAGGTTTCGGGAGAACAACACCAATCGGCGGTAAACCTCCAACACCTCTGCGACTCAATGCAAAGCGATTTGGCCTGTTCGGTGTCGATATTCGAGCTGATGAAACTATCCTGGCGTTGAGCGACTTCAACAATCGAATTGTTTCACGGACCACTTTTGAGACGGGTTCGGCGGCGTCCTCTTTCCTAAACAAGATTGGAAAAGAAATTCGCAAGCTTCGCACTAAGCACGATTCATTTATCGAGTTTCCTGGAATCGGAGTAAGTCTGCCGGGCCTCGTGGATAACCATAGTGGCAAGTTTCTCTTGTCAGTTGTCCTTCCGTGGCGTGACGTGCCTGTCGTTAACCTCCTGGAAAAGGCCACTGATCTACCAGTCATAATCGACAACTCCGCACGCTGTTCAGCTCTCGCCGAAATCTGGCATGGCAAAACTCAATATGCTCATGTGCGAAACCTTCTTTATGTCAGCGTAAGCACGGGCCTGGCTTGCGGTGTTGTGATCGATGGAGGTCTTTACCGCGGTGGTAATAACATTGCGGGTCAGTTTGGACACATTCCGATTGATGTAAACGGACCGGATTGTCGGTGCGGTCAACGAGGCTGCTGGGATCTCTTTGCATCAGATAAGGCAACACTGAAGAGGTACGCAGATTTGCGTGGCACCGCTGGCAAGCGGATTTCAACCATGCGCAAACTGATCGAGCTCGTTGAAGCGGGAGATTCAGCGGCGACAGAAGCGATTCGTGAGACAGCTCGTTACCTTGGCATAGGCATAACAGGATTAATCAATGGACTGGATCCTGAGGTTGTAGTCATTGGCGGTGAAATCACAAAAGTGTGGGGAGTGATTGAACCAATCATCGTTGAAGAAACAAAACGAAACCTACTGGCCCCTCGCTCACACAATGTGCCCATCAGGCCATCGGCATTTGAAGTGCGCCCAAGTTTGAAGGGCGCATTGACCTTGGTTCAGAACAACCTGTTGTCGGTTCCCCACATGGGTTGAAGCAAGTGGCTAATTTGTAGGGGCGTCACTCCGTGGGCGCCCCGGTTCGGTCAATCAGCAGCGAGGTATCACGAGGATTTGCAAGAGGGGTGCCCACGGAGTGACACCCCTACAAATTAGGGTTTATGGGCTCAGCGAACATGTCACCAGCGAGATACACACCAGGTGAATTAAAGACAGCGCTTGCAGGCGGTCTTATTCCCGCTGCGCCTGTCATGTTCGATCGTGAAAACCATTTTCACGCAAGTGCGCATGAGGCGTACGTTTCTTATCTGAGTTCACAGCCCATTGCTGGTGTTGCGGTGTGGGCGCATACCGGAAGGGGACTTCTTCTTGATGATTATACGGCCCGGCGAGTTATGCACGCGTGGCGAAGCGCATTACGCGACCGGCCTCTGATTGCTGGCGTTGGTCCAAAGAGTAATGAGGCGAACGCTGCCCAGGCACTGGATGCGACTATCGAGATGGCCTCTGCAGCAGCAGAGTACGGCGCAGATGCTTTACTGGTTTACCCACCATCCTGGTTAAAGCATCACGAAAAAAGGGATTCGTTGATAGTCGGATACCATGAGCATTTATCAACTATCGGCTTGCCTCTTATCTTGTTTTATCTCTACGAAGCTGCGGGAGGTATTCGCTATACGCCAAGTGTCCTTGACGATCTCCTGGCACCTCCAAATGTCATCGGAATCAAGATGGCGACGTTGGATAGCGTGATGACCTATCAAGACGTCGCGAGACAGATCCAGGTTCGACACCCGGAGAAAATGATTATCACCGGCGAAGATCGTTTCCTCGGATACAGTTTACGTAGAGGCGCACAAGCTGCCCTGATTGGATTGGGTGCTGTCTGTTGTGATCTACAAGCTGAATTGTTGAATGCGCATTTTGCGGGAGATGGCCAACGCTTCCTCGAACTCTCTGACATGATCGATCAACTGGCTGAAGTGTTTTTCGTCGATCCAATGGAAGGCTACATCGGCAGAATCCTTCATTTCCTTGCGAAGTTGGGAGTCATTCCTCCGGATGCCGCAAACGATCCGTGGGGTCCATCGTTAACTGCAAATGAGATCGATAACATTACAACCTTGTTGAATACGCTAACGGTAAAAGCTGAATAATGTTCTCTTTTCTAAACGGACATCCTGAGATCGATTCCGTCCATCGCGCGGCAATTGCGCGCGACTACGAAATGTTTCGCTCTGGTTTACCAGAGGCTTTGGAAGCATATGTTCGCGAGCACTATCAGATCGATTTAAGTAGTGAGTATGGCGACCGTTTCATAAAGAACCCCTTTGGTAAAGCATCTGGTCAACTCTCGCTGAATATTTCTCAGGTACGCCGAGACTGCGAAGACGGACTTGGATTCGTCGTGCTCAAGTCAATCATTGCTGAAGATGCTTTTGGTTCTCAGTCAATGAGTGAGTGGGCTATCGAAGAAACAAGAATGGTTGTCGAGCGAATCGTCGGCAAAGATGAGACGCAAGGATGGACGGTTTCGTGGAAAGGTCGAGGCTGGTACGACACTTTCGAGAAATATCTTGAATTCTTCGACGAGGCCCTGTCGGTCGCCAGCCCCGCTTCGGTGCTTGTCGTCCCTTCATGCAAATACCACCTGCCTAGTGCTGCTGAGAGTCAATGGAAGATTGGCGAATACGAATACACAACACGCCGTCTGATCGATATTTGGCAACGCCACTACTCACATGTGCCAATGCCAATTGAGAAAGACTTTAGTCCAACGCTGGCCGGCTCAGATCGGGCAGCACAGGCGGAGATGATAATTGAATGGCTGACACGCGTTACTTCCCTGATAAGGAGAGGTGCGTTGCCTTCGCCTATCAAGATTGGCCTTAAAGTTTTCAATGCCATCTTCGATGATCCATTTCAACTGGAGATGCTGCGTGCGATCAATGAGAAATGTTCGGGTGAGGACGTTCCCGATTTTCTGGTTTACGCCAATCGACTGTTTGACCCCGATCGCGAATTCGACGGCGTGAGAGGGATCGCCTACGGTGGTCCGGATCTAAGCGCGCGCAACCTGGCTGTGCTCGGAAAGATGCGGTTACAGGAGCGACAGGGAGTAATTCCCGTTTGTAAGTTGCCGATCAGTGCCACGGGCAACATTGTCTCGGGGCGGATAGCTGCTGAGTACCTGTTGCGAGGAGCAAGTAGTTTCCAGATCCACACTTACTTTCAGCTTCCCAGCGGTGAGTACAAGATGAAGTCGGGTGGGAAAACTGCTCGTGCATTACTTGAGCTGTATTTTCACCCCGAAGAGGGACTGCTTGCCTGGTTATTGCATCTCCGTCGCGCGTTCGGTTGGCCGGTTGATTGGAACATAAAGCAAATGGCTACATTTTGTATGGAACCGGCGAATAATGTTTGGGCCGAGCATGAATCCGCATTGAGTTAGGCAATGCAAGCCAGGGAGCAGATAGAAATTCGTTTATTGCTTGAATCCGATATTCCAGCGGCGATGCAGTTGAAAGAAACAGCGGGCTGGAACCAAACGGAGGAGGACTGGCGTCGCTTATTGATGCTTGAGTCGAACGGCTGTTTCGGCGCGATCAAAGACGGAAGTCTCGTAGGAACCACTACGACAACAACGTACGACAACAATTTGGGGTGGATAGGAATGGTCCTGGTTCAACCTCAAAATCGCCGCCTCGGAATTGCAACAACATTGATGAGAACTGCATTGAATTATCTCAACGGGAGGGTTTCCACCATTAAGCTGGATGCGACCTATGCCGGCAGGCCTGTTTACGAACAGTTTGGCTTTCAGGTTGAGTCCTTGATCGAACGATGGATTGGAATGAGTAACTCGAAGACATGTGAACCGCAGAACAGGGCCGTAGATAGCGACACGCGTCGTGATTTATTGGAACTGGATCGACGTGCCTTCAGTGCTGATCGAACCAACTTGATAAACGCACTCATTGACGAGGCGAGTGTTTCACCGGTCATTCGCAGAAGCTCGGAAGGCGTTTTGAGTGGTTACGTATTGGCAAGAAGAGGTACGAAAGCAGATTACGTTGGACCGATGGTAACAATCGTCCAAGAGCAAGCGGGATCTTTACTAGATCAAATGCTAGATCAATTGAACGGCCGTCGCGTTTACATCGACTTCAACAAAGCGTGCAACATTAATTCGAGTGTCTTGTCCGATCGAGGCTTTGTGAAGGAACGTGATCTTATTCGCATGCGTTGTGGCCTGGTAAGCAAGACCACGTCACCGTTTGTTGTTGGAATCGCGGGCCCTGAAGTTGGCTGATGGCACTTCTCTGTGCAACAAGCCGCTCACTTCTTGTTTTATTGACAACTTGTCAATCGGCTCCGCCGCCTGATGTGAGGCGTGGCTCTGCCCCGCCGTAACACTGCCCTAAACGTTCTACGCGTGGCTAAGCCGCGCGTTGGGGATCTCGTTACAGACTTAACGGCGGGGCAGAGCCACGCCTGACAACAGGTGGCGAAGCCGAAGTCTAAGCGAACCGGGTTTGAAGCTCTCA
>Ga0163162_10007940_pt1 | contig 10348 bp, 10 predicted proteins | sample S55metaG_FD_115310 | JGI IMG/M metagenome (GOLD analysis project Ga0163162, IMG submission 115310) | Switchgrass rhizosphere microbial communities from Kellogg Biological Station, Michigan, USA - S5-5 metaG | ecosystem: Host-associated > Plants > Roots > Rhizosphere > Soil | place: USA...
CAGAGGCGACGGCTCTTTTGAAGGTTGGGTGAGAAGAATATTTGTAAATACCTCTATTGAGCAGTATAGAAAGAAAGCGAACTTACATAAGGTAGGAGATACTGAGGGAGTGGTAATTGAGGATAAAGAATGGAATGTATTAGATAAGCTGGCAGAAGGTGATATCCTTAAAATGGTTCAGGAACTATCACCAGGGTACAAGATGGTATTTAATATGCATGTAATAGAAGGGTACCCACACAAGGATATAGCTGAAATGCTGGGAATAAACGAAGGGACAAGTAAGTCGCAATTAGCAAGAGCTAAAGTAGTTTTACAAAAGATGGTAGAACAAAGGCTAAACCGGAAATAACATTTCAATAAATAACAATGAGCACGGATATTAGAACAAGAATGTATAATTACGAAGTAGCACCTCCCGAAGGCGTATGGGAGGCTATTGCAGCAGGGCTGAATGAGCAGGGTGCAAAGGTTATTTCTATAGAGCACAACCGGAAGAAGTCTTCCTTCTCATATGTGATGGTAGCTGCAGCCCTTTCTCTTGTTCTGATTGTAAGTTTAGTTTTTCGCATGCAGGTAAAGACAGGTTCTGGATCAACGGATGGACTTGCTTCTGTTTATGATACTGCCGCCAAACATAACTATGTCATGATAACAAATCCTGAAGGGCAGGAAGTTAAGGTATCAACCAAGGTTGCACCAATGATCGTAACTGAAAATAACAAGGTAGATAAAACCTCTAAGTCAGAGTGGAGTAAGAAGATGGAAAAATGGAAAACCACTATGATGACTGCAACTACGACCAACTTCATGGACATAGTAGATATCGCAGCGAATAATTAATTACTTCTCCATCTGCTCTATTACAGCCTGTGTAACTCCTGTAAAAGAGAATCCTCCATCATGGAAAAGATTCTGCATAGTTACCATTCTTGTCATATCACTAAACAGGGTAACACAATAATTAGCGCAATCTTCTGCCGAGGCATTTCCTAAAGGACTCATCTTTTCAGCATAATTAATAAAGCCGTTAAAACCTTTTACACCGCTGCCGGCAGTAGTACGTGTAGGAGATTGAGATACGGTATTTACTCTTACATGCTTTTTTACTGCATAATGATAGCCAAAGCTGCGTGTTACACTTTCTAGTAATGCTTTTGCATCTGCCATCTCATTATAATCAGGGAAAACTCGTTGTGCAGCGATATAAGACAGGGCAACAACACTACCCCATTCATTTATTGCATCCAGCTTCATTGCTGTGGCCAGAAGCCGGTGCAGGCTGGTTGCAGATATATCCAGTGTTTTTTGATTAAATCCATAATCTATCTCAGTATAGTGTTTACCTTTTCGAAGGTTAAGGCTCATACCAATAGAATGAAGAATGAAATCCACTCCTCCACCAAAATGCTCTTTTGCCTTAGTGAGTAGGTTGGTCATATCATCGTTGCTGCTAACGTCACATGGAACGATAGGGGCATTTACTTGTTCGGCCAGTTTGTTTATTTCCCCCATGCGCATAGCAATAGGAGCATTTGTAAGCAATAGCTGAGCTCCTTCATTATGACATGCAATTGCAGTCTTCCATGCAATAGATTTCTCGTCCAGGGCTCCGAATATGATTCCTTTTTTACCTTTCAATAAATTGTAAGACATAAGCCGATTTATAATTAGAGGTTAAGATTTTGATTGGTAAAAATAGGAATATCGGGTTGAATAATTCACTATCCTTTTAAGTCATTAAGAACTACGGTTTCTGTTTGTCTTTCATAAAATTAAGCTATAGCGAATCTAATAGCAATCGGGTAACAAGAGGATTACAACTTCCTGTTTGTATGTTATCTACTCTAAAAGGGACTTTTTGTCCTGCATGCAGATGCTTTTGGTGAACCATTCCTGAATTTATATTCCTTTGATAAAGCCTGGAATAATAAAAAGTATCTGCCTCTGGCTTTTGAACACCAGAGGCAGTAAACTTAATATCATAATAGAGTATATTAATAGAATCGACTGAAAGAATCTCTGCTTGTATGATCCGGGTTGTATAGGTACACGACCCTCCAACTACATGAGGTGTACTACTCTCATGACAGGCAGCTATGCCCACTATGAATATTCCGGCAATAAGATAACTTACACCTTTCATTCAGATGGCAATTTGAACCAGAACTAAAAGAAAATTATTCTTCGGTCTTAGCTTCAGCCGGAGCTGTTTCTGCTTGAGCTTCCTCCTTTACAGGTCTTTCTCTTTTAACGTAAGCAGGTCTGCTCGCAGCTTTTGTTTTCTTATGTGTTTCCACACGCTTCATAAACTCAGCTTCGTGCTCAGAGCTCCACTTAGTGAATTTCTCCATAGCCGCAGCCTCATCAAACAAACCAAGAGCAACACCACGAAGCAAATGCTTAAGGTACAATACTCCTTTGAAGCTTAATATCCTTCTTACAGTATCAGTAGGCTGAGCTCCTTTATGAAGCCAATCTAATGCTTTCTGCCTGTCAATCTGGATAGTAGCAGGTACTGTTAGTGGGTTATAAGTTCCAAGTTTTTGGATGAATTTGCCATCACGTGGGCTTCTTCCGTCGGCAACTACTATAAAGTAGAAGGGTCTCTTTTTTGAGCCATGCCGTTGCAATCTCATTTTTACAGCCATAAAAATAGAAATTTTTTTGGGTGGTTAAATAATAAATAGGTTAATGTCGGACAGCGAAGATAAAAGGTTTTTTAAGAAATCCAAATGTTTGTAACAATTATTTATAGAAATACCTGTAGTAGACGGGGTGGATTGCTGTTAAAATCACTAAAAAGTGCCCGGGACTGGAATCGAACCAGCACATCCTTGCGAACGGCAGATTTTGAGTCTGCTGCGTCTACCAATTCCGCCACCCGGGCTAGTGATTTGGGGGTGCAATATTACATAATCCATACATCCTGTCCAAAAGACTATTTACTATATTCTAATATAACTCAAATGTTAGCTGTAAATTGCCGCCGTTATTAACTGAATTATGAAGATCGGACTTATAAGAGAAGATAAGATCCCTGCGGATAACAGGGTTGCATTCTCGCCTGCCCAATGCAAATTAATAGAAAAGAAATATCCGGATGTTAAAGTGATTGTTCAAAGCTCTAAGAATCGCTGTTTTTCTGACAAAGAATATCAGAAGGCAGGAATTACAGTAAAAGACAATATTGAGGAATGCGATATTCTATTAGGCATAAAAGAAGTTCCTCCTCAAATGCTTATTCCTGGTAAAACCTATTATTTCTTTTCTCATACCAAAAAGCTGCAGGAGCATAATCAGAAACTGATCAGCGAGATCATCAAGAAGAAAATTACACTTGTTGATTATGAATGCCTGGAACACGAAGATGGAACCCGCATACTTGGGTTTGGATTCTTTGCAGGGATAGTAGGTGCGCATAACGGAATGATGGCTTATGGAATAAGAACAGGGGCATTCGAATTGCAAAGAGTTAATGCAAAGAAGACATTACGTCACCTTATACATACTTACTTTGGACTAAAGCTGCCGGCTATAAAAATAGCAGTAACCGGAAGCGGTCGGGTTGCCCATGGTGTTTTGGAAATAATGAACCTGCTTGGTATACATGAAGTCGAGCCTGACGAGTTCAGGAAAAAAGAATTTACGTATCCGGTATATGTGCATTTAAAAGGAGCAGATCTGTATAAATCTACACCAGACGGCAATTATAACAGGGAACATTTTCACACACATCCACAGGAATATGTTTCCAAATTCCATGATTATTTATCTGTCACTGATATATTAATTAATGGTGTTTATTGGGAAAAGAATATTCCCCGGTTGTTTGAGATGGAAGATATAAGTAATCCTGATTTCAGGATTCAAACAATAGCCGATATAACCGATGATTACCATGGGTCTGTGCCTTGCAACTTGGGTGACGCAGTAATAGACGATCCTGTTTATGGTGTAGATAAACGAGCTTATAAAAAGACTCCCCCATACTTAATTAACTCCATTGATGTAATGGCTGTAGGTAATCTGCCTAATGAATTACCAAGAGATGCTTCAAGATACTTTGGCGAACAGCTTTTGAAAGAGGTATTTGACGGATTGATAAAAGGGCATTCGGCAGAAATTGAAAGAGCTACTATTGTAAAAGCTGGCCAGCTTATGCCACGTTATGAATACATGAGGGAATATGCCGGACTTTCACCTGCATAAAGGAATTACCAATTATAGTTTACCTAAATGAGAAGGATCATTCCTATTATTCTGCTTATTCTTCTGGCTAGCTTCTTCATTGTAAGACAGATTAAGAAGATAAATCATTATGACAAAGTTGAAAAAGAAACAACGACAGAAAGTGGTGAGTCTATAAAGTGCGGCCAGGAACGATGGGGTGTAAAGACACTATCAGATCCTGATACTTCTCTTATCAACTTCGATACTCCAAAGCTTACTACTGTTACTGAACAAATACACATGGAGCGCCCTGAAGGTTCAATGCAGGAAAGACAGTCTACTGAAACAATTGAATATGAATTTGACTGTAATATTCTTGGGTTTAAAAGAGAAAAGGATCAGGACTTTCACATAGTTGTAGCGGACCTGAATACCGGGGAAAGAATGGTTATTGAAATAGCGAGCCCGGAATGTGAGAGTGTAAAACAGTCGGGCAGGTTTGCAGAGATGAAAACGGTCCATGATTGGTTTGAGCAGAATATCGGAGTTCCGCATTATTCTTTCTATTATTTGCCACAACCTAAGGAAGTAAGAGTTACAGGAATTGGATATTGGGACTTCCTGCACCACCAGACGGGAATGGCTGCAAATGGAAGAGAAATACACCCTGTACTGTCAATGAGCCTAAAATAGTCTCCTGACAAATATTCAGTTCAAGATCATCAAATATTGTAGTTACTACGGGAAAAGTAGGCTTAAAGTACAAGGAAAGTATAAGGAAACTCGACTCAAACCTATCTTAAATAACATGAATATATAATACCAGTCTGCCAAAATGTCTTACAGGCAGGTTATCTTGTATAGTATCTTACTGTATCTGAAGCATACTTTTCTGAGGAGATCAATTTATGGGATTGTAAGACAGGACTTGAAATACCTCCGTTAATTATGAGATCTTCATTCGTAATAATTCGAGACTCATCCCAGAGAGCATTGTCAATATAAGATTGCAGTAGCTTTCTTCCTCCTTCAATAATTATGCTTTGAAGCCCCATATCATAGCAGGCATTATTTATTTCCTCAAGAGCGTTGTTTCCAGCAATTTTATAATAGACTAAATTACCCTGATCTTCAGTCTTAATACGGTTGAATATAATTGTCCTGCTTTCTTTATTGAATATTTTTAAGGAAGATGGTAACTGCAGATCGAGATCAATGACCATTCTTACCGGATGATTACCTTCCCAATGCCTTGTTGTGAGAGCAGGATCATCGTATAAAGCGGTGTTCTTACCAATAAGAATGGCGCTTTCCTCTCCACGCCATTTATGGACCAAACGGTTAGTGTAATCATTGCTTATATATACTCTGGACTTATCGCCATTTGCAATGCAGCTATTTAAACTCTCAGCCCATTTTAATATAATATAAGGACGTTTCTTTTCCTGAAAAGTAAAGAAGCGCTTGTTCAGTTCCTTGCATTCTTTTTCTAATATCCCAACTGCCACATTCACTCCGGCTGCCTTGAGCTTTTCTATCCCTTTACCAGCTACTTCTTTATAAGTGTCTTTACATCCAATTACAACCTTTGGTATTTTATTGCGAATAACAAGGTCAGTGCAAGGAGGCGTCTTACCGTGATGAGAACATGGCTCAAGCGAAACATATAGGGTGCTTTTATCAATAAACTGCTTATCATTCCCAGTAACACTATTAATACAATTTACTTCCGCATGTGCTTCTCCATATTTCTTATGATATCCCTCTCCTATTATTCTATTATCATGAACCAAAATCGCACCGACCATGGGGTTGGGAGCTACATATCCAGCCCCAGCCTTGGCAAGCTGAAGGCATCGTTGCATATATAGATCGTCATTAGTCATTGGGTCACAAAATAAGGTAAGTTTGCTTTAATGACTGTTGAAAAGATATATAGAGGGCTTACAGAAGGACTGCGGGATATATATGAACCGAGAGAGGCGGACAATATTGCCGATTGGGTATTTGAAACAATTTCAGGGTTAAAAAGATTGGAAAGGTCAGCTAATAAAGAGAAGCAGTTAAGTGAAGATGTAATCAGAAAATTAAATAATGCTCTTGAAAGATTATTGAAACATGAACCTGTACAATATATTCTGGGAGAATCATGGTTCTACAAAAGAAAATTCATTGTAAATAAGCATGTTCTTATTCCCAGGCCCGAGACAGAGGAATTGGTGGAGGCAATTAAGAATGAAGAATTAAGAATGAAGAATGAAGAATTAAAGCTTATTGATATTGGAACGGGGAGTGGATGCATAGCTATCTCTATTAAAAAAGAATTGCCAGAGGCAGAAGTAACTGCAATTGATATTAGTGCAGAAGCATTAAAAGTTGCGACAACAAATGCAGAGGATTTGAAGGCGGAGGTAATATTTAAACAAAGGGACTTCCTGAATGAGGATGACTGGAAAGAACTTCCGGAATATGATATAATAGTTAGCAACCCTCCATATATTCCATCTGCAGAAAAGGATACATTAAGCAGGAACGTTGCAGAACATGAACCTCATCTAGCCTTATTTGTAGCAAATGATGACCCTTTTATATTTTATAAAAAGATAGCAGCCTTCTCAATTGAGCATCTCAAAAATGGAGGAAGTATATATGTCGAAGTACATGAGGATTACGCTAAAAATGTAATGGAGATATTCTTAAACTCAGATTTAAAAAAAGTTACTATTGTAAAAGATATTTACGGTAAGGAAAGAATTGTAAAGGCTGTGAAGTGATTATTTCTGCCCGCTAACAGATGCTGAAGTTGTAGCTCCAAGCTTCTTTGCTACCTGCATTATTTTAACGATATCGCCCCAGCTGACTGTAGAGTCTGCATTGATAACAACGGCAGGCTTTAATGTATCCCCTACCCTGATGTTTCTTTTTAATTCCGCTTCGAGTGAATCAAATATTGTTCTTCTCTGGCCCACAAAAAGCTTATTATCCTTACTTATGCTAACAATAACACTTTGCTTTGCTTTAGCATCACTCTTTGCCTTAGGATTGCTCATCTTAATAACATTCGGATTGGCAAGGGTGGATATGATAAGAAAAAAGAACATCAGAATGAACAGGATATCGTTTAGAGGACCGGTATCCAATTCTGTATGCTCTGTTTTATATTTCTTTCGCAGGCTCATTATTATTTTAAGTATTGAACTGAATTATCTTGTTGGTTCTTGTAATATGTCTACAAACTCTGCACTAGCTATTTCCATTTTGTTTTCCACTTTATTTATCTGTGTAGATAGATAACTATGTCCGAGGTAAGCGCAGATACCGATAATAAGCCCTGTAGCAGATGTGATCATCTTTACATAGATACCATCTGCAATGGTATTAGGAGTGTACTCACTGCTGGCAGCAATAGACTTGAACAATGATAGCATTCCTATAATTGTTCCGAGGAAGCCAAAGAGAGGAGCAATCCGCGCAATGATAGAGATAATCGAAAGGTTCTTTTCCATCTTATACATTTCGAGCATACCTACATTATCCATACTTTTTTCAATAGCATCAATAGGCTTACCTATCCTCTGGATTCCCTTGTCTATCACTCGCGCCACGGGATGGTCGTTATTCTTAGAAAGGCTCCTGGCGGCTGCAATATTGCCTGTTACAATATTATCCCTAATGATCTTCATAAAGCTTTCATCTATCTGTCCCGCTTTGCGAATGGCTATCAGCCTTTCTATGAAAAAGAAAACTGCTGCTACAAACAATATAGCAAGAGGGATCATTATTATTCCACCTTTAACCAATACATCCCACAGGCTCTGAACCTTAGGGGCACTTGCAACAGCGGAAGAATCTATCTGTAAAAAGAATAATTGCATTTAGTACACTATTTAGTTATGCGTTGAACAAATGTAAAGAGTAAACGAATTTTAAGCGCCAATAAGTTTATCACAGGTGTTTAAAACCGTTAATTTTAACTTATTCAATTAAATCGATAAAAGCCTATTGCTTCCACACCGGCAATCTGCCAGGGGTATAAGGGGCTCCATATTTTTCAAGCACAGACTCTACTTTTTGTACATCATTACTTACCTGTTGAAGTTCTGTAAGGATACCGCTAAACTGCCCTGCCGCAATATCATAATTCTGCTGAAAAGTTGTGGTAGGAGCAGATGTAGTGCTCCAAAGAGAACCGGCAATATATTCAATCCTTCCCTTTAAAGAATAAGGTGCTGCACCTTCATATTTCGCCCTCAAAGCATCACCATTCAATTTTATGTTGATGCTATTTAGCTTTTTCTCTATTGCTAAGACTTGCTCATAAGTATCATTGGGCACAGAAGCTGCATCGATCACAGCCTGCTTGAGCAAAGGAAGCTTAGATGAAAGATCGCTTCTATATGCGTCTGCACTATTCATTGCTCTTGTAAGTTCCGCAACCTTTTTATTAAAACTATTCAATGAATTTTTATCCGCAATAGCAAGGATACTATTGTTAAGAGGTACGCAACTGAAAGCTACAGGACCTGCCACCTCACTAAATTTGCCATCTTCAAATTTACTTACTGATACCTTATATATTCCGGGTATAACCATATAGCCCTGATCTGGTTCATCCCAAGGCGCTCCTTCTGCCTGAGGCGTTACTGATACAGCTGAAAATGGAGCATATCTGAAATCCCAGGTTATACGGTCTAGACCTGCGGCTGCGGCGGTTTTTAATTTCCTTATAACGTTTCCCTGCTCATCAGTAATTGTAAAAAGAAGGTATGTTTCAGGATCGTCAGTTTCTTTTTTCAGAACCTGGTAAGAAGGGAAATCAACATCCTCATTTTTCTTTTGCTTTTCCTTTTCAAGCTCCCTTCTTTTTTCTTTCAATGTCTTAGGAGTGCTTTTTACAAAGTAAGTAAAAACTGCCCCCGGCTTAGGATTAGGAGTTACAAAATAGTTTTCACCCTGGAAGCCCCTGCCTTTAAAGCCCAGTGGACTGGCTTCCACATACATTTTTGCTTCCTGTACAGGAAACAATGCCACCTCTTTCTGGAGGCTCTCCTTAGAAAGGTTTCTTAACGGAGAGTAATCATCCAGTATATAAATACCCCTGCCGAATGTGCCCACAACAAGATCATTCTCTCTTCGCTGTATTTCCATATCCATTATTGCCTGAATCGGAATTCCATTCTTTAACTGTATCCAGTTCTTTCCTCCATTAATACTAGCGAAAACTCCAAACTGGGTACCCACGAATAAAAGATTTCCATCAACCGGATCTTCAGCAACGCTGTATGTGCTGCCTAGAGTCGGAAGGTCACTATTTATAAACTGCCATGTTTTCCCCCCATCGATAGTCTTAAGCAAGTATGGGTTATAATCTCCGTCAGCAAAGTTTTGGCAAGCCGCATAAGCAACGAGCTTATTATGTCGGGATGCGATCATATTGTGTACTCTTGCATATTCAGGCAATCCTGTTACCATTGAGCGCTTCCAGGTTCTTCCGCCGTCCGTAGTATAATTTAACAAGCCATCTCCTGAACCTGAGTAAAGAATATTCTCATCAATTGGAGATTCGGCGACAGATGTTATCTGGGCCATGGAGCCTTTGTTTGCAAGTTCATCAATACTCCAGCTTCTGTTCATAAGTTTCTGCATTCTCTGAGGAACACCACGTGTAAGGTCTGCGCTTATCTCTTTCCATGTATTACCACGGTCATCTGTCCTGAATAGCTTATTAGCCCCGAAATACAAACGCTTATTGTCATGCTGAGATATCAATAAAGCGGCATCCCAGTCAAAGCGATAAGCAGTGTCAACCATGTTTGTCGGTTGGATAAATAGCTTTTCACCAGTTTTTTTATCAAAGCGGATAAGCCCTCCGTTCTGCGATTGAGCATAGACAATATTATCATCTTTCCAGTCCACCTGTGTTTCAAAACCATCACCGCCCTGGGTAAAATACCAATCTGAATTAGAAATCCCCTGCCGGTTAATTGTTCTTGAAGGGCCTGCAAAGCTATTATTATCCTGTGCGCCTGCGTAAACATTATAAAATGGTGTAGCATTATCTGTGGTAACTTTGTATATCTCTGCAATTGGAATATTGTTTTTAAATATCCAGCTTTGCCCCTGATCCCAGGATTCATACACACCTCCGTCGCAACCATTGAGAAGGTGTTTAGTA
>Ga0163162_10007943_pt1 | contig 10346 bp, 12 predicted proteins | sample S55metaG_FD_115310 | JGI IMG/M metagenome (GOLD analysis project Ga0163162, IMG submission 115310) | Switchgrass rhizosphere microbial communities from Kellogg Biological Station, Michigan, USA - S5-5 metaG | ecosystem: Host-associated > Plants > Roots > Rhizosphere > Soil | place: USA...
CGTCCGATCCAAAGCCGGCGGCGGCGAAAGTCGCTCCCGCCGTACTCTCCCGATATGTTGGTTCGTACGAGTTCGCGTATCCCGAAAACCCAACGGTAACGGGTACCTACAACATCACGATGTCGGAAGGCGCCTTGTTCATAGATACGGAAGGGAAAGCCAGGACTGCGCTGATTCCTGTATCCGACACCGTTCTTTATTGGCGCGATGCTCGCCTCGAGTTCTTTGAAGACTCTCAAGGCAAGGTAACGCATTTCGTTCGAGTAGGGGTGGAGGGGGACTTAAGGTACACGCGAAAGCCGGATCGCAAATAGGCAACTACTGTAATCCTACCCGCTGGTGTAAGCTTCAAAGCAGGGATTTCTTATGCGCTTTCAGATCAAGACGCTGAGCACTGTATTGCTTGCAGTTCTGGTTTCCTCTCCTATGGCGGGGCAGTGGTTCAATCAGCCGGACCCGCGCATTCCGCTCACCAAGGATGGCAAACCCGATCTGACAGCGAAGGCGCCTCGTGCACCGGATGGCCACCCGGATCTTTCGGGCGTCTGGATCCGCAGGGAAGGCGAGAGCACTCCGCCAGGCTACAGTGACAAGGGGCTTGCATTCACCCTCAGCTGGTTCCTGCCGAAGAATGCGGAAATTCCTCTGCGGCCTGCAGCGGCGGCGATTTTCAGGGAACGTGCGGCGCGCGACGGAGGCGGCCGGCCACCGGAGCGCTGTCTTCCATACGGTATTCCTGCCGCCATGCTCCCTCCCGATCCGTTCAAAATCGTTCAGACGCCCGGGCTTACTCTCATTCTTTATGAGGAGATGGTGGATTTCCGGCAGATTTTCACCGACGGCCGCAAGCACCCGAAATTGATCAACCCAGCCTGGTACGGCTTCTCCGTCGGAAAGTGGGTTGGCGAAACGTTCGAAGTGGAAACCGTGGGATTCAATGACCAAACATGGCTGGACGGCCTGGGGTTGCCGCATTCCGAAGAATTGCGCCTCACAGAGCGATTCCAGCGCCTCACCGCAGGACATTTGCAAATGGAGGCCACAATCGATGACCCCAAAATGTACACGAAACCCTGGACGTTCAAGATTGATTTCAATGTGATTCCTGATGCCGACTTGATCGAAAACGTCTGTGAGAACGAGAAGGACGCGATCCATCAGGTGGCCAAGTAGGGTGAGTCCCGGCATCAACCTGATCGGTGCTCCATTGCACATTTGCTGTCTGACCGAGCAGGCCGAAGGCGCTTCGGAATCGAAGTCATCAACTTCCAGTACCGATAATTACGTGATATCGGCTCGAAGGGCGTCCGCGCCGATTAGTGAACGGTGCGCACTAATGGCCGTTCATTGCACGAGGTTGTAAAGCCGTTCGTCGAATGGACTCCCCAACCCCGGCTGGATCTTTTCGCGAAAGAGCTTGCTGTGTTGCTGCGTCAGGTGTGCATCATATGCCTGCCGGTTTTGCCAGACTTCGACGATGCTGAAATGGTTTGTTCGCACGACGTCCTGAAGAAACTCGAACCGCACTGAGCCTTGGTCCTTGCGGCTGTCCATCGAGAACTGGCGGAGCGCCTTCAGGGTCTCGTCAGTAAAGTTCGGGAAGACATCTACGTAGGTGACAACGTAGAGTGGGCCGGATCGGGTCTCCGCCTTCTGTTGAGCCGAAGCGGAGACTGGGAAGACAATAGGCGCCAGCCAGCCCAATAGCGCGGCACAAGATCCCACAAGGATCATTTTCAATGGTCTAGGTAGCATCATCTATTAACCCTCCTGAACCGAAGTCAACGCCGAAAAGTCATCATACGCCATCCGCCAGCGGAGGATTCCGATATCTGTCCATAACGGGGCGCGAATCCACCTCGACGGTTTGGCGACTATACGGCAAAGTGGATTCCAGACGAGAGTTCCGTTTGCCGGTACCGAACTGACGAGCAGGCGACAACTCGCCCGGGACTATGAGAATGCTTTTTACGGGCCGAGCGTCAACCGTACGTAAGATCAGTGCTCGGTCCAATCTCGATAATATATCCGTCAGGATCGCGGATGTCGCAGCGCGTCTCGCCGTACTTGGGGATCGGCTCCGTGATGAACTCCGCCCCTCGACTTTTCCACAGTTCATAGCACGCTTCAATATCCGCAACGCGGAAATTCATAAAGCTACTGATGTGATCCGGGTCGGGGACGCTGAAGTCGTGCCGGGCGGACCATAAAACCTCAAATTACTTAGCCACTTACAGCTAGATTAGAGAGTGGCATAGAGAGCCACACCGTTTTGTAATCGACATGTCCCGTTCGGCTATATCTTTCGATACTGTCCTTTAGATAGGGTCCCCCCCTGACTGGAACAGCCCCTATACTGGACGTGGCGCTAGTGTAAATGAGCGGTATACCAGAGCCCACGAACGATCACGAGCGCGCGATTGCGGAAGCAATCGATAACAAACTGCTGGCATCGGACAGTCCCTACGAATCCATCGTGGCGGAAATCGTGATGTCCGTGCCCTTCGACATGTCCATTGCGGACACGCAATTCCTATTCAACTATGCGCATGGGAGGCTCGCTCACTCGGTGAAGAAACCACCCGTACGCGGCGTCGTGCCGGACGATCTGAAGCGGAGCGGCTAAGACCGGAACGTGCAAGTCGCATTCCGAACGGTCTTGGGCTTTCGCATTTGAAATTGCGCCAAATACCTGCATGATCAAAACCTATCTGTTCTGATTTCAGAACAAAACGCTCCACTTCGCCCCTCGCACCCACGAAATTTCCGAGGTCAAAAACAGCGGAGGCCACTGGGGCCAAGCGGGCGCTGCAGGCGATTTCCAACCGCTAATGTGTTCTGATCCCAGAACAAAAGTATCCAAAAATGTTTTAGACTATTATTCAGCGTACACTCAGCCATGATCGAACTCGAACTTCAACACGCGTTGTTAATTAAACAACGGGACGCTGCGGCGGAATCGATCATTCAATTGAGCGATGTGCTATCGACACTGCCCCCGCAGGGCGTGGTTGCCGAGACCGCGACTAACCCAACCGGCGAGCTTTTGGGCCTTGTCTGTCACGCATTATCCGCGCTGATGGAAGTGCATCTTCTTGAACTCCAGATGACGCACGAGAGTCTTGTAGCACGGATAGACGAACTTGAAGCGAACCTGAAAATGGCTGGAGGCGGCGATCTCGCGGCCCTCAGCCGAGCGATTCCCCAAGCTTCTGAACCCACGCGCGATAACAGAAAAAAGCAGACAGCCGGATAGCGTTGGGTATTTAACCCTTGCTGGTGCCAACCCACATTCACAAAGGCCGCGGCGCATCGAGGGCGCACGACGTAGCACTCTTCGGTCGAGCCGTCGATGATAATCTGTTGCACTTTCCACTGACCACGGACACGACGGTTTGCCCGTTCTGCTTGGAGCTCAGGCGTGCGACGCTGGAGATAGAAGGCGACATCCGAGGTTTGTTGGGAGCATCCGAAACCGGAACTGGAACAATCAACGAGCAGCAGGCATCGATAGATGCTCTTTGGCTTCGCTTCCGGGATCTTATGGAAGCGGAGACGTTTCTAATAGATCATGTTGCTAGCATCCACAAACGCCGTCGGCTAAGGACCTGAAGCGGAGCGAGACAACGCTGCTGCAGTCCAGCGGAAGGCCGACGACGACACAGAAGCTCGCGCGAGGTGCCATTATGAGTGACACTAGTTGTCTAAAGGAGCACATCGGTGAGATCCAGAACATACGCAACGCGGCTGGCGATTACTCCGCGCAATAAGGAAGGACAAGTGCATTACTTCCAACCGGACGCGAAAGGGGACGGTCAATAATAAAGGTCATCGATTTAAGTAGAGCGGGGTTCAGGATGGTTTCTCGACGCACGGTAATGCTTGGTGCACCTTTGGCGTGGGCGGGAATGCTGCGCGGAGCGGATCAATCGGTGAGTGAGTTTATTTTTGACTCCGCGCCGTTCCCGTCGTGTCATGCGTCCACGCTAGTAGAGTTGGCGAATGGCGACTTGATGTCTGCGTGGTTTGGCGGCGCCGGCGAAGGCAAACCGGACGTCGCGATCTGGGCTTCGCAACGCGCTGCCGGAAAATGGACAGAAACCGTAGAGATGGTTCGCGAATGGCAGACTCCCTGCTGGAACCCAGTGCTGTTCTACGCGAAAGACGGCCGGTTGTGGCTGTATTACAAGTTTGGAACCTCGCCGTCCCAATGGTCGGCGGGGCGGAAGTACAGCACTGACCACGGGAAGTCGTGGTCGGCGGTGGAACATCTGCCGGCGGGGATTTATGGGCCGATTCGAGCGAAACCTCTGGTGATGGAGGATGGCACGATTGTCAGCGGCACTTCAGTGGAGAGCTACCGGAGTTGGGCTGCCTGGATCGAGAGGAGTACGGATGGCGGAAGGACGTTCACGCGCATCGGGCCGATTGGGGCGCCGAATGCTAGTGGCGATTCGGATGACGGCAAGTCGACGCGCGGTTTGATCCAGCCTTCGGTGATTTCGTTGGGTGGGAAAAAGCTGCGAATGTATACGCGGTCGACGCAGAATATCGGGCGGGTGTGCGTGGCGGATTCGGCGGATGCGGGCCTGACGTGGACGCAGGCTCGCCCATTGGATGTGCCGAACCCGAATTCAGGGATTGACGCGGTAGCTCTGCGGGATGGCCGAGTAGTGCTGGTTTATAACAACACTGCTAAGGGACGGTCGCCGCTGAATCTAGCCGTGAGCCAGGATGGCGAGAGATTCTCGATGTTCCACACACTGGAGGATACGCTGGGTGAGGAGTTCTCGTACCCGAACGTGATCCAGGGTAAGGACGGGGATCTCAACATCGTATATACCTGGCGGCGAAAGAAGATTCGGTACGTGAAGTTGGCCTTGGCGGATGTGCCGAAGTAGCAGCAGTCAGTACCGCGGAACCGACGGGTCGACCAGAGCGCTCCAGGCATCGATGCCGCCAGCCATGCTCTGGCAGGCGGGTACACCTTGCTCTCGCAGCCAGTGCGCCACATTCAAGCTGCGGACTCCGTGGTGGCAGAAGACAATCAATGTGCTTTCGTCGGCCTTGGCTTCCAATTGCTGCAAGCTGGCTGGGATGTCCCGCATAGGGATCAACGTGGCGCCTTCGATGCGCGTGATAGCAAATTCCTCCGGTTCGCGGACGTCAATCAGCGCCAGCGGTTCCCCCGCGTCGATCCGGCGTTGGATGTCTTCCGGGCTGGTTTCAATTGGGAGGATCGTTTCGCTCACGAATCTGAGGATAGCGCAGCGGAAGTCGCATTCGGCGCCGTGTCACCGGCTCGACGCTGGTTTGGCCGATTCGCGGGCGCGCGCGATGAGGTAAGCCTGGATCGCATGCACTTGCTTGGCATTCAGGATTTTCGCGAACGATGGCATGCCGGCCGAAGCGCGGCTTCCACCCAGAACAATGTCCTCAATCCCTTCTAACTTCTCTTTGCTCAAGTAGCGGAGATCGGGCAACGGGCCAGCCACGGCGTTCATGCCATGGCAGAACGGGCAGTTTGCGTCATAGAGCCGTTTCCCTTCGTGCACAACCTGCGGCGACGCCTTGGTAGTAATGGCAGGAGCGGGCGGAGGATCCTTGTGGCCGAACGGAGGGGCTTTCAGAGCCGCCGTGCCATCCAGCATGAACGTGAGAAGCCGCCCATAGCCGGGCTTCACCGGACCCCAACTGGGGTCGTTGTACAATCCGACAGGTCCGCCCCACCCCGCGAGAACGGACACATACTGAACGCCATTGATTTGATACGTTATCGGCGGCGCCATAATACCGGTGCCCGCATCGAACGTCCAGAGCTGCTTGCCGTCGGTGGCGCGATAGGCGGCCAACACGCCGTCCGCGCGCCCCTGAATGACCAGGTTGCCACCCGTGGCCAGAACGCCTCCACCCTCGGCTACCGGATACTTCGCGCTCCAGGCTTCCTTCTGCTGCACCGGATCCCATGCCAAAAGTTTTCCGATTGGTGGAGGCAGCGAAGCGAACTTGGCGTTGAGAGGGCCATCGTACTGGTCGTCTCCACCTATATTGTTGCCCGCGGGATTATATTTCCATTTTGCGTCTGGTGCATGCAGCTTCTGTGTACCTTCTTTCGCGGGCAAATAGACGAGGCCGGTCGCCGGGCTGAACGCCATCGGGTTCCAGTTATGCGCACCATCGGGTTCGGGTGAAACGATGATCGGTTTCGCGCCGGCATACGCGGTCTTAGTTTCGATGGGACGGCCGGTCTTGGGATCAAGCCCTGAGGCCCACGTGATGCCGCCAACGAAGGGCGTGCCGGAGAGGAACTCGCCGGTCTCGCGATCCAAAACGTAAAAGAACCCGTTCTTGTTGGCCTGCATGATCACCTTGCGCATGCGGCCGCCTATAGTCAGGTCCGCCTCCATCAGGGGCTGCGTGGCGTCATAGTCCCAGTTGTCCCCGGGCGTGGTTTGAAAGTGCCAGGCGATTTCTCCATTGCTGGCGTGCACGGCCAAAATCGATGCGACGTATAAATTGTCGCCTCCGCCGCGGACGGCGCGGTACCAGGCGGTGGGGTTTCCCGTTCCGAAGTACAGGAGGTCGAGCGCAGGGTCGTAGACAATCCCTTCCCAGGCCGTGCCGCCCCCGCCGGTCTTCCACCATTCGCCGGTCCAAGTCTTGGCGGCGCTTTCCATGGCTTTCGATTCGAATCCCTTTGCTGGATCACCGGGAACTGTGTAAGAGCGCCAGGCCATTTTTCCCGTTTCGGCGTCATACGCGGAGATATAGCCGCGCACGCCGTATTCCGAGCCGGCGTTGCCGATGACCACCATTCCCTTGGCAATGCGTGGAGCGCTGCTGATCGCGTATGGCTTTGCGCTGTCCGCCGTCGATACCGACCACACCGGAGCGCCGGTATGCTCGTCGAGAGCGATCAGACGGCCGTCGAGCGTCCCCACGTACACCTTGCCGCTATAGAGTGCCACGCCGCGATTTACTACGTCGCAACAAATGAAGAAGGCGCGCTCGCGGGGAACCTTGGGATCGTAGGTCCAGCGGATCTCTCCGGTCTTCGCGTCGATGGCGTACACCACGCTCCAGGAACCGGTGGTGTAAATGATGCCGTCTTTCACCAGCGGTGTCGCTTCCAGTCCGCGCGTGGTGCCGAGCTCGCGGCTCCAGGCCAGGCCCAGCTTGCCGATAGTTTCCTCGTTGATCTGTTTCAGGGGACTGAACCGGTGGTCATCGTAAGTCCGCCCGTACATCGACCAATTGCTTGCGTCGTCTGCAGGTGTTGTCTGGCTGCACGAACCGAGGAGGAGGACGGAGAGAACTGCCGAGGCTATCAAGCTGCACTTGAACATGGAAGAAGACTCCCGTGGTGCTGGATTTTAGTCAACCTTAACATAACGGCCCTTCTGGCGCGGATTCTCGATCAGAAGGGTAGGCGCGATTGTGCCCGAGTTGTTGCTGGAGCAGGGCGCTACTTCGATTCCGCCGAACCCTGGTGGTACCCGAGGCTATCGGCCGGCGCTTGCTCCCGGTCTGACATGCCATAGTCGCGAATTACGCCGGCAACGCGCAGCCGGTAGTCACGAAAAACGCCTGCTCGTCCCGCCGCTTGGGCGATGCGGTGGGCCTCCAGTTTTCGCCATTGTTCCACCGCTGCTTGATCTCGAAAGAACGAGAGTGACAAGATCTTTCCTGGCTCGTACAGACTTTCGAACCGCTCGATGGATATGAACCCGTCAATTTGATCCAAGAGTGGCCGCAGTTTCGCGGCGATGTCGAGATATTCTTGCTTCTTTCCCTCAGCCGGCCACACTTCAAAAATGATTCCAATCACGTTAGCCTCTCCGGCTATTCTACAGGCCCAACCCGTCAGGAGAGTCTAGGAAAGGATGCTCAACAGATTTTGGCACGACAAGCGGGCCGCCGCCAGCGAGTCGCCCCACGCCGCGGCGTTGTCCTGCTCGACACAGAAATGCTTTAGGCCTGCCAATTGTAATACGCGCCCGGTGGCAGCGTTCTGCCTGGACCGCGGGCGCCGGGACCAGGCCCGCTGTCGCCGAGGATCTCCGTATATTCGATCCCCATAATCTGGAAGCCCTCGAGTTGCTTCTCCAGCTCCGCGCCGGTCCCCCGCGCACCCGAATGCGTGCTCGGCATCCGCAGATTATAGCGATCCAGCATCGCGCGGAACGTTTTCGGATCCATATTGTTGTATCCCGACGCTGGTTCGACCTCCCGATAACCCATCTGCGCGACCTTGGCGAGGACGCCTTCAAAGTCCGACATCATCGCGTCCCGGACCGTGTAAAGCTCCAGCCCGATCTGGTTCTTCCAGACCGGTGCCGGCGAAGCCTGTGCCAACGCTTTGCCCAGGGCGCCTCCAAAGAGAGTTGCCCCGCCAAGTGCGGCGGCCTGCTTCAGAAAGTTACGGCGGAGGCTGGCTTTGGTGTTCTCTGAGGGCATGACGTGAATCACCTTTCCCAGGTGAATTCTACCACTGGGCTAAAAGGTATGACATAGCAAGGGCGTTCGATCATGAAAATTGCTTAAAGCCGAGCCTTGAAACCTGGTTCTAGAACGGCGCATCCAAACATGTAGATAGGCGGGATCTTATGAAGGCCATAACGGGAATAAGCACTAAACACATGGCACTTCTGGATGAATACCGGATGGCTCTCAGTCTGTGGAGTGAGACGCGAGCGCTCTATTCGGCAGACACCATGGAAGTGCGGCAAGCTACCAAGCATCTTGAGGCTCTTGAGGAGGACCTCACGCTGTGCGACATGCCGACGACTTCCGCCCATAAACAGCTATCTCCTCCGCCAACGGAACGATGATGACCGCCTGCGGGCAGATTCAGCAATTGCTCGTCACTTTTTCTTAGGCGCAACCATTTCGGTGACCCGCCCGACGCTGGTGTCGCCCGTATACAGGTTGCCTTGCTTATCCCAGGCCATGTAGTTGGATTCGATGAACTGGCCTTCCCCCAGACCCGATCCGTTACCCACGGCGCCGAGCACGTTGCCATTCTGGTCGATTTTTAAGAGCTGGCCGTCCTGACCGCTCGAAACCCAGAGGTCGCCGTGCGGATCAAAAGCGACGGTGCACATGAGGTTTCTCATCTGAACCGTTTTGACGAACTTGCCGTCTCCGGTATACACCACGAGACGATATTGCTCGCGGTCGCATAGCCAAACATTGCCGTTCTTGGGATCGACAGCGATGCCATGGACCATGCTGAATCTTCCTGGTCCGACGCTATTGCCATACCATTGATTGATGAATTTGCCGGTCTTGTCGAGGTGAATCACACGCGCGGCGCCTAAGTTGTTGGTGGGGTCGCCTGAATCCGTGTCATTGGGGCTTTCGTTGGCATGACCCTCGCCGATATAGATGTCGCCATTTGGAGCGAACGCGAGGTCCAGCGGCTGCCAGAGAAGCCTTTGCCCCTTGGCTTCATTCCAATCGCCTCTTTTCCCCTTCACGCCGAGGGTCATGAGAAGCTTCCCCTGCGGACTGAGTTTCATCACCGTTGCACCATTCGCGTCGCAGATCCATACGTTGTCCTCCGCGTCGATTGCCATGCCGTGTGCCTTCTCCTGATGGCCGATCACGTCGTCGCCGATGGCGCGGATGAGATTGCGGTCCGGGCCGAATTCAAACAGTTGCGGCTTTCCGACGGCATTGCGCTGAAAGACCCACATGTTTCCCTTTGAATCGATTTGGACCGCCGAGGCTCCGCCACCGCCCTGCGGCAAATCGACTGGGTAAACGTACGTGTAACCCATAGTCTGTTTCCACTGGACGCGCTGCAAAGCCACGCGCGTGCCGCCCAGCGGGTTGTCGCAAACGGGTGAGCGGAAGCAGCTGTCGGCTAACGGGGGAAGCGCGGCCACAGCGGTTTGGCACCCCGTCGAAAGTTTCGCCATATTCTGCGCGAGGCAGGCTCGTCCTCCCAAACCGACTTGGCCGTTGCAGAATTTTGCAGCGTCCTCCACGCAGGCGGCGAGAAGCCCGCCACGATTTCCGAGAACGGCTGGAATGACTCGTCCACCTGGACCGACCGCCAATCGTCCCCCGGGGTCGGGAGCAGTTCCCTGTAGAAACCAACCGGGCGACGGCGGTCCTCCGGTGGACGCCTGAGGGTAGGCCAGCGTCGCCGTAAAAACTATTCCGAGCGCCATTGCGGCAGCGCCGGTGAAAAGGCGCAGGTTCATTTCACCCTCCCTTCGTTTCCAAGTAATCATATACCCGGAGCACCTCAATTAGAACCGAACATCTGACGAGAACCCGACATTTAGCGGCTCCGGACATTCTCTAAAAAGGAGGTGCCCAATCCTTTGCCCAAAAGA
>Ga0163162_10007944_pt1 | contig 10344 bp, 8 predicted proteins | sample S55metaG_FD_115310 | JGI IMG/M metagenome (GOLD analysis project Ga0163162, IMG submission 115310) | Switchgrass rhizosphere microbial communities from Kellogg Biological Station, Michigan, USA - S5-5 metaG | ecosystem: Host-associated > Plants > Roots > Rhizosphere > Soil | place: USA: Michigan...
ATGATTCGTTTGGGAGTCAACGTCGATCACGTGGCGACGGTGCGCCAAGCGCGCCGCGCGGAAGTTCCCGATCCGGTAGCAGCCGCGCTTTTGGCCGAGAAAGCCGGCGCCGACGGCATCACCGTACATCTGCGCGAAGATCGCCGGCATATTCAGGAGCGCGACGTCGAGCGGTTGCGTGAGCAGGCCGCTACCAAGATAAATTTGGAGATGGCCGTGACGCCTGCGATGGTGTCGTACGCCGAAAAAATCCGGCCTCATGACGCCTGCTTCGTTCCGGAGAAGCGCGAAGAATTGACCACCGAGGGCGGTCTCAACGTCGTCGCGCATAAAATCAAAGTGAGAGATGCCGTGAAGAAACTCGAGGATCGCGGCATTCATGTCAGTTTATTTATCGACCCGGCGCAGGCGCAAATCGAGACAGCCAAGGAAGTCGGTGCCTATGCGATCGAAATTCACACCGGCGCGTATTGCAACGTCGCCACAGCGGCGCGACAGCGCGAGCTGGCGGCGATCGCGGATGCGTCGGCGTTGGCGCGCCGCCTTGGGTTGGAAGTGCACGCCGGCCACGGCTTAGACTATGAAAATGTCCTGCCGATCGCGAAGATTCCCGAGATCGTCGAGTTGAATATCGGCCACAGCATCATTGCCCGCGCGGTTATCGTCGGCATTGAGCAGGCGGTACGAGAAATGAAAGAACTTCTTAATCGTGTTCGTGAATCGTGATCGTGTTTCGTTCTGCGATCTTTGATTGTTTCATGAACATGCGCCACAAGCACATCCCACGGTTCTTATGATCGTCGTCACCGCCGAACAGATGCGCGAGATGGATCGCTTGACGATCCAGAAATATGGCGTGCCGAGCCTGACGTTGATGGAGCGCGCCGGCCAGGCGGTCACGCAGGCGATTTTGCAAAACTTCGCGCGCAACGCCAAGCAAGGCGTATTGGTCGTCGCCGGCAAGGGCAACAACGGCGGCGACGGTTTTGTCGTCGCGCGCCTGCTCAAAAAAAAACGCATTCCCTGTGAAGTCGCGCTGCTGGCGCGCAAAGACGAGCTTTCGCCCGACGCGGCGCACAATCTGCGCGCTTATCTCAAGCTCAAGGGAAAAGTCACTGAGATTTCCGCGGATCAGCTTGAGTTGCTGGGTGAGCGCATGAAGCGGAAGGGGCTGATCGTCGATGCGATACTTGGCACGGGGCTAAAGAGCGAAGTGCGCGGATTGTTCGGCGACGCGACCACGATGATCAACACGTCCGGCGTGCCGGTCGTCGCCGTCGATATTCCCTCGGGGTTGCATACCGACAACGGCACACCGCTCGGCGTCGCGGTGCAGGCCGAGATGACGGTGGCGTTAGGTTTCGCCAAGCTCGGTGAAGTGATCTATCCCGGTTTGAACTACGTCGGTGTTCTGGTAGTCGCCGATATCGGTATTGCGGAAGCCGCGGTGGCGGAAGTCGCGCCCAAAACCGAGCTTCTCGATCGCGAAACGATCCGCTGGCTGATGCCGCGGCGCGCCCCGGACACGCACAAAGGCACCTACGGCCACTTGTTAGTCGTCGCCGGCTCGCGCGGTAAAACCGGCGCGGCGATTCTTGCTTGCCGCGCTGCTATGCGCACTGGCGCCGGATTGGTGACCTTGGCCGCGCCGCGCTCGCTGAATAATATTTTCGCCGCTTCGCTGATCGAGGTCATGACCGAGCCGTTGGGCGACAATGCTGCGGAAGAACTAGAGCCGCTTGGCGACGACGATTGGCATCGCTTGCTGGAGCGGAAAGACGCGCTGCTCTTCGGGCCGGGGATCGGCGTCACTACGGCGACCCAGAATAGCTTGCGCTGGTTGTTGAGAAATTTGGACCTGCCTTGGGTGATCGATGCCGACGGACTCAACAACTTGGCGCTGGAGATCGGCCGGCTGCGCCACGCCAAAACCGCTCCGGTGCTCACGCCCCATCCCGGCGAAATGGCGCGGCTCATCGGCAAAAGCACCGCGGATGTCAACGCCGATCGAGTAGCAATCGCGCGCGCGTTTGCCGTCGAACACCGTTGCCACCTGGTTTTGAAAGGGGCGCGCACCGTAATTGCCACGGCAGAGGGAAATGTCTCTATCAATCCAACCGGCAACCCGGGCATGGCGAGCGGCGGCATGGGCGATGTGTTGGCGGGTATTTTATCGGCGCTTCTCGGCCAGGGTTTTACTGCGGCCAGCGCGATGAAGCTCGGCGTGTACCTGCATGGCTTTGTCGGCGATCGGGTCGCAGCGGCGCGCGGCGAAGTTGGTCTGATTGCGTCCGATATCATCGATGGTTTGCCTGAAGGCATGCGCGCCCTCGCGGCGCCTTAGATTTCTCTTGCGCGACTGGTTTGGTGGGATCGGCAGAATGCGACAATTTTAGGGTAGGGGCGCAGCAGGCTGCGCCCCTACGGCGGTCCCGAGTCAATCTCGATATTTCGACAAAAATATACTAGTTGTATCGGGAGGCCCGTTGGCGATGGGTTCGTGGACTGTCACTTCCAACTCCAGTCGCAAAACCATGAGCCTGGGGCGAAAACTGGCGAGCTGGGTGCGTGGGGGAGAGATTGTCGGTTTAGTCGGCGAGCTCGGCACGGGCAAAACTTGCTTTGTCCGCGGTTTCTGCGCCGGAATTGAAGTCGGCAAAGAAGCTTGGGTGCGCAGTCCGACGTTCACCTTGATCAATGAGTATCAAGGCCGCCTGCCGGTTTACCACATCGATCTTTACCGGGTCGGTAAGCAGGATGAGCTCGACGCGCTCAATCTTCGCGAGTATCTCTACGCCGACGGCGTGAGCCTGATCGAATGGTTCGAGTATTTGCCGGCCGCGGAAGTTGACGAGTATCTCGAAGTGCGCCTTGAACATGACGGCGGATCGAAGCGCGAGCTGAGCTTTATCGCGCATGGCGAGCGCTATGAAAAGATCGTGGACAAAATTAAAAAGTAAAAATCAAAATTCATTCTAATTTGCAGCGGGGAATAGGCGATAGGGAAATGTCATTGTTGGTGCAGAAATACGGCGGCACCTCGGTCGGATCGATTGAGCGCATCAAGCAAGTGGCGGCGAAGATCGTTGCTGCCAAGCCGCGGCACGATATCGTCGTGGTGGTGTCGGCCATGGCCGGGGAGACCAATCGTTTACTGGCCCTTGCTCATGAGATTGCCGAGATCCCCGACGAGCGTGAGAAAGACGTGCTGCTCGCCTCCGGAGAGCAGGTTTCCGTCGCCTTGCTGACGCTTGCGCTCAAGGAGCTCGGTCAGCCGGCGCGCTCTTACTTGGGCCATCAGGTGCGTATCGAGACCGACAACGCTTACGGCAAGGCGCGCATTTTAAGCATCGATTCGACCAAGATTGTGCAGGCGTTGAACGAGGGCGATGTCGTCGTCGTCGCCGGCTTTCAGGGCGTGGACGAAGATGACAATATTACCACTCTCGGACGCGGCGGCTCGGACACCAGCGCGGTGGCGCTGGCGGCTTTTCTCAACGCCGCGGCATGCGAAATTTACACCGATGTAGAAGGTGTATTTACGGCTGATCCTGGAATTTGTCCGCAGGCGAGAAAGCTGGCGCGGATTTCCTACGACGAGATGATCGAGCTGGCGAGCATCGGGGCGAAGGTCTTGGAAATTCGCTCGGTGGAATTTGCCAAAAATTTCTCTGTGCCGGTGCACGTGCGCTCGTCGTTTTCAGACGCCGAGGGAACTTGGCTGGTTAACGAGGAGGAGAGCATGAACGATGTGTTGGTTTCGGGCGTAGCCTCGGACAAGAATGAAGCCAAAATCACCTTGATCCGCGTTCCCGATCAGCCGGGCTTGGCGGCGCAGATTTTCGGGCCCATTGCGGACGCGCACATCGTCGTCGACATGATAATACAGAATGCCAGCGAAGACGGCACCACCGATCTGACTTTCACCGTGCCCAAGGCCGACCACAAAAAGGCCCTCGGCATCATGGAAAAAACTTTACCTGCGGTGCACGCCAAGGGCATCAAAGTCGACACCGACATCGCCAAAATCTCCGTGGTCGGCGTGGGCATGCGCACGCATGCCGGCGTGGCTGCGAAAATGTTCCAGGTATTGGCCGCCGAAGGCATCAACATCGAGATGATATCGACTTCAGAGATTAAAATCTCGGTGGTCATCGATGCCAAATACACGGAGCTTGCGGTGCGGGTGCTGCACGACGCGTTTATCGGGAAACAGGGGCAAGTATGAAGGACGTTTTACTCTACGACACCACTCTCAGGGACGGTTGTCAGGCCGAGGATGTCTCATTTACCCTCGAGGATAAGCTGCGCATGGCGGCGAAGCTCGACGACATGGGCATCGACTACATCGAAGGAGGTTATCCGGGCTCCAATCCGCGCGACGCCGATTTTTTCAAGCAGGTGAAAACGCTCAAGCTCAAGAATGCCAAGGTCGCATCCTTCGGGACGACGAGAAAATTCGGTGCCAAGCCGTCGCAGGATATCAATCTCAAGGCTCTCCTCGGCGCGGATGCGCCGGCGGTGACCTTGGTCGGCAAGACCTGGGACCTGCACGTGCGCGACGATCTGCGCATCAGCCAGAAAGCCAATTTGGAAATCATCGCCGACTCGATCGCGTTCATGAAGAAGCGGGTCGATGAAGTGATTTTTGACGCCGAGCATTTTTTCGACGGCTTTCGCGCCAATCCCGACTATGCGCTGGAATGTCTCAAAGCAGCGCAGGACGGCGGCGCCGATTGGATCGTCCTTTGCGAGACCAACGGGGGTCGGATGCCGGGTGATATCCGCGACGCGCTCGCGCAAGTGAACCGGGTCATCAAGACGCCATTGGGCATTCACTGTCACAACGACGGCGAGCTGGCGGTTGCCAACACGTTGGCCGCGGTGGAGATGGGCGCGACTCAGGTGCAGGGCACGATCAACGGCTTCGGCGAGCGCTGCGGCAACGTCAATCTGATTTCCGTGATCGCCAACTTGCAACTGAAGATGGGCAAGAAATGCATGAGCGCGGCGCAACTCAAAAAGCTCCGCGAGGTGTCGCAGCTTTTCTACGAGCTGGCGAACATTCAACCGAACAAGCGGCAAGCCTACGTCGGTGACAGCGCCTTCGCGCACAAGGGCGGGCTGCATGTCTCGGGCGTGCTTAAGAACCGCGAAACCTATGAACACATCGATCCGGACCTGGTCGGCAACCGCCAGCGGGTGTTGGTCTCGGATCTCTCGGGCCGGAGCAACGTCGTTTACAAAGGCAAGGAGTACGGCATCGATCTCAAGGACGCCGGCGACGCGGTTAAAAATATTTTGCGCCGGACCAAGGAGCTGGAAGGCCAGGGCTACGAGTTCCAAGCCGCGGAGGCGTCGTTCGAGCTGCTGATCCAGGAAGCGCTCGGCAAGAAGAAGAAGAATTTCAACCTGGTCGGGTTTCGCGTTATCGACGAAAAACGCAAAGAGGACGAGGCGCCGATTTCCGAAGCGACGATCATGGTGCAAGTCGACGGCGTGATGGAGCACGCCGCGGCGATGGGCAACGGGCCGGTCAACGCACTCGACCAGGCACTGCGCCGAGCGCTCACCAAGTTCTATCCGTCGCTCAAGCAGGTCGAGCTGCTCGATTATAAAGTTCGCGTGCTTTCGACCGGAGAAGGCACCGGCGCAGTGGTGCGGGTGTTGATCGAATCGGGCGATGGCAAAGGCCGTTGGGGCACGGTCGGCGTATCGCACAACGTGATCGAAGCGAGTTGGCAAGCGCTGGTCGATAGCATTGATTACAAGCTCTATAAAGATGCGAGGCATCGGACGGCGAATTGATAGAACTGGAATAATGGAGTGGTGGAACGATGGAGTATTGGGTTTAATATCTTGACCCATTATTCCAATACTCCAATACTCCAACTCCCCCAAGTCTTTCGGCATGTGGCAAAACATTAAAGAGGATATCCAGGTTATCTTTCAGCGCGACCCCGCGTCGCGGTCCGTGTGGGAGATCGCGCTTGCCTATCCTGGTTTTCACGCGATGCTGCTGTACCGGCTGGCGCACTGGCTTTGGCAGCGAAATCTTTGGACGCTGGCGCGCGTGGTGAGCCACATGGGACGATTTTTGACCGGTATCGAGATTCATCCGGGCGCGAAAATCGGTCGGCGCTTTTTTATCGATCACGGTATGGGCGTGGTGATCGGCGAGACGACCGAGATCGGTGACGACGTGACAATTTATCAGGGTGTCACTCTCGGCGGCACTTCGACCGAGCGCATCAAACGGCACCCCACGATCGAGGAGTCGGTGACGATCTTCAGCGGTGCCGCGGTGCTCGGGCCGGTGACCGTTGGCCGGCACAGCCGGGTGGGCGCGGGCTCGGTGCTCGTTACTTCTGTCCCGGCGCACTCCACCGTGGTCGGTATCCCGGGCAGAATCGTCAAGGGAGAAGCGAGACACACGGCGGCCGGCAAAGCGATCATCGATCTTAATTCGGCTGACCTGCCTGACCTTGTCGCCAAAGCGATCGGTGGTCTGGCGGACTATATCGAAAAATTGGAAAAGCGGATTGACGATTTGACCGACCGCCAAGGCGGTTTGGAAGAAAAGACCAACGAGGAAAGCGAAGAGCTCAACAAGATCAAAGAGCTGCTGAAGAATACGGGTAGTTGAAGAAGGCATCAGGCATTAGGCAACAGTAAGATCGGATGTAGGAGCAGACCTATGTGTCTGCCCTTTCGGAGGGCGACCATTGGGTCGCTCGTTATGTAAGAAACCATGTCAACACGATCCGATAAGATCGTCGTCGCCATGAGTGGCGGTGTCGATAGTTCGGTGACAGCGGCGTTGCTTATCGAGCAGGGCTACGATGTTCACGGCGTTTCGCTGCGCATGTGGGAAGGGGAGCGTGGACCGAGGGTCTGTTCGGATCATCGTGGCGCCAAGGAAGTTGCCAACCATCTAGGGATTCCACACACACTGCTCGATTTACGCGCCCAATTCTCCAAGATGGTTGTGGAGCCTTTCGCTCAGGATTATCTCCAAGGGCGCACGCCTAATCCTTGCGTTGCCTGTAACCGCGATTTCAAGCTCGGCACGCTGCTGCGCTGGGCCAAAGAACAGGGCGCCGATTACATCGCCACCGGACATTACGCCCGAGTAATTCACGACGATCGAACGCGCCACACGTCATTGCTGCGCGGCGCTGACAGCGCTAAGGATCAGTCCTATTTTTTGTTCGCTCTGTCGCAGGAGCAACTGGCGCACACGGTTTTTCCCCTCGGCGATATGCAGAAAAGTGCTGTGCGCGCGAAGGCGCGCGCTTTGAGTTTGCCCGCGGCCGAGCGGCCGGAGAGCCAGGATATTTGTTTCGGCGACTACAAGGCGTTGGTGGCGACTTATGCGAAAGAAAGCGAGCTTGACGGCGGTGAAGTTGTCGATCGGTCGGACAACCTGCTCGGTCGGCATGGCGGCGTGCATACGGTCACCGTCGGGCAGCGCCGAGGTTTGGGTATCTCGGGACGCGAACCGCTTTACGTCGTCGAGATCGATAAAGAAGCGAACCGCGTCGTCGTCGGCAACAAAAATGAGCTGAGCTCAGCCGGATTAGTCGCGCGCGCGGTCAATTGGATCGAGCCGCCCGATGTTACCAGTATCGACGCCGAGGTGCAGATCCGCTACCGCGCGCCGTCGATTCCCTGCACGATCCGTACGACTTCGCCCGGTGCATGCGAAATAAGATTTAACGAAGAGTTTCCGGCAGTGACGCCGGGACAGGCCGCAGTATTTTATCGCGGCGAGCGCGTACTCGGCGGCGGCTGGATCGAGCGAGCCATAAAAGAAGAAAGGCAATAGGCATTAGGCGACAGGCACTAGTAAGAATAAGATTGAGAACATGTGGTCTTTCTGTTGCCTAGTGCCTGTTGCCTACCGACTAGGGTCATGCGTATCGCGATTACAACTTTGGGTTGCAAGATCAACCAGTACGACTCCGCGGTGATTCAAAGCCGGTTGGGAGATAAACACTCGTTCGTCGCTTTTGATGAAGTCGCCGAATGTTATGTGATCAATACCTGTACGGTGACGGATCGAGCGGATTGGGAGGCGCGCCAGTTGGTGCGCCGGGCCAAGCGACGAAACCCAGCGGCGAAGGTGCTGGTCACGGGCTGCTATGCGCAAGTGAATTCGCAGGAAGTCGCCGAAGTTCCCGGTGTCGATTTCATCATCGGGCTAAACCGGCTCGATGATTTGCTCCGCTTCGTCGAGTCCGTTCCCACGGGCGGCGAGCCACGGATCGCCGTCAGCGACGTGAAGCGGGAACGCGGCGTGCCGGTGCTCGGCACGCGCGCACTGCCTGGGCACACGCGGGCATTTTTGAAAATTCAGGAAGGCTGCAATTACTCCTGCACTTATTGCATTATCCCAACGGCGCGCGGGCTGAGCCGCAGCGTCGCGCCGAGCGAAGTCATGGAGCAGGTGCGCCGGTTGGCCGGCGCTGGGTACAAAGAAATCGTGCTCACCGGCATTCATCTCGGCGGATACGGCCAGGATTTAAATCCAAAGATCGATCTCACGGCGCTCGTCGAAAGGATCGCCGATAGCGGATTGATTTCACGCCTGCGCTTGAGCTCGCTCGATCCGCGCGAGGTGCCGGACCGATTGTTGGATTTGATCGCGGCTGCGAAAACTATTTGTCCGCACCTGCATATCTGCGCACAGGCGGGGGATAACGAGATACTCAAGCAAATGCGGCGCAACTACGACACAGTGTATTATCGCGACCTCTTGGCGCGCGTGCGCACCCGTTTGCCCGAGGCCGCGCTCGGCAGTGATATCATCGTGGGATTTCCCGGCGAGAGCGGCGCCCAGTTTGAAAATTCTCTGGAGTATTTTAACTCGCTGCCGCTCACCTATTTTCACGTTTTCCCCTATTCGTCGCGCCGCGGCACCGCCGCGGCTTCTCTTGCGAATCATGTGGCCGGGCCGGTGAAAAAAGCGCGAGCGCAGCGCATGCGCGCGCTCGGCGCGCGCAAGAAAAGCGAGTTTTGTTCGAGTTTTCTTGGCCGCCGCGTCTCGGTGTTGGTCGAAGAAAAAGTCGACGGCGCGAGCGGCTTTCGGCGCGGCTTTAGCCGGAATTATCTGCCGGTGATTTTGCCGGCGGGAACCGATTCGTCGAATCGAGAAGTAGACGTGGAACTCAACGGCTGGCGCGAAGGATGGCTGACGGGAATAGACTTCGAACGGGGTACTGACCTTTCGGCGCGTGGCCGACTCGCCGGTTTTTTACGGTAGGACCGGATTGAAGAACGAGACGCAACTCGGTGCGCTGCAAAACGCGTTGGGATACTATTTTAAAGATCCCGTGCTGTTGCTGCGGTGTTTGACCCATGTCTCCTACGAACGAAAGAAAAGCGAAGGCCATAACGAGGTCTTGGAGTTTCTCGGCGACGCGGTGCTCGATCTGGCGGTCAGCGATCTCTTGATTGAACGCAACCCCGATAAGACCGAAGGCGTGCTATCCAAAATGCGCGCGGCGCTAGTAAATTCCACCGTGCTCGCGGAAAAGGCTGCCCTGCTTAATTTCGGTCCCATGCTGCGGATCGGTAAGGGTGAAGAATGGAGCGGCGGCCGGAACAAGCCGTCGATCCTTGCCGGCGCCTTTGAAGCAGTGTTGGGCGGCGTGTATAAGGACGGCGGTTACGAAGCCGCGCGCACGGTCGTGGAGCGTTTCTTCAGCGCCGACGTGACCGCGAAAAAGCTCGGCCAGCATGACTACAAGACAAGGCTCCAGGAAATCAGCCAGATGCTGTATCACGCGCCACCGGCTTACCGGGTCATCGCCGCCACCGGCCCCGATCATGAAAAGCTATTCCTTACCGAGATCGCCGTCGGAGGTAAAATCTTAGGTATAGGCGAAGGTCGGAGCAAGAAACAATCTGAACAGGAAGCGGCGAAGAAGGCCCTGCACGAGCTCCAAAAAAGCGGCGAACAGACAGTGGATTGAGTTTCGTCTCAACATTCCCATCGGCGGGGTAGCGATCGGTCATGCCCCAACTCTCGACAGATGTACTGGTAGTCGGCGCTGGTGGCGCGGGTATGTATGCGGCAATCGCCGCGGCGGGCGATGGCGCCTCGGTGCTTCTCGTCGACAAAGGTCAGGTTGGCCGCGGCGGGGCGACGATCATGGCGCAGATGACCGTCGCCGTAGCGCTCGGCGCGGCGGAACCGGATTCTGTCGAGCTGCATCTGGAAGATACCTTGACGGCAGGCCGCGGCCTATGCAACGAAGAGCTTGCGCGGTTGGTTTGCAGCGACGGGCCGAAACGCATCGTCGAGATGGAGCAGTGGGGCACGCGCTGGGCGCGGGAAGA